>Ga0315295_10001162_pt1 | contig 22678 bp, 32 predicted proteins | sample YL17G14_0_MG_FD_204453 | JGI IMG/M metagenome (GOLD analysis project Ga0315295, IMG submission 204453) | Sediment microbial communities from Yellowstone Lake, YNP, Wyoming, USA - YL17G14_0 | ecosystem: Environmental > Aquatic > Freshwater > Lake > Sediment | place: USA: Wyoming | collected...
TGGCCCCTCCTCAAGAACGTGAAGCGCACGAAGTCGAGGTCCGGGCCAGGCACCGGGTCGTCGCCGATCGATACCGTCTCCCAGACGCCCAGCACACGATCGAGGCTGAACGCTCCGGCACCCGTATCACTCGGGCTCACACGTACCCATCCCGCGTCCTCCGGTTGCGGCTCAGGAGTGAGGAGGCTGAACCTCATGGCCTCGGCGCCCGCCTCACTCTGGTTCAGCAGCGCCCGTCCGACTGTCGTCACCTCCCGCCCGTGAGCGAGATCCGCGGTCCATTCGAGGAGCCGCACTCCCTCTGAAGCGGCAGTGTAGAAGGTCCCGGACGAGAACAACGTGTGCTGATCACCGGGAGCGACGAAGTACCGAAACTCCGGCACGGCAGCCTCGATTTCGGACATGCTCGCCGTCAGCATTGTGGAGACCGGCGAATCTCCCAGTCCAAGGGCCCTCAGAATCAGGGCCTGTGTGCCGTCAGCGACGCAGTCCACACGAGCGAGGCGGAGGTTGGGAACCACTCTCGCCGCTCCGATGTAGAGATCCTCGAACGTCATCGGCTTCCCTGCGGTCCCTTCGATCAGACCCTCGGCAATCAACACGGAGTCTGCACCCCAGTGCCTGAGAACGGACGAACTGAACCCTGCTGCGCGCAGGGCACCGCCGCCATTGCCGATTCCCACGACGTGCGCCGATGGGTAGCGCCGAGCCAGGAGAGCCGCGTAGTAGGGGGCTGGAATCGCACCGGCGCTTTGGCCGACAACCACAATCTGTGCAGGAGACGGAAATTGCCCGGCGATCCAGTTCAGCACCGCTCGCGCGTTGCGGGCACCCACGTGGTGATATACGAACGACGATGAGGAGTCCGCAGCTCCGCGTCCGTACTCGATAGCCCGAGATCCGAGATGGAGGTCACCGGTGCAGTACGGAACCTCGACCATCGAGTAGTTCTTGAAGGGATTGACGCTCGTCCAGATGTCCAGGATCCCATTGTAAGCCGGGTAGACGCTGTTCCTGGCACGGATAGGCGCATTTCCTCGCGGGTCGCAGGAACCTGGGTTCCAACAAGCACCACCGCCCCCAAAGAACACAAGGAGGCTGTCACGGTGTGCGATCCTCGCGTAGAACTGGAACGGATCGCCGAGTCCACACCGGGTGTCCGGACCCCCCGGCACCGTTTGCCAATCGCCCTGCGCGCGCAGGCCCGCCGGAGCGACCAACGTGCCGAAGATCAGGCAGGCGACGGACAGTGCAAGCGTTCTCATAGAGCCTCCTCGATCGCCGCCCGGCGGCGCGGCCGCGGCCTATCTCGAACAGGGTGAAGATGTTCACGATCGGCTGCAACGCAATGAAGTCGTTCTGCCGGGGGGGAGCGAGGGGAGAAGGCATGCGCTGTGGACGCATGACGCCCATCTGACGCCTGCCGTGGGCGGGAATGCGGCGGACTCGTAGATTGGTACGCAACCTATGGCTCTCCGTCTTCATCTGCGGGTGCTCGGGGTCGCCACCCTCGGCGTGGATGGTGCTGATGCCGGTGAGCCGCTGCTCGGCCCCGGCAAGGCGCTGGCGCTCGTCACGTGCATCCTCATCTTCGTGACGGTGGTCTTGGTCGGCGCGGCATGGCTCCAGGCCCGCCAACCCGAGCAGGTCTGCAGCCTCCTCCTCGACTACTGCCGCCGCAAGCTCCCCGCGGGGGCGGAATACTAGAGTTGGACGCGGCGAGAATTCGAGGAGGTGGCGCGAAAGCACCGGTGGCGCTGAGGCTGCTACCGCTCTCTAATTCAGACCGCGACCCCCCCCCGATGCGCTCGCCCCCGCCCCCGCACGGTGTGCGCCCAGATGGTCGGGCACGTCACCGTACCTCAAGCGGCAGCGCCCTCCAAGCCAGCCTAGCCAGCTGGCACGCGCACCGGGGCGGTGGCCACATAGCCGTGCGGAGCTTGTCGTACACATCCTCGTGGGCGACTTCACGGTGCTGTGACGGGACCAGCTCGGCGACCTCGAGGCGGACGCGGATCTGGTAGTAGGTGACCGTGGCCCACGGCAACGCATCAATGCGCATGGAGCGGTAGCGAAGCGTTGCGGGACGGTGCATATCATTGCGGAGCCAAACCGGAGGGCACGTGGTGAAACACATGGTACTCGTGGCGGCGTTGGCGTTGAGCAGCCTCGGCGGCGTCTGTGCCAAGATCCGAGAACGGCCTGGCGCGACGGCAGGCCAATCCGCCGTGGGGCAGGCCACACACGACACGGGTCCGTGGGTCCCAGTAGCCGGCAGCCCTCGGCGGGACGAGCTAGACACGGCGACCATCGTCCGCAGCGACTCGAATGTGTATGAGGGTTGGTTTCGTCGGCCAATGCCATCCGCGCAAGGGGCGAGAGAGTCGTATCATGTTAGGTACGAGATCGACTGTCTCGCCGGCATCGTGCGCGCGACTCAGGCCGCCATCTATGGCGACAGCGGAGCACTCACCAAGGCCTTGAGTCCTTCAGAGATTGTGCACAGCGGCGAGGCCCGGTGGAGTGGCCCGATTTCTCGGGATCTTGCGGCCGTGTTCGGCGCGATCTGTGGCCGCGTCCGTGGCGCGAACCTCCCAATTGCGAAGCCGTGAGGCCAGTGACCGCATGATCCCAGCACAGACCGTCCCACCCGTCCCCCCGAAGTAGCTACGGGCGCCGTTCGTGGCGCAGCGATGCGCCTAGGCGCGTCGGGCAGGGTTGCTCTCGTGCGGTCGCGCTCACTCTCCCGGCGCTGCGGTCCGGCTTCCTCGACGTGGCGGCGCCGATGCGGGCAGGACGGCGGCAAGGCGCGAGGGCAGACAGGAAGCGTGTGTCAGTGCGTGGTATGACAGGGCGCGCTGGGAGGGAGGCGTCAGCACCTCTACGGCCATACCGCGACGGAATCGACCCACACGCTCCCATCAGGCTGGCTCGCCAACACAAGGAACCAGCCGGGGACGAACGGCGGTGCTCCGCTGTACCTGTACCCGACTATGCCGCATGGAGGGATCGGCGGCGAGTGCTGCCTCGCATTCGCCCATATGGTCACCGTCACCCTAAGGGAGTCGCGGCGAACATCGGCGTGGGACTCGCTGAAGCAGTTCCCAATGTCTGGCCTGGCTAAGAAGTACACCACCAGACTGTCGGTTGTCCGAATGCTGTCCGGATGGTCTGTGTGAAAGACCCGCGCCTGCAGAACGCCCAAATCCTCGGTCCCGTCCCTGCAGGCGACGGCAAGCGCGAACGCGAGGGCGAGGACGGCAAGGCGGGTGTTCATTGCGACCTCTCCGCGGTCAGGACCAGGATCAGGCGGCGGCAGGAGCGACCCCGGCGTCTAGCTCTCCCCGTCGAGCGTGAGCTGTAGGTCCATCCTCCGCCCTCGGTACTCGAAGCGACGCGTGCCGAGACTCGGACCCGGGTCGAAGCCAGCGGCCCCGCCGTAGCGCGTGCCCGCGTCTGCCGCCGACCTGGACATCACCCAGCCGACTTGGCGTTCACCCGCGAATGTGCAACCGAGCAGGCGATCCAACTCAAGGGCGCTGCCGTCTGCCAAGGGGAACGGATCTCCCCGGACGCCCGCCCGGTGTCGCCGCCGCTCGCCGACCCCACGACGATAACCGCACCATGGCCAGCTGGCGATAAAGAACTAGTGGCTTGTAATCATAGGTTCTAAAGTGCTATCTTTGCGGGCATGGACACGAGTGCTGCCGTGCGTCTCAGCCGCGAGGAGCGTGACGAGTTGGAGCGTCGCGCCCGATCCCAGCGCGTGCGGGCCGATGTGGCTCGCCGGGCGCGGATGATGGTGATGCTGGCGGACGGGATGCCATACACGGCCATCGAGAGGGCACTTGGCTGCAGTTCGGCCACGGTGGCGCTGTGGAAGCAGCGCTTCGTCGAGGGCGGGCTGGCCGGGCTTGGGGCGCGACATATGGGCACCCACGCCACGGTACTGACGCCCGCGCTGGAAGCCCGCGTTCTGGCCTGGACGCGGCGCAAGCCGCCCAACGGCGCGACCCACTGGTCCACACGTCTGCTCGCCCGGAGGCTCGGCGTGAGCCATACGCTGATCGCCAAGGTGTGGCAGCGAGCCGGGCTGAAGCCGCATCGGCTGGAGCGCTATGTGCGCTCGACCGATCCGGACTTCGAAACCAAGGCGGCCGACATCATTGGGCTGTATCTGCATCCTCCGGCCCATGCGGCCGTGGTTTGCGTGGATGAGAAGACCGCGATCCAAGCGCTCGATCGCCGCGACCCCGTGCTGCCCCTGTCGCCCGGGCGCGCGGAGCGGCACGGCTTCGAGTACGTGCGCCATGGCACCCTTTCGCTGTACGCGGCGCTCGAGACGCGTACCGGCGCAGTGCTCGGCAAGACGGCCGTCCGCCATACGAGCAGCGAATTCGTCGCGTTTCTCGCCGACCTGGTGGCCTCGCAGCCCACGCGGAGCGCCATCCATGTGATCGCAGACAATCTCTCGGCCCACAAAACACCCCAGGTGCAGGCGTTTCTCACGGCACACCCGCAAGTCACGATGCACTACACCCCGACCTATGGCTCGTGGCTCAACCAAGTTGAACTCTGGTTTGCCAAGATTGAGCGGGACGTCATCGCCCGCGGCATCTTCACCTCGGTGACCGATCTGGCGCGCAAGCTGCGGCGCTACATCCGGGAGTACAACCGGACGGCCACGCCCTTCCGCTGGTCCTATGCGGATCCCAGCCGGCGCATCCAAGCACTTTCGAACTCATGACTACAGTCCACTAGGAACGCCGACACGGCGCACGTAATCAAGAACAGGGCCAGGCGGGTCTTCACGGCGGAGACCTCGGTGGGAGCCGCGTCCAGCCTAGTAGCACCCCGTCAGCAGGCGTCAAGCGCGGGCGTTCGTGCCCCTGCGGGGCGCTGGCGCGTCTGTGCTGCCGCCCTTGCCGTCACCGCGTCGTCGGTGCATATGAAGGGGGATATGCTGCGTGGGGCGGGGCTTCCAAGGTGGCATGCGACGCGCCGACGCCCCGCCCAGATACTCGGGCCGGGGCGAAGGAAGTTCCTGTCCGTGAGGAGGTATCACATGCGCAGGCTTGCGGTCGTTCTGTTGCTCCTGCAGGTGGCTGCCGCAGGGGTTCTCGACTCTGCTGCGGCGCAAGAGCCTTCTTCCACAAGCTACGCCGATCGTCTGCGGGACCTCCTGTCCGCACGGCAGTTCGGGGCGGAGGTCTGTCTTCGCGATGTGAACGGCAATGGGACCGAGGACCTCCTGGTCGTGCATCGAACGGGTCCGCCGGGTACGCCGTCTTCGGCTGAGAACGTCACCGCGTTTCAGAAGGGCTACGTGCCATCGGTGTTCACGATCGCCACGCTCGATGGCGTGTTGCAGCTGAGGAGAGACTCGCTGGCCCCTCAGTCCGAGTACGTCTACCTGCGCGTGTTCGACCGACTGTACGAAGTGCCGATCTCGGCGGTTGCGAGCTGTCGCGGCAGCGTCGACGACCTCAACTACCGGGGCTGTCTCATGAGGGGCTTCTTCACCCGAGAGAAGACAGACGCCTATCCGACGCTGCCGAGTTGCCCACGACGGGAGACGCCATAGGTCGCCTTCGCTCCGAGCGCCTCCGCTGCCTCTTTGCCAAGGGAATTGGAGTGATGACCTGCGGGCCGACGTGCAGGTGCGGCCGTATGCTCAGGCGCATCGCGTCGTGAGTGGCGGGACCGCGCCGGATGGCCCGAGCGGGACCCCACGAAACAGACGATCACGCGGAAGCGGCAGCAGGCTTACGCCGACGCCCGTCACGCCGGCCGTGCGCGCCCTCATCAACCAGATGAAGACGAGCAAGGAGCCTAGCCGCTGCCAGCGGGTCACGGCCGACGAAGGCGAGCGACGGCGCAGCGATGAGGGCGAGCCTGGCACAGAGACTCCCGCCGCGGGGCCGACGCCTTGCCAGCGCATGAAGCTGCCAGCGCGCGCGGGCTGTTGGTTCGCCGGGAAGAACGTTACCCGGTTGGTGTGGTTTGCATGGTCTCAACTCAGAGCGGAGGACATGTGGACTTCGGCAATTTTGATTGGGGCCTGATGCAGTATCTCCATCAGCCGGTGTCGTGGATGGCGGCGTTCGTGATGGTGGCGGTGCTGGGAGCGACCAAGAAGTACACGACGATGGCGGAGACCCGGTTCTTCAAGTTCATCAAGCCGGTGCAGCCATTGGTGGTCTACCTGTTTGCCTTCGTGACGCCACACATCGGGAACGTCCTGCATCTAGCGCGGATACCCGATGCGCAGGTAATGGCGAGCGCGCCGATAGCGACGCTGGCGGCGGTGGCGTGCGCGGAGGTATTGGCGAAGTTGACGAAGCCGAAGACGAGCGGGTGAAGGAGACGCGATGAGTATCCGCACGAGCGACGCAGGAGACAGACTCTCGGTCGCGGCGAGGAGCTGGATGGCGCTCTACGGTGGTGTGGTTTGCAGGATCACGTTGCAGCCTATGCGCGAATCCGTTGGACGGACAGTTGGCGAGGGGAGTCATAATGGGGGTATTTGAGAGGTTCTTCCGGAGCAAGGATGCTCACACTCCGAACGAAGAGGTTACTCGTCTATGCCAGAAGGCGGGGGCTGCCATCGAACGCGACGAGGTTGGCGCGGCCATCAAGGACTTGACTCGCGCAGAAGCCCTGGACCCGCGAGACCCCTGGGTTCAACTGCTGCTACACCAGGCCTACGGAAGGGCGCGTGACATCGATTCGTCAGCAAAGCACTTCCAGGCCCTCAGGGAACTCGATCCCGCGACCGCAGAGGAACTACTGGAGAGTATGCCTGAGTCCCTTCAGGCGAAGATGAAGGGACAGTACGCGCGGGGCCGCGAAGACGGGTCGTGCGTGTGGCTATCTTGAGAGGCATTGGCATGGGTAAACGGTGTCGAAGCGGGAAGCCTCTCTGATGGATCTGTGCCCCTATTGTGGCGATAACCCCCACGCGGCCAACGCCAAGGCCGGTGTGTGAGCTGTAGATCGCGTGTGCCGAATGATCAAGCGGTTCGAGGCCAAGGGCGGTGCGGCATGGCCGGCGTCCGCACAAGTTCTCCTTCGAGATGGAGCAGCACTCGCCCGGCTGCGCGCCGAGGTCCCTGCGGGCAGCGGGAGCTTCCGCAATTTCTGGGACGCGCTGGTCTTCGACCGTGACAGCTACGCCTGCCGCTATTGTGGACGTGACGCGTTCACTTTCTTTCTGCACACGGGCAAGGTGAGGACGCTACGGCTGGTCGTGGACCATCTTGACGCCGGTGGCTGGCGTAGTGACGCGTATGTGTTCGCAAGCAGCGTCACGGCTTGCTGGACGTGCAACCCGCTGAAGGGCGCGCTCCCCGAGGCTGTGTTTCTGCAGGAACTCGACTGGCTCATTGAAGCACGACTTCAGCTCAAGGCGCGTCCTGGCGCCTAACCAGCGCAGCTGGCCGCGCGCGGGCGCTCGTGCGGAAGCGCGGCGCTGGCGCGGGGCCGTTCCTCGCCGTCGTGGTGTCGATCCGCCCGCCCGCGGGCGGCCTCGACTGGGCCGCCGTGTACGTCACCAGTCCCGGCATCGCCGGCGACGGCTACGCCCGGGGGCTCCGGGCGGATACGCTCGTGCGCGCCGACTCGGCGTATCTCCAGTTGGAGCGGGGCCAGGGCGGCGGCGTAATCGGCCGCCGGCTCATCATCTTGTGGCGGTACCCGAGCAGTGGCCCCCCGCAGCTTTCCCCGGTCGCGACTGAGCTCGGCCTCCTGTTCGCGCTCGACAGCACCGGCACCGTCGGCCCGCTGGTCCTCCACGTCGGCGAGCTGACGGCCGCCGTGCGGCTCGCAGGTGCTGCCCGCCGGCGGCCGTGACCAGCGCCGGGTCGCTTGGCCGCGGCGCGCACAGTCGGCGGGCAGTGCTCAAGCGCGCCCATCCACATGGCCACGTTCTTGGGATGCACCCGCCAGTGGCCCCGCACGGTGCGCGCCCGGATGACGCACAGGCGGTCGCGCCGGCCCTTGCCGTCCGCGAGGCGCTGGCGCATATGGTGCGGGGAGAAATTGCGTGGGGCGGTCTTCCGACGCAGCATACAACGACGAGCCGACGCCCCGCCCGAATATTCTGGCTGACGCGAAGCAATGTCCTATCCACGATCGGCGATGTCGACGCACCGGCACTCAACTCCGAGCTGATTGAGCGGGGCGGTTCGGCTGGTCGGCCGGACGAGCGCGACGACTGGTACCCCATCGGCTACCAGACTCCGCCAGAGGTTTGAGCCGGTGAAACCCGTGGTGCCCGTCACCAGAATCTGGTTCATTTCCGCGAATCCGGCTCTCACCCTGGTCGGTGCGCTGCCCATAGACCCGGGCACCCAAGATCTGTCAGCATCGTCATGTCAGGGATGGGGATAGGCAGTCCATTGGTGAGAAATACCCGGGGTAGTTGCCGGGTCGCCACTTGGGGTGGCGGAGCATAGGCGTCCGCTGGCGTGACGGGCAAGAGACAGAGTGTATCTATCTTGGTACCAGCACGGTGGGTAGCGGGCGGTACCGGAGTTATTGAAGTAGGAGTCTCTCGATGACGGCGAGGTGGGATTGGAGGCTGATTCGGATATGAATCGTTGGAAGACCGTGAGGATCATCACCGGCGCGATTGGCGTGGCGATGGTGGCGACGGCCCTCGTTTCGGCGCTTCCCGAAGCGCCTGGTCGAATCGAGTTCTTGCTGGTCATTCTTGGAGTGACCGTTATTGCAGCGGCCATTCTCGGCTCGCGCGCGGGAGCGGCATATCGATCGATCGCGATCATCGGTCTCAACACAGTGATGCTGTTCACCGTGCTCGAGATCGGTGCGAGTCTGCTTCTGGGGGTGATCACCCGCGGGCGATCGAAGCCGGACGCCGAACCCCGGCCAGCCGAGGTAAGCCTCGAGCTGTCCCCATTCTACGCCGATCAGGAGTGGGCGAGCCGATATTGGGCTGAAATAGCCGAACAGTCGGCGACCGGCTGGTATCATCCGTATGAGTTCTGGCGCCGGGCTCCATTTCGCGGCCAACTGACCAACATTTCCCTTGACGGGCTGCGCCTCACCCCCGGAGCGAAGTGCCAATCGGGAGCCCTCGTGGTCTATACGTTCGGAGGCTCCGGTATGTGGGGCGTTGGGGTGCCGGACTGGGGCACGATTGCGGCCTACCTCCAGGCGCATTGGTCGCGCACGGAGTCGCGCCCGGTCTGCGTAGTGAACTTCGGCCAGCCTGGCCACACCTCTACCCAGGGCCTCATCGCACTGGAGCGCGAGCTCCAGCGCTGCAAGATTCCGGACCTCGTCGTTTTCTATGACAGTGTCAACGATCTGAATTATGGTCGCATTTCTGGCATTCCCGGGGCGCACCGTCACCTGCTAGAGATCGCTCTCACCCTCGAAACCGGCGTGCCGGCGTGGCCGTCCTGGGTCCGGAGCCTCAGCGTCTTGCAGCTTGCGCGGGAGTTCATGCCGAAGGCTGCCCCCCGTCCACATCGCTACCAGCCGCGCTGGAACATCGCCCCGGATCTCGCCGATGGGATTGCTGAGGTCTATCTGAACAACGTGCGCATGGTGGAGGCGTTGGCAGTTGATTATGGGTTTGCGAATGCCTTCTTCTGGCAACCGCACATCATGATGGGGAAGAAGCCGCTGACCGAAGCAGAGAAGCGCATCCTAGAGGCCACTGAGGCGGGCGATGGCCCTATCGGCCGGGATGGGGAGCGCGCGGGCCACAAGCTCTATCGGCAAGTCTATGCGTCCGTGGCTCGGGCGGCTCAGTCTGACGACCATCTGCACGACATCTCGGACGTTCTCGATTCGGTGCCCTCGCTGGTGTATCTCGATTCGCATCACCTTACACCGGACGGAAACCGCCGGGTGGCCGAGCGCATGCTTCAGCTTATCGGGGACCGAATCGCCATCCCTGGCGGTTCGCGTCCGGCCCGCGCCTGCCATGCCACCCCGGCCGACCGTTGAGCTTGCAGCATCGGCTGTCGGTGAGTCACTCGACCGGCGTTTCCGGCACCTGAGCCTGGTCTACGACGAGCGCTTCGCCCCCACCTACGGCCCGTGGCGCGCCGTCGTCCCCACCGTCGTCGACCGATTTCTCGCCTGCGGGCTCCTGGAGCACGGCTTCACCCGGATCCGCTGCGGCGCCTGCGCCCACGAGGACCTGCTCGCCTTCTTGTGAAAGAGCCGCTACTTCTGCCTCGCGATGCACACCCCACCGCCCGCGCACGGTGCGCGCCCGGATGACGCCGATGAGGCAGGAGCAGTAGGTCATTGATGAGGTCTCGGGCGGGGCGACATCCTCGGTACAAGCGCGCACCCCAACCGGTTTCCGCCGTCGCAGGCCCGCCGGAAGAGCTGGACCGCGAGCGTGTCGTTCTGCGCCACGCCGCGGCCGTTGCGGTACATCGTGCCCAAGTTGCTGCAATCCCGCATGGCGCCGGCGTCGCAGGCCTGCCGGTTGCGCTCAAGTTCAGCCGCGAGCGTATCTGGGGTCTGAGCAACAGCGGAGTGCGCACCGAGAACGAGGCCGAGAACAACGAGCCCCCGAGTGAACATCGGATCCCCCTTGCGGCGCCATCTTGGGTAACGCCGTTCCTCGCACATGGCGGACGGCGCAGGGGACGGCTAGAGCCCCGCCGACCCACGCCGTGAAGTTCCCTCGATGCACTCGCCGGCGGCCCCGCACCGTGCGCGCCCGGATGATGCACAAGCGGCACAGCTGGTAGACGAGTGTCCGCTTCACCGCACGTCCATCGGCAGCGCCCTCCACGCCAGCCGCGCTAGCTCGCGCGGCGGCACTGTGGCGGTGGCCACATCGCCGTGCGGAGCTCGTCGTACACGTCCTCGTAGGCGACTTCACGGTGCTGTGGCGGGAACAAGTCGGTAACCGCGCCGGCTGGGACGATCGCGTCGGGGTCGTGCTCGTGGAGTGCGTCTTCGAGAACGTCGCGGACCTGGTGGTAGGTGACCATGACCCAGGATAGGTGCCGGCGTCAACAGATCGTCGCCAGAGCGTAGACATGCGAACGGGGCGCTGCGAAGCGCCCTGTCTTGCGCGATGGGGGTGCGGAGCGTCTAGCGGTGCGGCGGGCAGCAGGGCGCGTGTGCTCTTGCCAGGACCAGCCGCAGTCCCGCAGGAAATGCTCCCGTTCAAGAGCCCCTAGAAAGTCCGCATCCGTTCAATCATCTCGCTGGTGTGCGCTGGTGGATTGCGTTCGGCTGCGCGCAGGATGTCTCCGACTCGGTGGCGCACGAATGCCAGTCTAGCTCCTCCTGGGGCCTGTCTCGCATGTAGAGCCGGAGCAGTTCATGCCGGGCTTCGTAGTCGGGGGGAGCGACGAAGAACTTCTTGTCGAGGCGCCCCGGCCTCCAGACGGCGGGATCAAGGCGCGACGGGAGGTTCGTCGCCCCCACCACCAGTATCCTCTGTCTACCGCACTCGTTCAATCGCACAGGGAACTCGTTGACCTCGCTGGCGTAGTGGTGGCCAACCGAGTCGCCGCTACGGCTGGGGACCATAGCGTCGATCTCGTCGAAGAAGAGCGTGGAGGGGGCATGCTCGCGGGCATCAGAGAAGATCTTGGCAATCCTGCCCTGGGTTCCATGCAGGGAAATGCTGCGGACCCTCCGATCGGTGGCGACGCGAGGATCAGCGGACCTGCAGCCGATGCCATCCTGTGCCGTCGGATTGCCCGTTCCATCGGAGATTCGCCTATTATCCTCCAGGATGCGGTTCACGGGTCCGCCAGTCGCCAGAGGTATCGCCATGTCGCCTTCCCGCCTGCCACGTCTGCTTGCTGTCCTGCTCTTCCTCTGCGCTATCTGCAGCGCCTCGGCGACGCAGTCGCGCGGCGGGCAAGCGGTGATCGTCCGCTGGCAAGGGATCAACTACCCTGCCCACGTCATCAGCTCCGAGGGCGGGCGGTACCGCATCCGCTACGATGAGCACCGCGAGGGCCGACCCGACGAGGAGTGGGTGGGCGTCGACCGTCTGAAGAACAGCGACTACAGCCTGTTCCGGCCCGCCGGTGGCGGCGGCGCCGGCCGTGCGGCCGGGGCGAGCGGGGCCGCGAGCGCGACCGCGGACATGCCGCGCGCCGTCCCGGCCGGGCGCTACGCCTGCTTCATGTACATCAGCGGCACGGGGCTGGTGAGCAACGGCGAGTTCACGCTCTACCCGAACGGGACCTACGAGCGGGGCGGCGCCCGCGGACGCTACACGTATGCGGCTGGGACCGGGCGCGTCACCTTCCAGGGTGGCGTGATGAACGGCCGCGCGGCGCGGTACGAGGCCCGAGCCGTGCCCACGCTGCACCTCATGGGGAACGCGGGCCACGTGCTCGCGGCGGGTGAGGAGCGCCCCGTGGCCTCCTGCGAGCGGAAGTAGGAGGGATGACGGACAGGAATCTCCTTCGTACCGATCCAGGCTTCTGGCCGCACCTGACCCTGATCGGGGATGTGCGTGAGGAGCCGGGCGAGGAAACCGAGCGGGTCCAGCGCCTGGGGCTGGCAAGGCGAGGCGAACGCGGCGAGATGGGGGGTCGGCAGGCGCGAGGTCGGGACGGCTCGGCGTGGCGCCTGGGCGACTGGCAGTGCCGGCGCGCCCGTCAGTGCGTGGCGCGAGCGGGCGAGGCGAGCCACGGCGCAGCAATGAGGGTGAGCCCGGCACACCGACGGCATCGGGGCGCGAGCGATGGCGGCAACCGCGGCGCCGGGATCGAAGGGAAGGCAGGACGAGGGCAGGCACCGACGAGCCAACCCACCGACCGACCATAGCCCCCCAGTCTTGTCCGTGACTCCCACCTGTCATCACTACGCTTTGCGCGCGCCGTCGAGGCGGCCTTGGCACAAGAGGGTATGGTCCCAGGGGGGTGTGTTGTCGCAGTGGAGGCGGCTGGAGATATTTCCCGATTCTTGCGGGCTACGGTCTTCACTTTTGGGGAGTAGTGATGCCGGCACGCAGGGCGAAATTCGGGCTGCATCCTCTTGCCACGCTGTTCCCGGCGATGAGCGAGATGGATAATGCCGCGCTCAGGGACGGCATCGAAGAGCATATCCAGCGCGAGCCTGCCGCACGGGATACGCGGAGGAGTTGGGTGTCGAAGGTTCTACTGGATCGTGCGGTGGGCGACGGGTATTACGCCTTGACCCCCCGGGTCTTCCGCCAGAGGAACCACCCGAGCGATGCGTAGTAGGCTGTGTAGGTGGCGGCGAACACCCCTGTCTTGAGCACCGACCGGAGGACAACCGACTTCATCGCTGGGGGTGTGCTCCTCAAGGCCAGGGGCACGTCGAGCAGAGCAGGTTCGCGACCCGAATCTCCACGTTCTTGCCTTCGTGTAGTATGCGGCCCACGAACCCCTGCCCGGGTCATACTTGGGCACTAGCCGCTCCCGGTAGGTGGTTGGGTCGGCAGTCGCCGCCGTTGGTGTCACTGCGGCAGCCAGCAAGGAAGCCAGCGCGAGCCTGAGCTGAGAGGAACGCGAGGACATTGGCAGACCTCCGGGAGGCGGCAGTCCATTCAAGGCGCAAGTTCCGTTCTTCCCGACCCGTAGGGGCGTCAGTTCGGCATCATATGCGGGGCGTGCCTGGGGAAGATGCGCTCGGAGTAGCACCAGCCCGTCACGTTGGATCAGCGCCCAATCTGTGGCGCTGCCGACACGAAATGTGTGGCTCCGGCCACACGCTCTATTCCACGAGAACGCACTCCCGCTTGACTATTCGGATGGCCCTGGGAGGAACGCATTCCCTCACCCATCAGTCCAGCGTCGGTTCCGTGGTGGCGCCCGCAGACCGGCGTGGGCGCACGAGGCGAAGCAGCCCTTCGCGTGGTGGAGCCGCCCGCATCATCTGACGGCAACCTGTTGCGTTGTCTCCGTCGCTCCTCGACGGCTCTTGCCGTCCGCCTGCCGCTGATGCATATGGTGCGAGGAGAGGCTGCGTGGGGCTGTTGGTACAGGACCGACTGTTCTCTGTGGAGGCCAGACAATGCGCAGATTCTCACCGCTCACTGTCCTCCTGGTATCCGCGCTCGCTTCGGGGTGCGCCACTACGGGTGGCCTCCGGCAAGAGCCGCTCACGGCTGGCGTGAAGCGCACGTATGCCGCGCCGCTCGGCCGCGTTGTAGCCGCGGCGCGCCAGGCAATGATCGGAGCTGGGATCACTGTTTCGGAGGTTTCCCAGCCGTCGCCGAACATGTGGATGCTGCAAGGGAAGAAGGGGACCTCTGCATGGAGTTGGGGGGAATTGGTACGCGTTGTGGTCCAAGAGGGGGATGGCGAGCAGACGACCGTCTACGTGATCACGCGGCGGCGGATGGCGACGAACATCACTGCGGAAGGCGATTGGTCGAGGTCGATCTTCGACCAGATCGACCTGATTCTGCAGTCAAAGTAGGGCGTTCGTCTTGAGAACCGGGTGGTGCCTCGTTACCAGAGTGGGGTGATCTGGCAAGGGACACCGTCACTCATAGCGAGGAGGACACCACCAATGCGTGCGGTACGGCGAATCGAGACGAAGGGGGGTACCACCCGGCCGGTGGCGGTGGAGGCGGGCAGGCAGACCAGCGGGATCACGGCGCGCGCGGCGGGGCTCCGACCTTTGCGGCGTGTGATCGATGCGCATGGCCGGCAGGCCACAGAACTACCCCATCCGATGCAGATCGCGAAGTCCCCACGATGCACCCACCAGCGCCCCCGCACGGGGCGCGTCCGGATGATGCACAAGCGGCATGGTTCGTTGGTGTACGTGGGCGACAGGCCCGAGAGGGCCGCGGCTTCCCGCAGACGCAGATAGTTGCCACGCGTGGTGCGACGATATGAGGGCGCCTCGCCGGGGCGTCGGCGCATTGTCAACACGCCCGCGCCCCGCCCGCTGGAGGCGAACCCTGGTTTGTCACTTCGTCGGCACGAGCTCACGACCACTCGCCACTCGGCGTCCTGCAACTCCACAGCACTCTAATCGACGCCAGCCGGGTGCTCAGCCCGTCTCCCACCACGCGATCTCGGCTCGGTGGCCGCACTTGGCACACGTCGCGATCGCCTGATTCTCGAGGACCCGCACGCGCTGCGTGCAGGCGGGGCAGACCGCATAGACCCGCCCGATCTCGCAGCTGGGGGTTGCGAGCAGCGTGGCGGCGCTCTCGCGCGACCGCACGACGACCGTGAATACACCGGGCCGGTGGGGCCGGATTTCGAGCAACCTCTTCAGGATCGCGACGCGCCTTCCGTGGACCTCGACCACGGTACGCTGGCCCGACGCCTCCCCCACCACGGGATACCACGCGCCGGCTCGCGGCACGGGCCGGGCGAATGGATGCGCCGTGGCCCAGATACGGGCCCAGCCCATCGGTTCGGCGCTGCTGGCATGGGTCACTAGGGTGCCGGCTTCCGGTCTGAGGGCGGAGATTGCTCCTCCGACTCCTCCGGGAAGAGAGGCATCGATAGCCCGTTCATCGCGTGCAGCAACTCTAGCATTCCTTCCAGGGCGGACAGGTTCTTCCCCGCGAGCAAGAGAGTCGAAGTAGTCTTGCGCCCATCGGTCTCGTTCGCCCCGTCCACCGGGGAATCGTTCGAACCAGGGGACATCGGACCCTCCTACCCTGGTGACGCCGTGCGCGGCGCCGAGCTTCTTCCACGCTGCAAGAACCTGCTCAAGTCCCTGACCCAGTGACGTGGACTCAGTCGTCGGTTGGGTGGTGGTGTCGTCGGTGACTGCCCTACGAGGAGGCATCGCCCGCCGGCAAGCCGCCGAGGTCGTCGGCGACCTACTGGAGACATCTTAGACGATGCATTAACCTGCCACGTCGTCAGCGCAGCGTCAATCGAACGTCAAACGCCAATGCAGGCTTCGTACTCCCGATTCTCCGGCCCGGCGACGCAACGGCAGCCGACGACGAGGCTAGACGCGCCGATCCAGACCGTGAAGTCCCCTAGATTCACCCGCCACCTTCCTCGCACCGTGCGCGCCCGGATGATGCCGGCACGGCACAGTTCGTAGATGAGCCGGGGCGACAGACCAGTAAGATCGGCGGCGCTGCGGATAGTGATGTGGTCACGCGTGGCCGCACGATAGGCTCCCGCGTCAGCAAACGGTCACCGCTGTGTCACCCGGCCCTAGCCGTCGTGTCCGCCGCTCACCGCCAGGCGCGGCGCCAAGGAAGAACTACGCCCTGCTTGACCGCGCCCTGCTTCATGGGGTCAAGGGGAACTCCGAGGATCCCGCCAAACAACCTTCTCGTTGGTGCGCTGGGCGAAGAAGCCGGAGCAGCGCCCGTCACCGCTACCACTCAACCCACCATCAGGATGGCAGATGATGGCTCCAGCAGCGTCATATAGGTTGCTCGGGATGTCACAGCAGCGGGGCGGGAGGTAGTAGACCACTTGGCCCCTGTAATCGTACCGCGCGATGAAGGCGGGAGGATTGCCCACGGGCTGGCTCTCAAGCTCGTGGATGAGCGTGGTCAGCCATGCCGGGTCTCTCGGCCCCTCCGTTGCGCAAGCGGCGCCGAGTGCGAGCGCGACCGCGGATACAACGCGCCGGATTCTCACATCCCCTCCCTGTCAGAAGCTGACCGCCGCGCCGAGGCCGAGGCGGCCGGCGGGCAACGGCGCCAGACCGACGCGGAGACCGTCCATCGGAACGGCGTCCCAGCGCTCGTTCACAACCAGGAGTCCGATGAGCGCGCCCAAGCCGGCGCCCATACCTCCCATGGAAAAGGGCGCCGTCACGGCAAGGGACCAGCAGAACCTTCGCCGAAAATCATCCCAATCGTCCCCGATGTCCAAGGCGTGACATCCTCCGCGGGCCTCCCGAATCAAGAAGGAGAGGCCCGCCGCGGCGCCGATGATCCCGCCGATCCGGGCGCCTTGCCGAGCGTGCCGGTGCCGCCCTCCGGACACTTCGATGTGGGTGAGTTCGCGGGTGGACATCACGAACGGCACCCGCAGCTCGGGCACGTCCAGGACGAGCGTGTCACCGCGCAGCAATCGCACGACGCCGACCTGGCTCCAGCCGCTGCCGCTCACTCCGGCCACGCGAACGCGGCTTCCGACCGGGACGGCCGGGGGGTCTTGCGCGGGCAAGCCGCCCGCGAACACGAGCGTGAATCCTACGATGATGACACACCGGGTGTTCATGGCGGCGGGCTCCGATAGGGCCCCGTCCAGCCTAGTAGCACCCCGTCAAGCAAGCGTCAAGCGGGGGCGGGTGATCGTGCGCGAGAGGGGCGCTGGCGCGGCTGGCGATGGTGCCGTGAGCGGGGTTGACGTGGCAGGATGCTCGGGCGCAGCTGGCCGGCGTTGGGTCGGTGTCGGAAGGAGAGCATGGCGCAGCGCGGAATCGGTGAACGTAGCGGCCAGGGGCACTCAGCGGCACGGCAAGAGGAAGGCAGAGAAGCGTGAGCGACGGCGAGCGGGAGAGAAAGGGAGGCGGCTAGGTTGGACCAACCACGGCCCCCTAAGCCGGGGAAGCCTCCAGGCCCGCCATCACTGCGAGTTGCGAGCGCCGTCGAGGTGGCTCTGGCGCTAGAGGGGATAGCCCCCCAGGCCGGGCACCACTAAACCCCTCTTTGGCGCCCTATCCTTCTTGCGCCTGGCGCGCTACAGCCTCTTCAGCTCCTCCCGGATTTGCCTCAGGAGGATGACGACGACTGGCAGGAGGCTGAAGGCCGCCAGTTCCAGGAATCGCGAAGGGTTGTATCCAATCCAGAGATTTACGCCAAAACGGTACGGCAGCCACTCGACCAATCCTGCCACGAACAAGATGACCGCCGCCGCGACGAAGACTCTGGAGAGGACGCTGCACAGCTTGTCGACGATCATACGGTCCCCCTGGGGGAAGGCGGTGCCCAAGCGGAGCAAGAGTACGACATTGCGGAGCGCACGGCAATCGACGTGCAGCCAGGGCGGGCTAGCCTAGCGCCCGCCGATCCAGACCGTGAAGTCCCCTCGATGCACCCACCATCGCCCGCGCACAGTGTGCGCCCGGACGATTCCAGCGAGGCGCAGCTCGTAGATGCGCCGGGGCTTCAGGCCAGAGAGGGCCGCGGCTTGGCATAGAGTCCAGCAATCACGCATGACCCCACGATTATCGGCCGCGCCGCCAGCTTGATGCGCGGGTTAGGCTAACAGCCCGCCGGAGACACGATCGTGCCCCAGCGGGCGCTATGGCGGGGCGGCTCAGCGGCCGCCCCGTTCGCGTTGCCGACGTGCTGGGCGCACCCGGGGCCAAGGACACGCAGGCTGGCGGGTGATCGTGGCGCAGCAGGGCGCTGGCGCGGCTGTGCCGCGGCTCTTGCCGTCTGCGTGTCGCTGACGCACATGGTGCGGGGATACGCCGCGTGGGGCGGGTCCTCCAACGCAGCAACCGACGCCGCGCCGACGCCGCGCGAGGATACTCGGGCCGGGGCGAAGGAAGCTCCTATTCATCACGCTTCGCGAGCTCAGAGTTCCGGTGCGGGCCGTCAATCGCAGCGGCGAAGGTGAAAGCGACGGTCGAAAAGCTGGTGCAAGAGGCGCTGACGAGAGTCTGGAAGGCCGCCCCCCCCCATTCTAGGATCCTGCGCGAGCGCGCGAGCCCCCAACCGGGTTAGAATGTGCAGTTCACCCGGGGGATAGATGGCAGACACACCCGTTCCAACACAGTCGGCTCTGCGAACCGCACTCGCGGGACTCATCGGCAACGTGCTCGAGTGGTTTGATTTCGCGGTCTACGGCTACTTCGCAAGCAATATCGGCCAGCAGTTCTTCACGCAGTCGAGCCACACGGCCCAGCAGTTCCTGACCTTCGGCACCTTCGCGCTCGGCTTTCTCGCGCGACCGGTAGGTAGCCTGGCACTGGGGCGCGTCGGCGATCGCATCGGCCGGCGCGCGCTGCTGACGCTCTCGATCCTGCTGATGGGCGGTGCCACGCTGACACTCGGGTTGCTGCCAACCTACGAACAGATCGGCGTGGCGGCGCCGCTGCTGTTGGTGCTGATGCGCTTGATACAGGGCTTCTCGCTGGGCGGCGAATTCACTGGATCGATGGTCTACACCACCGAAGGGTCATCGCCCCTGATGCGCGGCCTGGTGAGCAGTTCGACGGCGGCCGGCACGACGATCGGCTTCATCCTCGGGTCGGGTACGGCGTGGCTCGTGAACGCGTCACTGCCCGCTGAAGAAGTCACCTCATGGGGCTGGCGCATTCCCTTCGTCGGGAGTGTCGTCTTCCTGATCGTCGGCTATCTGCTGAGGCGCGGCATCGTCGAAACGGCCGAGGGCCTGAAGGCCAGGACGTTCCGTACCAAGCTCCTGCCCTCGCTCATTGCCGACTGGCGGCCCATCGTCCAGACGTTCGGCATCGTGGCGATGACCAACGCCGCGTACTACCTGACGTTCACTTATGCGGTGGAACGACGGAAAGCCCTGGCCACGGTGAGCGGCGAACTCTTCCTGCTGGCGAACACGCTGACCCTCGTCGTGGTGCTCTTCTCGAAGCCGTTGGGCGGGTGGCTGTCGGACAAGGTCGGGCGCCGAAAACTGATGATGACGCTCACCGTCGCGGTGATGGCGCTGATCTACCCCGCGCTCCAGATGATGCTGTATGGCGCGCCCTCGAGCTTCATCTTCGGCCAGATTCTGGTCGCCGTACCGATCGGCATGGCGCTCGGGCTTCAAGGGGCGATGGTGGTGGAGATCTTTCCGCTGCGGTCGCGCGTGACGTCCATGAGTCTCGCGTACAGCATCACGCTGGCGCTCGCCGGCGGCACCGCGCCGCTCGTGTCGACCTGGCTGATCGAAACGCTCGGCCACCCGCTGGCGCCGGCTTACTACATCATGCTGTACGGCGCGGTGGGCCTGGCCATCATGTGGCCCATGGCGGAGACAAATGGGCGGCGGCTCGACGAGTGAGAGAGGGATCCGGGCGGGTTGCACGTGTGCCGTCCCCGTGCCGGCGGTGCATATCGTTCGGAAATCCCTTCGGGCAACGGGTCGTCGATGCTCGGCGCGCGTGTCCGCGAGTGCGGTGCGGATCGCGTGCGGCGCCGCCACGCCGACGCGCCCGTAGCGCTCCGATCACATTCCGTCGGGTCGGCGGCCCCTGCTCCTCCGCCTGACAACTGGGCCCCGCACGCGAAAGAGCCAGGCCGAAGCCTGGCTCTTTGCGTACCCCCGCGCTTCAGCGCGGGGCGGTGCTCACCACCCGTGCCGCATCCCCATCCCCGCGCGCATCCCGGAGCGCCATCTCATCCCGAACCCCGCGCGCATGCCGGCCCGCATCATCCCCCGGCCGCGGCCCATCATCGGCGGGCCACCCATCGGCGGGCCCATCATCGGGCCGTGCATCGGCCCGCCCATCCCGCCGCGCATGCCCATCCGCCCGCCGCGCATCCCCAACCGCTCGCCGCGCATTCCCTGGCGCCGCGCCTGGAGGGTGGTCTTCTGCTCCGCGGTCAGCGCCGCGTACGCGGCGTCGAACGCCGTGAGCTGACCTTCGTGGACCTGCTCCGCCAGCTGGCGCGTGGTGTCGGCGAGCGCGCGCCGCTGGTCCACTGTGAGGTTGCCCCACGCCTGCGTGGCGCGGATGCCGCGGATCCGCTCGCGAAGCGGGTTCATGGTGCGGTCCAGGGTCTCCCTGGCCTGGCGGATCCGGTTCTGCTGGTCCCGGGTGAGGTTCAGGTCGGCCGGATTGGTCGCCAGATACTCGACGAGGCTGGGATCCATCACGGCGGGGCGGGGCGCCGCCGCCGGGGCAGGGGCCTGCTGGGCCAGCGCGGCGGTTGCCGTGAGCGCCAGGAAGGTCGCGAGAAGGGTGCTGCGCATCGGGTGCTGTCTCCCGTTGAGGTCTGCCCATCAGACGCGGGCGCCCCGCCAACGTTAAGTCCCCGGTGCCCGCTCAGCCTGCCATGAGTGCCTCTTGGCGCGCTCCGCCGCGGCACGTACTTTCAGCGCACCCCTTCCGAGGACCTGCCGATGACCACGCCTGAGACCCCGGTGCCCGCGGCCCCGAAGCGCATACCCTTCGTCACCGACGCCATCCGGCTCGCCCGCGTTCTCTTCTCCCCCGGCGCCGTCTTCGAGGAGCAGCGCGAGCAGCCGACGTTCTGGATCCCGTGGGTCGTCGTGAGCGCGTTCTTCGTGCTGGTGACGATGCTCTCCATGCCCTTCACGATCCAGATGTCCCGCCTGGCTGCCCAAGCCCGCGGCCAACCCCTCCCGGCCGCGGCCGAGACCGCGATGCGGATCATGGCGCCGGTCACGACACCGGTGGTCATGCTCATCATGCTGGTCGTGATGGCCGGCGTGATGTACCTGGCGCTCCTCGCGGCGGGCGGCGAGGTGCGGTACAAGGGGCTCCTCTCCGTGGCGGTCTTCACGGCGCCGATCGGATTGCTGCAACTGCTGCTGACCTTCATCGTGCTCAAGCTGCGCGGGCCGGAGGCTCTGCAAACGGTCGCGGACTACCAGGTCACGTTCGGGCTGGATCTCCTGCTCCCGCAGGACGCGTCCGTGCCGAAGTTCGTCGAGGGGCTGCTGCGCGGCGTCTCCCCCTTCTCCCTCTGGTCGCTGGCGCTCACGGCGATCGGCGTCCGCCTGGTGGAGAAGCAGACCAAGGGCGCGGCGTGGGCCGCGGCCGGCGTCTCGTTCGCGGTGAGCCTGGTCATCGGCGCGCTCTTCGCCGGCATTGGCGGGCCGCGCTGATGGCGGCTCCGCTCGTCGCGGTGGTGATGGGCAGCAAGTCGGACTGGGAGGTGATGCGGTCCGCCGACGGCACGTTGACCAGCTTCGACGTCCCGCACGAGTGCCGCGTCCTCTCGGCGCACCGCACGCCCGCGGAACTCGAGCGCTACGTGAAACAGTGCGCCGCGGGCGGCACCGAGGTCTTCATCGCCGCGGCGGGCGGCGCCGCGCACCTGGCCGGCGTCGTGGCGGCGCACACCGTGGCGCCGGTGCTCGGCGTGCCGATGGAGTCGCCGTCGCTCAAGGGCCTCGACTCCCTCCTCGCCATGGTGCAGATGCCGGCGGGCATTCCCGTCGGCACCCTGGCCATCGGGAAGGCGGGCGCCACCAATGCCGCGCTGCTCGCCGTGGCCATCCTCGCGACCTCGCGGCCTGCGCTGAGGGAGAAGCTGGTGGCGTTCCGGAAGGAGCAGGCCGAGAAGGTGCTGGGGGAGACGTTAGCCGTTAGCCGATAGCCGTTAGCGATGCGGGTCCGGGGGATCTACCCCTCGGGCCCGCTCTCGCGTCACTCTCCTGCTGACGGCTGACGGCCCCTCCTACACCGTCGAGCTCTTGTTCACCATCCCCTTCTCCTCCAACGCCACCTGCGCCGCCGCGAGCCGCGCGATCGGCACCCGGAACGGCGAGCAGGAGACGTAGTTCATCCCCACCCGGTGGCAGAACATCACGCTGGACGGCTCGCCGCCGTGCTCGCCGCAAATGCCGACCTTGAGGTCCTTGCGCTTCCCGCGGCCCAGCTCGATGCCCAGCTTCACCAGCTTGCCCACGCCGTTCTGGTCCAGCACCTGGAACGGGTCGGCCGGCAGGAGCCCCTGCTCGACGTAGAGCGGCAGGAAGCGGCCGGCGTCGTCGCGCGAGAGGCCGAAGGTCGTCTGCGTGAGGTCGTTGGTGCCGTACGAGAAGAACTCCGCCACCTCGGCGATCTCGTCGGCGGTGAGCGCCGC
>Ga0315295_10001164_pt1 | contig 22671 bp, 18 predicted proteins | sample YL17G14_0_MG_FD_204453 | JGI IMG/M metagenome (GOLD analysis project Ga0315295, IMG submission 204453) | Sediment microbial communities from Yellowstone Lake, YNP, Wyoming, USA - YL17G14_0 | ecosystem: Environmental > Aquatic > Freshwater > Lake > Sediment | place: USA: Wyoming | collected...
ACTCACGCTGAGCAGGTTTGGTTTTATGGCCACCCTTTTTCCATGCATCCAAGAAAGGTCGAAGCCGATTGCCGCGAGGCCCTGACGCATTTTTGCTTTGAGAATCTCCAGGTCATATCCTTCACAGCGGAGCAAAGAAACCTTGGTCATGACGTCCCCCTTTCATAGCTTATATACTGATACTGAATATCACTACTGTCCCAACGTTTATCAAGTGAGCGTCTACAAAGTCAATAAGGTACAGGGATACGGTTCATAAGGACATTTTTCGATTGAAAAGTTCGCTGTGTAGAGATGCCAATCTTTCTTATCCATGGATAAGGAGATGGCCCATGAATACTGGCAGGACAATATTCACCCAGCTTATGGATTTCATAAACCCTTATGTATTCAGCAAATGCATCGTGAGATTTGGTAGCAACCAAAAATCAAGAGCTTTTCATGCTGGGACCAGTACCTGTGCATGACCTTCGCACAATTCACCTACCGATAGAGCCTGAAGGACATGGAAGCATGCTTAAAAACCAACAGACCAAGCTGTATCCTTGGGCTATCAGAGGCAAGACATCCGAGATTACCCTAACACATTCAAACGAATTCCGGAACTGGAGAATCTATGCAGACTTGGGCCACTCTTTGATTGTGATATCAATGAGATATCTCACCTCCTTTCCCTTCAAACCAGACTTGCCTGGTACACTCAAATTTGATCGAAACTAGTACAGATTTAAATCTTTCGTCGGCCTGCAGTCGATATTTAAACACCCTCCTTAAGGGGGTAGTAGTTAACTTTTTCAGTCTGTTACCGATATAGTTCACATGAATTGACCGGTATAAGGCGGCGTAGCCAAGTGGGAAGGCGACGGTCTGCAAAACCGTTATTCACTGGTTCGAATCCAGTCGCCGCCTCCAGTAACAATCAGTCTCTTAATATCTGTCTTAATTTTATCTAAGAAATACACGAACAGTTACTATACATATTTATCTTAAAGACCCCTGCACAACTCCTGTGTATTAATTTTGTCCATACGATAACAAAACAACCATCGTCTATAAGGCGAGGGTTGTTTTGTTCGGAGGCCAGGGTCGGCCCAAATCCCCCATACCGCTCTCGATACACTCCCAGGACCTGCTCCTTCACTCCCCGGTCATACCCCCGGTTCGATTTCTTCCCCCGTCCCAGGTGTACCAAACCCTCGCTCCTGTTCGCCTTGTACCTCTTCCAGATCCGCTTCGCCTGACGATAGCTTACTCCCATCGCCTCCGCTGCCTTCACAAGACTGACACCGACCTGCTCTTTCCACCCCAAAACCCAACCGAACGCGCTCCTGCTCGCTCATCACGATCACCCCCATGGCCCTCTCCTTGAGGCCACCTTATAAATTTTACTCGGGGACATATCTACCGAGTTCACCAGGGGATATTATCAAAGAGTCGGGACACAGAAAAACAAGGCATATTTAACTTGTTCCTCTTTGAAAGTAATATTTCATTATGATTAAATCTATGATAATAAACGATGCAGCAGCATAGTGAGGACAAATGAAGATTCGTAACGTGGTAGTAATTGCCATACTCGCACTAAATCTTTTTGTGTTGCCTGGATGTGAACCCGCAGTAATTGTGATAATCGACTGGGACAACAATACGGAACCTGACCTTGGCGGATACAAAGTATACTTTGGGACTGCCCATGGTAATTATGACCATATCCTCAACGTGGGGGACAAAAGCCGGGTCTATCTGAGTGGCCTTCATGAGGGCCTTACTTATTACTTCGCCATAAAAGCATATGACCTGACCGGGAACGTGAGTCCCTTTTCTCGGGAAGTTCGGGTATACATCCCCCCTGGCAGGCGTTCTCTCCAGAGCATTCTCTTCGATCTCAATCTTTCCTTTTTTGACGTCTACTATGTGTTCAGCACTTAGTCCCCGGTGCACCAAACCCTCGCTCCTGTTCGCCTTGTAACTCTTCCAGATCCGCCTCGGCTGACGATAGCTCACTCCCATCGCCTCCGCTGCCCCCACAAGACTGACACCGGCCCGCTCTTTCCACCCCAAAACCTCCCACCGAACGCGCTCCTGCTCGCTCATCACGATCACCCCCATGGCCCCCTCCTTGAGGCCACCTTATAAATTTTACTCGGGGACATTTCTATCGAGTTCTCCAGGGGACATTATCAAAGATTCGGGACAATTTTTCTTGAAAATCTTGACATTTTCCGACTGAGGATTAATAGAATATATAGCTTAGATATGGCTTATTGATTGCAATCAACGACTATATGGGAGGGGGTAGGCCATAGTAATCGATATGCAGGGTATAATTATCTGGCAAGTTTAAGAAAAATATAAAAAATAAGGAGGGATTATGGCAGAAAGAACTCTGAAATATTTAGCAGGTATGTTTCTCATTGTCCTCTTGTTATTATCTTGCGCTAAATTACCCGAACCAATAGAAGGAAGGCTCAGAATGGAGGTATTAACATTAGATAATGCTATCCCTCTCAAATGTGGGAATTTAATTGCTGTAGTCCCTGCTAATGAATATGCATCGAATGTTCAGTTATGGTTCCAAGATAAAGAAGGGAACATTTATTTGATAGGATATAACGCTGATAAAAATAGGTTTAGCAAAGATTATAGATACATCAAAAGAATGTAAGGGGGTTTTATGATCAATCAACTCAGCAGTTTTATTAGCCGGATTTTATTTATAGCATCATTTTTATTGATTGGCATATCAATTTGGGAAAAATTGGCTAATATGATGGGACTTACATTAACAAGAGGGTATTACTCTAGCTGGCACCTCCTAGAGATATCAGCTATTGCCTTACTCTTTGTAATTGCACTCCAATTAAGAGAGATAAAAAAATCTCTTGAGATGAAATAGCAGATAAAATTATACTTATTTAATAACTATACATATTTATTTTGATTCTTGAATTGTTATGATAGCATCTTACACATGATACCTTATCAATGAAGGTGATACTCATGACTTTTGCTGAAACAATACATCGCACCTTACTCTTCATGCTGGCCATGACAGCTACTGCCCTGACTGCTGGTCCAATCTCCGCACTAGATATTCCCGCGCAGAAACAACCGAGCAGTGCACCAGTTGAACTCACGTATCTTGGAACAGCAGGGTGGATCATAAAAGGCAATGATATGACTATCCTCGTTGATCCGTACATCACGCGCTTGCAGCAAGGAGGCCAGCCCGGTATCGGACAGACTGCCTATGGGAGCGATTTGCCCGGTGATTCCCGACCTCCCTGGGGTGACAATATCCCTGATCCAGACCATGCCTTGATTGATAAGCTTATTACCCGTGCCGACTATATTCTCGTAACACACGCACACCCAGACCATATGCTCGACGTGCCCTACATTGCCAACCGCACACATGCAGTGGTAGTAGGCAATGAGAGTGTGACGAATATCGCCCGGGCATCCGGTGTTGCCGATTCCAATCTCGTGACTGTTCGAGGAGGGGAAGACTTTGACTTCGGAACATACTCACTCAGGGTGATCGATAGCTTGCACACTATAATCGATAAAAGTTACTTTGACTCGAGGAGTGTACCCCGGGATGTGAAAGTTCCGCTACGGTTCCGTGACTATGTCGAGGGGGGGACCAGGGCGTATCTGATCCGTCTGAACGGTCAACAGATACTGGTGTTCGGATCAGGCAACTATATCGAGCGTGAACTCTCAGGAATTAGGCCCGATGTGGTCATAGTGGGTGCGAACAAAAACCGCAGATATATCTATGACTATGCTGGACGGCTCATGCGGGCTCTTGGCTACCCTGCCATTGTGCTGCCAACACACTGGGACCGATATTCCCTGCCGTATGATGATCCTCAAGCAGCGAATGCTCCTGAGATAAAGAAAAATCTTGAGGCTTTTACAGAGGAAATCCATGCGGTTTCACCTTCCACGCAAGTTATAGTGCCGCGTTACTATGAGTCGATCAGGCTCGTAGTGTGCCCCGAGTGAAGACATTGGAATAATTCAGTATCATCCGGTTAAAGCATCCTTCTTAGTATCATGGTGAGCATAGATTTTGAGTTTGCAGGGTTCGCTATCTCTGAAGTCATAAGCCTGCCGTTGGAGAATTCTGGTCTTGTTATTGTCCATTCAAGGAGTCCTGTTGAATGTGGTTAATTATGTATTGGCAGGTAATACAACTCGGACACACAATATTATTCATATCCTGGCTCACCCTGAAAATCGCTACACCACCAATAAACTCAATAAGAACTTACAGGTGATCCTTCATCCCAAATGCCTGTTTGCAATAAGCTCGTGCCCATACATAAATAATTCCCTGGTTTTTTCCCCAAAATCGGATATGCAATATATGTGTATCCTTTTAATAAAAAGGTGGGCTCTTGACAAATCCATAGTATTCATTCTATATTTATTTCACAATAATCTTTTATTGTTTTATTTTGGTGGAAATTTTTTTTCTACTGTTAAGAAAATATTTTCATTGTTTTGCATATCCTGCAATATGCTATTTCAATTCTAATTTTTATTAATTTGTATTTCCAATAAGTTATGGGAATTTTTCATTCAATAAAAGCTGGCATTGAATATGCTAGATAAATGGCACAAAATATATTGCGCTTCATGGAGGATAATATGAAAGAATATTCTGTATTGTTTCGGGCGAGGACATATAGATTCATTCCTCTCTTTTTGTTAATCTTATTCCTTTCCACCCTATGCTTTTCGAATGCATTCGCTGATATCATCATAGATAACGGCGCTGCAGGGACCTCGTACACCGGAACCTGGAGCGTGTCCGGCGGCCCTAGTCCATATGGAACCAACAGCCTATTTGCCCGCCCCACGGCAACTTACACCTGGAGCTTCTCCTCCCAGCCTGCCGGAGCCTATGAAGTCTTCATGTGGTGGACCTACACCAACACACGGCCCACGAATGCCCAGGTCGATATAAACACTGCATCAGGGACACAGACGGTATATATCAACCAGCAGGCCAACGGCGGCAAGTGGAACAGCTTGGGCACCTACTCCTTCAATTCCCAGGGGAGCGTGACCATCACCGCTTCCAGTCAAGTCCTTTCAGGGGGCACCATCGCCGCTACCTGCGCCGACGCGGTGCGGTTCGTCTACACCCAGCCGGTCAATCAATTACCAGTTGCTTACATCGATTCCATAGTACCGAGTCCCGCATCTGCTACTGATATCATAACCTTTACCGGGCATGGAACGGATGTCGACGGCACCATCTCCAGCTACGTGTGGAATTCCAGTATCGACGGGGTACTCGGATATGACCCAATCTTAGCAACAGGCCCTCTCTCCGAGGGTGTGCACGCCATCAGTTTCACCGTGTATGACAACAACAATGCCCCATCCAAATCTGTCACCCAGACACTCCTTGTCGGGAATACCCAGATCGAAAATATTTATTTCTGCGATGGATTTGACGGAGGAGGAGTGATATGGCCCAGTATCGTTACGATGCTCCAATCTCTGGGTGGAGCCGTCCAGAACAGCGACGGGAGCTGGAAGTATACGGATGCGGGAAAGGGTGTCACCTACTATATCTATCAAGTGACGAGCCCGGCAGGCATGGAGGCAGCGCTCAGAGAAGAAGGCTCTCATGTCATCTTCAACGGGCACGCCAACTACGGCCTCGGGGCCACGTTCACCCGGACCAATCAAGGACGGAACGCGGTTAAATACGTTGACGACGACCTGATTGTGAACATCTCAACCGACATGGTTGCATCGAACATTCCCGGTTTAATTTACAGCCAGTCATACCCCAACTGGAAGCCCATTTACAAGAATGGGAAAAGCGCCATCATGCCCTATGACTTTGGTGACCCCAACGGCCCCCCCCCATACAATTACTACTTGACCTACAAGATTCCTGGAGACAATACGCTGTACTTTATTGAAAGACCTGATGGAAGCTTCATCGAGCGCTTTGCATCGAGCAGAAGACCGGCATGGGACTGGCCCTATGGAGAGGGTGTACCGCCTGACCCCAATGTGGAGTCAGAGCGCCAGTACTTCATTACCAACCCGGCTCCTTATTGGAATAAGTGCGAGTTCAAGGGCAGCTGGTCCTGGACGAGGTCCACCGTTTATGGAGGAGGCTGGGGGGGAGGAACGACCTCAGTAGTGGTTTACCATTACAAGGCGTCAGGCGGAACCGGGTTGAACACCGCTACATGGACCGTTGTGGTGAATGCCCCCGGCACCTATGACGTGCAGGCAGCATGGTTCGATAACTCGACGCACGCAACCAATGCCCGTTATACCATCACCTATTCCGGAGGCTCGGTAGACGTCATTGCAGATCAGAGAACAACGCCTCCGGGTGTTACACCCCATACATTAATGTCTCACAGCCTCGGCCAGTACTATTTCGATAAGGGCGTGTATACCGTGGCATTGCATGATGGTGCCAACGGGCGGGTTATTGCTCAAAACATCACCCTCATGGATGTCAATAATAGCAGAAACAGGATAAGAGTGAGTGACCAGGATTTCTACAAGTCGCACTTGAGCGGGGGGTACTATGGCAGCTACACCATACTCAGTGCCAAGGGTGTCACGATCCCCAATGAAGACCTGAAGTACAAGCGGTTGTTCTACAGCTCCTGCTTCTCCGCAGAGTATTTCCTCGGCAAGTTCAATCGTGGAAAAGTGTACGCCACGTTTGCACATACGGGTGGCTGGGACAATCCTTGCGCCGATTATCTGAAACGATATCTCCAGGGCCAGACAGACGATGAGATCTACGCATGGATCAATTCGGTATACCCGATCTACGAGTTCTATGATTTTAATCAGTATCCACCATCACATCAATGAGATAATAACAGTATGAGAGAAGGGTCATCAGAGGAAAATTCCTCTGATGACCCTTCTCTATTGGATCCATTTACAGGGGAAAATCCATATCACAGGGTCATAACTGCAATCAGAAATCGGGCTGTAAACTGGCTATAGCGCTGTGCGGTCAGTGTCTGCGCAGTATATCCCGGCTGAGGTAATCTCTTGACTAGCAAGAGGAAAACATTTTCCACTCGGCATACAGCCCATGAAATAAGAGGGTGATGGTCTATTCTGTATCATATTGATATTTCATATGATTTATAAAAAACACCCCCCCACAACTTGAAAAACTTGATGGCACAATTCCTGCTTAAAAGTATAAAAAGGAGCATATTATGAATTTATTACAGCATACTCTTTATCGGGTTTTTCACCCGCTAGGCATGTTGATGAAGATCAACATGGGATCGAGATTCCTGAAGATCATTCTAGCGGCCTTCATCGTGCTGTCATTGTACGGATGCGGAGGCAGCTCCGGTGGCGGCTCTAACAATACCGAGCCTGAAGAACGACCCCCTGTCGTGCTCAGCTCCATCACCGTTACCCCCTCGAATCCGGGCATCGCCCTTGGAAACGGCCAGCAGTTCTCGGCTACCGGAACCTATAGCGATGGAACCTCAAAAAAGATCACTCACATTGTATCCTGGTCCTCGTCAAATACCGGCATTGCCTCAATCAATGACTATGGCTACGCTTCATCGAAATCTCCCGGCTCTGCCACGATCACAGCCGCACAAAACGGGATCATTGGCACTACCCTGCTCAACGTTACCGATTCCATACTCCGCTCCATCTCGGTTACACCACAGAATCCCAGCATCGCTCTTGGAAAGATCCAGCAGTTCAAGGCAACAGCCATCTACAGCAACGGCAGCACCCAGGACAAGACTTCATCCGTTATATGGAATTCATCGGATATCGGGATTGCAACTATTGATGCCGCGGGTAAAGCAACGCCCATCGCACTGGGTGAAACGAACATCACAGCACAGGCTGAAGGGTTCGCCGATACGGCGGTGCTGAAGATCACCCATGGTCTGGTTGTATCGCTCACCATCCAACCACTTAAGCCTTCGATAGAATCAGGTGAACTCATAGAATTTGAGGCAACAGGAACCTATGAAGACGGATACATCGAAGATATCACCAATTACTGCTCATGGACATCTTCTAACGACACTGTCGCTGTGGTTGATGAGTACGGCCTAGCCAAGGGCAAGTCCTCAGGCTTTTCTCTAATAACAGCCACCTCCCCGGACGGCTCCACAAGCGCAAGCACTACATTGAGTGTAAGTCAGCACGGAGGTGTCATATTCGATAACGGATTTAATGATGGTCAAAATTTCACCTCGTCAACAGGTCTTTGGACTCATTCCAATGCACTCGGGGCATGGGGGACCGAGAGCCTCGTGAGCAAGAATGGTACCTACACATGGACCTTTATCCCAGAGATCTCGGAAGATTATGACCTGTACATGTGGTGGACACAATATGCTACCAGAAGGACTGATGTTCCTGTGAAAATAACCCACAAAGGCGGGAGTGACATAGTATATATCGACCAGACTACTAACGGCTCCCAGTGGAACGACATTGGCAGATATCCTTTCGCTGCGGGCCTGATCTATACTGTTACAATAACAGCACTCGCCGGAGATCAAAGCACGTGTGCGGATGCCATAAGACTGATTGAGACATCAGCGGGCCCCTCCACTGACTTCACTGCTTTCGCCTTTTATGGGCTCGTATCGGACAACATCAGGTTCATTGATAGGAGTCTGGGCACCATAACCGCATGGTTCTGGGATTTCGGCGACGGGAGCACCAGCACAGAACAGAATCCCCAGCATCAGTATGCCTCGGAGGGAACCTATACGGTATCTCTTACGGCAACGAATCAGAATGGTTCCCGCACCAAGACGAAGAACAACTACATCAGCATCTTTTCTGACCGTGAAGACTTTGAGGATATCTATATCTGTGAAGGCTTTAGTGGGGGCGGAAAAGTTATGCCCGGCTGTATAAGTGCACTGGAAGGATTGGGAGCGGTAAAAGTCGATGGAGTCTGGGTATATGAAAACATAAACAAAGGTGTGACCTACTATATACATGAAGTGAATACCCCGGCAGGCATGGAGGCGGCTCTGAAGAAAGAAGGCGCCCATATCATTTTCAACGGATATGCCAACTACGGCCTCGGAGCGAGTTTCATTCGAACCGACCAGGAGCAGGCACAGGTCCTCACTGTCGATGATGACCGCATGGTGAAAATCTCGAGCGACATGGTCGCTGTGAATATACCGGGACTCATTTTCGGCATAGGATACCCAAACTGGAGGCCGATCTACAAGGACAGCACCAGCGCTATCATGCCCTATGACTTCAACGACCCCAGCGGAGAACTCCCGCCCTACAACTATTACCTCACCTATAAGGTCCCGGGGGATGACACGCTGTATTTCATTGAGAGACCGGATGGAAGCCTCATGGAACGCTTCGCCGGCTGCGGCAGACCGGCATGGGACTGGCCACACGGTGAGGGAGTGCAGCCAAACCCCGATGTTGAAGAGGAACGTCAATACTTCATCACCAACCCCGCCCCTGACTACAACCACTGCGATTTCATCGGCACTTGGAATTACAGTACGCTCCCGGCCGATGCCTACAGGGGATACAATTACCAGTACAAGACAGGAGGATCCGGACTGAACACCGCAAGATGGACTGTTGTCGTGGGAACGGCTGGGTACTATGACGTACAGGCATCCTGGTTCTATGACACGCCCAACGCGACCAATGCCAGCTATACCATCACGCATAGCGGTGGTGCCACTGATGTTATCGCAGATCAGAGAACAGCTCCCGCCGGTGTTGAACTGGGGCAGTTAACAGAAAACAGCCTTGGGCAGTACTACTTCAATGCAGGTGCATACACCGTAACATTACGCGATGGGGCCAACGGGCAAGTAATAGCTGATGAGATCACTCTCTACAATGTCGATAACCCATACAGCCCAAGCAACCCTTCAGGTGTTCACGACATACGGGTGGACAACACCGATTACTACAAGCCGCACTTCACAGGCGGATACTATGGCGACAATACCATCCTGAATACAAAAGGTCTCACAATCCCCACAGCAGACCTCAAGTACCAAAGGATGTTCTACAACGCGAGTTTTTCCGGGACATATTTCTTCGACACGTTCCACCGTGGCCAGATGTTCTACACCTCCACGCGTACAGGTGGCTGGGAAAATCCCGTGCCGGAGTACCTACAGCGATACCTCCAAGGTCAGACAGACGAAGAGATAGCAGCATGGCTCAAAGTGGCATCGCCGATCTATGAGTACTACAACTTCGACCTGATACCGCCCACAATGAGATAGAACAGATAGAAAAAGGAGGGTTTAGATGAACATGAAATCGAGATTCCTGAAGATCATTCTGGCAGCCTTCATCGGTCTGTCATTGTTCGGATGCGGAGGCGGCTCCGGTGGCGGCTCTGACAATAACAATACCGCGCCCGAGGAGAAGAAACTCGTATCCATTGAAATGGTCGGCGATAAAACATCCGTCGCCCTCGGTCTCGGGGCACTGTTTAAAGCCATCGGCCATTACAGCAACAATACCCAGGCAGACATCACCTCCTCAGTGTCATGGAGTTCTTCCGATCCGTCGGTGGCTGCCGTTGACGGAAATGGAGCCATCACCTCTCTCGCCCCGGGCGAGACCGTGATCACCGCACAGTTCAGCGGCATAACCGCCACCATCACCATCACCATCACCGAAGCGGAGCTACTCTCTCTGAGCATTAGCCCCTCGTCCAGCTCGATCCTCAAGGGAGAGAAAACCCAGTACACTGCTATGGGCACGTATACCAACGGAACCAGGGTCGTCACCTCTCTGGCGGACTGGACATCTTCTGCCACAGCCGTGGGAACCATCAACTCAAGCGGCATGGCGACAGGGATATCATCCGGCTCCACGACCATAAGGGCTGCCCTCGATGGAAAATCAGATACAGCATCCCTGAGGGTGACCGAAGTACAACCCCCTGTGGTGCTCAGCTCCATCACCGTCACTCCCTCGAATCCGAACATCGCACTCGGGAACAGCCAACCATTTACAGCAACCGGGCACTACAGCGACGGCAGCACCCAGGACCTCACTGCAACCGTAACCTGGAGCTCATCAGACACCGGGATTGCAACAGTCGACTCATCCGGCCATGCAACATCAGTGGCCATGGGGTCTACCAGAATCAGAGCTGAAATGAACGGCATCAGCGGCGAAGCGAATCTTGTCGTTTCCACCCCGGCGCTCCGATCCATAGATGTTACACCTCAGAACCCAAGCATAGCCGCAGGAGAGGTTCAGCAGTTCACAGCCACCGGGACGTACAGCGACGGCAGCACCCAGAATCTCAGCTCCTCTGTCAGCTGGACGACCGAGTACAGCAACATCGCAACGATTGATGGGAACGGGCTGGCCACAGCCCATGCAATGGGGCAAACACATATCACAGCTGAGATAGACGGGGTCTCCGATACTGCGGTACTGACCGTCACCCACGGGACGCTTGTAGCGGTCACCATCGAACCCAAAAAGCCATCCATTGAAGTGGGTGCAGTGATGAACTTCACGGCCACTGGGCTTTACGAAGACGGATCTGAGGCAGACATCACCGTCCTGGTCACCTGGGAGTCCTCCAATGGATCCGTAGCTCAGATAGAAAACGGCCTGTCCCACGGCCTAGCCATCGGCTTCAGCATCATCACCGCCACGGCACCTGGCGGCGTGATAAGTGACAGCACACTGATCAGTGTTTGTGAAGAAGGAGCGGTGGTATTCGATAATGGATCACCGAATACCTCTTCTACAGGATCGTGGGTAAACTCTGCTGCAGCCGGACCATATGGAACCGAGAGCCTCGTGAGCAAGAACGGCACCTACACATGGACCTTCATCCCGGAGACCTCGGGAGATTATGACCTGTACATGTGGTGGACACAACATGCGAACAGAAGGACCGATATTCCTGTGGAAATAACCCACACAGGTGGAAGTGACATAGTATATATCGACCAGACAACCAACGGCTCCCGGTGGAACCACATCGGTAGATATCCTTTCACTGAGGGCCTGATCTATACTGTTACAATAACAGCCCTAGCCGGAGATCAGAGCACGTGTGCGGACGCCATAAAGTTCGTCGAAGTACCACCCACTACGGTCCCCTCAGCAGACTTCACTGCTGCTCCCACTTCAGGGATCATCGGTGCCATTATTCAGTTCCTCGATAGGAGCATAGGCGCCATTATCGCATGGCTCTGGGATTTCGGTGACGGCGCAACCAGCACCGGGCAAAACCCGCAGCACCAGTACAACGCCGAAGGTTCCTACACGGTATCCCTGACCGTGACGGATGCCAACGGCTCCGACACCAAAACCAGGTACAACTACATAAATATCTTTTCCGAGAAGGAAAACATCTACGTCTGTGATGGGTATGACGGAGGAGCCCCGATATGGTCAAGAGTCGAAGACGTGCTCGTGGGCCTGGGTGCGAATGAGGTGGACGGGGTCTGGGTATACCAGAACCCTGACAGCGGCGTGACGTACTTCATCCATGCCGTGACCACTCCGGCAGGCATGGAGGCAGCGCTCAAGGAAGAAGGCGCCCATGTCATCTTCAATGGACATTCCAACTACGGCCTCGGCGCCTCGTTCACCTGGACCGACCAGGAACAGGCACAGGTCCGCTATGTTGATGATGACCGGTTCGTGAACATCTCGACCGATATGGTTTCGGTGAGTATGGAAGGCCTGATCTTCAGGCAGGCATACCCCAACCTCAAGCCCATCTACAAGGACGGAACCAGCGCCATCATGCCCTATGACTTCGGTGACCCCAGCGGAAAACTGCCTCCCTTCAACTACTTGATAACCTACAAGGTCCCGGGCGACAACACGCTGTACTTTGCTGAAAGGCCCGACGGGAGCCTGATAGACCGCTTCGAAGGAACCGGCAAACCAGCATGGGACTGGCGGCACGGGGAAAATATACCGCCCGATCCGAATGTTCCGGAAGAACGGGTTTACTACATCACCAACCCCGCGCCTTACTACAACCACTTCGAGGCTATGGGCACGTGGAATTACGCCAGGTTTCCAGTCGATGCCTACTCAGGTTACAATTACCAGTACCGGAATGCCGGGGGGTCAGGGGCGAACACCGCCACATGGACCTTCGTGGTCACAGTGCCCGGACATTATGATGTGACTGCCTCATGGTTCTATGACACGATCAATGCAACCAATGCACGCTACACAATCACGTATGCCGACGGTACCACAGAGGTCGAGGCAGACCAGCGGACAGCACCCGATGGAGTTGACCCGCAGACACTCACCTGGAACAGCCTCGGACAGTACTACTTCGAAGAGGGAGCGTACACCTTAACACTGCGCGATGGCGCGAATGGACGCGTCGTGGCTGATTCCGTCGCCCTCTACAATATCGATAATCCAGCCGTGCGACGGATAAGGGTTGACAACACTACTCTTTACAAGTCGCACTTCGTTGGTGGGTATTACGGCAGCGGCACCATCCTCAGTCTGGAGGGCAAGACCATACCTGAGGAGGAACTGAGATACAAGCGGATGTTCTATAGCTCCTGCTTCTCTGGACGGTACTTCCTCGGCAAGTTCCACCGCGGCCAGATGTTCTTCACCCTAGAGCATACAGGTGGCTGGGACAACCCCGTACCCGAGTACCTGAGACGGTATCTTATGGGCCAGTCAGACGAAGAGATCCTGGCATGGATCAAACTGGAGATCCCTATCTACGACTATTACAACTTCGACCTGGTCCCGCCCTCGATGAGGTAAAAATGAAAAAAAGGGTCACCAGAGGTATGATTACCTCTGGTGACCCTTTCAACGCAGGTTCTGTAAGGATCAGCCGAAAAATTCCCTGACAGAATTGATTACATGGTCCTGCTCTTCCTGCTTCAACTCGTAGTAGAACGGCAGCCTGAGAAGACAGCGGCTGATGGTCTCCGTTACCGGCAACTGCCCTTCCCTATAGCCCATGGAAAGCCCAACGGGCGAGGTATGGAGCGGCACATAGTGGAATACGGCCAGAATGCCCTGTGCTTTCAGATAATCCATGAGATCGTTCCTTGTTTTCTCGTCCTCAAGGATTATGTAGAAGAGGTGATAATTGGTCCGGCAGTCTGCCACGTGCCCGGGAATCCTGAATACACCTTCCTCGGCAAGCGGGGTCAGTGCGTCGGTATAATATTCGAATATTTCCCTTCGCCGTCTGGTTATCAGATCGATATTCTCGAGCTGGGCATAGAGAAAGGCAGAGATGATTTCCGAGGGTAGATACGAAGACCCTATATCCACCCAGGTGTATTTATCCGTTTCTCCCCTGAAGAATTTGCTGCGGTTGGTGCCCTTCTCCCATATGATCTCGGCCCGTTCGATGAACTTCTCGTTATTGATGACAATAGCCCCACCCTCTCCGGATATGAAATTCTTTGTCTCGTGGAAGCTGTACGTTCCAATATCCCCGATGGTCCCGAGATACCTATCCTTGTACGTGGAATTGACTGCCTGCGCAGCATCTTCAATTACATACATGGTGTGTTTCAGAGCCAGTTTCATGATGGCATCCATGTCACATGCCATGCCTGCATAATGGACCGGGACGATGGCCCTGGTCCTGCTAGTTACCATACCCTCCAGCAGCCTTTCATCGATGTTTAGCGTGTCCTGGCGTATGTCTGCAAATATAAGCCTAGCCCCACGGAGGAAAAACGCATTGGCAGTGGACACAAAGGTGAACGAGGGGAGTATGACCTCATCGTCGTGCCCGATCTCAATGAGGATTGCGGCCATCTCGAGGGCTGCCGTACAGGAGTGGGTGAGCAGCACTTTCCTTGCATGAAATGTCTTTTCCATGAACTCATGGCATTTCCTGGTGAACAACCCGTCACCGGCGATCTTTCCGCCCAGGACAGCCTGAGATATGTAGTAGAGTTCCTTCCCTATGATGAATGGTTTATTAAACGGGACACGATAGTTCATGACGCACTCCTTCAAGGAAAGATGGGTATAGAAAAGAAAGTATACTCATGCACCAGTTGCTATGAAAGGCCTGATTCATCCTTCACAACCTCCCCGCCATGCGGTTCCGACCGGTTTAGCAGGATGATCACCCCTCCCACTGCATTGTTCAACAGGATGCCCATTAAATTGTAGAAGCTCACCAGTAATGCTATCTCGGGAGGGACACTGAACAGGCCGTACATGAGAATATAGACACCCTCGCGAATCCCTATGCTGCCCAGAGAAATGGGCAGGAGGAAAATGAAGTAGATCGTGGGGGTCACGAAGAGGTTAATGATAAAAGGTACGTCATACCCCAGGGAAATGAAGTAAATCTGGCTCTTGATCGAACTCACGAGCTGGATGCCGAATGAAAGCGCGATCACCGCGAGAAACCGGGGCGATGAAAGAGGCTCTGTTACCATGCTCAATGGGATCCTGACATCTTCTGATACCCCGTTCATGCCCATTCTCTTTCCGATGGATTTTAAGGTGGCAGAAACATGATTCACCAGCTTCTCAAACAACACGGAAACGAACCTGTTCTTGTCGGCAAAGGCAAGAAGCAGAATAACCGGCATTGGCAGGAGGAGCAGGATGTACGCTATAAACACGATCTGTTTTATCCTGTTATCCATTATTTTGGGCACAAAGGGATATAGAATGACAATAATGGCCATACAGGTTATGAGGGCCATGATCTTTTCAATAAGAATGATCAGGATGTTTTTCCTATATCCGCCAAAATGCTTTCCTCCTACAACGATACGGTAGGCATCCAGCCCGAGAGAAGCCGGTGTAAAGAACCCGAGGGCCTGACCGATCCAGTAGTGCTTGAGGGCAAAGAGGGCGGGGACTATTTTTTTCAGGTACTGCTGCAACAGCAGTCTCCAACGGAAAGCCGCTATGAGGATAAGCACAGGAGCATGCAACAATCCGAGGATAAAGAGATATGATTTCGTGCTGATAAAACTTGATTTCAATAGGCCGAAGTCGATCCGGGTGGCGATAAGATACAGGATGATAACAGGTGCGCCGAAGCGAAAGATCCTGCGCGCCCATGTGAAGAGATTCTGAGCAGTCTGATATCTGATCAGGTTATTCAATCATTTCTCCGGCACACTGAGTAATTATGTCCTTTAGATATAGTTGTGGCCTATCTTTGAGAGGATAAACGGCGTCTTGCCGCTCTTTGATCTTTCAAGCTCGCCCACAATCCTGAAATCGATCCGAATTTCATTGCCCAGGCGCTTGCGCAGGCCAGTCTCGAATTCCTTCTGAGATTCTTCATTGAAGGTGTTATCCACGATCATATTGATGTAGATATGGTCAACCGCAACCTGAACGCACTGGGAGAGTATCACTCCCTTAGCATTGTCCACCGAATGTTCCAGCACGTTACCTAAAAGCCTGCCGTCAGGTGTCTCCAGATAATCATTCTGTCTTCCGACAATCTCCTTCACCGTCCTGAACTTCCTTGTGCAACTACAGGTCTTGCCTTGATCGAGCACAATGGTATCACCTGTCCTGTAGCGTATCAAAGGCATTGCGTAATTATAAAAACCTGTTCCAACCAACTCACCTACCCCTTCTTGTGAAGCATCATCACCTGAGCCATCCACAACCTCGTTATACGCAAAGTCTTCATGAATATGCATTGAATGTTCCGAGCATTCAGAGATCATAGCAACATCCTCATGGTGGGAATAAAAATCGAAGACCTTGCATCGATATGCTTCTTCCAGTAACGATCTTCTTTTTTCAGAGAGCGTCTCCCCGGCGGTAACGATGGAGCGGACCGGGTGCAAAATGATATCATCCTCCTTGGCAAATTGACTGATCATGAGAACTGAAAATGGATAGCCGATGATCATACCCGGCTTAATGGCATCCATCATACGTGCGATTTCCAACGCAGTATCTTTCTTCAGGAGCTTGGAATCGAATCTCCAGAGATTCACGAAAGAATAGTGCTTGAACAGAGAGCCGGGAATCTTGAATTTATAACTCTGGATACTGAAGGTCTTCTTCCATGGATAATACCCTGCCCACTGATAGCTTCTCACTACCGCGGCAAGCTTGTTCGCCTTGGTTTCATTGTCTATGATGAAATGGAGTGGCGTCCCGGTTGAACCACTGGTGGAATCCCAGTTGATGCCGTATTCTGCTGCATTTTCGGCTATGAATTCATCCCTTTTTTCCCTGAGGGTGTCTTTATCCAAAAGGGGTATTTTGTGCATGTCCGATCGCCCCTGAAACGTGCTGGGATTCAAACCGATCTCCCTGAAGATATTGCGGTAATAGGGAACATTCCTCGCGGCATGCCGCACCAGCTTCTGTAATGATATATCCTGATATGTCTCTATCTTATCTCTATCCCATCTCTGGCTGATGAAATAGAACATATATCTCCGAAAGACTCGTATAGAGAAACGTAATAGATTATAACTCATTTTGATCTCCTCTCATGGGAGATATAGATGTCAGCATCAGGAAATCGAAGCCTTCAGAAGCAGCGGAAATTACCATACGATTGATTTGGCTCCTCCAGTGCTTTCCACCTCGACCTGAAGTGTTCTTTGTATCTCGGATATCGTATTGTTCAAATCGCTTCTTGTAGAACCATGAATCAGAATAGGTCCCAGTCTCATGGTTTTGTTAGTGAGTTTCCCGGTCTTTTTCCCTACGAACAGGTCATCCACATACGCCCTATGAACTCCTTTCAATGATTCCAATGCATCGACCCCCTCAATTTTTCGGATTATTCCTTCCTGAAGGGTGAAACATACATATCCTGAAGCCCTGCTTTTGATATTCTGTCTCTCCAGCGAGACTCCATTACGGCCCGTGGCAAGCCTTATGATCATATCATTCACATCAATCCCGCATGCCAGGGGAATGAGGTCAGAAGAGATAAACACACCACCTCCACGTATGGCAGTTTCGACAAGGCAGACATCCCCGGTCTCTGTGTTTACCAAATACTCGCTATGCGTTATCCCGAACTTGGGAGACATGCTCTCAATGAGCCGGATATTCATGTCAAGGATCTTTGTCTGCAGATGAATGGGTAGGAGAGAGGGGAACAAGGTCTGCTTGGGGACAAAGAGATTGGGGATATCAAAATAAAAACGGTCCCCGATGATCAGGTTCGTCATGCAATAATCAGATACGAATCCCTGAATAACGATCTCGGTACCCTGGAAGTACTCTTCGAGGATGACGGTCCCTGTCGGAGTGAGTGATTGTGCCTGATAGAAAGCATCATCGAGATCGCAGAGGTCGTTGACGACCGTCACCCCTCGGCTGCCCTGGCTGTCCACCGGTTTTACCATGATCGGCAGACCCAGTTGAGATGCCTTTTCCCGTGCATCTTCAAGCGATGATGCGCTGGAAAACCGGGGCACAGGGATGCCGATCTCTGCGCAGTGTTTTCTCATGAGGTACTTGTTGGTGAACCTGCTGGCGCACTCATAGCCGATTCCCGGCAATCCCATGTGCTCCGCCACATACGCGACCGTGGTGACCGGGATATCCGTCTGGTCGGTCAGTATGCCGCAGATTTCTTCATCCTGTGCAACTCCTAATATCCTGTCCTTGTCACGAACATCGATTTCATATGCTTTATCAGCTGTAGAAAGGCCAGGGTAATCCCCCCCGATACTTACGGCGATTACCTTGAAACCCATACGCTGTGCCTTTGTTATGATCGGGACCTGGCACAGTCCCGCGCCCAGTATCATCAGCTTGTCTTTTTTCATCTATCCATGCACGCTCGTGGTGCTCATTCCGGGAAAAGGGTTTTCTCTCTGTCCTGATCAGGGATATTTTCCTGCATGGCATTGTCTTTCGAGGGACCGGACAGAGCGACCCTCTTCGTTGTCTCACGGATTGCATACGGGGGTTTGCCCATAGTCCTGAAGTGCAGCCTTGCGATATATTCGCCGATGACACCAATGGCGAACAGCTGGAATCCTGCGAAAAGTGCGATCTCGGCTGAAATGAACGCGAACCCGGGCACATTGTGCGATTGAATAAATCGCATCACTATCACATACAGGAACATCCCGATGCCGAAGATCGATGCCAGGATTCCCAGAAAGCTCGCTATGCGTAACGGGAGAGAAGAATAACCCGTGATCATGTTGAAGGTGAGGATCAGCAGTTTTCTTAACGTATAACCGGATCTGCCCGTCTTTCTGTCATCATGCCTCACCTGTATCGATGTTACCCGGGCTGCGCTCCATGAGAGCAGAACATCAATAGAGAGCTGTGCATCCTTGAAGTTTTCAAACCCCCTTCTCAGGATCGTCCTAAATGCGCGGAACGCGCTGCTGCTTTTTCCCATTTCACTCCCGAGGATGATTTTCAGCGACGTCTTGAGGAAATAGGAACCCACGTTCCGCCACGCCCTGTGGTGCCTCTCCGCGGGTTTGCCGTATACCACATCATACCCTTCTTCCATTTTTGCCAGGAGCTTCGGTATCTCCTCGGGCGGATGCTGGAGGTCATCATCAAGGGTTATGGTGATATCATACTGGGCGCTTTGTATACCAGCCAGAATGGCATTGTGCTGGCCATAGTTGTGCATCAGGTTCAGTCCGATGATGTTCTGGTTGATGTGAGACAGGCTCCTGATCAAATCCCAGCTGTTATCCCTGCTGCAGTCATTCACGAGAATGATCTCGTAGTGCTCAACAGCACCCGACAGAACGTCCACAAGGCGCGAGGTGAGCTCCATGAGCGTTGACTCGCTGTTATAGACTGGGACAACAACCGAGACCGTAAGCGGCGTGGCGGCAATCAGCTTTGTATCAGCCAAGGCTCTCCCCTCCTCGTCATTCTGAACTGTTAAGGATGTATGCATCGGGCTTGATCGATCCCCTCACGTGGTACTTTAACATATCGATGAGATATTTCCCGTAGGAATTGTTGCTCATCTCCTGGGCAAGAAGCTCGACCTGCTGCTCGTCGATAAAGCCCATCCGGTAGGCGACCTCTTCGACGCAGGCTATTTTCAATCCCTGGCGTCTTTCAATGTTGGATACGAACTCGCTCGCCTCGAGCAGGGATTCATGTGTCCCGGTGTCCAGCCAGGCAAACCCTCTACCCAGCAGCCTGACCTTGAGTTTTCCTCGCCTGAGATATGCCCTGTTCACATCTGTTATCTCGAGCTCACCCCTGCGTGAGGGCTTAAGATTGGCCGCAATCTCTATAACCGCATTGTCATAGAAGTAGAGGCCGGGGATGGCATAGTTGGATTTCGGGTGCGCGGGCTTCTCGACCAGATCGACAACCGTATGATCCTGATCGAACTCCACCACGCCGTACCGCTCGGGGTTTTGAACCCAGTAACCGAAAATACATGCACCTTCCTTGAGCCTGGTAGAGTCGAGGAGGATACGTTGGAATCCCTGTCCGTAAAAGATATTGTCGCCCAGGATGAGACAGACGGGCTCGTTCTGGATGAACTCTTTCCCCACGAGAAAGGCCTCTGCGATCCCCTTCGGCTCTTTCTGTGCCTTATAGGAAAATCTGAGCCCCCACTGAGACCCGTCCCTGAGCAGTTCTTCGAAGCGTGGCAGATCGGTGGGAGTGGAGATGATGAGTATCTCGCGTATACCCGAAAGCATGAGCACTGAAAGCGGATAGTAGATCATTGGCTTGTCGTACACCGGCAGGAGCTGTTTGTTCACCGCCTTTGTGACAGGATACAGCCGCGAACCGTGTCCACCGGCGAGGATTATTCCCTTCATACTATTTCCTCTTTAAATTTAAGATATTTTAAAGCTCAGATCCTTCGATTTCTGAGACAAAATACCTTAGCTTGCCAGACTTTTCTCTGGGGATTCTTTCAAGATACTCAAAATTAATAGACACCTCATGCCCTAAAGCCGATCGGAGATTATTAATAAGCTTTTTTTCAGTTTCTGAATTGAATGTATTAGACCTTACTATCTGAACTATAAACATATTAAGATCCTTCTGATACATCTTGAACTCATGGACTGCATCATCCTTCAAAGTATAACAAAGATAAGCGGCATGCACCAATTTGCCCTCCTTCGTACGGATGAAGTCCTCCTTACGCCCCTCTACAATCTCCATCAAAGGAAGGGTTATGCCACATGTACATCTCTGCTCAGAATATCTTGCCATATCTCCAATCTCATAACGAATCAGGGGCATTGCATAACCATTAAGATCTGTTATGACCACTTTGCCTAGCTCTCCAGGTTTTACCAATTGGTTGTTATTATCTACAAATTCTATAGCAAGATGGTCAGCCATCATATGCATGTTCCCAAACCTACATTGAAATGCGATAATGCCATTCTCACTAGAACCATACTCATCAACTATGGGGCAGTCAAACATCTTACTCATTAGATCTCTATGGTGGGGGTACATTTTTTCTGCCGTGCAGATCACAGCCTTCAAATCAAGTCCCTTAAAATCCAATCCAGCATTCTTTAAAAAGTGGCAGAAACCATATATTGCTGTTGTATATCCATAAAAATATGTGGGTTGGGATTTTTGTATCAGTTCATATACGCGAATACATGTTTCACTTGTAAGATCAAAAGCTGATATACGTATCCTATTAAGAATAGCATCCTTTATTCTTTCTTTAAATCTTATTGCTGGATCTACCGGAACACCCCAGAATCTTACTTGTTTATCTCCAATTTGAATTCCATACCATTTATAACATCGAAACATGATTGCATCATTTTTTGCCAACGCTTCAGTTTCCTTTGTAAAATGCAGGACCATTCCTGTCGAGCCACCTGTTTTCCTATCATAAATACTCTTTGATTTATTTTTCCAAAGTAAGGTTTTCTTATTATCTCTGATGAGACTTTTTGTGAGAATCGGGAAACACTTTAAGTCATCAAAACCCTTAATATCTTCTGGTGATATACCTTTATCTTGCATAATTGTTCTATAATATTGAATATTATTGTACGAATAGTTTATTATGTTTCTAATCTTCTGGTTCCTTAGTTCTAGTATTTCGCCATATGGAATAGTTTGAAGATAAGTGGTCTCATGTAAGTACTTCCAGACTTTCTGGCCCCGTAAATATTGTGCCGGATAATACAGACAATACTTTGCGAAGAACTGATTCATATTACTATCCCAATAATGATCCTTAAAGTGAATCACCCCGCCCACAGGGCGGGGTATCTAAAACAATTCTAACTGCCTGGGCGTCCTTTCCTCTTCTCGATGATACTCAATATATTTCCGAATAACTTCCGCTGTGACCTTGTCTCCTACTGTTCGCACAAAATATCCGTCCTCCCAAAATTCTCCACCCCACAGATCCCTCTTCACCTCAGGGTGCTCCTCAAATATCACCCTGGCACTGATACTCTTCAACATCCCTACTACCCGAGATATGCTGTACCTGGGGGGAAATGACAAAAATATACGAATATGATCTTGTGCTATCTCCATGGTATCAATCTCAAATACATGGTTCTCCGCTATCTCTCCAATTACCTCCCCTACTTTCTCCCGCACATCACCCCTCAATATCCACTTCCGATACTTCGGTGTCCATACCAGGCGATACTTTGTATCGTATACCGCATGACTCGTCCTCTTTAGCCCCATCCCCTATGCATATCATACTTCATCGCCCCA
>Ga0315295_10001165_pt1 | contig 22667 bp, 20 predicted proteins | sample YL17G14_0_MG_FD_204453 | JGI IMG/M metagenome (GOLD analysis project Ga0315295, IMG submission 204453) | Sediment microbial communities from Yellowstone Lake, YNP, Wyoming, USA - YL17G14_0 | ecosystem: Environmental > Aquatic > Freshwater > Lake > Sediment | place: USA: Wyoming | collected...
CACGCTCGTGGCTACTGGCCGAGCCGGAAATGAGAATGGAGGAGGGCATGGCAGTGGTCTTGATCAAATGCCTCGGGGCTTGCCCCGAGGATCTTTACTGTGTCTTTTTGTGCCTCTTTGTGGCCAACTTCCCCCATGGTTAAAAGCACCGGCACCTATCAAGGCGAACTCAACTGCCAGCTCACCCACGGCCCCTCCGGCCAGAAGCTCGAGACCGACGCGCCGAAGGACAACCACGGACGCGGCCTCGCGTTCTCGCCGACCGACCTGACGGTTGCGTCGTTCGCGGCGTGCATGGTCACGACCATGGCCATCGCGGCGAAAACCAAGCTCGGCTTCGACATCCCCGGCGTGCGCTGGGAGGTCACGAAGGAAATGTCCCTCGACGCGCCGCGCCGCATCGAGCGGATCGTGACGCAGATCTGGCTGCCGTTCCCCAAGTCCAAGGATCCGGGCGGTGTGCTGGAGCGGGCCGCCTTGAACTGCCCGGTGCACCACAGCCTGCATCCGTCCATCGGCCGGCCGGTGACCTTCCACTGGCAGGGGTGACTACGGCTTGTCGCCCAGCCGGTAGGTGCCGTTGAAGATCAGTTCATAGCCGTCCGCCTTGATGCGGATCTTGAATTTGCCGGAGGTGGCATCCGCGGGTTGGGCCCGGCCGGTGACCTCGCGCGGCTTGTTCTTGTGGTTGGTCGCCCCGCCCGTGAACTCGGTCGCCTCGCCACGCTCCAGGTTCGCCAGGTTGGCTGCGGTCAGCGGGATGGTGATCCGGCCGGTCTCGTTCCAAAAGAACCACGGCCAGACCCTGGCCTCGTAGCGGGTGGCGAGGGTCGCACCCGAGCGCACGAATGGTTCCGACGTGAGCGTCACGCTGCCGATGTAGATGGAGGTCTTCATCGGCGCGACGGTCACCTGGTCCCAACCGGGGAGCGCGGCCGCCAGCTCCGCGGCGGGCAGGGGAGCCACCGCGCCCAGCGTCAGGAGCAGGCACAGTCTCAGGCGCGGCATCATCGGGGAGTCACGATGCGAATGCCCGAGAATTCAACAAGACTAGTTTTAGCCGCAAACGGCATGCCAGAATGTGGGAGGGGCTTTATGCCCCGACTCGACCGGTGTTGCATTGTGCTGGCGGGGCATGGAGCCCCTCCCGTATTTGATGCATGCTCCTCCCTCGGTGCCATATTTCCGCGTTGCCAAGACCGGCACCGGGCCGTTGGTTGGCCCTCTATGGCAAAGCAGGCACAAGCCACCTGGGGCGGGCGTTTCTCGGCGGGTCCCGCCGGGCTGATGCAGCGCTTCAGCGAATCGGTGTCGTTCGACCACCGGCTGGCCCCGTTTGACCTGGCGGGCAGCAAGGCGCACTCCGCCATGCTCGCCAAGGTCGGGCTCATCACCCAGCGGGAGCGCGACGCCATCCACCGCGGGCTCGACGCCATCGGCCGCGAAATCGCCGCCGGGAAGTTCAAATGGCGGCCGGAGCTTGAGGACGTGCACATGAACATCGAGCAGGCGCTGACCCGGCGCGTGCCCGCCGCCGCCAAGCTGCACACCGCGCGCAGCCGCAACGACCAGGTTGCGACCGACATGCGGCTCTACTTCAAGGCCGCCTGCGCAGACCTCATCGCCCGGCTCACCGCCGCCCAGCGCGCCATCCTGCAGATCGCGGACAGGAACCGCGACGTGCTCATCCCCGGTTACACGCATCTGCAGCGCGCCCAGCCGGTCTACCTCGCGCACCACCTCTTCGCCTGGCTCGAGATGCTGGCCCGCGATGCCGGGCGCTTCGCCACGGTCGCCGACCACGCCAACTGGTGCCCGCTCGGCTCCGGCGCGATCGCCGGCACGACCCTGCCCATCGACCGCGAATTCACGGCGAAGGCCCTCGGCTTTGTCGACGCCGCCGGCCGGCCGCGGGTGACCCGGAACAGCATGGGCGCCGTCAGCGACCGCGACATCCACCTCGAGTTCGCGGTCGCCTGCGCCCTGACCGGCGTGCATTTCTCCTGCATTGCGGAGGACCTGATCCTGTGGGCCACCCAGGAGTTCAAGTTCATCGCGCTGCCCGACGCGTTCTGCACGGGGTCCAGCCTCATGCCGCAGAAGAAGAATCCCGACGCGCTGGAACTGCTGCGCGGCAAGGCGGCGCGGTTGCAGGGCAACCTGCACACGCTGCTCGCGCTCGTGAAGGGCCTGCCGTTGACCTACAACCGCGACCTCCAGGAGGACAAGCCGCCGGTGTTCGACAGCCACGACCAGACCGGACTCTGCCTGCAGGTGCTCGCGGGCACGGTCGCGGGCCTCGAGGTGAATCGCGCCGGCTGCGCCCACGCGGTGGCCGATCCCCTGTTGCTGGCGACGGACCTGGCGGATTACCTGGTGCGCAAGGGGGTGCCCTTCCGCACGGCGCATCATGCCGTGGGCGCGGTCGTCAAGCTGGCCGAGCAAAACAATGTGCTGCTCGACCAGCTGCCGTTCGAGGCCGTGAGCCGGCTGCACCCCGCCTTTGGTCCCGACTGGATCGAGTCATTCGACCTGGCCAAGGCGATGGCCCGCCGCCAGGGCACGGGCATGCCCGGCCCGGCGCAGGTCGCGCGGCAGTTCCGGCGCTGGCGCAAGCTGCTGGGGTAGAAATCGCGAAACGCGGGATCGCTTTCCGTGAGCCTTTGCCCACCGCCATGCCGTTCCTCACCCCGTCGCGCGACCCCGCGCTGCATCCCTACCGGCAGGGGCTTTATTTCGCGTTCTTCAATGCGCTGAACTGGCAGGTCGCCACCGCCACGCCGACGGTGCTGTTCATGGCCTGGCTCGGGGCGGACTCCTTCCAGACGGGCCTGGTCTATGCCTGGACGCTGCTGCTCACGCCGGTGCAGGTGGCCGCGACCCTGCTGCTGCCGCGTCTGGGCTTCAAGCAGCTGACGCTGGCCGGGTGGGGCGCGCGCAGCTGGTTCCTGCTCGTGCCGCTGACGCTGGCGCTGCTGGTGCCGCGCGGCGCGGCGCCATGGATGATCCAGGCGATGGTGGTGGCGATGTTCTGCTACGCGCTGAGCCGGTCCGTGGGCGCGGCGGCGATCACCACCTGGCTGCAGGGCCTGGTGCCGGAGCCGGTCCGCGGGCGCTACTGGGCCACCGACCAGATCATGAGCGGCACGGCGTCCGTCTTCACGCTGCTGTTTTGCGCGCTGGCCTTCGCCCTGCTGTCTGCCCCGGCGGCCTTTGCGGCGCAATACGCTTTCAGTATCACCGGCGCGGTGGTGGCGTTTTACTGCCTGCGTGAACTGCCCGACATCGAGCGGCCAAGCGTGATGAGCTTCGCCAAGATCCGGGCGGATACGCCCCGCCACCTCTTCGGCCCCGGTCTGTTCCGCCCCTACCTGTGGTTCGCCGTGCTCTACTTCATCGTCAGCATACCACTGGTGCCGTTCGGGGCCTACTTCCTCAAGGTGGAGGCGGGCATCTCCCCGGCCCGCATCATGGGTTACACCATCGTGCAGTATGCCGGGGTCATCGGCGCCAACTGGTTCATGCGCTCCCGGATCGACCGCACCGGCTGCAAGCCGTTTCTCCGGCTTTCGTCCGGCTTGATCGCCGTGATCGCCGCCGGGTGGCTGGCGGGCCTGGGCTGGCGGCCGGCCCTGCCCTGGCTGCTGCCGGGCCTTTACCTGCTGCTGGGGGCAGCGACGGGCATGTTCTCCGCGGCCAACGTCAGCTACCTCGCCAAGATCCTGCCCGTGCCGGAACGCGCCCTGCCGGTCTCCCTGCACGGCGCCCTGACCTTCTTCACCGGCGGGCTCGCGCCGATCGCCTGGGGCCTGGCCCTGAGGGGCGGGGGAGCTGTGCCCGCGGTGAGCCTGCCGGCGTTCCAGTGGTTTTTCATCGTCACCCTGCTCGGCGCGCTGGGCCTCGTGCTGTTGTGCAACCGGCTCGCGGAGACCCCCGGCCACGTCGACCCGCTCCTCGAGGGCGGCTGGCTGCTCCGGCCGTTCCGGATCGTGTCCACCCTGATTTCCCCGGCCAAACGATAGGCTCGCCGCCCTCCGCGTTTTTCTGCACGTTCCAGTTTTCGCCATGGCCGCCATCCGCATCCTTTCCGACCGCGTCGCGAACCAGATCGCGGCGGGCGAGGTCATCGAACGCCCGGCGGCGGTGGTGAAGGAGCTGGTCGAGAACGCGCTCGACGCCGGCGCGACGCGCCTCGAGGTGGAGTTCCGCCACGGCGGGCGCAGCTACATCCGCGTCGAGGACAACGGCGGCGGCATGACCCGCGACGACGCATTGCTCTCCCTCGAGCGCCATGCGACGAGCAAGCTGGTGGAGACGGCCGACCTCGACCGGCTCGGCACCTTTGGGTTCCGCGGCGAGGCCCTGCCCTCGATCGCCAGCGTGTCGCGCTTCGAGCTGCAGACGCGCCCCGCGGTGGCCGCCGCCGGCACCGAGATCCTCGTCAACGGCGGCAAGCTCGTCCATGTGCGCGCGTGCGGGGTGGCGGCCGGCACGCGCATCACCGTCTCGCACCTGTTCAACGCGGTCCCGGCGCGGCGCAAGTTCCTCAAGACCGACGCCACCGAGTCGGCCCACATCATCCAGACGGTCCGGCTCTACGCGCTGGCTTGCCCCGCGGCGGCGTTCACGCTGATCGAGGACGGCCGCGTCCTGTTCCAGTCGCCGGTATGCACCACGCTCGCGGAGCGGGTCGCGGAGATCTTCGGCCGGCAGATGGCGGCCGGCCTGCTGCCGCTGGACGTCACGGAGGCGGGCTGCCGGCTGGACGGCCTGCTCGGCCCGCCGGGCACCAGCCGCGCCACCCGGCACGAGATGCTGACGTTCGTCAACCGCCGCCCGGTGGACAGCCGCACGCTGAACTACGCGCTGCTCGAGTCGTATGCGAACACGCTGCCGAAGGGCCGCTACCCGGTCGCCGTCATCTTTCTGGACCTGGATCCCGCGGCGGTGGACGTGAACGTGCACCCGGCGAAGCGCGAGGTGCGCTTCCGCAGCGAGGGCGAGGTGCGCGGGTTCGTGATCCGCGCGGTGCTGCAACGGCTGCGGGAGTTCGGGCAACCCAGCCGGGAGCAGGGAGCGGGGAGCGCAGAGCCCGCCCCGGCAATCCCGCCCGAACATCTGCCGGGTGATCCGCTTCCGCCGCCCGCCGCGGCCCCGAGCGTGATGGCGCAGCCGTTCCGTCATTTTGAGTCGCTGCCGCCGCCCCCATTGGCCCAGCCGGTCATTCCGCCATCCGCCATCCGCCATCCGCAATTAATTTCGCCGCCCACTCCGCCTTCCGCAATCGGCACTCCGCAATCCGGCGCTTCCGCGCTGCTGGGCTGGCGGTTCCTCGGCACGGCGCACGGGGACTTCGCGCTCTTCGAGGCGCCGGGCGGCGTCGTGGTGCTCGACCGGCGCGCGGCGCATGAGCGGGTGTGGCTCGAGCGGCTGCAGGCGCAGTTCGCGCGCGGCGAGGTGGCGAGCCAGCGGCTGCTGTTCGCGCAGCCGGTGGAACTGGACGCGATCGCCAGCGCGCTGCTGGTGGACCGCCTGCAGTTCCTGCACCGGCACGGGCTCGAGGTGGGGGAGTTCGGCCGGAATTTTTTCCGCATCGAGGCGGTGCCGGACTGGCTGGAGGCGGGGGATGCCGAGCTGTTTCTGCGTGATGTCATCGGCCTGATGCGCGAGGGCCGGCTCGACGAGAGGAAGGCCGACCTCGCGAACGAGGAGCTGGCGCGGCTGGCGGCGCGGAAGGCCGTGCGGCTGCCCGCGACGGTCGGCGAGGCCGAGGCGCTGGCGCTGGTGGCGCAGCTCTTCGCCTGCCGCCAGCCGCACACGAGCCCGGCGGGCCGGCCGACGCATTTTGAGCTCAGCCGGGGGGAATTGGCAAAGCGGTTCCAGCGCTAGCCGGATGATCCGACCATGCCTCTGCTTTCTCTGCGGCAGCGCGCGGCATTGGCGAAGCGGTTCCAACGCCGAGCCGCCGGGCCGGACGGGGTCAGGAGAAAATGCGATTCATCCGCTAATCCCGCCTTGCCTGCCGTAGGGGCACGACTTGTGATTCAATCCCGATCATGCCTGCCACAGCCAAAGCTGCCAAGCCGACCAAGAGCCCGGGCCGTCCCCATCCCGACAGCCCGGAAGTGATCATGCGCTCGCTCATCGAGCGCCACCTGGTCTCCACGCTGGCGCGCCACCCCGGCTCCGCCACGCCGCGCGACTGGTGGGTGGCCACGGCGCTCGCCGTGCGCGACACCATCCACGAACGCATGATCGCCACGCAGGCGGTGCACAACAGCAAGAACGTCCGCCGCGTCTACTACTTCTCGCTCGAATACCTCATGGGCCGGATGTTCGGCAACAACCTGCTCGCCACCGGCCTGCTGGAGACCGCCGAGGCGGCGCTCCGGTCGCTCGGACAGGATTTCGAGCTGATCCGCGAAACCGAGGCGGACATGGGCCTGGGCAACGGCGGCCTCGGCCGGCTGGCCGCGTGCTTCCTCGACTCGCTCGCCACGCTCGACTACCCGGCGCTTGGCTACGGCATCTATTATGAATACGGCCTGTTCAAGCAGGCGTTCGAGCACGGCCAGCAGATCGAGCACCCGGACAACTGGATCATCTTCGGCAGCCCGTGGGAGGTCATGCGCCCGGAGTTCATCCAGCAGGTCCACCTGTTCGGCCGGGTGGAGAACGTGTTCGACGACCGCGGCAATTACCGCCCGCGCTGGGTCGACACCAAGACCGTCCTCGGCGTGCCGCACGACATCCCCATCGCGGGCTTCGGCACCAAGACCGTCAACCTGCTCCGGCTCTGGGCCTCGAAATCCACGGAGGACTTCGACCTGGAGGCGTTCAACCGCGGCGGCTACGTCGAGGCGGTCCGGGAAAAGGCCATCGGCGAGACGGTCTCAAAGGTGCTTTATCCGAACGACAAGACCGAGAACGGCAAGGAGCTGCGCCTCATGCAGCAGTATTTCTTCGTGGCGTGCTCGCTGCGCGACATCATCCGCCGCCACCTGCGGAACCCGGCGAATTCCTGGGCCAATTTCGCCGACAAGGTCGCGGTGCAGCTCAACGACACGCACCCGGCCATCGCGATCGTCGAGCTGCAGCGCATCCTGCTCGACGAGGAAAACATGGAGTGGGAGGCCGCCTGGGCCATCACCAGCCGGACCTTCGCCTACACCAACCACACCCTGATGCCCGAGGCACTGGAGAAGTGGAGCGTCGGGCTGTTCGAGAAGATGCTGCCGCGCCACCTCCAGCTCATCTACAACATCAACGAGCGCCTCATGCAGACGGTCGAGGCCAAGTGGCCCGGTGACAACTGGAAGAAGACCGTCTGCTCCCTCATCGAGGAAAACGGCCACAAGCAGGTGCGCATGGCCAACCTGTCCGTCGTCGGCGCGCACGCCGTCAACGGCGTGGCCGCGCTGCACACCGCCCTGCTCAAGAAGGACCTCTTCCCGGATTTTGACGCGCTCTACCCGGGCAAATTCCAGAACAAGACCAACGGCATCACGCCCCGCCGCTGGCTGCTGAAGAGCAACCCGCGCCTGGCCGCGCTCATCACGAAGAAGCTCGGCGGCGACGGCTGGGTCCGGGACCTCGACCTGCTGCGCGGGCTGGAGAAGGCCGCCGCCGACGCGGCGTTCCAGAAGGAGTTCATGGCGATCAAACGGGCCAACAAGGCCGACCTGGCCGAGGTTATCCGGACCGAGTGCGGCGTCACGGTCTCACCCGACGCGCTCTTCGACGTGCAGATCAAACGCTTGCACGAATACAAGCGCCAGCACCTGAATTTGCTGCACGTCATCGCGCTCTACCGGCGGCTCCTGCAGAACCCGGGGCTCGACGTGGTGCCGAGGGTCTTCATCTTCGGGGCCAAGGCCGCGCCGGGCTACGACCTCGCCAAGAACATCATCCGCGCAATCAACGTCGTCGGCGCCCGCATCAACACCGACACGCGCATCAACGGGAAGCTCAAGGTCGCGTTTCTGCCGAACTACCGCGTGTCGCTCGCCGAGAAGATCATCCCGGCGGCCGACTTGTCGGAGCAGATCTCCACCGCCGGCAAGGAGGCCTCAGGCACGGGCAACATGAAGCTCTCGCTCAACGGCGCGCTCACCATCGGCACGCTCGACGGCGCCAATGTCGAGATCAAGGAGGAGGTGGGGGACGAGAACATCTTCATCTTCGGTCTGAACGTTGACGAGGTCGCGGCCCTGCGCACGGCCGGCTACCACCCGCAGTCCTTCCATCAGCAGGACCCGGAGCTGCGGGCGGTGGTCGAGTGGCTCGGCAGCGATTATTTCACGCCCGGTGAGCACGGGGTCTTCGCCCACGTGCACGACAGCCTTCTCGGCGGCGGCGATCCCTACATGGTGCTGGCCGACTTCCGCAGCTATTCCGACGCCCATCTCCGCGTGGACGCCGCCTACCGCGATCCCGCGAAGTGGGCGAAGATGGCCATCCTCAACACCGCCCGCATGGGCCAGTTCTCCAGCGACCGCACCATCCGCGAATACGCCCGCGACATCTGGACGCTCAAGCCGGTGAAGGTTTAGCCGCGCTCCGCCTCGGCGCGCGCCACCAGCGCGCGCTCCTGCCGCCGGTGCCAGAGGCCGTTGGCCGTCAGCAGCGGTGCGAGCAGGATGTAGACATAGCCCGGCGCGACCAGGGAGTCGCTGACGCGGGACAGCGTGATGGAAAGAAGGCAGACCCCGATGTTGAGCAGGAAGCCCCGGAAAGTGGCGCGGGCCTGCACGACTTTATCATGGCGGAACCGGTCAGGGGTTGTAGAAGTTGGCCCATCAACACGCTTGCGACCAGTGCCGGGCTGCCGAGCCAATTAAGGGCATGACCATCACGCTCACCAAACGCCACTTTGCCGTCGCGGCGGCGCTGGCCCTCGCGGTGCTGGCCGGCGCCGTGCTGGCGCGGCAGGCGCTGACCGGCCTCGTGGTCAATGCCATGCTGCAGGCTTCCGGCGCCTCCGAGATCAAGTTCACCATCACCGGGGCTTCGCCCTGGCGGGTGGTCGTGGAGGACATCGGCTTCCGGGTGCGCACGCAGGCATTCACGGCCAGGCGCGTCACATTAACCCGGGCCCACTGGTGGACCCCCTCGCTCGGTTCGCTCCGGGTCGAGCAGGCGCGCCTGCCGCTGACCATCGACGGCTCCGACACGAACCCGTGGGCCTGGGCGACCTATCAGAACAACACGGCGCCCGCCGTCCCGCCGCGCGTGCCGCTCGACGCCCTTTCCATGGACGGACAGCTGATCATCAAGGCGGCCGCGGTGCCCGACCAGACCCTGACGGTGAAGATCGAGGCGCGCCAGAACCGGGAAATGACCTGGAGCGGCCGGGCCTCGGCCGAGGGTCCCGGCCTGGCCGTGCAGGGCGAGGGCACCTTTGATCCGGCGACCCTGGCCCTCGATTTCAAGCTGCCCGCCATCGCCCTCGACCTGCTGCCCTGGCAGAACTTCGTGCAGCGCCTCGTGCTCCTGCCCGGCGGGGCCTGGGAACTTAGCGGCCGGGCGACCGCCAGCGCTAAGGGCCGCTGGAAGGGGAAGGAGTTCACCGCCACGGCCCGGGTCAGCCTGCGCGACGGGCACGCCGCCAACGCGGCCCGCGCCGTGTCGGCCGACGGCATCGCGGCCGACCTGGAATTCACCGACCTTGACCATTTCCAGACCAAGCCCGGGACACTGCGCATCCGCGAACTGCGCACCGGCCAGCTGGTGCTGCGCGACGTCGACGCGGAGTTCGCCTTTGCGGACAGCAGCAAGGTCGTCGTGACCCGCGCGGCGCTCCAGGCGCTCGGCGGCAGCCTGGCGGCGGAACCGTTCAAGTATTTCATCAACCAGCGCCAGCTCGACGTCGTGCTGCTGGCGGAAAACATCGACGTGGAGCAGGTGATGGCGCTCACCCAGGACCTGCCGGCCCAGGCGTCCGGCCGCGTGAACGGCCGGCTGCCGGTCCGCGTGGACGAGGCCGGGTTCCGGCTCGGCACCGGCTGGCTGGCACTCACGCCCGGCGTCGCCGCCCAGATCCAGTTCAACACCGCCGGCCTGCTCACCGCCGGCCTGTCCCCCGGCAGCCCCAGCTATGCCGTGCTCAAGAAGATCGAGTCCGGCCTGTTGAAAATGAAGGTGGGCGCCCTGCGGCTCGAGATCCGTCCGCCCGACGCGCCGGCGGGCCGGTCGGCCACGCTGCACCTGGAGGGCGAGCCGCTGGATCCCGGCGTGAAGGCCCCCGTGACCCTCGACCTCAACGTCAACGGCCCGCTCGAGAGGTTGCTCAACCTGGGTCTGGATTCGCGCCTGAATTTCGGAACCAAACCGTGAAAGCGCTGACCTAGGGGATGCTCCCTTTTATCCGTGCCGATTCGTGAAATCCGTGGTCAAACTATCCCACCCATGAAACGCCGACTATTCCTTATTGCCGCCGCCGGCGGGGCGCTGCTCCTCGGCGGCTGCCTCAACGTGAAGACCGAGCCCATCGAGGTGAAGCCGATCCACATCACCGTGGATGTGAACGTGCGGGTCGAGAAGGCACTTGATGATTTCTTCGGCGACCTCGACAAGAAGTCCACGACCCTCGCAACCCCGAAATCCTGACCGCCATGAAACCCCGACTTTTCCCCCTGTTCGCCGCCCTCTGCCTGTTCGCCGCCCCGGCCTTCGCCGAAAGCGCGGCCGCCATCCGCGGCCGGATGGAACAGCGCCTGCCCCAGGTCGACGTCCTCAAGGCGCAGGAGGTCCTGGGCGAGAACAACCGCGGCTTCCTTGAGGAGCGCAAGGCCGGTGTCGCCGGCGCCGCGGCAATCGTCACCGACGAAAACCGCGACCGCGAGGCGGTCTATGCCTTGCTCGCGTCGCAGACCGGCGCCACGCCCGACTCCGTCGGCCGCGCCCGCGCGAAGCAGATCGCCGCGAACAGCCGGGCCGGCGTCTGGGTGCAGGACGAGTCCGGCGCGTGGAAGAAGAAGTAGGCGGCCGGGCCGGCTGGTCCGGCCTCTTCTCCGGGGTTGAATTCCCGCAGGCCATCTCGCAGTGTCCGCGGGTCGCGCGCCCGGATCGTCTCCGGACCAAGGGTCGCGTGCCCTCCGCCCAACCCCTCACCCTATGGACCGTCTACATGGCCTGCTTGGCGTCGCCCTTATCCTCGGCATCGCCTTCCTGTTCTCGAACAACCGCCGGAAGATCAACCTGCGGCTCGTCGGCACCGGCATCGCGCTGCAGGTGGTCATCGCGCTCCTGATCTTCAAGGTGGGGCCGGTCGCGAAATTCTTCTCCCTGCTGGGGCACGGCATGGGCAAGCTCGAGCAGTTCGCGCACCAGGGCGCGGGTTTCGTCTACGGCGGCATCGTCGTCGAGCAGGGCGGCAAGTTCGGCAACTACTTCGCCGGCGGCTTCGTCTTCGCGTTCAACGTCACGGCGACAATCATCCTGGTGTGCGCGCTCGTCGCGATCCTCTACCACTTCGGCATCATGCAGCGGGTCGTGGCAGTCATCGCCCGGGCCATGAACTTCGTCATGCGGGTCAGCGGCGCCGAGGCGCTGAGCAACGTGGCCAGCGCGTTCGTCGGCCAGGTGGAGGCGCAGGTCATGATCCGGCCCTACCTCGCGGGCATGACCAACAGCGAGCTGCTGGCCTCGATGAGCGGCAGCCTGGCGTGCATCGCCGGCGGCATCCTCGTCGTCTACGCCAACATGGGCGCTGCGGCCGGCATGGACCTGGCCCCGAAGCTCATCACCGCCTCGCTCATGGCCGCGCCGGGTGCGCTGGTGATTTCCAAGATCGTCTTCCCCGAGACGGTGGAGAGCCAGACGATGGGCACGGTGAAGCTCGAGGTGAAGAGCGATTACAGCAACGTCATCGACGCCGTCTCGCACGGGGCGGGCGATGGCTTCAAGATCGCGATGAACGTCATCGCGATGCTCATCGGCTTCATCGCGGTCATCGCCTGCATCGACTGGATCCTCGTATCCATCGGCCACGTCTTCAACCCGGAGTTCAACCTGTCGCTGAACTGGCTCTTCGGGAAGCTGTTCTACCCGATGGCCTGGGCCATGGGCGTGCCGGGCGCCGACATCAACAACGTCGCGACGCTGCTCGGCCAGAAGCTGACCATCAATGAATTCGTGGCCTTCCAGAACCTGACCAACCACAGCGTGCCGATCGTCACGGAGAAGGGCCTGCTCATCCTGAGCATCGCCATCTGCGGCTTCGCCAACTTCAGCAGCGTCGGCATGCAGATCGGCGGCATCGGGGCGCTCGCGCCCGAGCGCCGCACCGACCTCGCCAAGCTGGGCCTGAAGGCGCTACTGTGCGGCACGCTCGCCTCGTATCTCTCCGCCACGCTCGCCGGCATCATCATCTGAGCCGCCACCATGGATCTCGCGGAACGCCTCGCCCGGCACCTCGGCCGGCAACCCGACACGGCCCGCGCGGCCTTCGTCGCCCCCAACGCCACGGTGCTGGGCGATGTGACGCTCGGCCCGCTCAGCAGCGTCTGGTATGGCTGCGTGCTGCGGGGCGACATCAACTCAATTGAAATCGGCGAGGGGACCAACGTCCAGGATCTGACGATGGTCCACCTGGCCGATGAATACGAGGTGAAGGTCGGCGCCTGGTGCACCATCGGCCACGGCGCCATCATCCACGCCTGCGCCATCGGGGACGAGTGCCTCGTCGGCATGGGCGCCACCATCCTCGACGGCGCGGTGATCGGCGACCGCTGCATCGTCGGCGCCAACGCGCTCGTCACGCAGCGATTCAAGGCGCCGCCGGGCTCGCTGATCCTCGGCTCGCCGGCCAAGGTCGTGCGTCCGCTGACCGACGCCGAGCTGGCCGGCCTGCGCGGCTGGGCCGGGAAATACATCGAGGTGGCCAAGGCGCATGCCGCGCGGAAAGGGTAGCAAGGGCGCATTATCCTTTGCCGGGCGACTGGCCCGGACAAATCCCGGCCCGCCAGCAGGCCGGAACGGGGCTAACGCGCCGCGGCGGTTTACGGATATTCCGCCCTACCGTTCCAGAATCGCAAACGTATACCGGAAGTTTGCATCGCTCCCCTCGCGCCGCCACGTCTCGTGCCAGGGCAGGTGGCGCCATTGGGGAAAGAACGTGTCGCCCGGCAGGGTCTGCGCGAGCGCGAGCGCGTCGGCGACATTGGCGGCGACCCGCACGCGGTCGGAGGCGAGGGAACGGTCGCGCGTGATGACCACCGGCTGGCGGCCGTCCGCGAGCACCTTGGGCCAGGTTTCAAAACGGATGCGGCCGAGCACGACAGTCTGCCCCGCGGTTTTTTCATGAAACCACGCCTTGTCCTCGGGGATGTCGAGGGGGGGGTGCCGGCGGTCGCGGCCGATGACGCGGTTCCCGGTCAGGCGAAAATGAGCCGGAGTGGTTCGGCCATCAGCGGCTTGGACAGGCAGCCGGGCGTGTTTGCGAAACCGGTTTTTGTGGCCAGCGAGCCGGCTCGCGCCGTATCCGCGCCTGCCAGCAGGCGGCCTACCGTGGCTTGATTGCCAAGATCACATTTTGCAAACACGCTAATGCTTTCGGGCTAATCAGGCGCCAGCACATCCGATGCGGAGCTTCCGGCATTGCCTGCCGGGCCGAAAGCCCGTGTCATAACCGGCCTATGCTTATCGGTGTCCCCAAAGAAATTAAGATCGGTGAAACCCGCGTTTCGATGACCCCCAGCCTGTGCCGTCGCGTGACCGCGCTCGGCGGCAAGGTTCTCATTGAAAAGGGGGCCGGCCTCAGCGCCGGCTTCACCGACAACGAATACAAGTCCGCCGGCGCCACTTTCGCGGCCAATGCCGCCAAGGTCTGGAAATCCGCCGACCTGATCCTGAAGGTCAAGGAGCCGCTCGAGTCCGAATACGGTCTCATGCAGCAGGGCCAGACCCTCTTCACCTACCTGCACCTCGCGGCCGGCCCGGTCCTCGCGAAGGAGCTTTGCCGGAAGAGCATCCTCGGCATCGCCTATGAGACGGTCGAGGGCGGCGACGGCCAGTTCCCGCTGCTCAAGCCCATGTCGCAGATCGCCGGCCGGCTCTCGATCCAGACCGGCGCCTATTTCCTCCAGTCCCAGCTCGGTGGCTCGGGCATGCTGCTCGGCGGCATTCCCGGCACGGCCCCGGGTCACGTGGTCGTGGTGGGCGCGGGCAACTCCGGCGCGCACGCCGTGCGCATGGCCGCCGGCATGGGCGCGCGCGTCACCGTGCTCGACCTCGACACCCGCAAGCTAGAGATTCTTGACCAGGAATACCGCGGCAAGGTCATTACGCTCATGTCCAACCCCGCCAATATCGAGGCCGAGGTCGCCGATGCCGACCTGCTCATCGGGGCCGTGCTGATTCCCGCCGCCAAGGCCCCCATCGTCGTCACCGACCAGATGGTCGCGCGCATGCGCCCGGGCAGCGTCATCGTCGACATCGCCATCGACCAGGGCGGCTGCATCGAGACCATCCACGCCACCTCGCACACCAAGCCGACCTACAAGCAGCATGGCGTCATCCATTACGCGGTGCCCAACATGCCGGCGCTGGTCGGCCGCACCTCGACGATGGGCCTGACGCAGGCCACCGAGCCGTTCGTCGCCATGATGGTGCAGAAGGGCGTCGAGCGCGCGCTCAGCGAGCACAAGGGCCTGGCCCAGGGCGTGAACACCCGCAACGGCCGCATCACCTACGGGGCGGTCGCCAAGGCCGTCGGCTTCGACCACGCCTGAAGCCGGCCTGACCCGATCGGAGTCTCTGTCTTGGTGGGCGTCGGTTTCCATACCGACGCCTGCGCCGACCCTGGCCAAGGCCTGTCGCCGAGGTGGAAATCGGCGACCACCGGCCGCCGGGCAACAAAAAGCCCGCGCTTGCCGGCGCGGGCTGGGGTGTGGGGTGGTGCGACCTACGCCTGCACCACGATCTTCACGCTCTCGAGCGCGACCCGGGCGATGGGCGTGCTCTGCTCGCCGCCGCCGCCCGACTTGGTCGGGACGTTGGCGAGCTGCTCGAGCACCTCGTCGCCCTTGCTAAGCTGGCCGAAGGCGGTGTATTGGTTGTCGAGGAACTTGGCGTCACCGTGGCAGAGGAAGAACTGCGAGCCGGCGGAGTCGGGGTGGGCCGAGCGGGCCATGGAGATGACGCCGCGCACGTGGGCCTTCTTGTTGAATTCGGCCTTGATCTTCCAGCCGGGTCCGCCGGTGCCGGGCTGGCCGGTCTGGCCGGCCTTCGTGTGGGGGCAGCCGCCCTGGATCATGAAGCCCTTGATGATACGGTGGAACGCCGTGCCGTCGTAGAAGCCCGCGCGGGCGAGCTTCTTGAAATTCTCGACGGTCGCCGGGGCGACGTCGGGCCAGAAGGCGATGGTCATCTCGCCGTAGCTGGTCTTGAGGACGGCGACTTCGTTGGAGACGGGGGCATTGCTCATAAGGGCGACCAAAAAGCCCGCCGGACCCTGATTCCGCAAGAACCAAATGGACATGGGCGGGGTCGGTTGGCTGACTCGGACCCGTGCGTTTCGCCAAGGTCACCCTCCAGGGCTTCCGCAACCTGCCGCTCGTCGACGTGACGCTGGCGGGGACGCGCACGTTCCTGCTCGGCGCCAACGCGCAGGGGAAGACCAATTTCCTCGAGGCGCTGGGCTATGTGACGGCGCTGCGCTCGTTCCGCGGCGCGGAGACACGGGCGCTCATCGGCCTCGGCCAGCCGCAGGCGGGCCTGGCGTTCGGCCTCGCGCACGAGCTGTTCCAGGAGAGCCGCCTGACCGTGACGCTCACGACGGAGGGCCGGGAGGTGATGTGGGAGCAGGGCCGCGTGACGCGGCTGGCGGACTTCATCGGCAAATTTCCCACGGTCGTCTTTTCCTCGCAGGACAACCAGTTCCTGCGCGGCGCCCCGGCGGTGCGCCGCCGCTGGCTCGACCTCACGCTGGCGGCGATGGACCCGGCGTATCTGGTGTCGCTCCAATCCTTCACCCGCGCCGTGGCCGAACGGAACATCCTCCTCAAGCACGGCGGGCGGGATGCCGCCGCGCTGGAGGCGTTCGAGCATGAACTCGCCGTGCACGCACTGGCGCTGTTCGCCAAGCGCGTCGCGGGCGTGGCGGAACTGAGCGGACTTTTCCGGACCGCGCACGCGCGCCTCGTGCCGGAGGGCGAGACGGCGGGACTGGTCTATGCACCGGACACCGCGGTCACCGCGCGCGAGGAGTTCGCGGCCCTGCTGGTGAATTGCCGGCCGCGCGACACCGTGCTCAAGTCCACGGAGCGCGGCCCGCACCGCGACGACCTCGAGCTGCTGCTGAACGGCCGGCCGGCACGGCAGTTCGCCTCGGAGGGGCAGCAGCGCTGCCTCGTCATCGCCCTGCGGCTGGTGCAGGCGGCGTATTTCCGGGCCAAAGGCGGCGTCACGCCGGTGCTGCTGTGCGACGACGTGCTCGGCGAGCTCGATCCGGAGCGGCGGGCCAAATTCTGGGCGGCGCTCGACGGCGCGCCGCAGATCATCGCCACGGGCACCAGCCTGCCGGCGGACGCCGCCGCCTGGCAGGTATTATCGGTGGCCGGAGGGAGCATTACTCCAGCATGAAAGACTGCAGGAACAACTTTCTCAGCCGTCATCCCGAGCGCAGCGAAGGATCCAGCAACAGGTGCGCTTGCGAGTATCGTGCTGGATTCTTCGCGGCGCTCAGAATGCCAAACGGGGGGGCACGCCATGCACTTTGAAACGTGGCAGTGGATTTTGCTCGTCTTGGGCGCGATGGTGGCGGGATTTTCCAAGACCGGCATCCCCGGTTCCTCGATCCTTTTCGTGGCGATCTTCCCTAACCTGATCCCGGCGCGGCAGGCGACGGGGGTGGTGCTGCCGATGCTGATTTTCGCCGACGTGTTCGCCTATTTTATCTACCGGAAAAACCTCGAGTGGCGCCGCGTCGGACGGCTGCTGCCGGGCGCGCTGGCGGGGGTGCTGCTCGGCTGGCTGGCGCTCGGCCGGATCAACGACGCCCAGACCGCCCGGGCGGTGGGCGCGATCATCTCCGCCATGCTGGCGCTGCACGTGTGGCGCCGGCGCGGCGAAGCGGACGCGGCGGTGGCGCACGCCCCCGCCTGGCTCGGGCCGGTGATGGGGTTGTTCGCGGGCTTCACCACGATGATCGCCAACGCGGCGGGGCCGGTCATGGCGCTCTACCTGCTGGCGATGCGGCTGCCCAAGCTGGAGTTCCTCGGCACCGGGGCGGCGTTTTTCCTCGTGATCAACTGGGTGAAGGTCCCGTTCATCGCGCAGCTGGGCCTGATCAATCCGGCGAGCCTCACGCTGAACCTCTGGCTGCTGCCCGCGGTCGCGGCCGGGGCCTTGCTCGGGCGTCCGGTGGTCGAGCGGGTCAACCAAAGGGTATTCGAAAACGTGGTGCTCGGCCTGACCGCCGTGGCGGCGGTGAAGCTGCTGGTGTTTTAACCACAGAACACACGGAATCCATCGAAGGAGGAACGGATTGATTGGGGGTTTTCTTTCCGTGTGTTCCGTGTATTCCATGGTTTTACCAAATGGCGCGCTCATCCGTCAGGCAGATGTGGAAGGCGAAACTCGAGGGCAAGCTCGCGCCCAAGGCGTGGCCCGACGCCCCCGCGCGCACGCGGCCGGCCTTCGCGGGGCGCGTTTTGGGCATCGACCCGAGCCTGCGCGGCACGGGGCTCGCGCTGATCGAGTTTGCGCCCGGCCGCCCGCCGGTGCTGCTGCGCTGCCGGACGGTGAAGCTCGCGGCGAAACTGCCGCTGGCGCACTGCCTGGGGGAGATTTGCAAGGCGGTGGCGGTGTTCGTGGCGGATTTCCGGCCGGACCACGTGGCGCTGGAGCAGACGATCTACGTGCAGAATTTCCAGACGGCGCAGATCCTCGGCGCGGCGCGCGGCGCGGCCATCGCGGCGGCGGCGCTGCAGCAGCGCGAGGTTTTTGAATACGCGCCCCGACGGGTGAAACAGGCGGTGGTCGGCCGCGGCTCGGCCAGCAAGGAGCAGGTCGCGCGGACGGTCATGGGCCTGCTCGGCCACGGGCGCACGCTGGCGCTCGACGAGTCCGACGCCGCCGCCGTGGCGTTATGCCATGCGTTCACGTGGCGCGGTTGAGATTCTGATAGCTGCGCGCAGACCAGCTCCGCACTTGCCCGATGCGGTGCGCGCCGCCATGTTCGGCCAATGAACGACACGACGGCGCCATTTTCCAAGCAGGTCACGCGGTTCCGGCCGCGGCTGGTGGCGGCGCTGCGGGATTATTCACGGGAGAAGTTTTTCGCCGACCTCGGGGCGGGGCTGACCGTCGGCATCGTCGCCCTGTCGCTCTGCATCGGCCTCGGCATCGCGTCGGGAGTGACCCCGCAGGCCGGGCTTTACGCGGGCATCATCGGCGGGTTCATCGTCTCGGCTTTGGGCGGCTCGCGGGTGCAGATCGGCGGGCCGGCCGGCGCGTTTGTGGGTCTGATCGCGCTCATGGTGGCGCAATACGGCCTGGCCGACCTGCTGCTGTGCACGATGATGGCGGGCGCCATCCTGTTCACGATGGGGGCGCTGCGGCTGGGCAACCTGATCAAGTTCGTGCCGCACCCGGTGACGGTCGGCTTCACCTGCGGCATCGCGATCACGATCCTCTCGACCCAGATCCGGCCGCTGCTCGGCCTGCAGCTCGCGGGGGCCGAACCGGCCGAGTTCCTGCCCAAGGTGGTCGCGCTGGCGGGGGCGTTGCCGTCCCTGCGGTGGCCGACCGCGCTGATTGCGGCCCTCTCGCTGGCGACCATCCTGCTCTGGCCGAAGCGCTGGAGCCGCGTGCCCGGCTCGATCGTGGCGGTGGTGGCCGGCACGGTGCTGGTGGCAGTCTTCAAACTGCCGGTGGAGACCATCGGCAGCAAGTTCGGCGGCATCCCGCAGGGCTGGCCGTCCTTGCAGCTGCCGCAGTGGGACGTGGCGCATCTCAGCAGCCTCATCCGCCCGGCGTTCACGATCGCGATGCTGGGCGCCATCGAGTCGCTGCTCGCGGCAGTGGTGGCCGACGGCCTGATCGACGACCGGCACGATTCCAACCAGGAATTGATGGCGCAGGGGGCGGCGAACTTCATCGTGCCGCTTTTCGGCGGCCTGCCGGTCACGGGCGTCCTTGCCCGCACGGCGACGAACATCCGTTGCGGCGCGCGCACGCCCGTGGCGGGCATCGTGCACGCGGGCTTTCTCCTCGGGGTGCTGCTGGTGGCGGCGCCGCTGGCGAGCGGGGTGCCGCTGGCCGCCCTGGCCGCCGTGCTGGCCGTGGTGGCCATCCGCATGGGTGAATGGGAGGAATTTCCCTTGCTGCACAAGAAACCCCGCGGCGACGCCGCGGTGTTCCTGACAACCTTCGGCCTGACCGTGCTGTTCGACCTGACGGTGGCGGTGGAGGTCGGCATGGTGCTGGCGGCGGTCTCTTTCATCAAGCGGGTGGCGGACACGACGCAGGTCCACTCCATGACCGGAGAGGAGGCCGCCGCGGGCGGGCAGGGCCACGAGCCGGTGGCCAACGTGCCGCTGGGCGTGATGATCTACCGGGTGTTCGGCGCACTGCTTTTCGGCTCGGCGGAGAAGCTCGAGAGCATCATCCGCCGCACCGATGGCGACACCACCGTGGTCATCCTGCACATGGCGGCGGTGACGGCCATGGATGCCACGGCGCTCAACCGGGTGGAGAACCTGCACGCGAAGCTGGCGCGCCACGGCAAGCACCTCGTGCTGAGCGGGCCGCACACGCAGCCGTATTTCATGATGGAGAAGGCCGGTTTCTTCGACGTGCTCGGCCAGGATAACATCGCGGCCGACCTGGAGTCCGCCGTCGCCCGCGCGCGGGAGTTGATCGGAAAGAAGTGACCCGGCCGCTCAGCCGGTCACGCCCTTGATCACGCGGCCGAGCTCGCCGATGCGGTAGGGCTTGGTCAGGTAGCCGAAAAAGCCCATGTCGAGGAACTGCCGGCGCATGTCGTCGTTGTCGTAGCCGCTGGCGACCACCGCGCGCACGTTGGGATCGAGTTCGCGCAGGTGCTTGAACGTCTGCTCGCCGCCCATGCCGCCGATGACCGTGAGGTCCAGGATGACGACGTCGTAAGGCCGGCCGATGTTGAGGTAGCGCTGGTAGAGCTGGACCGCCTCCTCGCCGTTCTTGGCGAGGTCGTATTTGTATTCGAGGCCCTCCAGCATGCCGCCGGTGAGCGCGCGGATCTGCTCGTCGTCGTCCATGAACAGGATGCGGCCGGTGCGTTCCGCGTAGTTGAAGGACGGGGCGCGGCGGGCCTCGACCTCCTCGGGCTTGTCGGCCTGCGGCAGGTAGACGGTGAAGGCGGTGCCGGTGCCGAGCTCCGTCTCGAGGCCCATCTGCCCGCCGTGCCGCTTGACGATGGAGAGCACGGTGGCGAGGCCGAGGCCCGTGCCGGTCTTCTTGGTGGTGAAGAACGGGTCGAAGATCCTCGCGAGGTGCTCGGGCTTGATGCCGGCGCCGTTGTCGCGCACCTCCACGGCGACATAGTTGCCCGCGGGCAGGCCCTCGACCTGATCCTCCTTGAGCGGCAGGTTGGCCGCCGTGATCCAGATGTGGCCCTGGCCGGTCGTCATGGCCTGGATGGAGTTGATGATGAGGTTCTGGAAGACCTGCAGCATCTGCGCGCGGTCCACGCAGACGGTGTTCGTGTCCGGGGCGACCCTGACCTCGACCTTGACGGTGGAGCCGGCGGCGGCGAGGCGGACGGCGTCGGTCACGATATCCGCGGGCTTGACGACGTGACGCACGCCGGAGCCGCCCTTGGAGAAGGTGAGCAGCTGCTTGCTGAGGCCCTTGGCGGCAAGGCAGGCGCGTTCGCTGTTCTCAAGGCCGGAGTTGTCGCGGGCGTCCTTGGCCAGCGACACCCCGCCAAGGATGGTGGTGAGGAGGTTGTTGAAATCATGCGCGATGCCGCCGGCGAGCCGGCCAAGCGACTCGAAGCGGTTGGAGCGGACGAGTTCCTCGGGCGTGAGGGTCATCTCGTGGGGATTGCGGAACACGAGGACGGCGCCGACGGGCTTGCCGGCCGGGTCCATGACGGCGCGCGCGCTGAAGGCGATGGGTAGGTTTTTTCCGCCGCCCGGGTCGAGCGCGAACTCGGTGTTGAGTGAGGTCGCCTCGCCGGAGCCGAGGGCCTTGGCGACCGGGCTCTCGCCCGGCTGGCCGCTTTCGCGGTGCACGAGGCGGATCACTTCCCATGTCTCCAGGCCGGCGCATTGCGCGCTGGTGCGACCCAGCAGCTGCTCGGCCTTCGGGTTGAGGAAGACGACACGGCCGGCCGCGTCGGCGATGAGGAGCGCCTCGTGCACCTCGGCGAACAGCGCATTGAGGTGCGCGTGGGACAGCCCCAGACCGGCCTCGGCCGCACCACCCGCCGTCAGACCCTCCGGCAGCGGCACGGCAAAACCGAGGATGCGCTGCAGCTCCTTGCGGCGCGAGATCTGCCGGGCGACGCAGGCGTAGACCAGCACCTCGCGGCCCTCGCGGTGGCGCAGCCGCAGCGTGTCGAAATACGCCACCTGGCTGGGATGCTGGGCGAGAAAATACGCCTGCACGCCGCCGCGCGTCTCGTCGAGCGGGAGGGTGCGCAGGAATGACTCGAGCGTGTCGGACAGATCGGCGTTGTCATACCCGAGCAGCGATTTGTAGCCCGGGGAGAGCCAATAGAGACCGGTGGCGAAATCGAGGTCGAAGACCCCGACGCGGCCGCGGTCGCCGAGTTCCCGCAGCCGCTCCTCGGCGCGCAGGCCGGACTCCTCGAATTCCTTGCGGTCGGAAATGTCGAGATGGGCGCCGATGACACGCTGCAGGGCGCCATTGGGGCCGTAGATCTGCAGGCCGACACTCTGCACCCACGCGAAGTGGCCCTCCGCGTGCTTCATGCGGAACTCGAGCGAGAAGGGGCGGGAGCCGGTGCCGCCGCCGCGCCCCTGCCGGTCGGGGGCGGCCGCGGAATCATCCGGATGGATGAGACCGAGCCAGGTCTCGTAGGAGTTGGCCAGCGCGGTGTCGGCATAGCCGAGCATGCGTTTCCACGTGGGCGAGTAATACACCTCGCTCTGCAGGAAATTCAGGTCGAAGAAGCCCAGCGGGCTGCGGTCGTTGAGCTGCGTGAGGAAGTTGTCGGGCGCGCCGGTCGGGGCGGCGCTCGGCGGGGTGACCGGCTTGGCTGGTGCGGCGGAGGCGGCGGACTGGGGCACCCGCCGGGTGATGAAGGCCAGGTAGCGCACCGGATCGTCGCCGGCCTTCTCAAGGCGCAAGACGGCGTCAAAGGCCGCGGCCTTCTTGGGTTGCAGCTTCAGGGTGAGGGGCTGGGCCTGACTGGCGGCAAGCAGCACCTCCCATTGCGACTGGATCCAGTCGGGCTCCCGCGACACCACGTCAAAGACGAAAAGGTTCGGCAAGCAGTCGTTCACCAAATCTGTGGCGGAAGCCTGCCAAAGCGAGCGGGCTGCGGTGCTGGCCACCTGGATGCGGCCCTCCGCATCCAGCACAAGCACGGATGAACCCGAAGTCAGGCTTTTGGCTGAAGCGGTGTTGGCGGAAGGCGTGTTCACTTCCTTGATGCAGTTTTTTGTAATTATCACCGGTCAGCCGGCGAGCCAAGAATATAGGCCATTGGCCAG
>Ga0315295_10001166_pt1 | contig 22662 bp, 17 predicted proteins | sample YL17G14_0_MG_FD_204453 | JGI IMG/M metagenome (GOLD analysis project Ga0315295, IMG submission 204453) | Sediment microbial communities from Yellowstone Lake, YNP, Wyoming, USA - YL17G14_0 | ecosystem: Environmental > Aquatic > Freshwater > Lake > Sediment | place: USA: Wyoming | collected...
AGCACTGGGGTACGAGATAACGCAAACGCTGTTCGTAGGCAAAAACAATCTGCTGGTGGAGGGACCGTCAGACTTGCTTTACCTCAAGTGGTTCTCCAAACGGCTGACAGAGAGAGGCCGTGTCGGTCTGGATCCGGCGTGGACCATCGCTCCCTGCGGTAGCATTGACAAGATCAGCGCCTTCATGGCTCTCTTCGGCGGAAGCAAGCTTAATGTTGCAGTGCTTCTTGACTTCGCCTCCGGTCAGAAAAGGAAGGTGAGGGATCTAAAGGAGTCAGAACTTCTCAAGAAAGGCCACGTTTTCAGCGCGGACATGTATGTGGATGCAACGGAAGCGGATATCGAGGATCTCATCGGGCGCGAAGCATACTTTGCCTTAGTCAACTTGTGTTACAAACTCTCAGAAGGACATAAGCTTGGGTGTCGCAAGTCGCAACAGGTGTCACCTCCTGTTCGTGTTGCGAAGCAGGTCGAAGACCACTTCAGGACACTGACACCTGATGTTCCAGAGTTCGATCACTACACACCAGCGGAATATCTCACAGAAAACGGCAAAGATCTCATGGATAAAATACCAGGTCTGGAAGAGGCATTTGGTCGTTTCGAGAAACTTTTCGAGGACTTGAATGCATGCTTGCCGAGAGAGTGAGTTCGAAATGGCGCATTGAGTGATTTAACGGTTTGCTTTTTTGGCTAAGTTGCGAGAGGAAAGTTGAAGTTTTTTAGCTTGGAGATATTAACAAGAGGAAAAATAGTTTTTGGCGTGTGCAAAGATAGGGAAAGGCATCAGTTTTTCAAAGTAACTCCCTTTTGATAGAGATAAGGTATGACGAAAAACGTTTTGTATTGCGGGGATAATTTAGAGATATTGGCAACTATGGAGAAGGAAAGCGTTGACCTTATTTATATTGACCCGCCTTTCTTTAGCAACAGGCACTATGAAATTATATGGGGCGATGAGGCAGAGATAAGAAGCTTTGAGGATAGATGGGAAGGTGGGATAAACGTTTATATCGACTGGATGAAAGAGCGGGTAATGGAACTGCACAGAGTCTTGAAGCCTACCGGCTCTATGTATCTTCACTGTGATTGGCACGCCGGACATTATCTCAAAGTGATGATAGATGAGGTATTTGGGTATAATAATTTTCAAAATGAAATTGTGTGGTGTTATTCTATTGGCGGCAAATCCCAAAGGACATTTGGCCGAAAGCACGACATCATTTTTTGGTACAGCAAGAGCAACACATGGACATTCAATTCGGATGACCCCGCCGTGAGGGTGTCAAGAAAACCCAATAGCCACATGAGAACAATCGTTGACGACAATGGGGTCACTTGGCAAGTAAAGACAGACGCCAAGACGGGCAAAGAATATCGGTATCCGCTTGATAAAGTGGTCAATGACTATTGGACAGATTTTGAACAGTTAAACAGAGAAGATGCTGAGCGTCTTGGCTACCCTACTCAAAAGCCAGAGGCACTTTTAGAAAGGATTATCAAGGCTTCTTCTAATGAAGGCGATTTAATTCTTGATGCCTTCTGCGGTTGTGGAACGGCTTTAGTAGTAGCCCAGCATTTGGGAAGACGTTGGATAGGAATAGATATATCTCCATCTGCTATTTCCTTAATAAAAACGCGCCTTAACAAGATAGGAGTATCGGAAGATGATATTGATATTATCGGTATGCCTCAAAGAGTAGAGGACTTGAAGAAATTTAAGCCTTATGAATTTCAATACTGGGCTATCAACGAAATGCACGCGACTGGCAGCCCTCGCAAAGCAGGGGATATGGGGATAGACGGCCTTAGCTTTATTGAACATTATCCTATACAGGTGAAGCAGTCAGAAAGCATAGGAAGGAACGTTGTTGATAATTTTGAAACTGCTTTGAGGAGATATTATAAGCACAAGACAAAAGGTATGAAAGGTTATATCGTGGCGTTTAGTTTCGGTAAGGGAGCACGTGAGGAAGTAGCGAGAGTTAAAAAAGAGGGGGTAGAGATAAGCCTTATTACTGTGCAGGATATATTAGATAAAAAGTTTAGTGTATTGCCATTAACAGAGACTGACGTAACGCCCAAAAAAGCGGGAAAGAGGAAACCTCGAACAACAATAACCCAGCCCCACCTTTTTGGGAAAAGGGAAAAACAACGCTAAACATAAGGCGTAGCCCTGTTGTTTTTATGGTAATTTAGAACCCACCCCGGCTTTTTCAATCCGCAGAATGGACAATATTCAGTGGTAATTGTCGGTAGTGTGTCAAATACCTTGTCCAAGAAGGGGGAACAATAGGGGACATCTATCAACTTTTTGCCGGCCTCGATTTAGTGTGGTATGTTGAGAAAAAGGCGCCAAAATTACCAAACAACGAAAAAAATAAGTGCAAATAGGACAGCGTGCGAAATTTGATAACAACAGCATTATCAGCTGTGGATTTTATTGCTTTTGAGCTTCTTTTTCGCGTTTTTCGCGCTGAATCGCTTCGTATACTTCCTTGCGATGAACCGGTATATCCTTCGGGGCTGCTATACCGAGACGAACCTTATCCCCGCGGACATCAACGATGGTAATCTCGACATCGTCGCCAATCATAATCGACTCATCTTTTTGTCTGCTTAGAACCAACATTTTCAACTCCTTTTGTCGGCTGGTCTTACTATATTATTTTACGAAGAAAGCTGACATCCTGTTCGCCCCTCTGTTGGCCAAACGCTTTTATATGCTCTTATCCCGAAACGGCTTAGCTTAAAAACAGCGTCCAGCCAACCCCCCTTCTTGCTTTCGCAAGAAAGCAGGGGGGTTCAACAGTATTTTCGGCTAATTTCGAGGCCTAAAACAACCATTTTTGCTTTTTTTAGGCAACCAGGATTAGTTATAGGACTCTGTGCACGTAACCATATAAAATATATGCACTTACCGTAAAGATGCGGCTTGAAGAAAAAGATGCATTAAATTTACCCCTCTTCCTCAATTTGCCTTTTTATAGGTGTTTTCGCCAATAATTATAGCGGACAGCCAGCCAGTAGCCGGCAATTGAGCCTAATACGCCAAAAGCCACCATCTGCACAGGCAAGATGGAAGTAACCACCCTGGAGAAAAAAACCGGCGGGTGGTGCTCGATAAGATATTGTAAGGTATCTTCCTTGATGTAAGTAATAACTGCAAAGCCAGTTACCAAAGCTGAAGCCACTATTGGCCAGATATAGCTGGCGTCGAGAAATTTCTTAACAAGAAAAGCTGCTATTCCAAACGAAACTAATACGGCAAAAACAATCTGGCCGACAGCCGGCTGAGCCATAACCGAACCTAATCTGTGGTCGGGTATCCTAACGTCCTGAGCAAATATCCCGATGCAAAATTGAGCTATGAAAACCGAGCCGACCACAGCAATTAGCACATTCAAATATGTATTTGCTTTAGAGTCGGATTTTTCTTGGCTTTCGTTCGGCTCATGCTTAGCGATGATTTTCTGCCCGACAAGCACGCCGCCAAATCCGGCAGCGACAATAGCCAGCCAGAAAATCGGTTCCCATTTAAGCGCCGCAAACAGCACCTGACGCTGGGCGAGGGTTGGGGCCAGCCGCATCAGCTCTGCCATATTGCCACCGCGCACCGCCCAGATAGCAAGACCGGCAGGTACCGCCAAGATGCCGATTTCTCGCCCGTATGGCCAGGAAAGAAAATAGCCAATAAAGCCGGCTAAAACCGCCAAACCCGCCAGAGTCACTGCACCGCCGAAGGCTGGCACAGATATGACCCCGAACGGCTCAACTGGCGTCCCTAAGGGAGCCAAAAAACCTATCAGGATAATGCCAACCAGCAAGGTAGCGGTCACCTTCAGTTTCACAGGCCAGGAAAGCTCTGAGAACATACCTATACCTGCAAGAACACCTGCAAGAGACGCTCCTATCTTGAATATCAGTAGCCAGGATAATTCCACAACTTAGCTTCCTTAATCGTCAAGATGGCTTACGCCATTACACCGGCAACAGGATACCACCTAAATCACCAATTATCAATAATCAACTTGAGCAAAACATCTGACTTTGGTAGATTAGCATTTCCATAACCCGCAGAGAATAAATTGAAACTAAACGCTAAACGCTAATAGTAATCTAATTCGAGGTTGCTTTATGGATGTGCTGTTAATCGGCAGCGGCGGACGAGAGCACGCTATCGCCTGGAAACTGGCTCAATCGAAAAATTTAGGCAGACTCTATATTGCTCCGGGCAACCCCGGCACAGCTCAGTGTGGGAAAAATATCCCTATCGGCGTCAGTGACACCGACAAGCTGGTGGACTTTGCCAGGCAGAACAATATAGCTCTTGTTGTAGTTGGGCCGGAAGACCCCCTTGCAGCAGGAGTGGTTGATGTCTTTGAAGCTGCCGGGAAAAAAGCGTTCGGCCCCAGCGCAGGCGCCGCACAGCTCGAAGCGGACAAGGCATTTGCAAAACAGCTGATGCGCTCCAGTGCCATCTCCAGCGCAGAGGGACAGGTCTTCGAAAGATTTGCCGACGCCAAAGCATATATCGCAAGCAGGGACGAACCGGTCGTGATAAAAGCAGCAGGCCTTGCAAAGGGCAAAGGTGTTTTTGTCTGTGATGACCCTGCCGACGGCATTGTAGCGGCCGAAAAAATAATGTGCGGCAAAATATTCGGCTCGGCAGGGGACAAAATCGTCGTCGAAGATAAACTGCTCGGCGAAGAGGCTTCAATACTGGCTTTCGTGGACGGCAGAAATATTTACGTTATGGAGTCGTCGCAGGACCACAAGCCCATTGGTGATGGTGACACCGGGCCAAACACCGGCGGCATGGGCGCCTACAGCCCGGCACCGGTGGTTACTGATGCGATGATGGACAGAATCGCACGCGAAATTCTCGTGCCGGTGGTAGATGGTATGAATCGCAACGGCACGCCGTATAAAGGCGTCCTGTATGCAGGGCTTATGGTTACCGCCGGCGGGCCGAGAGTGCTCGAATTTAATGTCCGCTTCGGCGACCCGGAAACCCAGCCGATTCTGATGCGGCTAAAAAGCGATTTGCTGGAGATTATGCTGGCGGTTTGCGATGGCACGCTAGATGATGTTACGCTCCAGTGGGACCCGAGACCGGCCGTTTGTGTGGTCATCGCTGCGGGTGGTTATCCGGGAGAGTATGAAAAAGGAAAAATAATAACCGGCATAGCTCAGGCCGAAAAACTTGAGGATGTTGTCGTATTCCACGCAGGCACCGCTGCCAAAAATGCAAGTCTCGTTACTAACGGCGGCAGAGTCCTGGGTGTAACCGCTATGGGGCAAACTATAGCGGACGCAAAGGCAAAAGCGTATGAAGCCGTAGATAAAATAAAATTCGACGGCGCCTATTGCCGGCGGGATATTGCAGACAAAGCAATAAAAAGGACGATATAGTCGGTAGAAAAACTTAGAACTATACGCTATACGCTTAAATGCTGCAGAAAATGCCGGTAAACTCAAACAAATCCGCTAAAGCCGAAAACAGCAAAAGAATTTTTCACCTCTGGCCTGTCAAAGGTCTGATTCTTGCCTTTTGTCTATGGCTTGCCTTTATACTGACAGGCAAGGTCCTGTGTAAAATCGCTCTCGACCAGATTGCTGAGCTGACTAACACTAAAATTACGACCAAATCGGTTGATTTTAACATTAACGGCTCAGTTTTCATCAAGGGGCTCGTAATCAGGCCTGAGCAGCAGAAAAAATACGACGATACAATACTAAAAGCGGAAACAGTATATGCACGTTTCGGCATAGGCAGTCTATTGTTATTACACCCTCGGCTGAAAAGGATAAGTGTTAAGGATTTCCTCTTCGATGCTCAGCACGATTTGGACACAGACCGGTGGAATATTGCCGCATTTAGAATCAAGCCACCTAAAGGTGCCGCAGGGGAAATGCCCGTCATTCGACTCAAAAGAGGAACGCTCCAATACAGCAAAGTTTCAAACGGACAGGTCAAAGCTATTGCAGCAGTACCTATTGATGCAGGATTTGCCCCAGCCCAAAGAACACAGAACGGCTGCAGCTTTAATATAACAACGGCTAATAGAGTTGGCCGTGGCAAAAGTGTCCTGACCGGATTTTGGAAACCCGGCAGGATTACAATTACCGGCGGAATCTCATCGGCCGATATCCCCGCCTTTGAGAAGGCTTGGACGATAAATGCTCTCGATGCCCAGTTGAATTACGACCGCAGCAACGCTTACTCACTGAAGCTCAAAATAGAAGATTTGCGCAGCAGACATACCTTCGCCGGTGATACTTTTGCTGCTGATAGACAAGCGTTTTTGGGCAAGCCAGGCCCATTTACTGCTCTACAAGGGTTCTTTAACAGTTACCGGCCCTCCGGAACAGTTGCCATTGACCTCCAGGCCCGTGGCAGTTTAGAACGACTAAGCGAAAGTACATTAGTCGGCAAAGTCTATTGCAAAGATATTTCCATCTGCGACCGCAGCTTTCCCTACGTCATAGAGCAACTGACCGGCCGGATAGACCTTACTGAAAAAAGCACAGTCCTGAACAACCTGTGCGGCAGGCACGGTGACGCCGAGGTGACTTTCAACGGTTGGTCTAAAGATTTTGGCCCGAATTGGAAGTACCAAATCCGGATTACAAGCAACAATATAGCTTTAGATAATGACTTGTACGAAGCATTAAGTGCAAAGCAGAAGAAATCCTGGTCTGCTTTCTCACCGAGCGGTCTTGCGGCAATAGATTACAGACTCAGCCGACGGTCGCAAACCGATAAAAAAGAGACTTTGGTGGTTAAACTACTCGGCGTCGAAGCTGCATACCGCCATTTTCCTTATCCATTAAAAAATCTTTCCGGAAGGTTATTGTTCGCCCACGACAGTGTAACTGTTTCGGACGTGATTTCGCAGGTAAACGGCTGCAAAATAACCTTAAACGGCAAAGTAACAGCTTGCAGCACCGAGCAGCCAATATATGATATCTCAATCGAAGCAAAGGATGTCCCATTGGATTCAACACTGGTTTCCAGCCTATCAGATAAAAAAAGTGATTTTTACAACCGACTTAATATGAGCGGTCTGGCCGATGCCGACATAAAAATCTTTACACCCGAAGCCTACTCCGCCGAAGCGGCTGCGAAGGCCGGACAGGATTTTGGCCCGACGAGTTTCATCGCCGATGTCTCTCTCAAAAAAACTTCTTTGTCCTGGGGACTCCTTACGGAGAGAGCAGACGATTTCCCGCTGGTTATCTCTGACATATCAGCGAAGACCATCATTACGCCTGATTTGATACAAATTGAAGATTTCACAGGCCGTCACAATCAGGCTTTGGTTTCACTGACCGGCCGAATCTGGCCCGGTGACAAAGCCCAAAAACCCTCCTATTGCTTGTTACTGCACGCCGAACAGACGGAGCTAAATGACGAGTTAATTTCTTTGATGCCGCAGCCGCTAAGAAAAATCGTCTCCGAGCTGCAGCCAAAGGGAAAGGTAAACCTCACTGCTAATTTGAACAAAACCGACAGCAATAACTGCCCTGACTATAAGATAACTGTGGACTGTCCCGGTAACAGCATTAACTTTGAGCCGTTTACCTATCCTGTAAAAAATGTCACCGGCAGGCTGACGATAACGAAGAATATTATCACACTGGAGGATATTACCACCACCACCGCCACCGATAATACCCTGATAATATCAAACATCTCGACCGTAAAAATTAACGGCCGAATAATGCTGGCTGATGATGCCTTCAGCGACCGACTTGAGCTTTCAGCCGGTAACATCACTTTTACCGCAGATAGTCTCAAGATTAAAGGCAAGTCCTTAACCAGGCTGAAGGCAGATACCTACTATGACCCCAGCCGGAAAAGCTGGATAACTAAAAATCTTATTGCTGATTGTTATGGCGGCAGATTGACAGGTAAATTCGAATTGAAACGCTCGGACGAGGCAGATTTGGAGTACCTGCTGCAGGTAGGCTTTGACAATATTGATTTAAAACAATTTCTTTTGGACACAAACCTCGAAGGAGTTCCTCGCAACAACCATACCAGTGGGGAAATGAGTGGTTTATTGAGCGTCGCTGGTCGGACTGGTGAAAGCTTACCCTATATCGGCCGATGCCGTCTCCTAATAACCGATATGCAGGTCGGCACACTATCACCGCTGGCAAAGCCGTTGTATGTATTAAAACTGACAGAGCCAAAAGATTTCGCCTTCAGGCAGATGCTCGTTGATTCATACATTAAGCACAATAGGTTGTTTCTTGAGCAGCTCGATTTATCCGGCAAAGCACTTGCCTTTAACGGCTCAGGCTGGATAGACCTGCAAAGCCGCAATGCCGATTTGGTTCTTTTTGCACGGGGCCGCCGCCTTGCCACCGCCGAGCCTTCTATTTTACAGTCTTTGACCGAAGGACTCGGCCACGCTGTTGTCCGAATGGAGGTTACCGGAAATGTTTACGACCCTCAGGTAACAACTACAATCTTGCCGGTCGTAAATGAAGCGGTGAAAATTCTTTGCACACCCCGCCGTTAAAAATAAGCAGAAAAGCCTTATCGCACGCCTGATAAGACTAACAAAGTAGTATTTGCAGCCGGTTAATTAAGACGCTGATTACTCCAGTTCAGTTATTTCGGTAAATCGTACCAGAGCGCCTTTGGTTTGCGGATGCGGCTCAACTGTCCCGACCAGGCCGACTTTTCGACCCTCAAATTTGCTTAAATCCATCTGCGATGCTGAACCCTCCGGCAAAGCGTAACAAACCGTTTGCCCGGAATCGTCGATTATGCGGTAGTGTTTCAGCGATTCCTCCGGACCGTAAATTTTTGAAGTTTGAAATTGCCCTACTGCTGCAAATCCGCCCAATTCGGGAACTTGCTCTAACTTTGTGACGCGAGCCTCTTCTATCTGCTCACGAATATGCTGCAATTGTGAATCCTGAAGCTGAATCTCCTTGTCCACCGCCAAAGCCAATTCACAACGCCCTATCTGCTTAAGCGCAAACTCCGAGTAGTGTGCGGCCTTGCCGGCCTCTTTATTGCCGGCAAGCTCAGCCAGTGCTTTCTTTATCTCCGCATAATTCTGTTGGGCCATCGGTTTGGCTCGCTCGGCCTTGATTTGTTCTGCCAAAGCGTAATACTCCTTTAGCTTTTCAGACTCAATGGAAATAGTCGCGGGAACAACCGCGGCAGTATTAGCTTCGGGCTCGGTCTTTGGTTCAACAATCACCTCAACCTCGCCAACAGCTCCGAGCGGCTTCGTATACTGAGTAAGTACCCAAAGGTAGGCGCCGGTCGGCGGAGCAATTTTATAGTAATCGTTCATCTCCTCGCCCATCAACTCTACTTTATCGCCCCTGTTGAGTTCTAACTGCACAGTCGTGGAGTGCATCGGCTTGAGCAAGTCGGAACCGGCATAGACACGAACGGCGTTGCCCGTAACTACACCAATGCCGGGATTATTCGGCTCAATGCTGACATACTGTTTTGAAATCCAGGAAAAACTGCTGGCCGGTGGAACTATGTGAGACCAGCTGTATTTGCTGGCGACCACCTTTACTCTGTCGCCGGTATTGAGCTTGCCGCAGTAGTAGTAATTTGTACCAGGCCCGGAGCGAATATTGACATTATCCTCGATTATCTCGGCAACGTAAGGAAAAGATGGCTCATTCTCTTCTGCCTCAGCGGCTGAAACAGACCCCTGCGGTGAAGTAGCGGCCTCCTGAGCAAGGCCGACGGACGCCAGGCTTATCAAACAAACGAGAATAAAGAAATTGATGAATTTGGTATGAGATTGCATTTTTCTGTCTCCCAAAAAGAGTCTCTTTTCAAAAATAACCGAAACCTCAAACTATGTTCACGGGCTTCAAATTAACACCCGTCTCGGCAATTGTCAACTTTTTTCTCGTCCAAATATTATTTCAAATCACTATGGTGGATAGCAGATAGAAAAAGGCCGATAAGTGCCCGTTCTATTTTTGCAATTCGGCGAGCTCGTCATTGCACATTTTCAGTTGGCCGCGGTCAGAAAGCTTTTGGGCTGCGGCCTGCAAGTGCTTTATCGCCAGCTCCGGCTTATGGAGATAACGTGAATACAATATGCCCACCATCAGCTCCACCTGCTCAACATATTCATAGTTGCTGTAGTGAGTTAAAAACTTTTCGTAGGCCTGCGCCGATTCAGCGTGTTTGCTCTCACTGGCAAGCTGATTGGCAATATCCAGCAGATGCTGGCGCGGCAGAATCTGCTCATTATCAAGCTCGATAAGCTCCAGATAAGCTTCAGCAGCGGCAGGCAGATTGTGCTGCATCCGGCTGGCGATTTCGTTCCGGAGCTGCTTGATTCTTTCCTCTCGCTGCCCCTCATGGGCCGTTTTCTTAACCTCTTTTACCTTTATTTGCTTGGCCGTTGTCAAACCGGCAAAAGGCCTGCCCGACGGACGAGCCTTTGGGTAGGCGGGGTCGTAGCTGCTCGAGACAACATCGCGATAACGACGACGCTGATTCCGTCGTTTGAGCATCGCCCATAAATCGAAACGGCTGCTGCCAATCAAACCGGCTGCAAGCATCACCAACATCGCCGAAATGCCGAAAGCATAGCCGGACAGATGGGCCTCGTGAGCAACATTGGGAATTCTTCTTTCCACCACATTGTCCCAGAAAATCAGCTTAAAACCGATGAAATACAATGCTGAAATCTCAAGAGTGTCAATAAAATAGAAAAACCAGTAAAAAACCGTAATTAACGTCTGCGGAAACAGAACCAGATAGGCGCCCGTTACAGTAGCCACGGCCCCGCTGGCACCGAGAACAGGGTTACTGCTCAGTAGTGTATGGCCTATTCCGCTGAATATCGCACCTGCCAAATAAAGACACAGATATCCAATATGGCCGAGCTTGTCGTTGACATTATTGCCGAACAGATACAAAAAGAACATATTGCCGATAATGTGCATGATACTGCTGTGTAGAAAGGCATAGCTTACAAACTGCCACAAATACGGCCGAAGGGGGGTGAGCATAAATTGTAGTGCCGCAGGCCGAAGAATCTCCCCAGACCCTGTAAACGGGTTTATATGAGGCCGGTATGTCAGCAAAAAAAATAGTGCGTTGGCAACTATCAGAGCGTAATTCGTGTATGGCGTCCGCCAGGGCCGAATACTTGTCCGAATGGGTAATAAAAACAGCATAATCTAACTGCCAATTTTAAGATTGAGCTCAAAAGCTGGCTTATTCTAATGGCAAAGAAATGCTGTGACAAGATATAAAAAAAGGACGGCAAAAGCCGTCCCCCCTGGGAAAAACAGTTATTATAGGTAATTTTCCCCCCTCGCGGAAAGCATCAGCAGCCGGCACACCCATTTGCACTACCCGGCTTCCCCCCAGCCGGCCCCTTTTACAATAAAAGTATAAAAATAAAACGGTGCAAAGCCAAACTTTGGAGCAAAAAAAACTTTATTTTTTCCCAATGTGATGTTAATCATTGTGTTTTAATCGAGTTGTGAGTAGCGCAAAATGGATGCCGGAATAATAAAAAGACGCATCAAGGCGATTCGTTATCAGTTGAATGCCGTAAGGCATCCCTTACGGGAGAAAAAGCAAATAAAATCTTTTCTGGTAACAAAGCCGGCCAACGTAACATACACGACCGGCTTTTTAGGCGATGATGGCTGGGCGCTGATTACTAACAGGGCCGTCTATCTTTTAACCGACAGCAGATACATCGAACAGGCGCAAAGTCAGTGCCACAGCTGCAGAGTAATTCAGCGTAGAGGGACGATGGTTGAAGCAGCAGCCAAACTGCTGAAAAAATTAAAATCGGTGCAAACGGTAGCTGTCGAAAAATCCGTTTCGCTTGCTGCTTTCGAGGCGCTAAAGAAACATGTTAAGGTTCGGCTTAAAACAGTTGCGAACATTATTGAATCTGCCCGCAGTATCAAAGACAAAAGTGAAGTTGCAGCTATCGGTGCCGCGGCCCGAATCGCTGCACAGGCCCTCAGACAAACTTTTGCGCACATAAAGCCGGGAATAACCGAAAACGAATTGGCCGGCAGGCTGGATTTTCAAATTCGCAAAGCCGCAGCTACAAATAGTTTCGAAACAATCGTTGCTTTTGGTCCAAACGCTTCGCGTCCACATCATCAGCAGCCAACCTCCAGAAAGCTCAAGAAAAATGATACGGTTCTTATCGATTTCGGCGTCAGATTCAAAGGTTACTGCTGCGACATAACCAGATGTTTTGTCGTTGGCAGGCCGAATCGCTTTTATAAAAAGGTTTACAATGCTGTGCAGCAGGCACAAACCGCCGCTCTCAAAATTATAAAAGCCGGCGTCGCAGCCAAAAAGATAGATGCCGCCGCAAGAAGGGTTATTCGCAAAAGCGGTTTGCCCGTTTATGGCCACGGCACGGGCCACGGCCTCGGACTGGAAGTGCACGAAGAGCCGGTCATTTCAGCTGACAGCAAAGCTAAATTACAGCCGGGGATGGTTTTCACAATTGAGCCGGCCGTTTATATCCCGGGCAAACTCGGCATACGAATTGAAGATGATGTTCTTGTAACCGAAACCGGTTCCAAAATATTAACCTGCAATTGCTCATACCAGCCCCTGCCGCCTTTTTGATAGGCTTAAATATTTATTTGACTATCGAAAACGATAAGTTATAATAGAAAAGTTCACTAGGGGTGGCTCGCCGATAGGCGAGTCTGAGAAAAACCCTTTGAACCTGATCAGGACAGCCCTCCTTCTTGCGTTCGCAAGAAAGCAGGGGGGTATGCCTGCGTAGGAAAGTGATTGATTAGATTAAAATCTGACAAAGAGAGACCAAATCGCTTCCTACGGAAGCGATTTTTATTTTGAACAGAAATTCAATAAATGGCAACGCAATTACAAATAGCAAGAACTGGCACGATTACTGACGAGGTTAAATTGGTGGCCCAGAGCGAAAATCTCGATGCTGAGCTTGTTCGCAGCGAGATTGCGGCTGGTCGGCTGGTAATACCGGCAAATAAGCTGCATATCAGAACTAACCTCAAGCCAATCGGTATCGGCCGGGCGCTTCGTACCAAGATAAACGCAAATATCGGCACGAGCAGCGTTAGCTCATCGGTAGAAACTGAGATTGAAAAGATGAAAACCGCGCTGGAGGCTGGCGCAGATGCAATTATGGACTTAAGCACCGGTGGAGACCTCGATGATACTCGCGAGCAATTGCTGGCCCGCTGTCCTGTGCCTTTTGGCACAGTGCCAATCTACCAGGTCATACAGGGCAGAGACGTCGAGGATATAGACGAAAAAATAATTCTGCAGGTTATCGAAAAACAAGCCAAACAAGGGGTCGATTTTTTTACGATTCACGCTGGTGTGCTGAAAGAACATCTGGGGCTGCTTAAAACCCGAGTCGGCGGCATTGTCAGCAGGGGCGGTGCGCTATTGGCCAAGTGGATGTTGTATCACAATAAGCAAAATCCACTCTATGAAATGTTCGATGATTTATGCGGCTTAATGGCAGAATATGATATCTGCTTTTCCCTCGGCGACGGCCTTCGTCCAGGCTGCATCGCCGACGCCACCGACCAGGCACAAATCGCAGAGCTAAAAACCATCGGCGAATTGACCGGCAGGGCGCAGAAAATGGGCTGTCAGGTTATGGTTGAAGGTCCCGGACATGTGCCGTTTGACCAGATACAATACAATATGGAAATCGAGCAGCAGATTTGCAATGGTGCTCCATTTTACGTTCTCGGCCCTGTCGTAACCGATATTGCTCCCGGCTATGACCACATCACCTCAGCGATAGGTGGAACTGCCGCCGCTTTTTACGGAGCGTCATTCCTGTGCTATGTCACGCCCAGAGAGCATCTTGGCCTGCCGAACGTCGATGATGTCCGAGCCGGTGTAATTGCAGCAAAAATCGCCGCACACGCCGCTGACATCGCCCGCGGCCTAAAAGGTGCTGCTGAGCGGGACAGGAATTTGAGCATTGCACGATTCAACCTCGACTGGAAAACACACTTCGCCGAATCCCTCGACCCACAGACAGCCGAGAGGATGCATCTTGAGGCCTGCAAAGAAATTGACGCAGCCGAGTTGCCATCGGCTGATTACTGCTCAATGTGCGGCCGACAGTGGTGCAGCGTCAGAATAAATAAAGAAATCCGCGAAGCGATAAAAAACAAATAGTGTATGTGCTATTTAGGTTTTCATTGAATCCAGTTCGATAAAAGCTATTGGTGCGAAGATAAAGACCGGCAGCCACGCCCACAACTCCGGCATTACTCTGTCAAAGATAACCTCTACAGCAAGCATTTTGCAGACAAAAACCGTGACAAAACACGCTGTTGTCGTAGCAAAGCTAATCATAATGGCCGACTTCATCGACTTTGGGTCACGACAAACTAAAATCGGCAGGCTCACCATAAGCATCACCAGACTAATAATAGGATCGGTAATACGAAAGTGCTTCTGGCTGTAAAGTTGAGCCAGGTCTTTGATTTTTGTCCTTTGGGCTGAAAGAACCGCCAACTGTCGCGAACTCAGCATAGTTATATTTCTGGACCTGCGCATTACAGGGATATCCTTTGGAGTAATGTCACTGGCATAAGAAGCTATCGGCTGGGCGCCGGTTTGGGAGCCTTTTTCGATAAGTTGCCCGTTAATTAAATCCCACCTGCCGGTTTCAGGATTGTAAACCGCCTTTTCGGCTGATATCCGGCCGGTTATCTCCCAAACGACCGAATCGGTCTTCCTGCTGCGTATGATGATAGTCGGCTTATACATCGTTGACGTTTTTACGTCAAATCTTTCAGTACAAATTAACGAACCATTGCCGTCATCAATAAACCACACATCGTATGTTTCTTGCCCGGGAACGGCATCCTGGCCACGCACAAGCTTGTCGCTGAACGGCGGTATTAAAAATTCCTGGTCTATTACCAACAGACCCGTCAGCAGGAATGTAAGAAGAACTATCGGCACAATCACCCGCTTCAAACTAACTCCTGAAGCCATCACGGCCACTAACTCGTTAGAGCGTATCATTTTGCCCAGCGAAAATGCAGCTGCAACGACAGTTATCATTCCGGCAAAATCACGAAAGTAAAGCAAACTGTGCAGCCCGTAAAAGCTAAGTATATTTCCAACAACCGCAAAGACGCCGAGGTCAGCGTGCTCGGCAAATTCATCCAGATTCACGAACAAATCAATAATTATTCGCAAACCTATCAGCACGCAAAAGGCTATTGCATAGCCAATCAGAAAATTCTTTGCAACATACTTGTCCAGTATCTTCATACCAATTCTCACATACCGCATCGTGTATATCGTTTAATTTTTCAACAGCCTTCGGTACATTATCACAGCTAACACGGATAAAAGAACCGGTGCAGCCCACATCAGCACTATACCTGAGCTTACCTGTGTATAGGGGTTCTTGGTAATATTTTTGCCCATCATTATGCAAACTATCAGCACCGCCGCAGGCACCGAACTTGCCCCAAAAGCGCTGAGCAAATGTCCGCCTTTTAAAATAATACCCAAACCAATGCCAATCATTATCAGTGCTACACAGCCTATTCCGAATACCAGCCGCGAATGCAGCTCAGCCCTTATATCAGCCAATGTCCCCTGTATTTTTCTTTGAAGCTTATTTTGCAGAGTCTTCAGTCTGTCGCTTGGCCCTTTCTGCAGTGCTGAGCTAATCGAAGCCGCACTGACAGTTTCCAGAACATCTGTGGTTACGAATTTGTCTGTTACGGCCTTGGGGAGAATCAAGCCGCGAATGATAACACGTTGAGCCAAACCCTCTGAGCCGTCCGTCTGCCGCCACGTCGGGCTGCGGAGGTCCATTGTCAAAGTCGGCGCAAATTTATCGCCTTCGATATGCAGCGAAGCCCTCGCACATCGCAGAGTACGCAAAGTTTTTTTGCTGAATGCATCGTATTCAATCACCACAACTTTGTCGGATAACTGCACTTGTTCTTCCTCTCGAACACTGCATTGACCTGCGGTAAACTCGACTAACTCCTGCCCGCTATGCAGCTTATAGAAACTGTTGGTATCCTCAGCGGCCTCTAAAGACGGTGAAGTGCCTTCGGAGCCTATGGATATCTTTTTGGCAATATCTTCCGCCAGCAGCTCCACGGTAAATTGTGCGTAAGTATCGCGGGCCAATTTCGCAATGGGGTCAAAACGCATCAGGTCAAGGCGAATCTTCTTTAGCTCGTCAATCTTCTTGAACTTTATATCATCGCCAAGCAGCGAAGGGAACGGCATCGTCAGCGGCACCCATTCCGCAGAGAATGGCGACTCACCTTCAAGACCCATTTGGTATGTGTTATATGCTGTTATCCGTACTTCATTAAACCTCTCATGTGGGTCGAAGTTCACTTCGGCTCTTTCGGCGGTGATAATCTTTTTTATTTCGTAGCCTTTCACCTCGGCAACAATCACACCTGAAAGCGTATTGTTCCTCAGGTTAGCCAGGTCGGCGTAGATTCGGTACCGTCCGTCCGGCGGCAGCTTATAGTAACCACTTCGCTGAACATTGCGGAAAAGTATCTGTTTTGCATCAGCCTTAAGAGATTTTTCCGCGCGGTGTACGAATACCGGCATCACGTGGAAACTCAAAATCAGATTTGCAATCGCCACTATAATCGCAAGGACCAGGCCCGGATAAACCAGTGTCAGCAGGCTTACTCCGCCTGCTTTGCAGGCATCAAGTTCATTATCGCTCGCAAATCGGCCGTAAACCAAAGTCGCCGCAAATAAAGCGGCCATCGGCAATACGAACGTCAGTGTTATCGGCAGAAAATAGCCCATAAGATGAACCACCTGCTGAGGACCCACGCCGTATTCCTGCACAGGCCGTAAAACACTGCCGAGGCTCAGCATCAGCGTTAAGGCCACCGCTGAAGGAACAAAAACCTTTATAAGCTCACGAAATATGTACCTGTGCAGTGTAAAAACCATCTTTTAGCAATCACTACTTATTCGTTGGTATTTGGTCATCCGGCCTCTCATTTTCAATAATAAAGAGCACTTTGCAACAAAATTCTTCAACCGCCGTTCACCAAATCTTCTTCCGCTAAGCTTGTACCCGCGCAGGCGGGTATTCGTCGCTTAAAATTCGGTCAACTTATTTTCTATTTGCGTCAAAAACAGATAATCCTTATAATAATGGTTACGTTCGCAAATTCAGCCTAAAAATGTTAATTCAGGAGTGATAAATGCTCAGGAATATAAGTCATAAGTGCTTTTGTGCTTTCCTACTGTTGTGCACTTGCGCACTTTCTTGGGCTGATACAGTCGTCCTGAAAGAAGGCCAGAGTTTGACAGGCAATATCCTTGCGGAAAAAGAAAACCAGTTGATAATAGATGTCGGCGCAGCCGTCCTAAGTATTCCGAAGGAAAAAATACTCAAATACCGGTACTCAAATACCCTCGAGGCCGGGGACATTGATGTCAACGGCTTGGATGTGAATGCCGATGGACCGCAGCCCCGACGCGATGTGAGCAGCCGATTGTATCACACCGCCAATCTGAAAAAAACAACCATCGAAAAATGTGTGGAAGCATTCTCTGAAGCCGTCGTAAAGGTCTCAAGCCCAGCTGGGGTGGGCTCAGGTTTCTTTATCAATGAAGAAGGATACCTGATAACTAATTATCACGTAATAGAAAAAGAAACAAAAATCGAAGTTACTATGTTCCAAAAAGTAAAGGACGGCTTCGAGAAAAAGAGCTTCAAAAATGTCAAAATCGAAGCCATCAACCCTTTTATCGACTTGGCGCTATTAAAAGTCGAAGACCTCGGGGACGCAAAGGTCAAATACGCATATCTTGGTGACATCGATAATATCAAGGTGGGCGAAAAGGTCTTCGCCATCGGCAATCCGCTCGGCCTGGAGCGAACCGTCACCGATGGCGTCATCAGCACGATAAATAGAGCATTTGAGGGCCTTGTTTATATCCAAACCAATGCTGATATTAATCCGGGTAATTCCGGTGGACCGTTATTTAATCTCGCAGGTGAGGTCATCGGTGTTGCCAATATGGGATATATATTCTTTGGTGGATTGGGCTTTGCCATACCAGTCGATTACGTAAAGCATTTCATAGAGAACCGTGACGCCTTCATGTATGACAAGGATAATCCCAACACCGGCTTCAAATATCTTCAGCCGGACCAAAGACGCAATAAAGCTGAGCCGAAATTCTTTGGCCCGCTCGGAAATAATCCTGAAAAACAACAGGCCCCCAATATGGTCAAAGACAAAGCCGTCCCTCGTCAATCATGAAGTGCATCTCGAACGAAATCTGAGATTGTCGAAAGGTCTAAAGGTGAAACATGCCCCCCGGAACAGCTAATAAGCGCATAAGGCAGAAATTCAATTGTGCTCTGATGCTTTTTTGTTGTTGTGCTCTTGGGCTCTTGAGCATCTCTGCTTCTGCTAAGGCTAAGGTGTTGCCCAGGACAGCTAAGCTGCTCCCTCCTGAAACTATCCTGTTGATGAATATAGATGACTTTCAGCAGTTAAAAACCCAATTTGAAAAAACCAGCCTTTACAAGTTTTACACAGACCCGGCAATGGCTGCTTTTGTCGATGACGCCAAGGCGAAATGGCGCGAAAAAATCCAAAAATTGGATGACAACGATATTTTTAAGGCGATTTTCAGTACGGATGTATTGCCGCAAGGCAGAGTTGCTGCCGCTTTAGTGCTTAACCAACAGAGCAAAGATTTTAACGAGCCGCAGGTCGTGATAATAACCCAGTGGGGCGAAGGAATCGATAAAATCAAAGAAGCAGTGGACAAAATGCTCAAAAAAAATATCGAAGTCGGCGGACACCAAAAAAGAAGTGAGAATTACCGCGGTGTCAGTATTGAAATAACAATCGACGAAACATCCACAACGCTGAATCACTGCTTTATTGGCGATTTTTTTATAGCCGCTACGGATATTGACCTTCTTAAATTTGTCATCGCACATATCAAAGGCGCCGCCAGCCCGACGCTGGCCGATGACACCGACTACAACGCTGCTATGAAAACCGTCGGGCCTCATCACGACATCGACCTCTACATCAACATAAAACAAATCATTAAAACAATACTCGCCGAAGACTCTGCCGGCGAAGCACGCCAATGGACAGCCAATCTGGGCCTTGATAACATCGCCGCTCTCGGCTGCTCAGTTGCCGTCGGCAGGAGTCCGGGTAATTCCGCTTCCGCCAAAGCATTTCTCAAAATTAACGGCGCCAAAAAGGGAATTTGCAGGATGCTCGATATGGAATCCGTCGGCTTCAAGGCCCCGCCTTTTATTCCCGCATCGGCCTATTCTGTAACATTTTTTAATCTGAGTATTAAAAAGGCCTATGATGAGCTTTACAGCATTCTCTACAGCTTTAATCCCCAGTATGCTGCAATGCTGCAGGCGATGGATTTGCCGGATAGTCCCGAGGGTGAGCCGGGTTTGAAATTGAAAACTGATGTCATCAGTCACCTCGGCTCGCAAATTGTATTCTCTCAGAGCGTCAACAAGCCGTTCTCAAACAGTTCAATGCCGACAGAATCACTTATTGCTTTGGCTGTAAATGACCGCAAGACCATCGAAAAATCTCTCTCACTTCTTCATAGCAAACTTTTAGCTGCGAATAATCCTGATGCCAGACGCGAGCTTCTCGGCCACACCATTTATCTGCTCGGCCCTGCTGTTTTTCACACCTGGGATGACACCGATGCAGGCACCTTCCGAATCAAACGCTCCACAAACACCCACATTGGCTTTTACAATCACTAACACTCATCTGATTTTTGCAAACGAACCTACTATTGAGCGGGTTATCCGTGCTTTGAGCAGCGCCGATGCCTCACCAGTCGGCCCGGTAAAGTGGTTCACCTCCGCCAAATCAGCCGTCCCTTCGGTTGTCGGAATGGCGGCTTTGGAAGATAATGCGGCATCGAGTGAAATTTTCTGGTGGATGGTAAAGCAAAGCAGCAAAGCCGAATCTTCGGCGGCCCAGGCTGGCCCGGCTTCAGCTAAATTTAGCCCAATGGAAATCGGCAAATTAGTCAATTTCGACCTTTTACCACAGTTCGATGCTGTGCGTAAATATTTCGGCCTGTCCGCTTTTTATGGCATCAGCACACCGGAGGGCTTCTTTTTTGAATTCAAAGATATTAGCCCGACTGAGCCATGATTGATTATTGATGATTGATAATTGATTTTTTTTCATTATTCAGATAGTTTTTGTGTTTATTCGTGTTTATTTGTGGTTAATTAAAAACCAAATGGGAAACTTGATATGAAGGCAAACGGCTTACGAGTGGGTATGGCCATCACTTTCGACGGAAAGCTTTATATATGCGTTCAGGCAATGCACGTAACGCCGGGCAACCTCCGGGCCTTTGTGCAGGCCAAGCTAAAATGCCTCGCGGATGGCGTCATAATCGAAAAACGTTTCCGCTCTACTGAAGAGCTGGAGCGGGCCTTTCTTGACCGCCGTGAGATGGAATATCTCTATTCCGATAGCTCAGGCCATATCCTTATGGATACACAGACCTACGACCAGACTACCGTCTCAGATGATTTAATTGGCGAATCGATAAAATTCTTCAGGCCTAATACGCCCCTGACCGCTCTGATATGCGAAGGCAACGTCGTGGCCATTGAGCTGCCCAAGGCCGTTGAATTGACCGTTACTGAAACAACTCCTGTTCCACGGGGAGCCACGGCAACAAATCAAATGAAGGAAGCCGTTCTCGAGACAGGCCTGAAAACTCGCGTCCCACCCTTTATTAACGTCGGCGACCTCGTCCGAATCAGCACCGACGACGCCTCCTACCTCGCAAGAGCGAAATAAAATGATGGTGTCATTCCTGCGCAAGCAGGAATCCAGACCTTTTCAGTCAATATTATGTGCAATTCTTTTGTCAAATTTTAACTGTGATTGGTATTAAATGAAGGTTGCTCTTCTTTGACTATCTCTGAGGGCGGGTCGGATTCCCTCGAAATTTCTATCAGACCTTCCATAATTTGAGTAAATTCCTGTTCAATCTCAACTTGCTTTTTTTTATCAAATTTGTGAAATTTATTATTTTTGTGAATAGTCAGATCTTGTTGTCCGCCAACAATCATACCGTGCTTCATAATTTTCCAATCTTCGTTGAATTTCTCCAGTTTGCTCACGAGCCCATCGAAATTTCCAGTATATTTACCTACTAAGGTTGGTTTGCATTTTTCAAATTTGCTGATTTTAGATCCTAACATTTTGATAGGAGCAATTCCGATTTTTTCAAAAATAACTTCAAGTATTAGTTCAATTGAATTAGCCATAGCATTCATCTTTCCTTGAAATATGAACATATCTTTAAGATATCCTTCAAACTCCTGTTCGGCCATATATGTACCCTTGCAATTGCTCTTATTAACAGTCTTAATGAACCAAGTCAAATTTCACTTAACGTTCCGCGGATAAAAAAGTTGCTGAGGGCAATTTGTATAAGTGAGGCAAATCGCAAACACACTATTAGACGTAACGCCATCCCCATCGTTTCTACATTTTAAATTGTGGCGGTCGCCATTTTTCCCAGTTTTCACGAAGTTGCTGTATTTCCATATCATTAGCAGGAAGTGCCCAGTATGTAAATTCTTTGCGATTCCTCTTCTTATAATCTTCTAAATTTTTCGCTATCTGTTCGGTCACTTTGTCGCCACTCTCCAAAAATGCTTCAAACCTTTCTTTTTCTGAAAGATACCTCAAGAAGACATAAAAACTGTGTGGCTCTTTAAGACACTTTTCGGGGCGAGAAGTTGGCCAAAAATCTACCTTCTTCAAAGAAGTCTTGACTTGGAGACTCGCTTGACTGCTACCGTCAAGCTCACTGACGAGGATATCAATACCTGCTGTGTTGCGAATGGTTGGCAGTACAATTAGACCTCGTAGGGTAAGCTCTGATACTACAAAATGAACGCCAGCAATTCCGATAAGACCTTTTGGTATCTTCTTGGTTGAGTTATTCATATATAAACCTCCTTGATGCCCTAAAATAACCGAAATGCTTCTTTTCCTATCATCCCCCACAAACTCAACCCTTCGCGCTAAAAACTATACGATATCCGCTAAACGCTATACGCTACTAATCAGTGTATAACCTTATTGAGGGGATATGTAATTATCCCTGATGCGCCGGCACGCTTCAAAACCGGAACCAGCGACCGCTCGACTTTGTCATCGACAATCACTTCTATCGCCACATAATCAGAATCTGCTAAACTCGAAATAGTCGGGCTTTTCTCAGCAGGCAGTATCTTCAAAACACGCTCTATGTCGCCTTTTTTCACATTCATCTTCAAGCCCACTTTGCTGCGGGCCTCTATTGCCGCATTCAGCAAAATGGCGATATTTTCTATCTTTTCCCGCTTGAATTTATCCTGCCAGGCCTTTTTATTTGCTATCAATCTTGTTGTAGAAGTTATCACGGTATCTATCACCCGAATATTATTCGCCGCAAGTGACGTCCCTGTCTCGGTCAGTTCCACTATCGCATCCACCAGCCGCGCTTTTACCTCGGTAGCGCCCCAGCTAAATTCGACTTTTACGTCGATATTTTTATCTGCGAAATACTTCTCTGTTACCTTAACCAGCTCGGTTGCGACTATACCTCCC
>Ga0315295_10001168_pt1 | contig 22614 bp, 19 predicted proteins | sample YL17G14_0_MG_FD_204453 | JGI IMG/M metagenome (GOLD analysis project Ga0315295, IMG submission 204453) | Sediment microbial communities from Yellowstone Lake, YNP, Wyoming, USA - YL17G14_0 | ecosystem: Environmental > Aquatic > Freshwater > Lake > Sediment | place: USA: Wyoming | collected...
TCTATTTCTGAACCCAGCCATTTCTCCAGCAAAGGTTGGAGCGCCCGCTTGGTCAGGTAAAACTGATAAAGAGCCGCGGTGGTTCCCCCGGTGATAACGGCCCCGTAAAATATTCCGATTTTGATTGGTTCCATCCCGGAGAAAATCCAGATGAAGAAGGCCGCCAGTGCTCCCGAAACATACCATCCCAGGAGCGAAGCCAGGGCCGAAAGGAAGGGTAACCGGTGCGCGGCGGAAATCGCCTGAAGTTTTTGTTCCGGGCCCATTTCCGAGAAATCCCGCTCGAGCAAGGGTTTGAGCCAGATGCGCTTGAGCACCAGGCGCACCGGCCAAATAAATACCACCATGGTCAGAATGGTGATGATAATCGAGATTTCAATCTCCGATTTGGAGAACGAAATCAGGTAGTAGGTCAGTAAAAAAACCAGGAAAAGACCGGAGGAAACGATCAGGGTTTCCAGAAGATTAACGCGCGTTCGTAAATTCACCGATTATCCTTCGGGATTGGGAACGGGCAGCCGCAGATGGACTACCCTTCCGGAGGAACCCAGGGCGGGGAGAGGTTTTCCGTTAAAGATCAGTTCTATTCCTCCGGCATTTCCAATCAACAAGTCAAAATTTTGTTGGCCTTTGATTTTGTAGGTTTCTCCCGGTCGCAGCAGGACTTCCTGGGCCTCTCCTCCGTCAATGCTGAATTTAACCCAGACCTCTTCCCGGGATAAAAAAATCAATGGTACCTCCGCCCCGTCCAACGGCGGAACCCCGGGACCCGGGGCCGGGTTTACCGCGGCGGACAAGCCGGGGGGGAAGGTTTCCGTTTCCGCCGGGTAGCTCACCGCCAGAGGCGCGGTGATCTCTTCCACCCCGCCCCCGCTTTTCACCGCCGCCGCCGGTTTTTCCCTCCCGGAAAGCCAGGAGAAAATAGCCCCCCCTCCCAGGAGCAGCACCAACCCGGCTATTCCCAGGCGGATCCACAGGGAACCGGCCGCCGCTTCGGGCTTTTTTTTATCCTCCGCCGCCTTCTTTTCGGGCGGCTTGATTCCCGACCGGAATTGCTCAAACCGGCGCATGATCTCTTCCAGGGGAAGGTTTAATTCGCGGGCGTAATTGCGGAGGTATCCCCGGACAAAAATTTCCTGGGGCAGGAACCGGTAATCATCGGTTTCCAGAGCGTCCAGGATGAACTTGGAAATCCTGGTCACCCGGCAAAGTTCTTCCCGGCTGATTCCCCGGGCTTCCCTTTCCCGGCGGAGAAATTCTCCAAAGCTCTCAGGTTTTTCTGCCATTATTTCTCTCCCCCACCCGGGGGCCGAAGACATCCGAGCTACTTATCGCTCGGGCTGCACTTAAGCAATTTAAGATATCGAGCGGCGGTTCGGGCGATTTCTCCCTCTCCCCCCAGTTGTTGAGCGCGATTGAAATTTATACAGGCCTCCTGCGCCCGGCCGGTTTTGATGTAAGCAAGCCCTAAATTCAAGAAAACCTCCACATACTGCGGGCAGTATTTATTGGTTAACCGGAACTCGAATATGGCATCCTCGTATTTGCTGGTTTCCATGTAAGCCTGGCCCAGGTAATTGTGCGCCAGGCAAAAGCGGGGAGATTCCACCAGGGCCTGTTTGAATTCTCCGATCGCCTGGGAATAATCCTTCTTCTTGAAAAAAGCCCATCCCAGATTCACCCGGGCCCGTTCGGGGGTCTGGTAAAGTAAATTTTTCAGGGCTTTCTCGAAACAGGTTATGGCCTTGTCCCATTCGCCCTGGTCCAGGTAAACCACGCCCATGTTATTGCAGGCTTCCGAGAAATCCGCCTTACATTTAATCGCTTTCTGAAACGAAGCAATCGCCTCTTCCCGGCTGCCCTTGGAAAAATAAGCCAGCCCGAGGGCGTTTAAAATTTCCGCGTCATCGGGCGCGAATTCCCGCGCTTTTAAAAGCTCGCCCAGAGCCCGGGTCGCATCTCCCTCATTGAGGTAGGAAACCCCCAATTGAAAATGAACCTGGGACTGGTCGCCTTTCTTGATTTCCTTGTCGGTCGCGCATCCCCCCAGGCCCCAGAGAATCGCCCCCAGGATTATCCCCCATCTAGAAAGACGCAAGAATCCTCCCCCAGAGGTTAAGGGCCGGAGCCGCATCCTGGGCCGGGGCCGGCGCGGTTTGTTTCCCCTTCTCCGAATCCGGAATTCCCCCGGAGTCGGAGGAGACTTTACCCTGGTCCGGAACCACCGCTCTGGCCCGATTCGAACCCCGGGCCTCCGCGACCGGTCGCACCCCGGGTTTTTCTTCCGGCCGGGAGGAAGAGACCTTGGCCTCCTCCTCCAGGACCTCCTCGGTCAATTCCTGCGGGGTTTCTTCCACCGGCGCAGGGAAAAATGGCTGCTGCTGGACATATTCCTTCCGTTCGTCCAGGGAGAGGGAACGAAGATCCACCCGATCCATGATGAAACCCATGCTTTCGAGAAACATGAAGGCCTCGTCCAAAACCTTGGAGTAATCCTTCTGCTCGACCATTTCATCATCCCGGCGATAGATAACCCCCCGGCCCGAATTGATGAGAAAAAGAAAAATGTAAAAGATAAAGGCGGAACCTTTGCGGGCTGAGACAATATATGCTTTAGTCGATTCCGCCGAGTGATCCGCGGGAGCCACCAGGATGGTGTTGACCGAGTAGCAAACCTCAACCATCTCTTCCGGCTTTACCGGAATAAAAAGCTGGGTCTTATCAATCTCAAACATGAGTTAAATTCTGATCTGAACTGATGTTTAACCCCTTAAATTTATTGAAATTTAAATTATCACCAAACCCTATAGTTGTCAATTTGGCGGGAGTTGTGCTAAATAACTCTCCAAATATCAAAAGAATATAGTATGAGTAGCTTATTCATTGCCGATGCCCACCTGACCGGAAGACAGGATCCCAACCAATCCAAATTGGTCGAATTCCTGCAGGCCCTGAGCCGGGGAACCCCGGAACCAGAATCCATTTTCATTCTCGGGGATCTTTTTGAATTCTGGATCGGGGAAAATTTGGTCGCGCTTTACGAATACGGGCCGGTAATTGAAGCCTTCCGGAAATTAAGCACCCGGGGGTGGAGAATAAACTACATTGAAGGAAATCATGATTTTTTTTTGGATTCCCTGCGAACTCAGGTAGCCAACCTCAGGATTTATCCGAACCCGGCCGAAATTCACCTTGACGAAAAAAAATTTTTTCTCGCCCACGGTGACACCCTTACTCCCTCCGATCTGGGTTGCCGTCTGCTGCGTTTTATCCTGCACAACCGGCTCATTCTTTTTCTGGCCAACAATCTCCCCCCCGGTCTGGTCTGGAAAATCGCCTTCCGCCTGGCCGGGTTAAGCCGCCAGCACCATTATCTCCCCGAGGAAAATCCTCTCCGCCCGGTCTTCATCGACTTCGCCCGGGGGAAAATCCGGGAAGGGTTTGATTTTATTATTCTGGCCCATTCCCATCAGGCCGAGATCCTGGCGCTCACGGATAAGAACCGGTCCGGGTTCTATGCCAACCCGGGGGATTGGATGGGATCGCGGAGCTATCTGAGGTGGGCTTCCGGCCAACTTGAATTGCGCTCTTTTCAAAAATAATTAAAAATTTTTGTATTTCCTTCTTTGCTGACTTCAGAACTGAGTTTTATCTTGCCTTAAGTCGAAGTACCGCCGGCTTGGGACTTTCTGCCCAGCCGGAATATTGCAACGATCTTCCCTTTCCTGCATTTCATTTTCAGCGCAAAATCCGCTTATTACCGCTACTCGCCGTCAATTAAAAGTTTCTAACCGTTTAATGATTTTTTTGACCGATCGCTGAAAGAATCCTCCTGTTTTTCTCCTTACTTCCTTATATTTTATTCCAAGTTAGGATGAACTAACCCGGGAGGGGATCACAATGCATAAGGTTGGAATCATTATTAATCCCAACGCCAAGGCCAACTCCCGCCGGCACGATTTGAAAGAGCGCCTGGAAGCAATCATCGGCGACCACGGACTGGTCCGGGTAACCCGGGAAATACCGGAGGTTTATAAAGTTGCCGAGGAATTTATCCAGGAAAAGGTAAACATCCTGGGAATCAGCGGCGGTGATGGAACCATGCAGAAAACCATCTCCCGATATATCGAGGTCGGGGGGGAAAAAAATCTCCCCAAGATCGCCGCCATCCGGGGTGGAACGATGAATACCATCGCCAATTCCATGCGGATTAAGGGTTCAACCGAAGGCATCATTTCCCGGATCATGGAAAGGATTCGGAACCGGAAACACCTCGATGTCAAGGAAATCGACCTGATGAAGGCGGATCGGAAAGAATTCGGGTCCCTGTTCGGGATCGGTCTTTCCTACAATTTTCTTGATGCCTATTACGAAGGGGGAGATACCGGACCCTGCAAGGCGGCCAAAGTCCTTATGCGCTGCATCGGCTCGGTGGCGACCCGGGGAGACTTTTCTCGGAAAATGACCGCCCCGGTCAAGGCCAAGGTTTACCTTGATGGCAAACAGGTCCCGGTATCGGAAGTCTCGGCTATGTTAGCCTGTACCATCAGCGATATCGGTCTCGGCTTCAAGCCGCTTTACCGGGCCGAGGAAAAAGAAGGATATTTTCATAGCATCACCACCGGGCTGAGCGCCAGCCAAATCGTGATGCGACTGCACAAGCTTTTCCTCGGGATCCCGATTAAGAATGACCTCACCCACGACGATATCGGCCGGGATCTCCGGATCGAACCGGAAAACGGAGAGATAAAGTACATGCTCGACGGCGAACTCTTCACCCACCGGGGACCTCTCCAGCTGCAAATCGGGCCACGGATCCAAGTGGTCAGCGCTTAAGTAAAAAGCCCCGTCCACCGGACGGGGCTTTCCAACCCAACGAAAGCCAATCTTCCCTCTGATAATATTTATTTTCCTTCGGTTTTTTCCAGGGTTATTTCCACCCGGTTCACGGTCACGTTCGTTATTTTAATCGTAAACCCGGGCAGACTTTTGCTCAGCAATTCATCGGCCAGGCTCTGGCCATCCCCCCGGTACTCGATATCCACCTCGGCCACCCCGTCATTGCTGATCGAGCGCTGGTGCACCGCGTCCACGCCCCGGATCTCTTTCCGAAGCAAGGCGAAGAGCCCGCTCAGGTCAGCGTAGCTCTTTACTCCCTTGATGCTCAGCCGGACCTGCGCGCTCCCGGCCACTTCCTTGCCCCACCCCTTCAGGATTTTATCCATCAAGGCCTGGGCGGTTTTCTTGGCGGCCTGTTTCAGGGCATTGGTCCCGGCGGTAACCTCGTCAATATGCACCCCGGAAGCGCTTTCCTGGGCGGTGGCCAGGATCCGGCCGGTATCGGCATCCACCGCTTTCAGGGAAATATTGGCCTGGACGCTTTTCATGGAGGTTCCCGCCACCGAGCCGGAAAGCTTGGCCAGGGCTTTCCCGAATATCACCACGTCCGCGTCCGCCTGGGCCCCCAGGGTCTTCACCTGCTGTTCGGTTAAATCCTCGGCCCGGAAAGCCTTGCTCACCTTGATTTCCTTTTTGACCGCTTCGGGATCGACAAAGTGAAATCCCTTTTCCTGGAATTCGGAGATCAAGGAGTTTTCCGTAACTCCCAGATCCACCGAAGCTGCCTGGGGATTCCACCAGTAATGCAAAATGACCTCTCCCACGTTCTGTTCCGCGATCATCACCATCATCCGGGGCATATGTTTTGCCTCCAGAAGCAACCCGATGGCGGCTAGGTCATTTTTTATCTGGGTTAAGGACACCTCGGCTTTAATCCGGATCCGGTAAAGCTCGCCTTCCGCCCCTTCGGAAACCACCTGGTAGGTGCGCACGTAACCCGAGGTCTGGCTGTAAATTTTATCGGAGAGAAGCTGGAAGTTCTCCACGATGGTTTCGGACGAAATCATGGTCCCCACCGCCTGTTCGATCGCCTTGCGCATGGCATCCCGCATCGCCTCGTCCCGGGCTTTGGCTTGATTTCCCACGGTGACCGCCCCCACTCCTTCGGCGATCACTTCCTTACTGTCATCCGCCGCCGGGCAGACCCCGGGAGACCCGAAGATTGTCGTTCCTACGATGGCAAACCAAACTATTAACAGCCAAATCCCCGTTTTTGTTTTCATTGCGCCTCCTGAATTTATCCTCGGGTTACTTCCCGTTCACGGCAGAAAAATATTTTTTAGTCCACTATGATTGCCACCCGGCCCTTGAAAAGAAAAGATTGGTCCACCCCCGGTTCCCGGAGGCGATCGGCGTCGGCCTTGGAAATCACCAGGCTGGAATTGGCCGGATTGATTTTAACGGCTTTGACCACGATCGGCTTGTCCCCGACCCGTCCGCTTTTCTTGGCTTCTTCCAGGCCCTTGAAATATCCGGCCAACCCGTCTTTTAAAGCGGATTCATTATTGATTTTGGTTGAGCCATAGACCTCATTTCCGGCTTCATCGGTAACCCGGGGGGAAAGGGAAGCCACGAAGCCTGTTCCCCGTGCGTCTACGATCAGGCCGCTGCCGACGCTTTTTCCTCCCCCGTTGGCCTCGTGTTCCCCGGTGGGGGGCAGGGCCAGATTGGAAAGGGTTCCGGAAATGGGCATTTCCACGATAATATCCACTGCTCCATCCGAGAAATATTTGGTATTCTGCACCCTCGCACCCTTGACCATCCCTTCCACCTTGGCCCGGATCAGGTCGCTCTTCAGCATCTGGTCGCCAAAGGTGGTGTCGCTGGTAATCCGGATCCCTTTAATAACCTCGAGAATGTTCCTGAGCGCGTCCATCTTGGCCGCTCTCTCCGCCCCCAAGCGCACCACCGCCACGTTCTGGGCGTCCAGATTGGGGGCTCCGCTCCCCCGGGCCCGGATCTGTTTCGAGGTCCAGTTAACCTCCCCGTGACCGATCGGCTCGATTACCCCCTCATCCTGGAAAAGCTCCGCCGCCCCGGCCGGAATTGCCGCCAGCACCAAAGCCAAAGACAGAAAAAACGTGGATATAAGCCTTTTCATGCCCACCTCCTTACTTTGCGAATTATGATAGTGTAATCGATTAAATTATTCCACTATGTGATGTGAGCTACAATCAACCCTTCGACTTCCCCGATTTAAAGCCCGGGGTACGCTCAAGATCAAGGAAAGCGTCAAAGAACCAGGCTTGAGAGTACAGCTAAACTCCCGACTGCCCAGCAATAATAGGCAAAACCCTTGAGCCGGTTTGCTCTGACGATCCGCAGAATTAAATTGATGGTTAGTATTCCCGTTAAAACGCTGGCGGTAAACCCTATCCCATATAATGTCCATTCCCCGGGGTGAACCTGACCCGCGTTTACTATTCCTTCCAGCAAAACGGCTCCGGCCACGGCCGGGAGCGAAAGTAAAAAGGAAAACTTAACCGCCTCCTCGCCCTTTAGCTCTCGAAACATGCCCATTGAAATCGTGGCTCCGGACCGGGAGATCCCGGGCAGCAGGGCCACCGCCTGGGCCAGGCCGACTAAAAGTGCGTCCCCAATTCGGAAATCCCTGATTTTTTTCTCCCCCTTTGCCAATTTGCCGGCCAGGAATAAAAATGAGCCGGTAATTACCAGGTTGATCCCGATAATCAAAACGCTTTGAAAAGTTTCTTCAATCTTCTCCCGGAAGGCAATCCCTACCACCCCGGCGGGAATACTGGCTCCGAAGATGAGAATCACCAGCCACCGCGCTTCCGAGACGGACCACCCGAAAACCTCCTGGTTGGCGCTCCCCGGGAGCAACGATTTGCCGATCGCGATAATGTCCCGGTAGAAGTAAAGAAGCACCGCCAAAAAAGTGGCCGCGTGAAGCCAGGCGTCAAAGAAAACCCCGGGTTGTTGAAAACCCGGAATCAGGTTCTGGAAAAGGACCAGATGTCCCGAGCTGGAAATCGGGAAAAATTCAGTCAAGCCCTGGATTATCCCGAGAACCAGCGCATTCCACCAGTTTATTAGCAGTACTCCTCCAACCATTTTTTCCACCCAACACCTAACTCCCCACACCCGACTTCTTGGCCGCCTGAATAAAAGTGGAAATTATCCGCTTCTGGGCGGGAATATTCATCAACCTTTCGGGATGCCACTGGACCCCGATCACAAATGAATGGGAACCCGACTCAATCGCCTCGATAACCCCATCGTCGGAATGGGCGCAATCCGCAAGCCCCCGGCCCAAATTTTTCACCGCCTGGTGGTGTGTACTGTTCACCATCATACCCGGCTTTTTCACCATCCAAAAAAGCCGGCTCTCCTTTTTGACCAATACCGGGTGTCTCTTTTTCCCGCCCCCTTTTTTCCCGTGGTGATAAGCTCTCGGAAACTGCCGGGGCAAATCCTGATATAGACTCCCGCCAAAAACCACGTTGATCAGTTGCATCCCGCCGCAGATTCCCAAAACCGGCAGATCCCTTCGCAAAGCCCATTTAATGACCTCGGCTTCGCATTCCGTTCTCTCCGGCTTAATCCTTCCCAGTTCCGGGATGGGTTTCTCCCCGTAATAGCGGGGATGGATATCGAAATTCCCCCCGGCGATCAGGACCCCCGAAACCCGATCGATGAAATGGCGCAAACTGCTTCGCAGGTAGGAAGACAAAACCGGCACCCCTCCGCACTCCTCCACCGCGCGCAAGTAATCACGCTTGATCGAAAAGACTTCCTCCATCTCTGATTTTTCCAGGTCCGGGACGATTAGGATTAAAGGCTTTCCTCTTTTTTCGTTTTTGGCCTTTTTGTTTTTCACTTGCGGCTACCTTTATTGTCTCCGGATCACGCGTCCCGCCCGGACTCCCGTATGCCTTCCTTCCTCAATAGTAATCTTACCGTTGACGATGACATAATCGATCCCGGCCGGATACCGATAAGGCTCGGCATATGTGGATCGGTCGGAAATCAGATCCGGCGAAAAAATCACCAGGTCGGCGAAGTATCCCGCCTTTATAACTCCTCGATCTGCAAACCCCAGCTTCCGGGCCGGCAGGCCGGTCATCTTGTAAATCGCCTGGGGAAACGATAGAAGTTTTCTCTCCCGCGCGTAGGTTCCCAAAATCCGGGGAAAGGTACCAAAGGCCCGCGGATGAGGCTTCCCCTGCCGGAGCGGGCCCCGGATTGACCTCACCGCGCTGTCGGAGCCAATCATCACCCAGGGTTTGGTCAGTATCTTCTCCAGGTTTTTTTCGCTCATCGCCTGGATATGGATCGAGGTGTAGAACCGGTCATTTTTCAGAAGTTTCAGCGCAAACATCGCGGGATTTTTCCCCCGGCAGGCCGTCCAGACGCTTTTCCCCTCCCATTTCTGATTTACCCTCCTCTGGACCTGTGAAACGATCACCCCCCGCCAGTATTTTTCATCATGGGAGGCATCAACCTCCTCAAGCAGACGGCGAAAAGTTCGGGGGGAAGAAAGCCGGGCCTGGATCTCGCGGGAATCCCCGGCCAGGGCCCACTGGGGAAGGATGGAGGACAGCCCGGTATTCGCGGCGGTGTAAGGATAGCGGTCCGCCGAGATCGGGTAATCTTTCCGGATGCAATCCTCGATCTTACTGAAAGCGGCGCCGAGTTTTCCCCAGTTTTCTTCCCACATCGTCTTGAGATGAGAAATCTCCAGAGAGGCCCCGGTTTCCTTCCCTACCGCCAGGAATTCATCCAGGGCTTTCAGCAATCCTTTCCCTTCGCTCCGGATATGGGAGGAAAAAATCACGCCCCATTCCCGGGCCAATCTTCCCAACTCCATCAACTCGCGCTTCCCGGAAAAACAGGCCGGCGCGTAAGCCAGCCCGGTGGAAAGCCCGATGGCCCCCGCCTCCAAGGCCTCCTCCGTCAGTGCCAGTATTTTTCGGAGTTCCCGGGAGTCGGGAGTTCCCGGATCCCCGCCCATCACCGAGGCCCTGATGGTATTGTGCCCGCCGAGCAGGGCGAAATTTATCGAGATTCCCAGGTCTTCAAGGCAATTAAAATATTCAGAAACTTTGCGCCAGGGATGTTTCAATCCGAAGGAGGAGGGAAAGCTTTTCAGCCTTTCCCTGGCCACCTCGTCATTCAAGGGAGCGGCCGAGTATCCGCAGTTTCCCCCGACTTCCATCGTCACCCCCTGCCGGATCTTGCTCTCGGCCCGGGGATTGACCAGGAGATGATAATCGGAATGGGAATGGATATCGATAAAACCGGGGGCGACCACCTTGCCCCTGGCCTTGATCGTTTTCCAGGCCCGTCCGAGGGATTTTCCCACCTCCGCGATCCGGTCGTCCCGAACGCCGATTTCGCCCGAGAAAGGCTCCCGGCCCGTTCCGTCAATTATCGTCGCCCCGGAAATTAAAATATCGAGCACGGGGTTATTGTATCATTACGGATATTTCCTCCCAACTCTGAAAACTGGTTTCGAGTTAAGAGTCTCAAATTTAGTCAACTGATAACCTGATGTTCTGATATCCACAGCCTGGTTTCCTCATACCTCGATACCCTTCCTTTGACCCGTCGCTCTTTGCTCCCTGCTCTCTGTTCCTGCCGGGCAGGATGCCCGGCCTCCTGTTGGTCTGTTGGACCGTTGGTCTTTTTGCTTTGCGCTCTGCTCCTTGCCCCTTGCCCCTTGCCCCTTACCCGGGTTTTATTTAACCTCCTTCCATGATTCCGAGCTTATCCACCCACCTTTTCGTCTTTTACGAATTGAACGAGGAAATCCTCCGCCTGATTCGCACCGGCGGGTTTGAAAACATCGAGCTCTGGGGAATGGCCCCCCACCTTTCCCTGGACGACCCGGAAAAACTGAAAAACATCTCCCGGATTATTAACGATCACGGTCTCAAGGTTCGGAGCATGCACGCGCCTTTTTACCGCTCGATCTGGGACGCCTTTAACGGTAACTGGCTTTCCCTCTCCGATCCCGACGCGGGCAGGCGCCGGGAAGCCCTGGACATGGTTATCAAAGCCATCAAGGCCGCGGAAATTTTTGGGCACCGGGTCCTGGCCCTCCATTGCGGCTTTTCCGGGAAGAAGATAAGTCGGGACGAAAAAAATCTGGTCGGAAGCATCGAAAAGTTAACCGAGATCTCGCGGGATTACGGAGTAAAGTTGGCCCTGGAAAACAGTCCGGAGTCATATGCCGGGGTTTCCTCTGTCCTCAAGATTGTCCGGGAATTCGATCCGGAAACCCTGGGCTTCTGCCTGGATTTAGGCCACGCCAATCTGGAGCCGGGAATGAACCCGGTGGAGGCGATCGAGAAGGGAGGCTCCCGGCTGGCCAATCTTCACGTTTCCGACAATTCCGGAAAAATCGATGAGCATAATCTGCCCGGGCAGGGAAAAATCGCCTGGGATAAAGTCACAAAAAAACTGGGCACTCCTTTCCCCCTTGAAGAAAAAACCGTGAATCCATCCCGCCCGGTTCTTTTCACCTTTGAGCTTGCCGATCCGGATCGGGGTCAACCCCGAACCATGGAAAGATTTGACCTGGTGGTCAAAAAATCCCGGGCTTTTTTTGAAAAATTCTTCCCCGGTTAAAATTCATTACAAAAAAACACCATTATTTGACTATCTCTTACATTTTACCTAGAATATTTACGTTGTAATTAATAAGATAAATGGAGGGGAAAAAGTTGTATAACCAGTTAAAAAGTCTACTATTTGTGACCTTGACCATGTTACTGGTTTTAGGCACAATTAGGGTTTCTGCCGCCAATCCGGTTCGGGTGGGATGCATCCCCTTTGAAAATATCACCGGCATCAAGGACATGGCCTGGATTTCGGAGGGAATGCCCAAGGCTATCTCCCTGGAGCTGGCGAAAAACCCCAATCTGAAAATTCTGGAAGCCGAAGAAATTAAAAGGGCTTTAAGCGAACTGGGGCTGCCGGTCGGTTCCGGGGTTAACGCCTCCAATGCCCAGAAAGTCGGGCAAAAGCTCGGGTCCGAATACATTATCATCGGCAACTTTCAGCAATTCGGTTCCGACCTTAAAATCGATGTCCATGTAACCGACGTTGCCAGCGGGGTAATCGTGGAATCGCAGAAGGTCACCGGCAAGGCGGATAACGTATTCGCCCTTCAGGACTCCCTGGTGGAAGCGGTTTCCAACTCCATGAAGAAAGTCATCAGCTCGAAGGATAATGCTCCCAAGACTCCGGCTCCAGCCCCGAACCCGCCCGCCGCGGTTGTCCCCGCTCCCACGCTTGCCCCCCCTCCTCCACTTCCCCCGCCGCCCCCGCTTCCCAAGCCCACGGCCCAGGCCAAAAAAAATACGGAAAACGAAGCCACCCGCAACCTGATCGGCAAGCAACAGAAAAAAAACCCCGCTTCCTTTAGGCAGGCCGAGAACGACGCTACCCGGCAATTACTCGCCCAGCAAACCACGACCGGGACTCCGGCGGCCCCGCCGGCGGTACCGGTGGCGGTCACGGCCGCCCCCGCCCCGGGTACGCCCAAGACGGTTTCCCGGGCCCAGGAAGACGCCGCCACCAAAGAGCTGATGCAGGAGAAAAAGGCTGCCCTGACCGCTTCCGAGTGGTACAACAAAGGAGTCCGGCTAAACAACAATTCAGACGAGGAAATGGCTTATTACCGGGAAGCCATCCGGTCTGATTCCACCTTCGCCCCTCCTTATTACAATCTGGGCTTGATTCTTTATAACCGGGGCATGAAACAGGAAGCGACGGAGAATTTTGAGAAATATATCATTTATTCCAAGGATGCCGCGGAAAAAGCCCGGGTGCAGGAGATTCTGCAAAAGATAAATTCCAATCAGCCGGCGCTGCCCGAGCCCAAGGTCAACACCCCGGCCAAGGGCCCGGACCAGATGCCCGTCCTGTACGAAGACAAGGGGCCGGGGATTAAATAACCCGCATCGGAATGAAATCTACCAGGAGGCCGGGTTGACCATCCGGGTTTGAGCCTTGCCGGAAAATTCGATCATTATTATTAATCCCGATTCGGAATCCCGGGACCAGATCGCCAAAACCGTGGCCGGCCTGGGACATAAGCCCATGAACGCCGGGAGCGGTAAGGAAGGTCTCCAGCTTATTCTCGACGAAGAGGCCCAGATCGTTCTCTGCGATTTAAATCTGCCCGATACCGCCGGGCTGAACATTCTCCAGGAATCCCTGAAGGCAAATCCCGATATTGCCTTTATCCTCATAACTTCCGAAGGCACGCTCGACTCGGCCCTGCAGGCCCGGCGCCTGGGGGCCTATGATTATCTCGCCCGTCCTTTTCAACCCGGGGAACTGGAAAACGCCGTCCAGCGGGCCTCGGAAAGGACCAAGCTGCTTTACGAAAACCGGCTGCTCAAGGAGGAAATCGGTCTCCGTTATGATTTTTCCCGGATCATCGGGAAAAGCCGGCCGATCCAGGAAATCATTTCCTTGATTAAAAAGGTTTCCCTGACCAAAAGCACCGTTCTGATTACCGGGGAAAGCGGAACCGGGAAAGAGCTGGTGGCCAAGGCCATTCACTACAACAGCCGCCGGGCCTCCAAGCCCCTGGTAGTGGTTAACTGCGGGGCCATCCCGGAAAACCTGCTGGAAAGCGAAATGTTCGGCTACCGCAAGGGCGCTTTCACCGGCGCGACCGGCAACCGCCGCGGTCTTTTCGAGGAATCGAACGGGGGCACCCTTTTCCTGGACGAAATCGGCGAGCTTCCTCTCCAGCTCCAGCCCAAGATCCTCCGGGCCATCCAGGAAGAGGAAATCCGGCCCCTGGGAGGAAACGAGTCCATCAAGCTGGATTTAAGAATAATCGTCGCCACCAATAAAAACCTGGAAGAAGAGGTGGCGGCCGGAAGATTCCGGGAGGAGCTTTACTACCGCCTGAACGTTTTCAACATCCATATCCCCCCGCTCCGGGAACGCCCCGATGACATCGAGCCCCTGGTTCACCACATCTGGCGCAACCTCTGCCAGCAGAACAACCGGACCTTCCGGGAAATCAGTCCCAACGCCATGGTCATGCTGAAAAACTTCCCCTGGCCGGGCAACGTGCGTGAAATCGAAAATGCCCTGGAACAAAGCCTGCTTCTCCTGGATGAACGAAAAATATTCCTGGAGGAAGAGGATCTCCCTCTCTTCCTGGAGCAGCGGATCTCCGAAAGAAAGCGCCGGTTCATCCGGGACTCGCTGGGCCACGCCCTTTCCCTCGACGAATACACCAAGGTTTTCATCCAGACCTTTGAAAAGGATTACCCGGATACCGAAATCGCGCGGATGCTGGGGATTAACCCCAAAACCCTTTGGGAAAAAAGGAAAAAATGGGGGCTGGTTAAAAAACGCAAGGTCCGCTCCGCCCCCGCCACCCAGGACCAGTCACAGCCCGTCGACAGTCCGGAAGCTTAATCAATAAATTTCTAATTTCTTAAGACGAATTTCATCTTTAGTTTCTGGTTTCTGGTTTCGGGTTTCGGGTTTCGGGTTTCGGGTTTCTGGTTTCGGGTTTCGAGTTTCGAGTTTCAATTGTGGAATTTGATCATTGGAATTTGTTTGGTAATTGAGATTTGGTTATTGGTCATTATTTGGTAATTGGTGCTTGGTCATTGGAATTTGATTAGTAATTAGTCATTGTCATGAAATACATTAGATATTCGCTTTTCTTTCTCACCCTCTTGCTGCTCACCCCGGCCTTTACCGTCATCCTCGCCTTCCTCCGGATTTTCGGCCTGGCCTGGACCCCCGGAGGACACATCGGCAAGTTCTGGGCCAATGCCCTGCTCCTCTCCGCCGGGGTGAAGGTACAGACCTTCGGGATGGAGAACGTTCATCCCTACAAGAAATACATTTTCGTCTCCAACCACGTGAGCCACTTCGACACCCTGGTCCTCCTGGCCAAGCTGCCCCCCTCTTACCGTTTCCTGGCCAAGCGCGAGCTTTTCCAGATTCCCTTTTTCGGCTGGGCGCTATCCCTCGCCGGGCATATCAAAGTTTCCCGCGGCCGGAAGGGCGATATCCGGAAAATCCTGGACCAGACTGAAAAGGTTCTGCACAGGGGCACTTCCGTTCACTTTTTCGCCGAAGCGACCCGGAGCCCGGACGGAAAAATTTATTCCTTCAAAGCGGGAGCGTTCCTCCTGGCCCGGCAAACCCTGGTCCCGATCATCCCGGTGGGAATCCGGGGGACCCGGGATATTCTTCCCAAGGGCGCGTTGCTCCCCCGGCCCGCGCAAGCGGTTATTTCCGTGGGCCAGCCTTTCCTGGTTGCAGATGAAGATTCCCAGCTTGAAGAGATCCAGGAAAACACCCGGAAAACCGTGGCCGCGCTTTCCGGCCAGGAACTAGGCGAATCGCACCCGAAAAAAACCCTGCAGAAATCGGCGTAATTCAAACCGATTTTTCCGGCCGCCAGTCCTAAGCAGGGAAGCCCCTCTGCGGGCTCCCTTCTCGGCACATCCCGATTCGAGTCCTGAATTTTGTAGGGGAGGGGCTTGTCCCCTCCCACTCGGGCGGGGATATACCCCGCCCCTACTGCTTTGAGCTTATACTCCCCCTTTGTTAAAAGGGGGATTGAGTCTCCGACCCGTAGGGTCTACGACCCGGAGGGGGGGATTTTCAAAATAAAGGTAATTGTTATACTAAGAGCTTTGGATTTTGAACCAGGGACTAAGAAAATGAAATATATTAGATATATTTTTTTCATTCTCACCCTCTTCCTGCTCACCCCGGCCGTCACCATCATCCTCGCTCTTCTCCGGATTTTTAACCTCGCCTGGACCTTTGGGGGCCACATCAGCAAGCTCTGGGCGAACGTCCTGCTTTTCTCCTCCGGCGTCAAGGTACAAATTTTCGGAATGGAAAATATTCATCCTCACAACAAATACATTTTCATTTCCAACCATCTTAGTCACTTTGACTCTGTGATCCTTCAGGGCAAGCTCCCGTCCAAATATCGTTTCCTGGCGAAGCGCGAGCTTTTTCGGATTCCCTTTTTCGGCTGGGCGCTTTCCCTCGCCGGGCATATCAAGGTCGATCGGGGGGAAGGCAGCTTGCAGAAAATCCTTGACCAAGCTAAAAACGTTTTGGAGAAGAAAGGCGCTTCCATTCACTTCTTCGCCGAGTCGACCAGAAGCACGGATGGGATGATTTACCCCTTCAAACCGGGGGCGTTTATCCTGGCCCGGGAAACCGGGGTCCCGATTATCCCGATGGGGATTCTGGGAACGAGAGACGTCCTGCCCAAGGGCGCGCTCCTCCCCCGTCCCGCTCATGCAATTATTTCCGTGGGTAAGCCCTTCCAGGTTTCGGATGATGGTTCCGGGCTCATCGAGATTCTGGAAAACGCCCGGAAAACCGTGGCTGCGCTTTCCGGCCAGGAACTCGGCACCACCCGTCCGAAATCAAGTCACAAGTCTTAATTTATTAATCCGAAATCTGTCATCCCTGCGAAAGCAGGGATCCAGATGTTCTCCCCGCGAAAGCGGGGAGCTATTGATTCCTGTTTTTACAGGAAATCCTGGATTCCCGCTTCCGCGGGAATGACAAAAATAAAAAAGAACTGTAGGGGAGGGCTTTATGCTCTCCCAAAATTCTTAGGGCGGGGATCCTTCGGCTTCGCTCAGGACAGGTTAACCCCGCCCCTACTTTTTCTTGTTTATTTGGAGCGCATCCGCTTGCTGATGCCCATTAATGGCGGTGCTGATGCTTACCTCAATGGCAGAACGGATACTTTGCAAAAGCAAGCTTTTGCACTCCAAAATAATCTTAGAGGCGGGGATAAACCCCGCCCCTACATAATTTTATTATTTCGGACTTCGGATTGAAGAATGGCCGCTGACCGCTGTTTTATTTTAGCTTGATTAGGGGATACGACCCGGCCACAGTCAGGGTCAGGGTGTGCCGCAAAAGTCTCCGGAGGGCCTCCTTGATCCTGGGGTTATTCCGGTGGCCTTCAACCTCGACGAAAAAATTATATTCTCCGATCATTTGCGGTTTCGGTCTTGAGATAATCTTGGTCATATTTATTTTATTGCGGTGCAAAACCCCCAGGGCGCGGTAGAGCGAACCGGGACGATGTTCCAGGGAAAAAACAATCCCGGTTTTGTCCTTGGCCGTGGGCCGGCCGGGTTTTCTTCCAATCACTAAAAAGTTGGTGATGTTCGTGCCCAGGTTTTCAATCTCGGGGAGGAGCACTTTTAAATTGTAGATTCGGGCCGCCCGGAGGTTGGCGATCGCGGCCCCTCCCTCATCCCGCTGGGCCGCCTGGGCCGCTTCGGAGGTACTGACTTTTTCCGTAAGTTTGGCTCCCGGGATATTATCCTGGACCCAGTCGCGGCAAAACGACAGCGGAATGGGGTTGGAATAAACCCGCTTGATCTTCCGGCTGGCTTCGGCAAACCGCGGAGAAGTCCGGTTCCCCGCCCCTCTTCCCTGAGTTCTCGGGATCCGGGGATTAACCAGGAGGGAGAGGACGATGGGAAGGGACAATTCCTCCAGGATGGAGAGCCCGCTCTGGCTGAAATCATCCAGCATGACCTGGTCCACCACTTCGTAAACTGCTCCCCGGGCGGAGTTCTCAATCGGAACTACCCCGATCGCCTGGGGATCCTTTTTCACCGCCCGGAAAACCCCGAAGGTTTCCCGGATGGGAAAATATTCGCCCCGCCGGCCAAAGCGTTGGAGGGCCGCTTCCTCGCTGAAACTTCCCTCCGGTCCGAAATAATAGATCCTCATTTTTAGTTTTTATTCAAACCGCAACCGTATGACCCAACCGAAACGAGTTGCGCAACCGCAACCGATTGACTCAACCTTTTTTTCGTTTGGTGATTGGAGCTTGGTAATTGGAATTTGCCTTTTAGAAGGGTATATCTTCCTCTGTTCCTTTGGCGTGATCTTCCTCGGGCGGCTCTTCCGAATAATCCTTGCTGCGGCCCCGGGACTCTCCTCCCGAAGGCAGGAAGCGGACGGTGTTGGCCACCACTTCAATTTTACTGCGCTTCTGGCCGTCCTGGCTTTCCCACCGATTCTGCCGGATCCGGCCCTCCACCAGAGCCAACCGGCCCTTGTTTAAATATTCCGCGCAGTTTTCTCCCTGCTTTCCAAAAACGACTATGTCGATAAAACTGACCTCTTCCTTGTAATCTTTGGATTTGTCCCCCTCACCGTGAGGGGCGGGTTCTTCCCCTCCGCCCGAAGCCCGATAGCGATGGTTAATGGCGAGGGAGAAAGAAGCCACCGCGGTACCGCCGGAGGTATAACGAAGCTCCGGGTCCCGGGTCAGGTTTCCGAGCAGGATCACCTTGCTGTAACTATAGCTTCCCATTCCCCCTCTCCTTTCGCGGAATCGTTTCCCCCCCGGAGAATATTAGAGGGTGTTACGAGTAGTTTAATCAAGTTTTCTATATGGACCGCATTGGCTCGCCGATGCATTGCATTAGTCCCTCCGTTGTCGGGATAAACAAGCTAATGCACTCCATAAAAAAGAACGAGATTAGACCAGATCAAATATTTTCACTTTTCCCTTTAATTTCAAATGGTGAAATTATTACTCGGAACACCCTCTATTATTTGTCTTCCGGCTTCCCCATCTTCTCGGAATCCTCCCCCCTTGGTTCCTCGGGTTTCCGGACCGGGGCCAGGACCTCCGGAGGCACGCCTTCCGCCTGGTGAGGCTTGTTCTCCCGGGCGAACGGTTCGGACGGTTCATACGGGGCAAAAACGCTCTCGCTCCTGACTTGGTGGGTCCGGAATCGGATCACCCCTTCCTGGAACCGGAGCGCCCGGTTGATTTCTCCCACCTGGGTGGGCGCGAGCTCGTATTCCAGGCGGATATAATTCCCCTGCTGCTTCCTCTTGATGTGGTAAGCCAGCTGCCGGGCTCCCCAATTTTCCACCTTCAGGAATACGCCCTGATTCTGCTCCACGACTTCCTTGACCCGGGAATTAATCTTCTCGACCAAGTCGGGCTGAGCGTCGCTGATGTAAAAAGTTTCGTACTTCCGCATGTCACCTCCTGAATTAATAGGACAAAATAAATTACCTAAGGAAATAATATTAGCATATCTCGATGGTTGGTAGTAATACCCCGGTCAAATTTTCCGGTTTTCCTAAAAGGAACAAAAATACCACCCTCGTCCCCTTTTTTCCAACCCCGCCAGGGCGGGGCTTTGGCAAAAACGGGGTAAGGGAAGATTTGGAAAGATGGGTTAACCGACAACCAGGTTGATCCGCGGACCCGTCCGGATCTCAACCTCCCGGGCCTCAAAAAATTCTCCCTCCATCATCACCTTGCCTGGCTCCGGAAGTTCAACCCGGACGCAGCTCGCCACCTCATCCAATAGGCTCAGATTCTTGACCGCTTCCGCCTTCCGGAGGCTCCGGATGTTCCGGACAATCCGCCCCGGTTTTTCATCCGTGGCGAGAAGATGGAAACAGCCCGGCTTTTCCTCCGCCCGGTAAAAGGGATGGAATCCGAACCCGACATTATTGATGGTGGAGGCCAGGATCGCGGAAAAACTTTTCAAAGGCGCCTCTTTCCCTTCCACCCAGAGCCGGGCCGGAACGGGGGCGAAAAGCCGGCGGGAATACTCCCCTTCCACGATGGAGGAAGCGATCAGGCGCGCCGTGATCCGGAAGGACTTGTTGATCCCGATGTCGCCGCCCTCCTGGTAGGCGGACACCAGTTTGGCCGGCATGGCGAGTCCGACGGTAAAACCGTAATAATCGTTGACCCGGAGGAGATTCACCGGGACGGTTTCGAAGGGCTCGCCTTTCCGGGCTTTTTCCAGGAGAATCTTGAACATCTCGGCCGGACCGGTCCCATTTTTAAAATAGGCGAGAACCACGTTCATCGTCCCGCCCCGCAACAGAAGCACCTTCGGAATGGGATGATATCCATCCTGATTTATATAGCTGGTCAGGGTATGAAAAGCCGTTCCGTCCCCGCCATAAAGTCCCAAGACGTCAAAATCAACATTCTTCAAACGGGAGATGGCCTTGGGAATGTCCTTGACGCTTTCGGTGACGATTATTTCCCCCTGCCCATCCATCACCGATTTGACCTCGGAAAGGAATTTTTTCCCTCCCCGGCCCTTCCTGGCATTAGGGTTGAAAATTAACGCTATTTTGCTCATTTTTTTCCATTCCTTTCCCTGGGGAAAGCAATTTTTTGAACGTAATAGCCCTTACTTATTTTCTATACTAATGCTCGTTTAACCATTGAAATTATATCCCTCTCAATGCAATGTGGGCACAATAACCACAAAAACAGGCCGATATTTTCAGCGAACGGTCATTTGGGGGATTAAATGGTCATGCGGATCGGGCAAAACCGATCTCAAGCCTGAAGCTAATTGAAACTTTAAAAACTATCCATCAATTTCAAATCTGGTTTCTTCGTTTTTTCCGCGGGCGTAACCAACTGAAAAACAAATAAAAAATTATAACTATTACCAATGCTAATATCGATCCCGGCTGGTCCGGCTCCAGAACCGTGCACCCTTCCGACTGGGGAAGAGGGTAAAGAATAGAAAACTCATACAACCTTTGGACTTCCCCGGAAATGGAGATAACCAGCCCGGTCTGGTCCTCCCCGATCGGGCCGGTCTTCAGCAAGTCCTTATCGGTTTGAATCCTGATTCTCAATCTCTGTGTTTCCCGATCGTAATACCAGGCCAGATCCGAATTCACAAAATCCCCAAAAGATCTCTGGGAGGGAATAATTTCCTGGCGGCGGCTGCTCCTCAAAGTAGCCGGCAGGATCTTCCAACCTCCCCTCTGGCCATTCAGGGAAATCTTGGTTCCATCCCCGAGCTCGAATATAGCTTCGCCCAAAGGATTGGTGTTCTCCGGAAGATAAACCTGGACAAAAAGTTCCCCTTCGCTATACCCCCTGACCCAGGGCTCTTCTACCGGGGACAGGGTTTCAATTTCGGAATTGAGCAGGGGAAGCAGTGTCCCGGAACGGACAAACAGGGGAATCCGGTCTAAGGGAGCCGGCACCGTGATCCAGCCGGGGCCGGTATAGCTTTGATCGGTCCAGAAATCGAACCAAGTGCCGTAAGGAAGGTATAACTCCCGCTCCCGGGCTCCGGCGAAAATCACCGGGGCGACCAGGATCTCCTCCCCCAGAAGATACTCGTAATTTAAACCGAAAACCTCCGGGTCATTCGGATACTGGAGGAAAAGATGCCGCATGACCGGCAATCCCGTTTCGTGCGCCCGGGCGGCATAGGCGTAAAGATAGGGAAAAAGCCGCGTATGCAATTGCGCGTATCGCCGGTAAAACTCCAAGGTTTCCTGATCGGTATCAAAGGACCAGTTCCCTCCCGGCCAGCCGTGGTGGGTCCTCATGATCGGCGAAAGCGCCCCCAGCTGAACCCAGCGGTAAAAAAGCTCGCGGTCGGTGTTGGCGGAAAAAACGGAATGGGACCCGCCGATATCCGGGCCAAACAGGGCGACCCCGGAAAACCCCAGGGAAAGGCCGGCGGGAATGACCGAGGGAAGCCCGTCCGCGATTTCCCATGAAGTGTTTTGATCACCCGGCCAGGCGATATCCACCAGCCCCTGGGATCCCAGATATCCTGATCGGCAGAAAAAGGCAAAATCGCCATCCGGGCGCTCTTTCGCTAAAACCGAGCGGACCGCGCTCTGGGCAAAAAACGGGTAGCGATTATGAAGTTCCCGGCCGCTCCGGCCGTTAAAGAAGCTGGCGGTAACCGGGGTGTACTCGCCGAAGTCAAACATCCAACCGTCAAAGCCCAAGTCGGTCCCCCGCTTGAGCAGGGACTGATACCAGCCCGTGGCGAAGGGATTGGTAAAATCGACCTGGGCCACCCGGCGGAACATCACCGGAAAAACAAAAGGCTCCCCGTCCGGACGCCCCACCACCAGCTTTTGTTGAATCCCCTCGGCAAATTCCGGGGTTCCCTCGATCAGGTAAGGCCAGTAATAGGTCAGGAAGCGAAAACCGTCATGGTGAAGATCGGTAACCAATTGCTGAAGGTTGGGATACAAATCCTGGTTGACCGCATAACTTCCCTGCGGGGAAGCCCAATCCTCGGTCCAGATCACGCTGGAGGGGATCCGGTTGGCCCGGATCGTCTCGGCTCGTTTCCGGACCGCCGTTTCCCCCCCGATCGCGTCGTTCCAGGGAGCAAAAACCCAGCGGGGGGGAAGCGGCGGGTTTCCGCCCGCCATCAGGGTGTAATTGGAAATGATCTTCCCCGGGTCCGGACCGTAAAAAAGGTAAAATCTCAAACCCGGCCCCTCGGTTTCCACCCGGAAAGCATCCGGGTAAACCGAAGTCAGTTCAAAATTGGTCCGGTACCCGGTATCCACGAGCAGGCCGTAACCGCGGTTGCTGAGGAAAAACGGAACCGGCCAGTAAGTGGCCAGCGAACCGTCCGGGAAAGGGGGAACATCCCGGCTTTCTCCCAGTCCCACCGGCCCTTCCTCGCTCCAGCAATAAACCGTCCGGCCCTTCTGGTCGACCCCGTTGAACCTTTCCCCGAACCCGAAAAAATGGTCGTCGTCATTCGAATTGAAGGCCAGACTGACCCGGTCAATGGGCGGACTCGGTCCCGGCGTGATTTCCACCCGGATGATATTGAGATCCACCACCCGGATCTGGATTTCGACCCCGTTCTGTCCCGGGCCGGCCGGGGGACAGGAAATCACCCAGGTATCCGCCCCGGACTGGTCCAGCCCGGC
>Ga0315295_10001170_pt1 | contig 22580 bp, 17 predicted proteins | sample YL17G14_0_MG_FD_204453 | JGI IMG/M metagenome (GOLD analysis project Ga0315295, IMG submission 204453) | Sediment microbial communities from Yellowstone Lake, YNP, Wyoming, USA - YL17G14_0 | ecosystem: Environmental > Aquatic > Freshwater > Lake > Sediment | place: USA: Wyoming | collected...
CCCCCATCGGCGCCCCCGCCGCCCCAATAGACCCCCGCCGGCGGCCGACCGGCCCCCCCCGCACCCCTATCGTGAATGGTCTGAATGGTCCGAGTTGACGGTAACCGTGTGCAGCAGGATCGTATTGGTCGTGCCGACGTCGCCCAGCGGCCGGCCCGCCACCACCACGATCGCATCCCCCGCCTGGGCCCATCCCTTCGCCAGCAGAAACGCATCCGCCCGCGCCACCAGCTCCGAGATGCCCCCGGGCAGCGGCTCGTACCGCGGGATCACCCCGTAATGCAACGCCATCTGTTGGGCAATCCGCCGGTTGCTCGTCAGCGCCAGGATCGGCGCGCCGATCCGCGCCTTGCTCAAGAGCCGGCCCGCCGAGCCCGTCTGGGTCCAGCACACCACCCACTTGGCCGCCGTGTCCTCCACGATCTGCGCCACGCTGCGCGCCATCGCGGCCGTAGTCAGCAACTCCGCCTCCGACTCCATCCGCGGCCGCGGCCCCTTCTCCTGCTCCAAATACGCCTCCGTTACCGCCGCCACCTGGCTGATCGCCTCCACCGCCGCCCGCGGGTGCTTGCCCACCGCCGTCTCCCCCGACAGCATCACCGCGTCGGCGAAGTCGAAGATCGCGTTCGCCACGTCGTTGATCTCCGCCCGCGTGGGCGTGGCGTTCTCAATCATGCTTTGCAGCATCTGCGTCGCCACGATCACCGGTTTGCCCAGCCGCCGGCCCAACGCCGTGATCCGCTTCTGAATCAGCGGCACCTCCGCCAGCTGCATCTCCACCCCGAGGTCCCCGCGGGCCACCAGCACCCCGTCCGCCGCCTGCACGATCTCCTCCAGGTGCGCCACCGCCTGGGGCTTCTCTATCTTGGCGATCACCTTGATGTCCGCCTCCGCCTGCCGCAGGGTGTTCTTGAGCTGCCGAATCTCGTCCGCCCGCCGCACAAAACTCAACGCCAGGTAGTCGAGCTCGTGCGCTATCGCCCAATCCACGCACCGCCAGTCCTCCTCCGTAATCGACGGCGCCCGCACCTGCGTATCCGGCAGGTTGACGCCCTTGTGGCTATAGACCGGCCCCCCGCTCACCACGCGGGCGACCACCCGATCCGCGTGCTTCTCCGCCACGCGCAGCATGATCTGCCCGTCGTCAATCAGCACCCGCTGACCCGCCGCCACCTCGGCCACCAGCGCGTCGTAGTTCGTGCCGAACTCGTGCGCCGTCCCCGGCGCCTGCCCCAAGCGAATCACCACCCGCTCCCCCGCGCGCAGCATCTGCCCCTCCGGCGCGATCGCCCCGATGCGAATCTTCGGCCCACACAGGTCCCCCATCACCGCCGCGCGGTGCCCGTGCCGCGCCCGCGCCGCGTTGATCCGCGCCAATACCTCCGCGTGCCCCTCCAGGCTGCCGTGCGAAAAGTTCAGCCGAAACACGTCCACCCCGTCGTCCAGCAGCGCCTCGATCATCTCCGACGTGTCCGAGGCCGGACCCAGCGTCGCCACAATCTTGGTCTTGATCATGCGGGTGTTTCTCGCCACAAGGTCAGTCGAGCCCGCCGCCCGGCCCTTGCCGCCGGACCGCCGGCGCGTCTCCTACCGCCAACCGCCCCTTCTGTCAAGTCCGATGAGATCCCCCCAAGTTTACGACGCATCGCCCACCGGCGAACGCGCCCGCAGCGCGCACTTGCCCACCAGCCGACTGTGCCCGGTCAAGACGTCGCTGGTGCTCAGCCTCGCGCCTTTGGCCTCCATCTGCCGCAGCGCCATCCGCACCTCACGCTCCTTACCCCCGTCCACTGCGTCAACCAGCACCCGCACTCGCTTCCCCCGGTGCAGCAGACCCAACACCGTCGCCTTGACCGCCGTCTCCGTGCCCATCCCGAACACGATGAACTCGTCGGCCCTCATTTCCGTCAGCAGCCGGTCCGCCCGCGGCTGGCTGAACGGGTCCTCCGTCCGCTTCTCAAAAATCACCTGCTGGGCGTCCGATAAGAGATGCCGCGGCAGGTCCAGCCGGTTCTCCGGACCGAACGTCAGCCGCCGCGGCAGCAGCGTGTACGAAATCTTCTGCTGGCCCGACGTGCCCTCGATGCACAGAATCGGATCGCCGTTGGGCAGGATGCTGTTCTGCGGCGGCCGACGCGCCAACGCCGTCGAGATCACCAAGACGCGCCGCTTCCGCGCCCACGCCGCGATCCGGCGGATGCGACCCAGCAGTTCTGACACGTTCCCGTCGGCATGCCAGAACTGATCGTACTGGGTGTCCACGTCGATCAACACCCGGCGGTACTTCCGCCGCCGCAGCCGCGTCATCGCCTTCCACCTCGGTCCCCAGACCGCCAGCAGAGGAGAGTGCCATTGCACCCCATCGACTGCCCTGTCCAGCGGCTTTAGGCTCCCCTGGACGGACCCCTGGGCCCATAAGTCGCGTTGCCTGGCCGGACTCGGCACTCTACAATGATCTTATGACCCTGCCGGCGATTCGACAAATGGAGCACCCCCACATGTCCCCAACTGAAAAGGATATCGCCGTTGACCTGTCTAACTACCTCTGCCCCATGGACTTACAGAACCTCTTCCACCGTCCTGCCCCCGTCCAACTCGAAATCGGCCCCGGCAAGGGCGCCTTCCTCCTGAATCAGGCCCGCGCCCATCCCGAACTCAACTTCCTCGGCCTCGAATGGGCCAACGAGTTCTACCGCTATTGCGCCGACCGCATGCGCCGCTGGCAAATGACCAACGTCCGCATCCTCCGCGCCGATGCACGCGACTTCCTGGCGCGCTGCGTCCGTGACCACAGCGTCCAGACGGTTCACATCTACTTCCCAGACCCCTGGCCGAAACGCCGCCACCACAAACGCCGCTTCTTCACCCCTGCCAACGCACTGCACGTCTGGCGCTGCCTGACGCCCGGCGGCCAACTCCGCACCGCCACCGACCACGCCGAGTACTTCCACCTGATTCAACAACTGCTCTTGGACACCCCCGGCGTCGCCGAACGCTTTGAGACGATCGCATTCTTCCCCCCCGACGCCGCCGCGCCCGGCGAATGGGTCGGCTCCAACTTCGAACGCAAGTACCGTCGGCAAGGCCGCCCCATCTACACCCTCGCCCTCCGCAAACGCTGAACCCGCCCCCGCGCGCCCGTCCCGACCGGCCCCTGTCCTGCGCGCCTCTTGGGTCCTGGCAGCGGGAAGACGTGACTAGAGTATCAGCATCGCATCGCCGTAACTGTAGAACCGGTACTCCAGTCGTACCGCCTCCCGGTACGCCGCCAGGACCCGCTCCCGGCCGCCAAACGCGCACGCCAACGCCAACAGCGTCGTCCGCGGCAGATGAAAATTGGTCAGCACGCCCCCGACGATCCGGAACTCGTAACCCGGCGCCATCAGCAGCTTCGTCCAGCCCGTCCCCGCCTCCACTCGCCCCTCCCTGGCCACCGTCTCCAGCGTCCGCACCGACGTGCTGCCCGCCGCCACCACCCGCCCACCCGCCGCCAGCGCCTCGTTGATTAACGCCGCGTCAACTTCCCCCAGGTGGTACGCCTCGCTGTGCATCGGGTGGTCCTCCACCCGCTCGGTCGTTACGGACTGAAACGTCCCCAGCCCCACGTGCAGCGTCAGCCGCGCCAGCCCCACGCCCCGCCCACGCAATTCCTGCAACAACTCTTCCGTAAAGTGCAGCCCCGCCGTCGGCGCCGCCACCGACCCGGGCGCGCGGGCATATACCGTCTGGTAACGCTCCCGGTCGGCCGCGTCGTCCGTCTCGCTGGACCGACGAATGTACGGCGGCAGCGGCGTCCGCCCGTACTCCTCCAGCACCCGCAAATAGTCCCCTTGGCCTTCCGCCCGCAACCGCCAGACGCCCCGCTCCCCCCGTTGGACCGCCTTCAGCACCGGCGCGCCGGCCTCCACCAACCCCCCGGCTCGTGCCAACGCCATGCGCTCCCCAATCCGCACTCGTCCCCCATTCTTCAAAAGCGCCAGCCAATCCCCCTCCGCCGTCGCCTGCAAGAACAACCCCTCAATCCTCCCCCCCCTCTGCCGCCGACAGCTAAACCGCGCCGGGATCACCCGACTATCGTTGAGCACCAGGCAATCCCCCGCCGCCAGATACTCCCCCAGGTCCCGCACCTGCCGGTGGGCCAGCGCCTCCCGCCGCCGGTCCAGTACCAGCAGCCGCGCGCTCGCCCGGTCCGCCAAACCCTCTTGCGCAATCAGCCGGCCCGGCAGATCATAATCCAGTTCGCTGGTGTTCACGCCCGCAAGTTATCAGACCTCACCGGCCGAGCAACACATTTCCCGCCCCGCCGCCCAGCGCGCCACAGCATTGCCAAACCCGCTGGCGCTCGACCAATTCATTCGTCAACCCCAGGAAAGCGAACGTCGCTCGCTTTCTTGCCGATGCACCCCACGTGAGCCGCCCCCGGCCGCGTTTGCAGGATGAGCCATGCCCACGTTGCGTTCGAACGCCGATGACCTGATTGGCCTGATTGCCGCCATGGACCGCCGGCGGGTATTGCGGGAAATCCTCCAGTTTCGCGGTCGCTTCCGCCTCGACTTCACCCCCGCTTTCCTCGCCGCCCAGACCCTGGAGCAGCTGCGCCACATCCTGCTCTCGGCCAAGCTGCAAGACCGCCGCGGTCATTAGACCGCCTGCCCGACCCCGTCGGCGCCCCCGCCCGCCGCCGCCGGGCCGTCCACCCCCCAATACGCCGCGCTCTTGGTCCCTGCTGTCCTTATTACCATGAATTATCGCTTCTGCCTTGGTGTCTTTGGGACCGGGTGGCACAATATTCTTTCTTCCCCCCCTCAAACGACAAAAAAATCAGCCCGCCAATTTGCCTGGTCCTATTTTATATCTTACGTTGAACCTGGCTCGAATGACCCGCGAGGTTGCCCGGATCCCCTGGGGCCTGACGGGAACGAAGCTCCGAGGTGGCCGCCGGCGGCCCGCACCGGGATCACGCGGACGCCCTGGTCGCCTCCGACGCCGCTACCAAGAGTCGCGGCTGCGTTCCCCAGCCTAAACCCGAAGTCTGCCAACCTCGATCTACACTGGGCCTGGCGCCCGGAGCCCCTGTCTGCCGGGGCTCCCCTTTGTGAGTTGTCGCCTCCGCGTGAGGCGCTCGCCCTGCCGGTCGGACCTGAGCCGCAGCCGCGCGTCGGCCTGCGGCGCGGGACTATCGCCACGATAGCCGTCGGCAGGTTGCCTTTGATGTTCTGTGGCTGGCAGGGCCCGGCTGCGCCGTTCGACAGGGATGCGCTGCCGCAGCCGGACCCGGCGCATAACCCCGCCACGCCCGACGCCACGTACGTCGGCGCGGCGCTGACCTGCGGTTTCTGCTCGATCCGCCCGCGCCGCGGTGCGGCCTCGACCGCGCCGCCGAGTGTTTTCCGGACGGGAGACGCGGCGCGACTTAGGCGGACCGACATCCGGGCCCACTGTGCTCGACTGGAGCCAGGGGCCCACTTTCTTGCGCCTGGAACCACGCCACTAGGCCCGCTCTTGCCCACCAGGCCCGACGGCTTCGCGCCAACCCTGCCCCCCGCCCCTTTCTCCTTGTCCCTCGCCGTTCTTCACGCCAAAATAGTCCCCCGGTGGTCAAGAGTGCTGACAAGAACTGGCGCGTAACCATGGTGCTCTCGTTGCTGTTAGACTTGTTCTACGCCCTGCTGCTGCTGGCCGCGGCGCCCTGGATTCTCTACCGCCTGATCCGCCAGGGCCGCTATCGCACCGGCTGGCGCGAACGCCTGGGCGGCGCGCCTATCCGCCATTCCTCGCAACCCTGCCTCTGGTTGCACGCCGTCAGCGTGGGCGAGGTCAACGCCGCCGTCGCCCTCATCGCCCAGCTCGAAGCCGCCCTGCCGCACTTCGAAATCGTCATCAGCAGCACCACCGACACCGGCCTCGCCCGCGCCCGCCAACTCTACGGCCGGACCCATCGCGTGTTCTATTTCCCCCTGGATTTCTCCTGGGCCGTGCGCCGCGCCTTCGACCGCCTCCGCCCTCAACTGTGCGTGCTGCTCGAACTGGAGGTGTGGCACAACTTCACCGCCCTCGCCCGGCGCCGCGGCGTCCCCGTCGTGGTCGTCAACGGCCGCATCAGCACCGCCAAAGGCTTCCCCCGCTACCGCCGCTTCGCGCCCCTCGTCCGGCCCATGTTTCGCCGCCTCGCACTCGTCCTGGCCCAGGACGAAACCTATGCCCAACGCTTCCGCCTGCTCGGCGTACCCCCCGACCGCATCCAGGTCCCCGGCTCCCTCAAGTACGACACCGCCGAACTGGCCGATCAAATCGCCGGCAGTGACGAGTTGGCCCGCCAGCTTGCCCTCGCGCCCCCGGACTGCCTCTGGGTCGCCGGCAGCACCGGCCCCGGCGAGGAGGACGTCCTCTTGACCGCTTGGCACACCCTGCGCACTCGCCCGGGCCTGGAGACCCTGCGCCTCGCCCTCGTGCCCCGCAAGCCGGAACGCTTTGACGAGGTCGCCCGACTCATCGAGTCTCGCGGCCACCGCCTCGTGCGTTACAGCACGCTCAAGGCTGCCCCGGCCGGCCTCAGCGACGCCGACCATCAGGCCGTCATCCTGGGCGACACCCTGGGCGACCTCCGCAAATTCTACAGCCTCGCCCGCCTGGTTTTTGTCGGCCGGTCGTTGGTCCCTCTGGGCGGTTCGGACATGATCGAGGCTGCCGCCCTGGCCAAGCCCGTCCTCGTCGGACCACACACCCAAAACTTCGCCGAAACTGTCCAGGCCCTCTTGGCTGGCGGCGGCATAGAGGTCGTCTCCAACGCCCGACAACTCCTTGACCGAACCGAGTACCTCTTGCGCAACCCCGCCGCCGCTCGCCAGTTAGGGCAAAACGCCCGACTCGTCATCGCCCAGCGACAGGGTGCTACCGCCCGCTGCGTCCAGGCCATCACCCGCCTGCTGGGCTACCAGCCGCCCCTGGGACCACATGCCATCGCCACCCCGGCCCTATTGACCTGACCATCACGCTGATCCCTCCGCCGCCCCCCGCCAACCGCCGCCCCAAGCCGATCCGTCTCTTCATCGCCTCCGCCCAGCAGGCCCGCTGAGACGCCTGCCATTTCCGACTTGACAGGACTTCCCCTGCTCTGGTAGCATCAAGCTCAGGATTGGTCCGTGCGGTTAGTGGCCGACCTCTGTAGAGTCCTCGATCCAGGTGGTCTGGACTCGTGCGTCCCGCCGCTCGGACGTATCCCGACCGGAAAAGGAGGAAAATGGCATGACTAGACGTACTATCTCTACACTTTGCGCCGTCGTCTGCTGCTTGGGGGCAGCCGCTGACTCGTGGGCCGTGATCGTCGGTTTCGATAACTTGCCGACCAGCGACCCCATTCTTGGGACGCCCCTGCCCGCCAATTACGCCAACATCGCCTGGGACTCCAACGTCCGCTACTTTACTGAAAGCGCCTATCCCGAGTACTCGCAACCCGCCAGCCCCCCCAACTACATCTTCAACTACGGTACAGCCCCGCTGGCCACCATCGGCTTCTCCCTCCTCGACCCAGGTGCCTACCTGATCGGGGCCTATTTCACCAAGGCCAGCATTGCCCAAGACCTCCCCGTCCGCATGTTGGGCTTGGACGCCCAGAACCAGCAGGTGTACGCCTCCTCTTGGTTGACCCTTCACAGTCTAACCACTCCCCAGTGGCTGCCCTGCAACTTCGGACCCGTCGCCCGACTGGTTGTCGAACACTATGGGTCCGGGGACAAGTTCTCCATGGACAGCATCCACTACGACGTCCCCGAACCGGCCTCCTTGACCTTGGCCGGTCTGGCACTGCTCGCCTTGACGCGCCGCGCCCGGTCGCGGTCCTAACCCATTCCCCGCCCGCCCGGCCTGCTCCAGCCACCGGCCGGCACAAGACCGCCCCGGCGGACCGGTTCTCGGCGCGCCTCGCGGATAAGCCTCTCTATCCGCTCGATGCTCATCTCCTGACCCGCCGCTCCCTCCGCGGTCGCAATCTGGTATTCCCGCACCGTCCCCTCCAGGTCGTCGGCCCCAAACGCCAGGGCCACCTGCGCCACGTTCACCCCCAGCAGCGGCCAAAACGCCTTGACGTGCGGCACGTTGTCGAGCACCAACCGGCTGATCGCCATCGTCTTGAGGTCCTCGACGGCGTTGAACGCCGCGGGCGACTCTGCCCCGGCTGCGCCCGCCCCAGCCGCGCTGCCCCCGCAAAACGACCCCGGCGGCACGTACGGCAACGGCACAAAACACTGAAAATGCCCCCGACCCCCCTCCAGCGACTCATCCTGCAACCGCCGCAACGTCAACAAATGACCTACGCGCTGCGCGGGCGTCTCGTCAAAACCATGGAGCATCGTCGCGCTCGTCATCAGGCCCAGTCGGTGCGCCGCCGCGTGCACCCCCAACCACTCCCGCGGCCCCGGCTTGCCCGGACAGTTCCGACGAAAATAACCCTCCTCCAGTATCTCCGCCCCGCCCCCCGGCAGGCTCCCCAGACCCGCCTCCACCAACCACGCCAAGGTCGCTTCCACGCCGCGCCTCGCCTGTCTCGCAATGTTCAGCACCTCCACTGCCGTGAACGCCTTGATGTGCAGTCCCGGACACGCCCCCCGCACCGCCTCCAGCATCTCCACGTAATAGCCCGCCGGCAATTCCGGATGCACGCCCCCTACAATGTGCACCTCCGTCGCGCCCGCCCGCGCCGCCTCGGCAGCCCGCTCGGCCACCTCGCCCGGCGTCAGACAGTACCCCTCTGCATGACCCACCCGCCGGCAGAAGTGGCAAAACCGACACTGATAGCGACAAACATTCGTGTAGTTGATGTGCCGGTTCACGCCGTAATAGACCCGCCGCCCGTGCCGCGCCAGACTCGCCTCCTCCGCCAGCCGCCCCAGCCCCGCCAACTCCCGGCAATCATACAACGCCACGCCGTCCTGCAAGTCCAGCCGCCCGCCCCCACGCAACTTCTCCGCCACCTGCCGCAATACGCCGGCATCCTCTCCGCTGGACTTGGTAGCCAATTCCACCATGAAGAACCTTACTAGCTCCCGCAGGGCCTCGCCTGACGCGCCATTCTAACGCCGCCGCCTCTAGGGTAACCTCTTAATTTCTTGCCCATCCCGCCGTAAAACCAACTAGCCCAAGATGATAGATAAAACCATATCCCTTGCAACCGGCCCCCTTGTATGCTACAATATGTTGTGGTGTAATGGCCGGCTATGCAGGACGCCCATCGGCCGCGCAATACCCCCGGCCGTTCGGTGCCTCGGTTTGGCTCTCGTTTGATCCTCGCCCTCAACGGGCGCCCGACTACCGGCAAGAGGATTGTCATGGACGAGCTTACTACCGTCAGTCAAGGCGAATCGCTGCGCCGACGCGAGGTGCTGCGCCTCACCGAAAACGCCCGCGTCGTCCTGGCCAGCCGCTACCTCAAAAAGGACGACCACGGCCGCGTCGTCGAGACCCCCGAGCAACTCTTCGACCGCGTCGCCCGCGCCGTCGCCGCCGTCGAAAAGAACTACGGCGCTGACGACGACGCCGTCCAGCAGTGGGAGGACCGCTTCTACAACCTGATGGCCTCCCTCCGCTTCCTGCCCAACAGCCCCACCCTCATGAACGCCGGCCGCAGCATGGGCATGCTCAGCGCCTGTTTCGTCCTGCCCGTCCCCGACAGCATCGACGGCATCTTTGACGCCGTCAAACACGCCGCCTTGATCCAAAAAGCCGGCGGCGGCACCGGCTTCGCCTTCGACCGCCTACGACCCACCGGCGACTACATCTCCTCCAGCGGCGGACGCACCAGCGGACCCATCAGCTTCTGGAGGGTCCTCAGCGAAACCACCAATGCCATCCAGCAGGGCGCCTTCCGCCGCGGCGCCAACATGGGCATGATGAGCGTCGCCCACCCCGACATCCTCAAATTCCTCCACGCCAAACAGGACCTCGCCGCCTTCACCAACTACAACATCTCCGTCAAGGTCGCCGACGCCTGGATGCGGCAGTTGCAGGCTCATCCGGACGCCCCCCACGTGGTCGTCAACCCCCGCACCGGCCGACGCTACTATCTGCCCCGCAGCCTCGAAATCTGGAAGTATCAAATCGCCGATCTCGTCGAGGCGCCCGACGGCGACGCCGACCACCGTCGCCTCCTCGAAGAGCGGCCCGACGCCTTCTGGACCGTCGGCCAACTCTGGCGCGAAATCGTCGAAAACGCCCACCGCACCGGCGAGCCGGGCCTGGCCTTCATGGACCGCATCAACCGCGACAATATGACCCCCGCCCTCGGCGAAATCGAGGCCACCAACCCCTGCGGCGAGCAGCCCCTCCTCCCCTTCGAGGCCTGCAACCTCGGCAGCCTCAACCTCGCCCGCTTCGTCCGCGCCGCTCGAACCGAGGAAGGCGCCGTCCTCGCCGCCGCCACCGGCGCCGCCCCGCTCGAACGCCTCGATCTCCCCGCCCTCCGCCGCACCATCCATGAAGCCGTCCGCTTCCTCGACGACGTCATCGACGTCAGCAACTACCAAATCCCCGAGATCGACCGCATCTGCAAGGGCAATCGCAAGATCGGCCTGGGCGTCATGGGCTTCGCCGATGCCCTCTACAAACTCGCCGTGCCCTACGACAGCGACGAAGGCGTCGCCGTCGGCCGCGAACTCATGCGCTTCCTCAACGACGAGGCCCACCGCGCCGGCGAACTCTTGGCCGACCAACGCGGCGCCTTCCCCTTCTGGCCCGGCAGCCGCTGGGACACCGAACTCCACCGCCCCCAACGCCACGCCGCCGTCACCACCGTCGCTCCCACCGGAACCCTCAGTATCATCGCCGATTGCAGCGGCGGCATCGAACCCCTCTTCTCCGTCGTCTTTGTCCGAAATGTCCTCGGCGGCGCCCGCCTCCTCGAAGTCAACGACGTCTTCCGTCAGGTCGCCCAGCAGCAGGGCTTCTACGCCGACGAGTTGCTCGCCCGCATCGCCGAGGCCGGCTCCCTCCGGCACTTCCCCCAGATTCCCCCCGCCGTCAAACGCGTCTTCGTCTGTGCCCATGACATCGAACCACTCTGGCACGTGCGGATGCAGGCCGCCTTCCAGGAGCATTGCGACGCCGCCATCTCCAAAACCATCAACTTCCCCCATGACGCCACCGTTGAGCAGGTCGATGAAATCTACCGCCTGGCCCACGAACTCGGCTGCAAGGGCATCACCGTCTATCGCGACGGTTGTCGGCCCAGCCAACCTATGGCCCGCTCCGCCGCCGAAAACGGGCCGACCAAAACCGAACCCGCCGGCCAAACCACTGCCGCTGGGCCGCCCGAACACCTCATACCCATGGACCTCCCCGAAATCATGACCTGCGTCCGCATCCGACAGATGACCCCCTTCGGCAACATGCACGTCAAAATCACCGTTGACCTCAAAACCGACCGCGAGTTGGAGGTCTTCGCCCAACTCGGCAAGGGCGGCGACTTGGCCAACAGCGACCTCGAGGCCATCTGCCGACTGCTCTCCCTCTTCCTCCGCTGCGGCGGCGCACTCGACCTGGTCATCAAGCAGCTCAACGGTATCGGCAGCAGCCTCTCCATCCCCGCCCGCGACGGCCCTATCATGTCCCTGGGAGATGGGCTGGCCAAGGCCCTGCTCAAGTACTGCCGCGCCAAGAAAAAAAATGGCCTCAAAGCCCTCCTTTTGGGAGAAGTCGATTTGGCATCCCCCCAATCTCATGGTACACTTCAGTCAAGCAAGGACGCTTGGGCCGCGGCGGCTCCGGCGGGCGGTCCCGGTGGAAACTGGGAAGCCGGTGCTCTCAAGGGTTTCAAAATTAAGTGCCCTTGTTGCGATGGAGTGCTCACTTTTGCCGAAGGTTGTGTAAAATGTCCTGCCTGCGGCTATTCTCAGTGCTAAAAAAGTAAAGATTTTTCCAAAAAAAACGCGATAATCCAGTTAGTTAGAGTTTTCTCCCCTCCGGAAAACACTGGTTTACCTTAGGGTTAGCCGGTGTTTTCTTTTCCCCCTCCCCTTCCGTCCTGAGCCGTGGACGCCTCGCAGAAGTGTCTCCGCTCCCTCGTCTTATGCCAGTGCCTATGCCTGTGCTTGCGCCTGTGCCTGGCGCCTGGTGCCTGGCTCCTCACAGCGAAATTGTTAGACAATTCACTGCCTGACGGATATGATATTTTATTGGGATCTGAAAGGCATCTGGTTGCCGATGACGACCCAGGAGACAACCCATCCGAGTTCCGCCGATTTGGAGTTGGCCAGCGCCGTCCAGGCCGCGCTCCTCAGCGCCCAAATCCCCCCGTGCCGCTGCGGCAGAATGGTCCTCCGCAACCGCATGTCCCAGGGCGTCGGGGGCGATTTCTACCACTTCCGACCGCTGGGCGACGACCAGGTGGCTTTTGCCATCGGCGATGTAGCCGGCCACGGCATGGGACCCGCCCTCATCATGACCCTGATCCTCGGCGTGCTGCGCGCCAACCACAAGGACACCCGCCGGCCCAGCCGCATCCTCGGCGAGATCAATGACCTGCTCGTCGCCCTCGGCCAGCGGGTCAACTACTTTGTCACCTGCAGCGCCTTCTATGGCGTGGTGGACCTGCCCACCGGCATATTGCTCTACGCGAATGCCGGCCATCCCCACCCCATCATCTGCCACCGCCCGGAACGCCAGGTGAGCGAATTGCCCTCCACGACCATGCTGCTGGGGGTTCAGTCCGGCGAGCTGCCGGAGTCCTGCCACCAGTTCCAACGATACGACCGGCTCGTCCTTTTCACCGACGGCCTGCCCGAGTCCCAGGACGGCCACGGCCGATTCTTCGGCCTGAGCCGCCTCCGCTCCCTGGTCCAGGCCACCCGGGAGGATTCTCCGGACCAATTCGCCGACAGGCTGCTGGCGGACGCCGCCGCCTTCACGGGCCAAGACCCGCCCCGTGACGACCAGACCCTGGTGGTGATCGATTTCGACACCGTGCGCAGCGAAGGCTGATTCGGCCTGGGATCCGCCCGTTATCGGCTCGTGTCGGCGGCGGCGACCGCCTTCTCTGACCACCAACCGCGTCCCAACGTCACGAACCTTTCGGCCACCGAGGTCTTCACCCCCAGCCGCGATAGGCTCTCAATACTGTCGATCCGCCCCGCCCGCCGGGCCTGGACGATGCGATCCGCCCCCACCGGTCCAATCCCTGGCACCCGCAGCAACTGCCATCGTTCCGCCCGGCTCACGTCCACCGGGAAGAACTCCGGATGCCGCTCCGCCCAAACCCTCTTCGGATCGAGTTGTGGCGAAAGGCTGCCGCCCGGCCCGAAAACGATCTCGTCCCGACTGAAACCGTACTTCCGCAGCAGGAAATCGACCTGATACAGCCGATGTTCGCGCACAAAAGACGCATGTTCCGGTCGGGACCGACCGCCCGGCGCATCATCAAACAGCAGGCCCCGCGGGCTGCTGCCCATGCGCTCTACGTCCTGGTAGGCGCTGTAATAGACCCGCTCGACGCCGAACCCGCGGTACAGCCGATCCGTGGCCGTGATGATCTGGCGGTCCGTTTCCCCGGCCGCACCCACGACGAACTGGGTGGTCTGGCCGCAACGCCGGTTGCAGGCCGCCCGCAACCGCTGAATCGTCCGCATCGCCGAGATGATGTCCTCGTGGAACCGTTTTCGGCCGCTCAACTTGGCCAGGTGCTCCGCACTGGGGGCCTCGATGTTGACCGATACCCTCGTCGCGAGCCGCACCGCCTGTTCGATGGCCTGCTCACTGGCGCCGGGAATCACCTTCAAGTGGATGAACCCCCTGAAGTTATACCGCCGACGTAGGATTTCCACTGTCCCCAGCATCTTCGCCATCGTCGCATCCGGGCTGCCGCACACCCCACTGGAGAGGAACAGGCCGCTAACTCTATTTGCTTCAATAAGTTGCATGAAGGTACGGGCCATGTCATCGGAACTGATCGAGCAGCGCGGGTAATCGCGACGGGCGTTGAAAGGGCAGTAGGAACAGTCATTAACGCAGGCATTCGATTGTAAAGTCTTGAGAAGAAATACTTTGCGTCCATTGGGCAGGACGGCGGGGTAAATCCATCGGCCCTCTGGTCCACGGACTCGGCCCGGCTCATCGCCTCTCTTGCAGGCGCAGGCCAAGTCGAATTTGCTGGAATCCGCCAGGACGTTAAGCTTTTGTTCGGTATCCACGACCTTTCTATATCGTCGTTCTCCCTTCTTGCCCAGGTGTCAGGCGGGGTGGCCCGGCAAAAAAAAATGCCGTCCTACTTGACAGCCGGTCAAGAATAGCGCATAGCTATCTGTAGCGTAGAGTTCTTTGTATATATGTGTGGCCAATGATGTCGGTTAATGCAACAGCAGACAGGGTGGTCAAGGAACGCCCTGTGAAGTCGTGTGGGATAGGAGGATTTGTGCGATGGAGAGGCCAGTTTCGTCTCAGGAGGCCCGCGAGTCTCTGCTGGCTGTCGATCAGGTTACCACGCGCACCCGCCGCGCCGTCGCCTCCCATGCCAGTGCGGACCTGTTGGTCCTCTGGGGCAGCATCTGGGCCGCGGCGTACGTGGCAACGCAGATGTCTCTGGGCAAACCGCAGTACATTAACGCGATCTGGTTCGTCCTGTGCAGCCTGGGTGGGGTGGTCAGCCTGGTTCTGGGGCTCCGCTACTGGCGGGCCGGAACGCCTACCCGCCAGCCCAAGCTGGGCCGGCGCATCTTCGCGTTCTGGTTTCTGCTGGGCGTGTTCGTGACGATCTGGGTGTTCATTTCCAGGCCGCGAAGCGGCATTCAACTGAACGCCTTCCTGGTAACGGCGTTGATGTTTGCCTACATGGTCACCGGTCTCTGGACGGGCGGGGCCTACATGGTCTGGCTGGGCTTGGCCGTCACCTTCGCCACGCTGATCGGCTATTTCCTGATGCCGCCCGCCTACTATTGTCTCTGGATGGCAGGCACCGGGGGCGGCGGGCTCCTGGGCACGGGTCTCTACCTTCGTCTGCGCTGGAGATGATCATGCCTGAACTGGACGAACTGATTCATCAACCCGTCCGGCTGCGCATCATGGCCTGCCTGGTGGCCCTCGATCTGGACGAGCAGGTTGACTTTGCCTACCTCCGCGACCTGCTCAAGCTCAGCGACGGCAATCTCGGCGCCCACCTGGGCAAGCTCGAGGCGGCGCAGTACGTGCAAATCGAGAAAACCTTCGTCAGCCGCAAGCCCCGCACCTTCATCCGCGCCAGCGGCGCCGGTCGGGACGCCTTCGGCCGCCACGTCGCCGCCCTTCGCCAACTGCTCGCCGACCCCGGACACACAGAATCATAGAGTTTGCCCGACGTGGGCAAAAGGAACGAGGCTTTTTTCAGGAAGGAGACAACGATCATGAGCAAAAGATGGATGGCGTACGCGGCGGGAATCGTCGTGGGGGCCGTGCTCGTCACGGCGCGACTGATCGCCCAACCCAGCGCGGTCAAGCCCGCCCAAACCCCGACCGCGCCTGCCCCGGAAGTGTCGGTAGTCAAAGTGCCCGCCCAGGTAGTCCTTTACACGATCTACCGCGGCGACTACGCCCAGGTCGGGCCGGCGATCGGGAAGCTCTTTGCCCTGGCCGGGCAGAAGGGCCTGATGCCGCGGGGACCGGCGGCGATGACGTACCTAAACAATCCGCAGTTGGTCTCGAAGGAGCACTGGCTGACGGAGATCCGCATCCCGGTGGGCGAGGAGGCGTTGTCGCAGGCGGGCAAGCTGGGCGAGATGACCGACGTGAAGCGGCTGCCCGCGTTGGAAGCGGCACGGGTGACGAAGGCGGCGGGCGTGGCGGACCCGGCCCCGCTGTACGAAGCGCTGGACACCTGGGTATCGCGGAACGGGTACCTGGGAATTGACGGGCCGATGGAGATTTGCGAGGGCGGGGCGACGGGGCAGAGCTACGCGCAGATGCAATGCCAGATTCTGCTGCCGGTAAAGAAGGCGGCCGCCGAGAAACGCGATTAGGGACCGCCGAAACGCCCCTGGCGAAGACGTTGGCAGGGGGCAGGGCGTCCGGTTGTTGCCGAGGGGTTGGTGCGGCGGCGACCGGACGTTCACGGCGTCGAGGCGCGGCAGCGTCTGGTCTGCGTGGGACGGCGGCAGAGACCGCGCGCGGGCTTGTCAGGGTCGCACGCCATCGCTATCATGCCCCGACAAGGTGGGCCGACATGGACGACGGATTTGACATTCGCCGCATTCCCAGCCTTACCGATGAGCAGGCGGCCCAACGACTGCGGGAGGAAGGCTATAACGAGCTGCCCTCCACTCATCGCCGCACCGTTTGGGCCATTGCCTGGGAGGTCGTGCGCGAGCCGATGTTCCTGCTGCTGCTGGCGTGCGGCACCTTGTACCTGCTCATGGGCGAAGCCCGCGAGGCCGCGCTGCTATTGAGCTTCGTGTTCGTGGTGATGGGGATCACCTTGGTACAGGAGCGCCGCACCGAGCGTGCCTTGGAAGCCCTGCGCGACCTTTCCAGCCCGCGGGCCCTGGTGGTCCGCGGCGGCCGGCAGAAGCGGATCGCCGGCCGCGAAGTCGTCCGCGGCGACATCCTGCTGCTCAACGAAGGCGACCGCGTCCCCGCCGACGCCATTCTGCGCCAAGCCATCAATCTCTACGCCGACGAGTCGCTGCTGACGGGCGAGGCCGTGCCCGTCCACAAAGTCGCCGCCGCGGGCCCGGCGGGCCCGGCCCGGCCGGGCGGCGAGGACCTGCCCTTCGTCTTTGCCGGCGCCCTCGTTACGCGCGGGCAAGGCGTCGCCGAAGCGGTGGCGACGGGCCGGCACAGCGAGATGGGCAAGATCGGGCGAGCCCTCGAAGGCGTCGAGTCCGAGGACACCCTCTTGCAGAAAGAGACCGCCCGGCTCGTCCGCACCCTCGCCGCCGTCGGCCTGTCACTGTGTGCCGTCGTCGTCGTTCTCTACGGCCTGACCCGCGGCAACACCGGTCCGGCCTGGACCCAGGGGCTGCTCGCCGGCATCGCCATGGCGATGGCCACCCTGCCGGAAGAGCTGCCCGTGGTCCTGACGATTTTTCTGGCCCTGGGCGCCTGGCGCATCTCCCGACATCACGTCCTCACCCGCCGGATTCCCGCGGTCGAGACCCTGGGCGCGGCGACGGTGCTCTGCGTGGACAAGACCGGCACGCTCACCCAAAACCGCATGTCGATCCGGAGGCTCTTTGCCGACGGCGGTTTCTTCGACGTTCAGGACGCCAGCCAGACAAGTCTGCCGGAGGCCTTTCATACCCTGATGGAGTTCGGCATCCTGGCTAGCAAGCGCGACCCTTTTGACCCGATGGAGAAGGCCCTCCAGGAACTCGGGCAAAAATACCTCGCCCGCACGGAACACCTCCATGGCGATTGGACGCTGATTCACGAGTATCCCCTTTCGCCGGAGTTGCTGGCCCTGTCGCACGTGTGGCGTTCCCCCGACGGCGCGGAGTTCGTGGCGGCGGCGAAAGGCGCCCCCGAGGCCGTGGCCGACCTGTGCCACCTGGACGCCGCCGGCACCCAACAAGTCGTCGAGCGCGTCGCCACCCTGGCTGCCGAAGGTCTCCGGGTCCTCGCCGTCGCCCGCGGCCGTCTGCGCCAGCAGGACCTGCCCTCCGGGCAACACGACGTCGAGTTCGACTTTCTGGGGCTGGTGGGATTGGCCGACCCCATCCGGCCCAACGTACCGGCGGCCCTGCGCGAATGCGAAACCGCCGGCATCCGGGTGATTATGATCACGGGAGACTACCCCGGGACCGCCCAGAACATCGGCCGGCAGATCGGGCTGCTCCACGTGGACGAGGTCATCACCGGACCCGAACTCGACGGTCTGAGCGAGGAGGAACTCAACGCCCGCATCCGCACCACCAACGTCTTCGCCCGCGTCGTGCCCGAGCAGAAGCTGCGGATCGTCAATGCTCTCAAGGCCAACCACGAGGTGGTGGCGATGACGGGGGACGGCGTCAACGACGCGCCGGCCCTCAAGGCCGCGCACATCGGCATCGCCATGGGCGGGCGGGGTGCCGACGTGGCCCGCGAGGCCTCGGCCCTGGTGCTGCTCAACGACGATTTCTCCTCCATCGTGCAGGCCGTGCGCTTGGGCCGACGCATCTTCGACAACATTCGCAAGGCCATTTGCTACATCTTTGCCATCCACGTGCCCATCGCGGGCCTGTCGCTGATCCCGGTGTTTTTCGCCGACTGGCCCTTGATCCTCCTGCCGGTGCACATCGTCTTCCTGGAGCTGATCATCGACCCGTCCTGTTCGATCGTCTTCGAGGCGGAAGCCGCCGAGCCGGACGTCATGACCCGCCCGCCGCGAGACCCGCGCGACAAGCTCTTCAGTCTGCGCTCCGTCGGGCTGAGTCTGCTGCAAGGGGCGATCGTCCTGGCGGTGGTGCTGGGCGTGTTTGTCGCGGCCCGGCGGCTGGGCCACTCGGAGAACACGGCACGCGGCCTGACCTTCGCCGCGCTGGTCGTGGCGAACCTGGGCCTCATCCTGACCAACCGTTCGTGGTCGCGCCCCCTCTGGGCGATGGCAAAGGCGCCCAACGCCGCCGTCCGCTGGGTGGTCGGCGGGGCATTACTGTTCCTGGGCTTGGTCTTGTATGCCCCGTTCCTGCGCCATCTGTTCCGCTTCGACCGGTTGGACGCGCTGGACTTGGTCATCTGCTTGGCAGTCGGCGCGGTCAGCATCCTCTGGTTTGAGACGCTCAAGGCCATCCGACCTGCCCGCCGAAACCAATTCACGTAACCCAGACGGGCAAGAAGACAAAGGGCACGGCGGGGAGGAGTCGTGCGCGCAACTCACGCAACGTCGCTAGGCGACGGCGGTGTCGGTGGGAACGTCGGCTGACTCGCCGGCGAAGCGGACGGAGACCTTTTTGCTGACGCCCTGTTCCTGCATGGTCACGCCGTAGATCACGTCAGCAATGGTCATGGTCCGACGGGAGTGCGTGATGATGACGAACTGGGAGCTTTGCAGGAACTCCTGGACGACGAGGTTGAAGCGTTCGTTGTTGGCCTCGTCCAGGGCGGCGTCCACTTCGTCCAGCAGGCAGAAGGGGCTGGGCTTGCTCTTGAAAATGGCCAGCAGCAGGGCCACGGCGGTCATGGTTTTTTCACCACCGCTGAGCAGCGACAGACTCTGCAGTTGCTTGCCCGGCGGGCGCGCGACGATTTCAATGCCGCATTCCAGCACGTTTTCGGCGTCTTCGAGGATGATTTCGGCTCGGCCGCCCCCGAACAGCTTGCGGAACAACTCGGTAAAGTGGACGCGGATCGCCTCGAAGTTCCGGCGGAACAGGACCTCGCTTTCCTTGTTGATTTTGGCGATGAGCTGTTCCAGTTGCCGCTGGGCCTCGCTCAGGTCGGTCAGTTGGCCCGTCAACTCGGCCGAGCGCTTCTCCAGGTCATCCTGTTCGGCCAGGGCGTCCAGATTGACATTGCCCAGCCGCTCGATCTTCTGCCGCAGTTCCTCGATTTCCGCGTGCACGGCGGACCAGTCCAGCTCCTGGTGCTGGTAGCCGCCGAAGGCCCCCGCCAGGTCCACGCCCAGTTCCTCCTGGGCGCGGACGGCAAGGTTTTCGCCGCGCAGCCGGGCCTCATTCTGACGCAACTGCACCTCGTGCAGCTCTTGTTGCAGCCGGTCGCGGCGGGCGGCGTGCTCGGCCGCTGCCTGCTTGAGCTGCGTCTTCTGCTCGTGCAGTTCCTCTTGCCGGCGCCGCAGCGCGCGGACCGTCTGGTCCTGTTGCTGGCGGGCGTGGAACAACTCGGCCAGCTTCATCTCGGCCGCGAGAATCGCCCGCTGGGCGTCGGTCAGGCTTTGCTGGGCATGCGCCAGATCGTTCTCGGCCGTGCGGCGGTGGTGTTGCAGTTGGCCCAGTTGCGTCTGCACCTTGGCGATCCCCTCGCGGAGCGCCCCGCGTTTCTGCTGCACCGCCCCCAGCGCCACCTTGATCTCGGTGATCCGGTCGAGCACGGCGGCGTCCTCGCGCTCCCAGGCGCCGATCTGCGCCTCCAGGCGGTCGATTGCTTCCTGGCGCTGGCGGTTGACGTTTTCCAGGTCGCTCAGGCTCTGGCGGCTGGTCGCCTGGAGGCTCAGCGCCTCCTGCATTTGGCCCTCCAGGCTCTCAATTTCGGTGCTCAACAGCGGCGCTTCGCGCTTCAGCCGCTCCAGGTTCCCGTCAATCTGCTCCAGGCGGCCGTGGGTCTCCACCTCTTCGGTGCGGGTTTCGTAGATGGCCGTCCGCAGGTCTTGCAGGTTCTTTTCGAGGTGGTGGCTCTGATGGTCGTACTGTTCCAGTTGGTGCTGGAGTTCGCGGATGCGTTCGTCGGCCTCGGCCAGACTCTCCTCCAGTTGGCGCAACTCGCTCTTGCGGGAGATCAGCCCGGCGGAGGCGTTCTGCGGTCCCAGGTGCAGGGTGCCGTCGGACTCCAGGACCTCGCCTGCCAGGCTGACCCAGCGGTACCCCCGCGGCGCGACCTGGCGGAGGCGCACGGCCGCGTCGATCGTGTCCACCAGGACGGTCTTACCCAGCAGGTGCAGGGCCAGCTTCTCGCAGTCGGCGGGGCAGTTCACCAGGTCGATCAGCTTCGCCTTCACCTCGGGGTAGGGCGAGAAGTCAAAACCGTCTCGAAAGGGCGGCAACTGATCCAGGCAGATGATCTGTACCCGGCCGCGCAGGGCCTCGATCGCCTCGCCGTCTTCCAGCACCGCCTGGCTGTGGGTGGCCACCAGCCGCTGCGTCTGGCCCGTCAGCGCCGCTTCGACCAGCGCCGCATACTTCACGTCCGCCTCCAGCAGATCGGCCACCATGCCGCGCAGGTAGTAGAACGCCCCCTGTTCCTGCTGTTTGGCCTGGAGCACCTGCCGCACGCCCACGTCCACGCCTTCCAGGCTTGCCTCCAGGTCCGCCAACAATTGTTGGCGGCTGACCAGGCCGCTGCGGTATTCCTTGGCGCCGGCCAGGTTCTCGCTGCACCCCAAACGCTCCAGGTTGAGCTTGGCGACCTGCTGGCGCGTGGTTTCGAGGCATCCCTGGGACTCGGCCAGCAGCGCCCCAATCCGCCGCCGCTTCTCCTCGGCCTGGGCCCGCGCCGCCAGGAGATCCGCCATCTCCGCGTGCACCTGGCCTTGCCGGTCGTGCAGCCGGTTGCGTTGACCCGACAGACTCGTGTGCCGCACGTCCAGCGAGGTGATCTCGTTGTGCAGTTGGGCGGCGCGCCGGACGATGTCGATCAGGCCGCTTTTCTCGTCGTCGAGTTGCGCCCGCAGCTCGGCCAACGCCAGGCTCCGCTGCTGGCGCGCGTCTTGCAGCCCCTGCAATTGCTCTTGATGTTGAGCTAGTTCGGTTTCGGCCCGGCTCATCTCCTGTTGATCGGTCTGCAGTTCGGTCTCCAGCGCCGCCAACTCCGCCCGCAAGGCGTGCAGCTGCTGCCGGCCGCGGCCGATGCCTTCTTCCAGCTCCTCACACCGCCGGTGGCCGAGGTCGATCCGGTCCTGCTGGCTGCCGATCTGGCTGGTGCATTGCAGCAGTTCGTTGTCTGCCTGGCGAATCTGACGGTCGCAGCCGTCCAGCTCGTCGTCCAGCACCGAGAGTTGCGCTTGCAGCGTCTCCCACGCGGCGCTGGCCGCCAACAGCGCCTCGTGCAGGCGGGTGCATTCCGCTTCGGTTTGGCGCGCGGCCGTCTGGATCTCGTGGTACTCGGCCAGGAAGTGATTGACCCGCAGCTCCTTCAGCCGCGCCGTGTGCGCCTGGTAGCTGCGGGCCTTGCCCGCCTGGTAACGTACGCTGCGCAGACGCTTGTCCAACTCGCCCAGGATGTCCTGCAACCGCAAGACGTTTTGCTCCGTGCGTTCCAGCCGCCGCTCCGCCTCGCGCTGGCGGGCCTGGTAACGGCTGATCCCCGCCGCCTCCTCGAAGATCGCCCGGCGGTCCTCCTTCGACGCCTGCAACAGCGTCTCCACCTTGCCCTGCTCGATGATCGAATAGGCGTCCGCGCCCACCCCCGTGTCGAGAAACAGTTCGCGGATGTCCTTGAGCCGGCAGGACTGGTTGTTGAGCAGGTACTGGCTCTCCCCGCTGCGGAAGAGCTTGCGGCTCACGCTGACCTCCTCGGCGTCGAGGTTCAACAGGCCCCGCGTGTTGCCGAACACCAGGGTCACCTCGGCGTAACTCATGCTCTTGCGCGAGCCGGACCCGTTGAAAATGACGTCGAGCATCTGTCCGCCGCGCAGGCTCTTGGCGCTCTGCTCGCCTAACACCCAGCGCACTGCGTCCACCACGTTGCTCTTGCCGCAGCCGTTGGGGCCGACGACCACCGTCACGCCCTCGCCGAACTCAAACTCCGTCTGGTCCGCGAAACTCTTGAACCCGCACAGGATGATCTTCTTGAGTTGCATCAGTGCCACAGCCTTCCCTGGCTGGGCGGCGGTTATCAGGTCCGCACCGCCGCCCCAAAAAACTCGTTGCTCCGTCTCGTTCCCGTTCGCCTGCCGCTCGGCCGCCCGCCGCGGCTAACGCACCAGGTCCTCCGGCAGGCGATGCAGTTGAAAGCGCGCGGCCAACACCTCCTGCTGACAC
>Ga0315295_10001171_pt1 | contig 22578 bp, 23 predicted proteins | sample YL17G14_0_MG_FD_204453 | JGI IMG/M metagenome (GOLD analysis project Ga0315295, IMG submission 204453) | Sediment microbial communities from Yellowstone Lake, YNP, Wyoming, USA - YL17G14_0 | ecosystem: Environmental > Aquatic > Freshwater > Lake > Sediment | place: USA: Wyoming | collected...
CAGGCGGCGCCGGATTGCTGGGATCTGGTTTCTGCCGTTCGCTGGCGGAGGCCGGTGCCCATGTCATCATCGCTGATTGTAATGAGGCTGCTGCGGTTGCCCTGGCTGATTCCCTCTCTCAAAGGGGTTTCCAGGCCCGGGGCGTAGCGACGGATATCACTTCAGCACGATCTGTCAAGCAGATGGTAGATACCACCCTGAGGACCTTTGGCCATCTGGATATCCTGGTCAATAGTGCTGCCCTCGACCCAAAGTTTGATCCCAAGCATCTACCGGATAATGGGGAGCGCTATATCCCAGAAAAATTACAGGATGTTCAGGCAGCGGCCCCTGTCACCGGTGCGTTTGAGGATTACCCTTTAGAAGCTTGGAAACAGGCCTTAGATGTCAACCTAACAGGTGCTTTCCTGTGCTGCCAGGCAGCAGGACGCACGATGTTGTCCCAGGGTGGTGGGGTAATTGTGAACATTGCTTCGATTTATGGACTGGTGGGGCCGGACCAGCGTATTTATGAATACACCGCCAGGGATATTCTGGCAGGACGTCTTTACAAACCAGTTTACTACTCGGTTACCAAAGCTGGCGTTCTGGGGCTGACGCGTTACTTGGCGACTTACTATGCTGGTAAAAATATCCGCGTTAACGCGCTCACACCGGGTGGAGTTTATAATGAGCATGACCCGGCCTTTGTGCAAGCCTACTCGGCGCGTACCGTCTTGGGGCGTATGGCGACCAAAGACGAGATGAATGGAGCCTTGTTATACCTGGTTTCAGATGCTTCAACCTATATGACTGGCGCCAACCTGGTCGTAGATGGCGGTTGGACGGCATGGTGAGGGATTAGGTTATGGAAGTGTTGATCCTGATCCCGGCGCGCGGAGGCTCAAAGAGTATCCCACATAAGAATATCCGCAATCTTGCGGGTTATCCATTGATCGCATATAGTATCGCTGCCGGGCTGGCCGCGGAAACCGTGGCGCGCGTTATAGTTTCTACGGATGATCCTAAGATTGCGGAGATCGCCCGGAGGTATGGTGCTGAAACTCCTTTCATCCGACCGGCTGAGTTTGCCCAGGATGATACCCCTGACCTGCCGGTATTCCAGCATGCTCTCAACTGGCTGGCTGAGTACGAGAGTTACCAACCGGAGATCATAGTGCAGTTACGTCCCACATCTCCCTTTCGGCGCGTTTGGCATATTGACCAGGCAGTCTATCGCCTTTTCGAACGCCCGGATGCGGACGCTATCCGCACGGTCTGTGTCCCTTTTCAAAACCCTTTCAAGATGTGGCGTATTGCTCCTGATGGTCTGATGCACCCTTTGATTCGAGAGCTTAAAGACCTGCAATTTCCCTTTGAGCAGGAACTGGAGAGTGTCATAGACGGCCCGCGTGAGCTTTATAACCTGCCGCGCCAGGTTCTATCCGAAGTCTACTGGCAGACGGGTTATGTCGATGCTGCCTGGACGGATACGATTATCGCAAAAAACTCCATGACAGGCGATCATATTCTGCCGTTGGTGATAGATCCCAGTGAGTGGGTGGATATTGACTCCCCGGATGATTGGCACCGGGCTGAACGGATGCTCGAAAGCGGGGAGCTCACATTCGAGGAATTGGGATTTCTTATCAAGTGAGAGTGTGGTGGAAATAACGCCAGTGATTTCGCTTAAAAGGGTATGACCTTTTTATAGAGGCTCGCAAAGAACTTACCCGCCATGTTATTCGGCCTCCTGCTGTCAGCAATGATAATCGAGGTCGTCTTAAGGCTGTATAATCCCTTTGTGTTCAGGGTGCGGGGCGATAAATTTGAGGTCAATGAGGGCGAGTATAAAGTCATGGAGATGTCGGCCTATGGCGAGCCGCGCTATGTTGATAAGGTTGACAAGCTGTTTAAAGTGAACGAGGATGGCAGCTTCTGGATGAACATGGATTATTTCAGCTACTACTACTCAGCGGAAAATACTTATAACCAAAACTTCATCAAGCTGTTTGGGCAGCCCAGAAAGCACGAATCGGAATTTTTCACCCCCAAGGTTAACCCCGCTGTGGACCCCAATTCACCCAAGGCTAAAGAAAATCAATATTACGCTGATGTTGCTGCTAGCATCCAGCTGGTGACTGAGGAGACCATGTTAAAGATGGCGCGGGCGGTGCAGAAGCAGACCGGTTCCAAGCGGCTGTGTATGGCTGGAGCGGTGGGGCTGAACTGCAAGGCCAACGGGCGTATCTTGGAGGAAGCCGGCTTTGATGAATTATTTATCCAACCGGCAGCCAGTGATTCAGGGGGTGTGCTGGGCCCAGCCCTGTATGTCTACCGTGTCGTCCTGAGTAAACCGCGCCACTTTGTCCAGGAGCATAATTTCTGGGGTGAGGCTTATGGTGAGGAAGATATCCGGGTTGCACTTCAAAAAAAGAATTTCCCATACAAGCGCATCGATAATGATGAAAAAATCATCTCCCAGGTGGTTTATGATATCCTGGCTGGCAAGGTAGTGGGTTGGTACCAGGGGCGCTTTGAATGGGGTCTGCGCGCCCTGGGCAACCGCAGCATTATGTCCGACCAGCGCCGGGCGGATATGAAGGACATTGTCAATTCCAAGATCAAGTTCCGCGAGTCATTTCGACCATTTGCTCCTGTTATTCTGGAAGAAGAAACAGCTCGCTATTTCCCCGCCTTGCCTGAGCCAAAACGGCAATACCCACCACGTTTCATGCTGACCGTGCATACCTGGGACGAGCATCTGGGGAAGCAGGTGGTAGCAGTGAATCATCTGGGTACGGATCGCTTGCAGACCATCCGGCGGGAGTGGAATCCCCGATATTACCGCCTGGTGGAGCTATTTGGACAAGCGACTGGCGTACCGGTACTGATGAACACTTCTTTCAATCTGCGGGGTGAACCGATTGTAACCACACCTGAAAATGCACTTAACACATTCGGTAACAGTGGGATTGATACCCTCTTAATGGAAAATTATCTCGTCCGTAAAGGAAGGGATTGAAGGTCATGATTATTGAAAAAGAACTATCGAAATATGTAATTTTTACCCAGGAGAGCATTTCCAACGCTCTCAAACGGATTATTGAAACCGAGGGGCAGATTATTTTTGCGGTGAATGATCACGGTTATTTAGAAGGTTTGCTCACCAAGGGCGATTTTCTACGCTGGGTGGTGAAACAAGGGGCGATCAACCTGAACCAGCCGGTTACGACAATCGTAAACCGCAATTATGTTTTTACCACAACGCATGATGAACCGGAAAAAGTGAAATCCCTGCTGAATGAAAAAATCTTATTTGTGCCTATCCTGGATGACCAGCACCGCCTGGTGGCAGTTGCCAGGAGAAGGAAGAGCCGCGAGGGCGTCCAGATTGGCGAGTTTTTCATAGACGACCAATCTCCCGCTTTCGTCATCGCTGAAATTGGGATTAACCACAATGGCAGTTTAGACTTGGCGAAAAGGCTGATTGACGAGTCTGTGGGCGCGGGGGCAGATTGCACCAAGTTTCAGATGCGCAACTTGAAGGCGCTGTATAAAAATACCGGCATTCCTAATGATGCCAAGGAAAACCTGGGTTCACAATATACCCTGGATATCCTCTCCCGTTTTGAGCTCAGCATCGGAGAAATGTACACTGCTTTCGATTACTGCAAAGAACGTGGTATCATGCCGCTTTGCACGCCCTGGGACATGGAGAGCTTGGAAGCCTTGATGGAATATGGCATGCAGGCTTACAAGGTCGCCTCAGCTGATTTAACCAATCACGACCTCCTGGCCGCCATCGCCAAAACCGGTAAGCCGATGATCTGCTCCACCGGTATGTCCACCGAACGGGAAATTATCGATAGTGTGCGCTTGCTGCGTAATATGGGTGCCCAGTATGTCTTGCTGCAATGCAACTCGACCTATCCAGCGCCTTTTAAGGACATCAACCTCAATTACATGGATAGGTTGCGTGAGATCGGTGATTGCCCCGTGGGTTATTCCGGCCATGAGCGCGGCATCAATGTGGCTATCGCAGCGGTTGCCAGAGGTGCCAAGGTGGTCGAGAAACATATTACTATGGACCGTTCTATGGAAGGTAATGACCACAAGGTCAGCCTGCTACCCTCCGAGTTCAAGGAGATGATCGATGGCATCCGTCAGACAGAAGAGGCCCTTGGTACTACCGCTCCCCGTAAAGTCAGCCAAGGTGAAGTGATGAACCGGGCAACCCTGGCGAAGAGCCTGGTCATCAATTGCGACCTAGAACCGGGCGAAATCATTCGGGAAGATATGATCGAGGTGAAAAGTCCAGGCCGGGGGTTGCAGCCTAACCGCAAGCCAGAGTTGATCGGGTTGAAGGCCAAACGACGCTTCAAAGCTGGAGATTACTTCTACACCAGCGATTTGGAGCAGGTCAGAGGCGAGGTAAAAGCCCGCCCTTATCATTTTAAACGACTTTGGGGAATTCCAGTGCGTTACTATGATTTCAAGACGTTGTTCGCCAAGTCCAATCCGGATTTCCTTGAATTCCATTTGAGCTATAAAGACCTGGAGCAGGATATAACCCAGTATTTTATTGAGCCATTCGATTTGGATTTTACGGTTCACAGTCCGGATTTGTTCACCGGTGATCACTTGCTCAACCCCAGCCACCCAGATAAAGCCTATCAAGAGCGTTCTTTGCAAGAATTACAGCGGGTTATCGATCTTACCAGGCAGCTAAAGCCCTTCTTTAAGAAATCCAAGAAGCCCTTGATCATTGCCAGTGTGGGTGGTTTTACCCGCGATAGGATGCTCCACCCCTCCGAGCGGCCAGCCTTGTATGATTTGCTGGCTGAAAATCTAGCAAAGTTAGATCAAGAAGGAGTTGAGATTATTCCCCAGACCCTGCCGCCTTTTCCCTGGTATCTTGGTGGTCAACTCTACCTCAATTTGTTCGTTGATGCCAAAGATACTGTGGAATTCTGCCGCCAGTATGGTTACCGTCTGTGCCTGGACATCAGTCATGCTAAGCTGGCCTGCAACCATTTCAAATGGTCATTCTCAGAATTCATTGAGCAGGTAGGCCCTTACGTGGCACATCTTCACCTTGCGGATACGGAGGGTGTGGATGGTGAAGGGCTGCAAATCGGTGAGGGCGAGACCGATTTTCCCGACCTGGCTGCTATCCTGGAAAGAACCGCGCCCCGTGCTTCATTTATCCCAGAAATCTGGCAAGGCCACGAAAATGAGGGAGAGGGATTCTGGATCGCGCTGGAGCGTTTAGAAGGGATCTTTTGAAGAAAGGTAAATCGTCGCTGAATGCTGTCTTGATCAGGTATGCCACCCTGCGGGATAACTGGCGTCTTTTCCGCCTGGGGATCAAGGTGGCTGCCAAGGCACACCCCAACCCGGAACAGAAACCGGTGGTTTTTTTTAACGCCACAGCGCGCTTGACTGGTCTGAGCCAAAATGCAGCCTTTGCAATGTTGGCAGCTATGGGGCTGCAACTGGAAGGTGTGCCGATGATTTATTTTGCCTGCCAGGCGGGGATGAGCCGCTGCGTGCTGGGCACGAACCGCGATGACCACCTACAACCGCCGCCGTGTATGGGTTGTATCACCCAGGCGCAGCGAGTGTTTGCCCATGCACCTGTGGTCTGGTTTAACTATGCTCCCGATCCTAATCTGCAAACTGCCCTGGAAAGCATTAGCATAGTGCAGATGAGCCAGTTCAGCTATCAGCTATCAGCAATTGGCGATCAAGAAATTCCTATTGGTAGCCTGGTGCTTCCATCCCTTCGCTGGGCTTTGCGCCGATACAACTTGGATGATAATGAACCGACGCGTTTTCTTTTTCGGGAATATATTCTATCTGCATATCGTGTGGCGCAGGAATTTACAGCCCTCTTGAACCAGCTTGAGCCGCAGGCAGCCGTGATCTTTAATGGGATTATGTACCCCGAGGCTGTTGCACGTTGGGTGGCGATCCAGCTCGGCTACCGAGTGATCACTCACGAGGTAGGTTTTGAGCCGTTTTCTGCCTTTTTTACTGATGGACAGGCTACCGCTTATCCGATCCATATTACCCCTGACTTCGAACTCTCTCCGGAGCAGAGCACCCGCCTGGATCAATATCTGGAGCGGCGATTTCAGGGCAATTTCAGCATGGCTGGCATCCGCTTCTGGCCCGAGATGCGAGGCCTTAATGAAGCTTTTTTACAACGGGCAGCTCAATATCGCCAGATTGTGCCGGTCTTTACCAATGTCATCTATGATACCAGCCAAATCCATGCCAACACCGTTTTCCCCCACATGTTCGCCTGGCTGGATTTGATTTTGGGAATCATTAAGAATCATCCGGAGACTCTCTTTGTCATCCGTGCCCATCCGGATGAGATGCGCCCGGGCACCCGTAAGCAAAGCCGCGAAAGTGTGCGCGGTTGGGTGCAGGCACACAAGGTGGCAGACCTACCCAATGTGGTTTTTGTGGATTCGCAAGAATACCTGAGTTCTTACCAGTTGATCCAGCATTCCAAATTTGTGATGGTCTATAATTCTTCCATTGGCTTGGAGGCGGTGTTACTGGGTGTGGCGGTATTATGCGGTGGGAAAGCCCGCTATACCCAATACCCGACCGTGTTTTTCCCCGCTACAGTGCAGGAATATGCCCAAGAAGCCGAAGAATTTTTACGGGTTGAGAAAATCGTTATTCCGGAGGAGTTTTCCCGCAATGCCCGTCGTTTTATGTATTACCAGTATTATCGCGCTTCTTTGCCTTTTGGAGATTTCATCGAGAATGCCAGGCGGCCTGGTTTTGTACGTTTGCGTTCTTTTCGCCAGGATCAATTGCGCTCGGAACGATGTGCGGCTGTGCACACCATCTTAGATGGGGTTATCCACAACCAACCATTCCTATTACCGGAATGATTAGCCCGGAAAAATCATGCAAGCCAAGATTGAAATTCTCTCTGTTGATTTATTAGATAAACACCACCCGTTGGTCAATGACCTACGCAGCCTGGCAAATTCTCTTGGGTTGGAGTTTGGCTGGCATTACCTGCTTGATCTGGTTTGGATCATCAGCCAATTGTCGCTGGATAAACCATCTCTACATATCCTGGATGCCGGGGCGGGAGTGGGTGTGATGCAATGGTACCTGGCGGAACGTGGGGCACATGTCATCAGCGTTGACCGCACAGACCGGGTAAATTTATCGTTGCGTTTTCGCGGGCGTTATCAAGTGCGCGGGCTGCGGCCTCAGGATTTAGACTCTATCCCAAAGAAGATTTACCGGGGGATTACCAGCAGAGAAACGCCCCTGCAGAATGTTCTCAGTGATCTGGCTTACAGTACAGTGGGGATATTCCATCAGGGTGTGTCAACAACACGCGGTTCGGTCAGCATTTATCACCAGGACTTGCTCACCCTGACTGATATCCCTGGTAATGCCCTTGACGCCGTGGTGTCGGTCTCCGCATTAGAACACAATTCGCCTGAGGATTTAGTTTTGGTAGTGGCTGAATTGATGCGTGTCCTTAAGCCGGGCGGCAAGCTATTGGCCACCCTGGGTGCTGGCAACCGAGATTGGTTCCATCAGCTATCCAAAGGTTGGTGTTATACTGCTGAGAGTCTACGGCGGCTCTTCGATTTACCCCGGAATACGCCCGATAATTATGCCCGGTATGACGAATTACTTACAGCCTTGTGTAACTGCGCAGAGTTGCGTGACAACCTGGCTGGTTTCTATTTCTGCTCAGGGGATAACGGCATGCCCTGGGGAAAATGGAATCCGCAATACCAGCCGGTAGGTGTGTGCAAAGTTAAGGAATAGGAGGATATGGATACAACACAAGAACAGACACTCACAAATAAAGTCCGATCTTTACTGGTGGGCATCTTCCGAGTTTCTCTTGATGAGATGCCGCCTGATATGGCCTTTGGTGATATCCCTCAATGGGACTCATTTGGTCATATGGAAGTGATGATAAGCCTGGAAGAACAGTATGGTGTGGAGATCACCACAGAGACCATCAGTGAACTGGTCAATATTCCCATGATTTGCGCTTACCTGGAGAAAAAGGGATTTTAAGGAGGGTCTGAAGTGAGCGATAAAAAGGTTCCCGAACAGAAAAATTCTTCCGAACAGGTTCCGGCAGTTTCTTACCGTGAGGCGGTTGAGGCTGATTTTCCAGTGATAACCTTAATGTATACAGAACTTAACCGGCACTTTTACGCGACTGGCTACCGCTTGCCCCATCCCGAGAATGTTGGGCAGGTATGGTTGGACTCGTTCCGGCGCACCTTGGGGCGTTTTAGCTATTCGATTGTGGCGGAAATGCCTGACAAGAATGGGATTCCCTATATCGTTGGGTTTATCCTTGCCCGTATCAAGCGCGTGCCTCCCTACATGGGTGGCGTGCTAGTCGGCGAACTGAGCGATATGTGGATTGTGCCCGAGGCACGTCGCCTGGGGATTGGCGAAAAGCTTTGCCGCCTGGCATTGGATTGGGAACGCAAACAGGGTGTCCACTCGGTGGAAATTCAGGTGTTGCTGGAAAACGATGCCAGTTGGAGGATCTTTGACCGCATGGGTTTTAAGCAGGAGTTTCGGGTGGCGCGTTTGCTCTGGGATGAGTATATCGAGGAAATCCCACATTCTGAATAATCAACATGCATGAGGTCACGGTCGAGCAGGTCATTGTTATCCTGAGGCATCTGGGAATACAAGCGGGTGACGGGCTACTGGTACACTCCGCCCTACAGTTCTTGGGTCGCCCCGCAGGTGGGCTAAACCCGGCTAAAGTGTATTTCGATGCTCTGTGTATTGTGTTGGATATCCATCCGCAATCCTCAAGGGGTACGTTCGCTGTTCCCACCTTCAATTTTAGCTTTGCGAAGGGTGAACCCTATGACTCTCAAACCTCGCCTTCCCAGGGGATGGGTATATTTTCTGAGTATGTTCGCCAGCAGCTAGGGGCACGACGCACATCACATCCTATGCAGTCGTTGGCTGTGATCGGCGCTTACGCTGCAGACCTGGCTGGTCGCGACACACCCTCGGCTTTTGACCCCAGTTCGGTCTTCGAGCGTATGCTGGAACTGGATTTCAAACTACTTCTGTTGGGTACTGATATTCAGGCGGTGTCGATCATCCATTACAGTGAACAACGCGCTCGGGTGCCTTACCGTTACTGGAAAGACGTCACTGGCCAGGTAAAAAATCCGAGCACGGGTGACTGGGAAACGCGCACTTACCGTATGTATGTACGTGACCTGGAGGAGGATCCCCAGCTTAAATTGTACCGTATTCAGGAAGTGCTCCAATCACGCGGGCAATGGGCTACTCAACCTTTGAACTATGGCTATATATCAACCTGCCGCTTGCTGGATTTTGTGGCCGCCGCTGATGAATTGCTGGCGGCTGACCCCTGGGTATTGGTAGCGGATTGTAAGCAGTCCAAGATGTTATAAATTATCCCAATAGTACGAATTTACGAATATCACGAATAGAAAAATGGAAACCCGACTGAACCAAAAGGCGAAACAATATCGTAACACCTCTATGATGGACTTGATCCATAAATTGTGGTTCCTCAAGCGCGATCTCGTCTCTGACGATTACGATCAAGCTCTCTATCGCCTGGCTGAAGAAGTACCGATGGTGATTCATGAATATCCCACCGGCGAACCATGCTGGACCTGGACCGTACCCGAAAAATGGACCTGCCATGAAGCCTACCTGGAAACATTAGATGGCCAGCGTCTGATCGATTATGCCGACCATCCCTTGCATGTTGTCTCGTATTCTTTACCTTTTGAGGGCGTGGTCAGCCGGGAGGAGTTGTTTAAGCATCTGCATGTTAATCCTCACTGGTCAGATGCCATCCCATATGTGTTCAAGTATTACCAGCGCGATTGGGGTCTCTGTATGAGCCAGGATCAACGCGACACGCTGACCAATGAAGCCTACCGGGTGGTCATTCGCACTACATTTGAGCCAGGTACGCTTAAGGTAGGTGAGGTAATAATCCCTGGGAAAAGCGAGCAGACGTTTGTCCTTATCGCACATCTCTGTCATCCGGCGATGGTTAGCGATGACCTCTCCGGTGTGGTGCTGGGTGTAGATGTTACTAGGAAGCTGCTTAGTGACGGCAACGCGAATAGGCGCTATACCTATCGTTACCTGATCGTGCCAGAGACGATTGGCTCCCTGGCCTATCTAAGCCACAACGAAAAGTTGATTCCCAAGATGGTAGGCGGCCTGTTCCTGGAGTCGCTCGGGGTGGATTCCCCACATTCGCTCCAGCAATCTTTTGTTGGCACGGAGCTGGGTAAAAACCTCCAGCCTGACCGCTGCCTGACTACTGCTATCCGTCAACTTGATCCTCAAGCTTTCATTGGGCCTTACCGCAGTGTGGCGAAAAATGACGAGGCCCAATTCAATGCTCCTGGTGTGCGCGTGCCCATGCTTTCGATATCACGCGCCTGGTCGCAGCAGCCTCCAAGCGGACCGTTCTATTATGGTTATCATTCCAGCCATGATACACCAGAGATTGTTTCCGTTGAACGGCTGGAAGCCTCACGCGATCTGGTTCTGGGTTTAATTGATGCCTGGGAAAAGAACCAGTATGTGGTTAACAATTTCAAAGGTGAGGTCTTTTGCTCTAAATACGGGATTTGGGTGGATTACCGTGTAAATCCTGAGGGCTGGCAATTGCTTTTCCGCGTGATGGAGTATTGCGATGGCGAGCATACCGTTGCTGATATTGCCGTAAGCCTGGATACATCTTTTCAGGCTGTGTGGAGTGTGGTTGCCAAGCTTTTGGAGAAAGGTTTGGTTTACCTGAGTCCTGAATCGCAGCCGACAGATCCCAGGTTATCTGTAGGCTATTAGGATTTAGTTTGAATCCATACTATACTTCCAAAAACTGGCTTAAACTCCTCCGCTGGCAGATGCGAAGGTTGCTTGCTGCCCGACGTTGGGGAGCAGACAATTTGCAAAACGCCCCGGCTGTGCTGGGCAATGCCATGCCTAAATCCGGCTCGCATCTTATCATCCAGGTGTTGCAAGGGTTGGTAGAGCTGGGTCCTTTCGTCAATCCCGGTTTTCCTCCGGTCAATCGCTCGGAAGATAATCACAAGCTACCTGACCAGGCTGTTTTGAAAAATCTGCAGCGTATGCGCAGCGGGGATATTGCCTATGGCTATATCCAGTTGCGTGAGCCGTTTCTCAGCGCTTTGACCGGGCCAGAGAATTCTCGCCGGGCAACGGTGTTTGTCTACCGCGACCCGCGCGACTTTATTGTCTCTCAGGTCTTTTATGCGACCGAGATTCACAAGGGTCACGGTATGCACCGTTATTACACCGAGGTGTTGCACAGCATGGAGGAGTGTATTAACGCCGCCATTCAGGGTGTGGGTGAAGAAGACGCCTCGGGCGAAGATTGGGAAGTTCCCCCTCTATCCGATGTGCTCATTAAATATCAAAAATATATGGGTTGGATGCAGCAAACGGATGTGCTGTGTTTACGATTTGAGGATTTAATCCTGGAGCGGGATGAAGCCTTGGGGCATCTGCTGAATTATCTATCCAACCGGGGATTTACGCCTCGGATTTCGTCTCAGCAGGCGGTTGAAACCCTCAAGAGTGCCATCATGCCGCGCAAATCGGGCACCTTTCGCAAAGGTTCACCCGGCAACTGGCGCGAGCATTTCACAGAAGCCAATAAAACCATATTTAAGCAGGTAACAGGAGATTTGCTGTTTCGCCTGGGTTATGAGCAGGACGAGGATTGGTAGGACAACAAATTACAGATCGAGTTTCTTAATGAGTTCGTCAATGGTCATGTGATGATGTCAAGCAATACTATTGAGAATATTATGTAGAGTTCCAATCTTAATGGTATTATGGTTTGGGATGACCTCGTGATGTTCTCCGTCTTGCATAGTAGTTACCCGGATATGTGAACCTCGTTGTCGAGTAACTGTGTATTCCAGATGACTCAATGCCTGAATTAGCTGGGATGCTGAAACATCACGGGTAATTTTCATTTTGCAAGAACCTCATCACGCACAAAATGAAGTCGGATGATCTGGACAGATTCCATGGTTTCATCGAAGTAGCAATCAACTGCTTCACGGATATTATTCCGGAGTTCCTCCAATGTCTCGGCTTCGGTGTGGATACCGTAGCCTAATGCCGATGCAGTATAACCACCATCGATTTCATCTTCGAGGACTTCAATAATAATTTCTTTCATCAGTTTATTTTCTCCTGATTGTAAATTTTAACACAATCATTTGACTGAAGCAACCTCAATCAAAAAGAAGAGAATAATATCCTCTCTACTATTATTGCATAATAATATTGATAAACCTGTATTCGTGTAATATTTTATTGAACATCTGTAAGTATAAATTCATGTCCTGAGGCTCCTTATATCCACACTTATCGGTCAAGATGCAGGTCGCTACCATATCATTGAGCAGCTTGGCGAAGGTGGCAGGCGACGGTCTATAAGGCCTTTGGTACCCGCCTGGAGCGCCAAGTGGCCATCAAGTTCATCCGCCGCGACGTGGTTACACCACAACAAGTACCTCCGATGCTTAAGCGATTTGAGACATAAGACCTGTCAGGTCTTTAGCTTAGGTTGCTTATTGTCGTCAAGATGCTTCTTGAACATTCCTATTGGCAATATCATCACCATGATCGAGAAAGTTACCTCTTTATTTTATGCAAAAACCGTGTATAGTCTAGCAGACTTGACTGTTGTGGGAGGTGAGGTATGTCAGATAATAATTGGAAATTTCAAGAGGCGAAAAATAAGCTTAGTGAACTGGTAGACCGTACTCTTTCTGATGGGGCGCAGATTATTACCAGGCATGGCAAGAAAACGATCGTAGTCATACCTTTTAACGAATATAATCGCATAACTCACCCTAAAGGCTGTTTGTCGGAATTTTTGCTTACTTCTCCCTTGGCAGGTTTGGAATTGCAATTTGAGGGGGATCATTTCTTATCTAGCGGAGTGCATGTTGTCAACCCGTGGGAATAACCAACTGATCTTTGTCCTCCGCTTGCTCCGTCGCGAGTTGCGCCGGATGCAGCAGATGCTGCGTTACCGCCGTTTTAGTCTGGCGGGTGTGCCAATTCTCTTTGCCAATTCTTTTCCAAAGAGCGGTACGCACCTCTTAACCCAGGTTTTGCAAGGGTTCACGCGCATTGGCCCAGCAGTGGATAGCGGTTTCTCGGCGGTTGTCACCTTTAACGGTTTCACCGGGCAACCGCGGCCATTGGATACCATCCTGGCTGACCTGCGCCGCCTGAAACCGGGAGATATCGCTTACGGGCATCTGCACGCCCTTCCTTCCATCGCGGATTTTCTCTGTCAGGATGGCTTTGCATTATACTTCATCCTGCGCGACCCGCGCGACGTGGTCGTTTCACATGTACACTATATTACCGATATGGCTCCTGCACATATCCACCATCATTATTTCCAGGAGGTATTGGGCACGTTTGACGAGCGGCTGCGCGCCAGTATTTGCGGCATGGATGCTTTAGCCACCTCATCGCCAGAGATCGTTTTTCCCAGCATTTCTGCCCGTTTTGAGCCATACCTGGGCTGGCTGGAGCGCTCAGAAGTTCTGGTGCTGCGTTTTGAAGATTTTATCCACAGACGGCAAGAGACTCTGCAGCGCATTATCAACCATGCGGTAAAACGTGGTTTTCCCCTCAATGGGAATGGTGATAATTGCCAGGAAGCCATTCAGGTACTTGATGCATCTATTGCCCCTGAGCATTCCCCGACTTTTCGGCGTGGTAAAATTGGCGGATGGAGAGAAGAATTTAGCCCGGAAAATATAAGCATCTTCAAAAAAGTTGCTGGTGATTTGCTCATTCATTTAGGCTACGAGAAAAATTTCGATTGGTAACTGTCACAATATAAGGCTCCTATGACTAGTGAAATACGCAATCCGAAAATTGTTGCTTTGCTACCCATGCGCCACCATTCGCAGCGTGTGCCAGGGAAAAATTATCGCCCACTTGTAGGCAAGCCTCTCTACCAGTATATTTTGGATAGCTTGTTGAACTGCTCGGAGATCAACCAGGTGGTTATTGATACAGACAGCGACATCATCATGGAGGGGGTCATGGCGCGCTATCCACAGGTGCATTTGCTTGAGCGTCCGCAGCATTTGCGGGTAGATGATATGTCGATGAACGAGATATTGGCTTATGATACAGGACAGGTCCCGGCGGATTTTTACCTGCAAACGCATAGCACCAATCCGTTATTACCTGCAACGACCATCTCACGTGCGGTCCAAACCTTCCTGGCGAGCTTCCCAGCTTACGACTCGCTTTTCTCGGTAACCCGTTTGCAGTTTCGTCTATGGGATCAGTTAGGGCGGGCGATCAACCACAACCCAGCCGTCCTGCTGCAAACCCAGGATTTACCGCCGGTGTATGCGGAAAACTCGTGCCTGTATATCTTTACCCGCCAGACGCTGATTGAGCGCCGCAACCGCCTGGGCGAGCGTCCTATGCTGTTTGAGATCGATCCCGCTGAAGCCTGGGACATTGACAATGAGGTGGATTTTGAGATCGTGGAATTTTTAATGACAAGAAATTCTAGTTTTACTGAAAAAACGAAAAAACATCACCAAGGCGGAAAGACGTAGGAATATAATATTGCGCACGATTCTGCTTTCAGCCCCTTATATGATCCCTTATCTTGACCGGTTTCGACCAGTGTTTGAGTATTATGATTTGGAATTGATCGTCCCGCAGGTGCGCGAGCGCCTGGAAGAAGAGGATATCCTGGCTTACGCCGGGCAGTTTGACGGGGTCATTTGTGGTGATGATCGCTTCACCCGGCGTGCTCTGGAAGCCTGTGCGCCGCGCCTCAAGGTCATCTCCAAGTGGGGCACGGGTATTGACTCCTTAGACACGGAAGCAGCCGATTTCTTGGATATCCAGACATACCGTACCCCCAATGCCTTTACAGAGCCGGTGGCGGATAGCGTGATGGGTTATATATTAGCGTTTGCCCGCCGCCAGCCCTGGATGGACCAGGCGATGAAGCGCGGGATATGGGAAAAGATACCAGGACGTTCCTTAAGCGAATGTACTTTAGGCGTGATTGGGGTAGGATTTATCGGCAAAGCGGTCTTGCGCCGGGCGCAGGCTTTTGGTGTGACTCTGCTGGGCAATGACATTATTGAAATCTCCCCCGATTTCATCGGCAAAACAGGTGTAGAGATGACCTCTCTAGATGAATTGCTTGCTCGTTCCAGCTTTGTCAGCCTGAACTGCACGCTGAACCCGACCAGTTTTCACCTGATCAATGCCCGCACTTTGGCTCTGATGAGACCTGAGGCGGTGCTGATAAATACTTCGCGTGGGCCGGTTGTGGATGAAGCCGCCCTCATCGGGGTCTTGCAGGCAGGTAAGATTGGCGGCGCAGCATTGGATGTGTTTGAGTTTGAACCCTTGCCGTCGGATAGCCCCTTACTTAGGATGGATAATGTCATGCTGGCGCCGCACAATTCAAATTCCGGCCCAACTGCCTGGGAGTGTGTGCATTGGAACTCCATCCGAAATCTCCTGGAAGGGCTGGGGATATCTACAGTTGATTTTAAGAAATGGAGTGAGGTGTAATGGTTAAGAGCAAAGTTGGTAATTTACCCTCGCCCCATTCCTCTCCATTTTATAGAGAGGGATGGGGGATGGGTATGGGTGAGGTTCGCACCGTCCTCATCACCGGAGCAGCGGGGGGCGTTGGACGCGCCACCGTCAAAGTCTTTGCTGACGCCGGTTGGCGTGTGGTAGGTGTTGACCGTGCTCTGTTTGGTGAGATGTTTCCGAAAGATGGTCTCTTTATCCAGGCGGATATTTCTTTGGATGAGGAACTGGAGATTATATTTAAGCAGACGCGCGCTTTTTCCTCGACTCTGGATGCTTTGATCAATAACGCCGCTATCCAGATTTCCAAACCTATCCTGGAAACCACAGCTCAGGAATGGGACATGGTGATGGCTCACAACTTGCGTTCCGTGTTTCTTGGGGCCAAGCTGGCGCATCCCTTGCTTAAAGCCCACGGCGGTGGGGCGATTGTCAATGTATCCTCAGTGCATGCCATCGCCACTTCAGCTAATATCTCGGCTTATGCGGCCAGTAAAGGCGGCTTGCTGGCGCTGACACGCGCGATGGCCATAGAATTCGCTCCTGATAACATCCGCGTTAATGCCATCCTGCCGGGGGCGGTGGATACTCCAATGCTGAGGGCAGGCTTGAACCGTGGGCATGTCACCGGCAGCCGAATCGAGGAGCGCTTGGAAAACCTGGCGCGTAAGACCGTCAACGGGCGCATCGGGCGCCCAGAAGAGATCGCCCGTGTTATTTACTTCTTGGCCGATGAAACCATGTCCTCCTTTATGACCGGTCAAGCCGTGGTTGTGGATGGGGGTGCAACTGCCAGGTTGAGTACAGAGTAAAAGATATTTCCGATGGCAAATATGAGCGTTCGACAGCGAATAAAACAGGCATTCCCTGCACCAATCTGGCATGTAGTGAGTTCAGCGCGCTATGCTGTACAACGCGCCGCTCAGTGGCCTGAAGCTACTTTCCACCCATTACGGCGCAGCAGTATTCAATTGTTGTCTACTTACAAAGATTTTCACCGCGGCCAGCGTTGTTTCATCATCGGCAATGGGCCTAGCCTGAAGAATACGAATCTCTCCAAGTTGCACAATGAGGTCACTTTTGGCATGAACCGGATATACCTGCAATTTCCAGAGCTTGGCTTTACCACTACCTACTTTGTTACTGTGAACAACCTGGTAATTGAGCAGTTTGCTGGTGATATTTTAGGACTATCTATACCCAGGTTTCTCGCCTGGCATGCCCACAATCACCTGGGCTGGCAAGCGGTTGTTGATAGCCAAGTAGGTACAGCGCCGGTGATCTTTCTGCACACCACCTACACTGGCCCTAAATTTGCCAGGGAGGCGCGTGGTCGCCTGTGGGAAGGTGCCACAGTGACCTATGTAACCATGCAATTAGCATATTACATGGGCTTTGAGACCGTCATCCTGATTGGTGTGGACCATAACTATACCACCAAAGGCAAACCAAACACCACGGTAGTCTCTCAAGGTGACGACCCTGATCACTTCAATGCTCGCTACTTCGGCAAAGGCTTGCGTTGGCAATTACCCGACCTGGAGACATCGGAGCGGGCGTACCTTATGGCGCGGCAGGCCTTTGAGTCCGATGGTCGCCAGGTGTTGGATGCTACTGTGGGTGGTCAGTTGACCGTTTTCCCCAAGGTGAGCTACGATGACCTTTTTTAATCCTGGGCAATCTAAACGTACTCAAATCGTTTTATGGGTGGTTTTAGTCGGGCTACTGGGTTTAGCAGGTTTTATCCGCCTGCTTGATCTGACTGATCCCCCCATCGATTTTCATCCCTCTCGCCAGTTGCGTAACGCCGTGATCGCCCGAGGCATTTATTATCAGATGTTACCGAATGCCGATCCCGACTTACGCCAGCAAGCCATTGCCCTGGCTAATGCGGCCGGCCGCTACGAGCCGCCCATTCTCGAGACGATTGTGGCATGGACTTACCGGGTTATGGGAGGGGAATATTTGTGGGTATCCCGTATTTACAGCACGCTCTTCTGGTTGGTGGGGGGCCTGGCCTTATTCTTCCTGACGCGCCGCATGACCACGGCGGGTGGTGCATTGGCCGCTTTGAGCTATTATCTTTTCCTGCCTTTCAGCGTGCAGGCCAGCCGCTCCTTCCAGCCCGATCCGCAAATGGTGATGTGGTTCCTCCTTTCGGTTTATTGTCTTTACCGTTGGTCTGATGCCCGGGAGTGGAAATGGGCCATTCTTGCAAGTATTACCGGCGGTTTGGCGGTATTGGTCAAGATTGTGGCCGTCTACCTGGTGGGGGGCGCTGGCGTGGCTATTGTGCTATTGGCTTTAGCAGCTCAGGACGATAAACGCGGTCTGATTAGACGGGTATTATCAAGCTGGCAGGTCTGGGTCATGGTTTTGCTCATGGTCATACCACCGGCTGCTTATTACCTGGCGGGCAGGCCGGAAGGCGCCTCTGGGTATTTCTCGCAGTGGATAGGCCCGTTGGCCCATTTGATCCTCAGCCCATCATTCTATGTACGCTGGATCAGTTTCCTGCATGCCTGGTTAGACCTGACGTTGATCCTGCTCGGCCTGGTGGGCGTGTTGCTCTCTATACCGCGTAACCGCACACTGTTGTTGGGATTGTGGATTGGCTATGGCATTTACGGTCTGACCATGCCTTACCAGATGTATACCCACAATTATTATCATATCCAGTTGATCCCTATCGTGGCTTTATCCATAGCGCCGGTGGCGCAAGTTTTAGTAGAGCGCCTGGCACAGCAAGCGAAGCTCTGGCAGTGGGCATTCATCGGGTTGTTTATAATGGCTATCGCCTACTCATCATGGGTGGCGCGCTCAGTACTGATGGCTGAAGACTTCCGCAGTGAACCAGCTTACTGGCAGGAAATGAGCAAGGCTTTACCAGTGGATGGAAAGATCATTGCCTTGACCAATGACTATGGCCTGCGTCTTTTATATTACGGCTGGTGCAATGTCGGCTTGTGGCCCAGCTCGGGGGAGCAAGATCTCTCGGAATTGCGTGGCAGCGGCAAAGATTTCCAACAGCAGTTTACCAACCGTACCGCGGAGTACGGCTATTTCCTGGTCACAGCTCAAGGACAGTTGAACAAGCAGCCTGAGTTGAGTGAAATGTTGTATACGCATTATCCCATGGTGGTCAAGGGAGATGGTTATATGGTTTTTGATCTAAGAAATCCATAATGAGTATTGATAGTGAAAATGATTCCAGCTTACCCCTGGTGACGATCATAACACCATCCTATAACCAAGCAGCTTTCCTGGAATATACCATCCAATCAGTGTTCTTGCAGGATTATCCGCGTCTGGAATACATGGTTGTGGATGGTGGCTCGAATGATGGTAGCGTGGATATTATCCGTAAATATGCCGACCGTCTAGCTTGGTGGGTCTCTGAACGCGATAAAGGGCAGGGTGAGGCGATCAACAAGGGGCTGGAGCGCGCTCAAGGTGAAATGGTCGCTTGGCTCAATTCAGACGACCTCTACCTGCCGGGGGCAATCAGCGGGGCGGTTAAAGCTTTGCAGGCTCATCCTGAGGTTGGTCTGGTCTTTGGGGATGCACTCACTATAGATGCTCAGGGCAACCCTCTCAACATCCTGACCTTTGATGAATGGGGTTTGGAGGAGCTGCTGAGCTTCAGGATCATCTGCCAGCCGGCGGTCTTCATGCGTCGGGGAGTCTTACAAAAAGCAGGTTTCCTGGACAAATCTTATCACTTTATGCTGGATCACCATCTCTGGTTGCGCATGGCAAATCTTGCGTCGGTTAAATATGTGCCAGAAATATGGGCGGCTGCCCGCCAGCATGGTTGGGCTAAGAACGTAAACCAGGCGGTTGGCTTTGCCTTGGAAACTCACCGCTTATGGGAATGGATTAAGACAGAGCCAAAATTGGGACCTCTGGCCATGCAAAACTGGCAGCAGGTGGAGGGCGGCGTGTATCGCCTGGAGGCGCGCTATCTTTTGGATGGGGGTGCGCCCTGGTCGGCTTTGAAGACTTATCTACAAGCATTGTTCATTCGTCCCGGTTATACCTTGAAGCACTGGCACCGTATGGTCTATGCCGTCCTGGTCATCCTGGGTCTGGGGAAGAGCGCCGATAGGCTGGTAAAAAGGTATTTTCAATGGCGCGCTGAACGCCAGCGCGAGCGTTTAATGGCATCAGTATATAGCCGGGTACCTACTACTGCCCAATCAGGCGATTGGCCAGGGCTAGCTGGGCAGAAGCTTTAATTTTATATATCGAATGTCACGAATTGATAAAGACCACGAATTAAAAAAGCAGCCGATTCTGGTTTCCGGCGCCCACCGCGCCGGTACTACCTGGCTGGGTAAGATGCTGGCAGCCAGCCCTGAGATCGCCTATATCAGCGAGCCGCTCAACGTGCTGCGTCGTCCAGGCGTGTTTGGAGCCAAAGTTGAGCGCTGGTACACCTATATCTGTGCAGAGAATGAAAGTGAGTATTTAGCCGCCTTCCAGAAATTGCTCTGTCTGAGATATGATCTGTGGGCAGAAATTCGTTCTTTGCGCTCATTCAGGGACATCAAGCGCATGGGACGGGATGCCAGTATTTTCTGGCGAGGCAAATTGACCGGGGCGCGACCGCTGCTGAAAGACCCTTTTACAGTGTTTTCCCTAGCATGGTTTATCCAGCGCTTGAATTGTGAAGTTGTGGTAGTCGTGCGCCACCCCGCCGCCGTTACCAGCAGCCTCAAGCGCCTGGGTTGGACTTTCGATTTTTCAGACTTGCTCCAGCAACCACTGTTAATGCGAGATTGGCTGAAGCCTTTCCGCCGCGATATGGAAGCTATGCTGGATACTCCTCAGGATGTGGTCGGCCAAAGCGCGCTGCTATGGCGTATCATATACAGCGTAGTGGCATGGTATCAAGAAACCCTAAAGATTCACATGGTACGCCATGAAGACCTTTCACTCAACCCTGTAAGCGGTTACCACAATCTATACGAGTCTCTGGGATTGCGCTTCAGCCCTCGCGTTGAACAGGCGATATTAAACTCCAGCAGTTCAGAGAATCCAGGAGAATTGTCGCAAAAAGCAGTACATTCCATTCTCTTGGACAGCCGCGCTAATTTGAAGAATTGGAAAAAGCGGTTAAGCTCGGAGGAAATTGACCGTATTCGGTTTATGACTGATGATATAGCCATGCGTTATTATTCGGATGAGGATTGGGAATGAATCTCCCTTTAGTTTCCATTGTCACCCCCTCTTATAATCAGGCTCAATTCCTAGAAACCACCATCCGCTCAGTACTGGACCAAGTCTATCCCAACCTCGAATACATGGTCGTGGATGGCGGTTCCACGGATGGCAGCCTGGAGATCATCCGTAAGTATGCTAACCGGCTGGCATGGTGGGTGTCAGAGCGAGACCGTGGGCAGACGGACGCCATCAATAAGGGCTTTGCACGCGCCCAAGGCCATATCCTGGCATGGTTGAATTCAGATGATACGTATGACCCCCGGGCTGTTGCTGAGGCGGTGACCTTCCTGCAGACTCACCCGGATGTGGGCATGGTTTATGGGGATGCCAATTTTATCGATGAGCAGGGGCAAGTGATCGGGCGTTTCCCTGCTCGCCAAACGGATTACCGTCGCCTGCGCCAGGGGTATGTGCATATTCCCCAGCAGGCTGCATTCTTTCGGGGGGATTTATGGCGACAGGTAGGTCCGCTGGATCCAACTTTTTACTTTGCCATGGATTATGACCTGTGGGTGAGGCTTGCAAAGATTGCCCAACTGGCATACCACCCGCATTTATGGGCAACCTTCCGTCTGCACGGCAGCGGTAAGACCAGGTTGGCAGATGACCGCTGCTGGCCTGAGATGCTTAAGGTTCACTATAGAAATGGGGGAAGCTGGTTTTCCTGGCTGGTTTTCAAGGCCAAGGTGAGGCCGCTGGTCTTTGCCTGGTTGCCGATGCGTCTACGCCTATGGTTGCGCCGGGCGCTGCACTAATAGCTTTAATCTCCACCAAGCGTTTGACAAACGTTTCCGCATTTCCTTATCTAACTTGGATTATCCCGACAGTTTGCCTTATAATATAATGACAAGATGAAATTCACCCCCACTACCATCCCGGATGTTATTGTCGTTGAAGCAAGTATCTTCAAGGACGAGCGCGGCTTTTTCATGGAAACTTTCCAGGCGCGCAAATTCGCCGAGGCTGGTATTTCAAGCCCATTTGTCCAGGATAATTATTCCGGATCTTTCCAGGGGACGCTGCGCGGCCTGCATTACCAAATCCGCCAGGCACAGGGAAAGCTGATACGGGCGGTGATCGGTGAAGTGTTTGATGTGGTGGTGGATCTGCGGCGAGGTTCGCCGACCTATGGAAAGTGGGTGGGGATCCACCTTTCTGCCCGTGGTGCCTCCGAGCCGAATCCGATCCAGTTATGGGCACCACCCGGTTTTGCGCATGGCTTTTACGTGCTCAGCGATTTTGCCGAGATAGTTTATAAGGTGACTGACTTCTATGCCCCAAAGTGGGAGCGAACTTTACTGTGGAACGATCCTGACCTGGGCATCGAGTGGCCTCTTTTAGAGAGTAAACCGCCGCTTATTTCCCCGAAAGATGCCCAAGGAAAACCGCTGGCTGAAACGGATTTATTTGATTGAATCATTTTCTCCCCTCTCCACGTGAGTGGAGAGGGGTGGGGGGTGAGGTCTTATGCAAAACGTATTAGTCACCGGCGGAGCCGGCTTCATCGGCTCCAACTTCATTCATTACCTGGGCAAGGCAGAGCCCCAGGCGCACATTATCAACCTGGATGCCCTAACCTACGCCGGCAGCCTGGAGAATCTGAAGGATTTGTCTGAGCCGCAGCGCCATATCTTCGTGCACGGCGACATCCGCGATAAAGAGCTGGTAGCTGACCTGCTGGTCGATTACCAGGTG
>Ga0315295_10001172_pt1 | contig 22565 bp, 6 predicted proteins | sample YL17G14_0_MG_FD_204453 | JGI IMG/M metagenome (GOLD analysis project Ga0315295, IMG submission 204453) | Sediment microbial communities from Yellowstone Lake, YNP, Wyoming, USA - YL17G14_0 | ecosystem: Environmental > Aquatic > Freshwater > Lake > Sediment | place: USA: Wyoming | collected...
CGGCCCGTAGAGTTACTTTTGAATTTTACGATGCGGATAATAAAGAGCTTGCCGGTAAAACCAAGGAATACGATTCTGCCTGGGAAATGCACCAGCTCTTTAGCACAGCCAGAGACTACAAAATCGAAGGTAATGAAGTTATTTTTCTTGATAGGAATGGACAAGTTCTAGATGCCATAAAAGGTGAAGTTGTCCCCGGCGAAACAAATTATACCTTTAGATTTAGGCACTACAATTTAAGCTATAGGAATGCCAATAATCATGGACATTGAAAGAAAAACTTTTACGCCGCCCTGGGATAAACCAGAATTCAGAAGATCATATAATTTCGCTTCCCTTAAAAAAGGGGCGCAAGCCGCACGCCTTATCGGACCAGCTTTAGCCAGAAAATCCGATCTTGCCTGGCTGGACGGAGGAAGCGGAAGCGGAAAATCGGCTTCCTTTCTGCTTGATAATTTAATGCGCAGAAATATATTTCCTGGTCAGATCACTTTAGTTGATAGAAATAGAGAGGCGCTGAATAAAGGATTTGTTCAGAAATTTCTTTTAGAAAACGTAGCGGAAGGTGCACGCCCAAAGGTATTATCCCAGCCAGCAGATATAAAAAGCCTGCCTTTTATTCCGGAACAATCCATAGATTTATACACCTTAAGTAGCGTTATTGAGCATCTGGACCCTATGGAACGAAAGGCTGTCCTGGAGGAAGCCCAGAGAATATTGACCCGGAACGGTGTTCTTCTGATCGTTTGTCCATTGGCTTCTCCTTTTGCAAAAGCAATACATCGAATTGAAAAACGGCTCGGTTTAGTTTCCGGAGGAAGCGTAGATAATGTGGGACATATTGATGAAACTCATAAAGAATGGTTCACCCGCGATTTATTGGTCAGTACCATCGAAAGGGAAAGCGATTTTAGATTAAGAGGAGAAGATTTTTACATTTATGGATCCATTAGATCATTTTGGAGGGTCTGGTTGGGCTCCCGCCTTCAGGCTCTAATGCCGACCTCTGCCAGAAAGACGCTAGCTATGGGAGGAATGTTTGTTTTTCAAAAATAGGCATAATGACCCCTAAAAGCAACCTCGGTAACCAAGCTTCGCCGCCTGCTCCGTCTAGCGAGACGATTTTTTGATTTCTACCCCAAAAAACTGAAATCCCAGCCCAAATTTGACGATATATATATAGGAAAGGAAGAGGCTATCATGGTTACCATAAGCGAAGCAGCAATCAGGACTGAAAGTCCGGTACACATAAGCCCATTCGGATTCGTGAACCGCGGGCGGATGGCGGCCGATCTGCGCAACCTGGCCGAACGCGGGGACCCCACCCTCATCACCCAAATCGCTCTCCAGCAGGGCATCTTGAAGTTCCGTTATAGTAATATCTCCCTATCTTCCCTGGAAGCTTCCAATCTGAGAAGCATTATCACTCCGGAAAGATGGAATAGTTTCTTGACCGGTTTGCAGGAAGAAACCGGGATATCCTTGGATGGAATTTATCCCCTTGAAGAAAAGACCTCTTCCGTACGAAACCTATTGACCAAAGGTTTGTTCAAGATCGAAGCCGGACTGTACGTCGGCTATCGCTTCGTGGATCGGCAGTTCGATCGCGTCTCTGAAACCTTAAATCCCGACCTGCGCCGGATGGGCGACATCTACCGCGACGGGATCAACACTGCCGAAGATATTGAGATCCTGTCCCGCGCCGGATCGTTAACTGCCGGACTAAAAAGCGCGGGAACCTTTACCCTGGCTCTGGCAGGCGGAGTTGCCACCCTCTTTGCCCTGGCTTCGGTTTTCGCAGTTTCACTGCCAACCATAGCTATTCCCGGCATGGCCGCCGCTTTCGCTTATTCCTACATCCCCGGATTCCGGGATACGGTTCACGGAATCGTCAAAGCCATTATCCCCCTGGGCCTGGGTATTGCCGCCCGCACCATCGCGCACAAAAATCATATGGGATGGGTAACTGAGATCCTCGCCGGGTACGCCACCTTTATCGGCTCACACGCAGTCGTCGGGATGTACAATCGCATTAAAGAGAACAGACGCATTGCCACCCTCATGCGCGATCAAGCCCCCTTGATCCGCGAAAGACAGATCTTAGAAAAGATTCTGGATGAACTCTACGACCTGAAAGAAGCGCAGAGGGGAAGATCGGCGGCCTCTGAAGACCGGAGATTCCAATCTTCGAGAAATAGTTCCGAGGAAAAGATTGAGCTTTTCCTGTCCGATCTGAATGAAGAAAAACTGCTCAGCGATGTGCAAAAAACTGATCTGCGTTCCTGCCTGCTCAAAGTCAGAGACGCAATCCGGGAACTCAACCAGAGCGGAGAAGAAACCACCTATGCCGAAATCCATCAGGCCCGCAACGCCAAGATCGACCAGGCCCTCTCAGCGGTTTATGACATCCTAAGAGAACTCCGCATACCTGAATTCCATGTGCCCAATCAAAAACTCACCGCCTTTGCCCGCATGGCCAAAACCTTAGGACTCGTATATCTGCTTCCGCTCTCCCAATGTTTCACCAACGAGATGCAGCTCCCCATTGAATCCAAGCTCTTTGCGGCGGCTTACTTAGCCCAGCTCTTTAACGCTTATGGATCCACCCTTTTTACCGGAACGGTAGAAATCGCCGAGCATGTGGAACCCACTCAGTATCCAAAAGTAAAAATTCCCAAGTCTCAGTTGCCCATACTATCCATGCTGCGCTATACCTTGGACGGTTTCCCCGGGGATTCCCCCATGGAATCACTGGTTTACGATATACTGGCCAGAGTTCAAAAGGGGAATTACCGGGTAGTGGTGCAAAACGGCCTCGGCACCGGATGGCTGCAGGTCCGGGGCTTTGTGATGCTGGCCAATCGCTATGATGCCCGTATCGCGATTGTCAGACAAATAATCGACACCGTTCCGGCACTGCAGAGGATGAATGAAGAGCAAAAAGATCTGCTGGCGGCTACGCTCTCCGTTAAGGAAAAGCACACTCCCGCCCACCGGGTGGTGGATGATGTGGCCTATGCCGCTTACGACAATGCTCCCACCGAAGGTCAGGTGGTAAGGTTCCGCGATTCTCTGGGCGCCTGGCACGGCGAGCGAGTCACCCTGGATGCTATGACCCGCCTGTTTGACGAGCGATTGTCAGTAGAAGTCGAGGACGGCTCCCTGCGGAGCAAATATGTTCAGGTGTTGAGGGACCTCCCGCAAGCCGTGTTCGTACAAAAGGATTTCAACCTGGAAGTCCTGTATAATCACTCGGCCCTGCGCAACGCTTTGAAGCGGCTGGATTCTAAGAACAGATTAAGCGAAGAGGAACTGGATGATCTGGTATCCCTGGTGGAGAGGAACCGGAAGCGCTACCTGACCAACGAAATGCGGCGCTACGCCCACGCCGCCGGCATCGATTCCACCCGGGCCTATATCATCGCCCAGGACGTCACCGATAAGCTCCAATTTGAAAAGCGCGGCGTGGATCCCGTGGCGGAGCTGGGGAATGAATTGATCCTCCTCAGACAAAACCTAAGCCCGGAAAGAAGGCAGAAACTGGTTGAGCTCTTAGGAGAAGAATTCAACCTTGAGACCTCCGCCGCTGAAGATTTGATCAGCGCAGTCGCCGGGGTTGACGTGGAGGCCGGCAGCCGCGACCTGCTTAAAGAATACGATTTCTCCAGCCACGATCTGATCGACTACTATTACAAAGTCAGGGCTTTCATGGAGGTCTCCCGCACCTTGCAGCTTACCGGCGCGGCCAACACCGAGGAAGCCAATTACCGCAAGATCTTTGCCAGCATCATGAAAAAGGATCAGGATACTTTGACTCCCGGCGAGACCGCTTTCAAGAATCAAATCTTAAAGATCATCGAAGGGAGTTTTAAAAAGGCCATCGAGGACAAGGTCAAGATCAAACTTTACGGACAGTCCATCAGGAAAGAGGATCCCTCAAGCTGGACCCCCGCCGAGCAATTCGATTTCTTAATGTCAGAAAGCTCGCTGGAGCTGACCCTGGCCATCAAGATCGAATACGAGGCCTTGGTCCACGGGTTCCTGGAGAAGGGTTTAAAAAAAGCGCACAGCCGCTTCACCAACGCCAAAGAACTAAGCGAGGAGATCGGAGCGGTCCTGGCCCAGCACCAGATCGTGGCCAGTGACTGGACCAGCCAAGTAAGAGCCAAAATGGGCCTGGGTCTCTCCCGTGAAGCCGCCGAACACGAAGTCTGGCAGGAATGGCTGGACGGGATGGAACCCCTGGTCAAAGAAATCGTAATCAATAAATTAAAAGAGAAAGGATTTTACAGCAAAGAAAGGATTAACCAGGGCTCCGGAACCTACGAAGAGGAGATCGTCTGGGACATCATTAAAACCGAGCTTACTCGCCATAAGCAGAATGTGGATGCCATGACTCACGGCGCCTTGCAGCTTTTTGCTCAGGAGCTGGACGGGATAAGAACCATCACCAAGCAGCTGCCCGCTAATCCCAAACTGATGCCTATCGTAGACAAGATCAAGGCCAGCAAGGCCCGTCAGGCCGCCCTGACATCCGAATTGCAAGATCGAATCGGATCTGAAGAAGTAACCTCGGTCCTGGCCAAAAAAGTTAAAAGTCTTCTTAAGCTGGGGATGGGAAGCATGTGGCGCGGAGGCAACGTTATCCAAGGTTATCTTAGGCCCTTTGATATATTAATCGACGAGATACCCCAGGTTATACTGGGAAATAAAGATCTGGTCTTGCCGCACGAAGGCGAAGAATACCTGATAGCTAAAAGAACTGAAAAAGGCGACGGAGATCTAAAGGAGGCCAAACTGACTTTTGGTCAATTTAGAAGAGCAATTGATGGGGCAGATAACAAAGAATCCATTCTTTCCACTTTAACCGAATTAACCAAGATTGAAGCTGAACTTTACGAACAGGGAATGTCTCTGCGTGAATTAATTGCCTCTTATGAACATGCGCCGGATTTTCTCCCTGGCAACCAGAGAGCCAAGCTGTTAGATCGAGCCACTCCCACTCATTTTGCTGAAACCGTAATCGGCCTGGTCAAACCGACCACCACCGCCGCCAATCTACAAACCGAACTGCAAGGCAAAATAGTAGATATCGTAAACAACATGCTTAAGCTGGAAGCTCGCACCCGGAACAACCGGGCCCGATTGCACTGGAATGGAAGCCCAATTGTGGATCTTTTAAAAGAACTGGATGGGACTATCACCAAAGGAACGGTCCGAAGAAGAAACAACCCCACCCTCTCCGCCCAGCATAAAGACTTGGTCTTAACGCATCTAAACCAGTGCTTTGCTCGAGCACAGGACCTGTCCTCCAGTAAAGCCGAGTATTCCAGCACCATCGCCACCGGCGCCCGGGTGGAAGAAAAACAGGGAGTGATCTTAAGAAATGTCATCCGCCGGCTGGTGCGTGGACAAGCCGGCTACTTTGATATACCCGAAGAAGTGCATAATCAGATCAAGGATGATGTAGTGAGGCTAATTCGCTTGCGTGCGGATGAAACCGAAGACGCGGAAAGCAAACTTGAACGGGGCATCACTCCCGACGATATCGCCCGCAAGCTTATCTTTTTGATCTGGAATCGCGGTCTTTCCCCTACCGCCGCCGCCCGGTTGGTCTGGCGCGAAATGTGGGAAGAAGGCCAGCCAGCCAGGGAAGAGCGGAAAACCACCCGCGCCTACAACCGCAATGAGCTGGCCATCGGCGAGATCAAGGCCAATCTCTACGACGCGGCCGAAAAGATCGCCCTCTTGACCTGCGCCCACGAGGTTCTGGGGGTTACCGCGGCCTATATGGAAGCATTAAGACGCAATAGCGAATTCGATCAGAGGGAAAGAGAACATCCCTATATGAAGCAACTGCTTAGCATGGCAGGAGCGGCCTCCATTGAAGATTTAATCCAGGCCAAGCCCCGGCTGGGAAGCATTCTAAACCGTCTATTGTACAGCTACGGGCGCCGCCTGAACGCTGAGCAGAGAAGGGCTTTAAGACACTGGGCTTCCGATACCAGAAGAAAATTGGAGCACGATGCGGAGATCAAAGCTCGTATAGAGTGGCTCGAGCAGGAAAATGCCAAGCTGGAAGATGAAAAACAGATCCGCCAGAACACAATTGAGATCCGCACCCTGGGCGAAGAAGTCCTTTACAAATGCCCCTGGTATTGTGTCCCGGCTCTGTGGACTCCCAGAGATAAAACAAATGTTGCCAAGCAGTTCATCGGGATCGAGAAGATGCGCCGGCGCACCATCATCCCCAGAGCTCAGACCCTGGAAGAAATTGCGGCTTTCCTCTGCTCTAAGCAGGGTAAGTTTGAATGGGTGATTGAAGAGGGCCGCGCGGTGGAAGATGCGATCAATATGCGCAAGATCGCCCGGATCGGCGATGAACTCCTGGGGATACAGCCTCGAGAACTGGAAGAAAAACCGGCTCTGATCAAGGATCATACTGAGGCCGCCTATCAAAACTGGCAGGCGGAGGAGAAAAGGATCACCTCTTTGATTTCCGGAGAAGTGCAGAGAAAAGAAGAAGCTGGCGAGGCCATTAGAAATTCATTGGACACCCGCAGGTTTGATCCCACCCTTTTTGAAAAACTGGGGGCTACTTTCTTTGGCAATTTTGATACCGATAACATCGTTTCCAAGAGATTTTTAGAACTCCTGCCTTACATGGGATATCACCATGGCATGCTCATCTATTGGGGAGATGCTTTCTTCCAGGCCGGTCACGACAATTATGAATATCAGGGCGGCGGCAATTTAATGCGCGCCCAATACGACAAGGATCACACCCTCTCCCGCAACATGTGGCTGGCCCGGGTGTGGAGATCGGCGCTGGGCGTGGTGAGAAATCGTTCCCGCAGGGCTCGTCGGGTCGCTTTCCCGGTGGGTTATGCCAACTTCAAGCACTTAGATGGTATCATGGAATGGGCTTACACCGTAACCGCCGCCAACTGGGCCGATAAGGCCATGGCCACTCAGGATGATCTTTTCCTAAGCTCATTTAAAGGGAAACTCACTTCCAAGGTGTTATGGCTGGCCAAATGGGGTTCTATAGCCGCTCTGGCTTATAGCGGAGCAGATTATCTCGCAGAACATACTCATCTGGTAGGAAATCTAATCGGCAATTTAACTGACCTTCCGGCCGATAGCACTCTGTGGGCGGCAGGAATCTACGGCCTAAGCAAAGTGTTAAGCTCGACTAAATGGTGGCATTTCGCCAAGCGGGCCACTTGGATGATACCCTGGCTGGGCCTGGCTTATGCCGGCTTCACCGGGATCTTTGCCGGAGCGGACGCCATCCCGGGTATTGCATCTGCCGAAATGGCAGCCGCAGTGGTAGGCGGAGGCTACCTGGTCTCCAAAGCGCTTAAAACCTCGCCGGTCCCCACCATTTTTGGCGCTTATCTTGCGGCCTCGGCTCTTTCCGGAGGGTTCTCCGGGCACGAGTTCTGGCAGATCGCGGGATGGGCGGGCGCCGCCAATGCCATAGGTTTTGATCTGTTGCCTCGCATAGCAAATAAAATTAACGGAAAAACACTTAAACTCAATCAGTATTACCGGGGCTCCATACTTTACAATATCCTATCCGTAGTGGAAGACGCCGCCACTTCATTGGCCATCTACTCTAAAGGTTTCCATATCGCCGGAAACAAGGGCGCCTTCCAGTGGAACGACGCCGTAACCAATATCGGCGTGCTCTCCGGCCAGTACGACAGGTGGTTCGGCGGAACCGGAGAAGCCATCAGAGAAGCTGGTCCCATGTTCTATGCTCATCGCCAGGCCTTAACTCTAAGACAGTGGGCCGACATGTTCTCCATTTATCTTTATCCGCAGAGCACCCTGGCGGCCGATGCCAACCGCTTAACCCTGGTGGCCCTGTCCGCCCTGTGGATCCCGGCGCTTTTGCTCTTAAATCCGGAAACCAATCCGGTTTTCCTTCAACAGCATCTGGGCTGGATCTGTGAGCTGGGCATTGCCGCTTTCATTATGTGTATGCTTACTTTTCGAGCCAGCCGCGCGCACGAGGGCGCCCAGGAGCCGGACTTCTGGGAAATTCTTAAAGGTTTGAAAAATGCGGATCGTTTCTACAATGGCTTGGGTTCGGTAGGAAGGCATCTTATGCTGGAAACCGCCACCCAGCCGCCGGTGAGGGCCGGAACCATGAAGAAAGTATACAGCGGCATTCGCACCACCTTTACGGTTACCCAGAACTTCGTTAAAGCCATGAAGATCAATTACTGGGATCTGGATGAAAAATATCTTTATGCGCCCTGGTATAAGAGATTATACGGCTACGGGCGCGGATCCCTGAATGACACCACCCGCTTCATGGGACAGAACTGGCTGTGGATGTCGCTCTTTGGCTTCTTAAGCTACAAGGTCATTGACAACAATCTCATTACGGATGGTTTTGAGTATAAAGACTTTTCCTCGCTGCCCATGTTCTTTGTGAGCTTCTGGATGCTGTATGAGGCGCAGAAACTCTTGCTGGGTCGGCTCTTCCTGAATTGGGGAGTGGAGCCGCTGAGCGAGCATAGAAAATGGGAACAAGAGAATCGCAGACGCTTGCTTGAAGCCGTCGACGGGAGGGCTGAATCAGATGAGTCCTAAAGTTGGAGAAGTAAGATCGCTCATTCGACCGGATACCCCTACTCGCCGGTTTGCCAAACGGGCGGGCTGGGCGCTGGCGGCGGGCTTGACCCTGGGCGCCCCTCAGATCGCCCAATGGGTCAGCGATCGGATCAATCCTCCTATCGCCAGAACCACCGCGGCCCAGGTTGTGGAAAATAATTTCAACCCCGGCCGCCCCTCGCCGGAATTCCTGGAGTCCTGGAGGGGGGCCTTGCCAGAGATCCTCAAAACCTATCTGGGAATAAAAACCGAAGCCAATTTCGGCGACAATCCCCGGTCTTATATCTATCAGCTCCCCACCGGAGAGATGTACATCTGGAGATTACAGGATGCCGACACCGTATCCGAAGCCACCGGTTACGGAGCCCAGATCATTACTAATTATTCTCTGGCTTCACGGTCCCGGGAATATCAGCCCATCTTCAACGGCCTGATCAAGGGTTATGTTACCGCCACCCAATATAACCAGAACGGTCTCATGCCCTGGCGATTGGTGAAAGAAATATCCCGCAACGAGCAGGGAGAGATCGTCGAGATAAAAATGACCCCGCCCAGCATAACCAACAATCACAGCGCCACCGACGCCGAGCTTTACACCGCCTGGGCCCTGATCGAAGCTGACCAGCTGGTGCAAAGCCAGGTCTGGGAGGCCCCGGCTGAAGGGCGGGATTACTACCGGAATCTGGCCGCCAGCATCATCTCCAAGCTCAAGACCCATTGCGTGGTGGAGATGAACGGACGCCATATCCTGACCGTTTCCGACGGATGGGGGCACCCGGATGTGCTCAAGGGCGCGGTCACGGTCAACCCCTCTTACTACAACCCCGCCGCCCTGCGGGTTTTTGCCGAGTTCGACCGCTCGGAAAACCAGAGCGGGGAAAATTACTGGCTTAAGGTATTAAGAGATAATTTTGAAGTTTTCAGCCAGGCCACCGTTTTTTCCAGAACCATGTTCGAGGAATTGCAAGACCCGGAAAAGCGAAAACGGCATCTCATCCAAAACTCCCAGGGCGATTATGTTCTGGACTGGGTCCATCGCGAATATATAAATTCTCTGCTGGGAAGAGTCGGTTATGAATTAACTGAATTCGGAATGGAGCCCCTGGAAATAGATGGGAAAAAGCTAACGCAGAAACAAAAGGATGATAGGCGTGATGGTCATCTGAGAGCCGATCATCAAAGCCAGGCGCAGATGGATCGCGGACAATTGGTGATAACACCGCAGATGCTGGAAGAGATCCTAAGGGTGATAGGCGAGGCCCATGTGGTTCCTTTTGTGCCCGATCAACTGGAGGTAATGGTGGAGGCGGACGGGGGGATCGAGGTCCGCATTGAATACGGTGAGTCCCAGCTTTCCTTCACCGAAAAAGACGACGGCATCCGCGGTTACCGCGAACTGGCTGTTTTCCTTTTAAGATACGATGACCGTCAAGATGATTCTGTTCCGGCTCACTTGAAAGTCAGTCAGAACATGTTCGATCTCCTGTATCATCTCATGCAAGGTAAACAGGCCGGCGCCGCCCGGGTGGACCAGTTCCGGGAAATCGCTCCCCTGGCTACCCTGCTCATGGGAGCATACGGAACCGGCAACTCCGATATGGCCCGAGATTTCGAAGCCGAATTCAACCGTTATGTCAATGAAAATACACTCTTTGACCCGACCGATGCCCGGGGAAGGATGCCCCGTTATTTTGGTCCCACCCTGGCCCTGCTAACTTTGACTGAAACCCTAAGACCGGCAGCAGCGGAGGTTTCCCCCTGGGGCCGCGTCCCTGAAACCGTTAGAGTGGAGCCGGAGCTGGAAAGACCGCTCCCCTCCTCCGGCAACCTGCTGGATGCCCCGCTGGATTTCATGGTGGATTACATGACCAACTTCGGCTCGGAACCTACCTACCCGGTAACCGCCCGGAAGATGGCGCGCGACGCCCAGGCCAACGCGGAGGAATTCCGCCCCACCCGGGCCACCGCCCATTACAACGCCGGGTCCAACCTGCGCAACGCCGGTAAGTACCGCGCCGCCGCGGAGGAATTCTACCAGGCCCTGCAACTTTCCCGCTGGGAGGAGAATCCGCGCGAAGCGCTGGCGGCCATGTTCAACATCGAGGGGATCCTAAAGACTTTAAATTACGGACCGGCTGAGATCGCGGATATCTTCATATACCTTTCCGGAAGAGAGAACCTGGATCCCAAAGTGCGCCTGGCGCTTACCGGCGGAGCGGTGAAACAGTTGAACGAGGCCGGCAACTACAACCGCGCCCTGCTTTTGGGGATCGAATTCCTGAAACAATATAAACTGCTCAAAGAGCATCCTTCCTTGTTTGACGATCTGAGAAATTATTCCGAAAACACCGATCTGCCCTCCCGCCAGCTGCTGGCCAACGTGATCACCCAGATCATGCGCGCCGCCGCCCAGCAGGGCAGGATCTCCGATTTTACTTATGAAAAAAACGGCGTGACCAAGAAGATCCAGGTCCTGGACTTTGAAAGCGAGCTGCCCCGGCTGATCGCCCGGATCCTGCTCGAAGGGGAATCCCCCCAGCTAAGCGGCGATCTGGGGGAGGTCTTGCGGCTTATCCAGGACCTAAGGGGAGAAGTTCCCGCAACCTTCAAGCCGCGCATTCTGCTGGCCCAGGCTCAGGCCGAGCTGAATACCATGTACAATCTCTACACCCAGATCAAGCATTTAGGTTTTCTTTCCCCCGAGAGCGTCAACGAAAGCTTGGGTGATCTGGATAGTCGCTATGGGGTTTTCGCCGACCAGCGGATCAAGATCCTGCATACCGGCCAATTTGCCGAACGCGCCTTAATGCAAGTCCTAAGAATGGAGCTGCAGGGGGAAAGGGACGTCTTCATTATGGAATTTGCCCTGCGGGGCCTGGGCACCATCCACAGCTTATCTCCCAAGATCCTGACCGATCTCACCAAGCAGCAGAGGTTGATCTACAAATACGAATTCAATCGCGAGGGAGAGCAGGCGCGCTCGGACCGGAGCCTCCTGGGCGAGCTTTTGGCGGGACATCGGCCGGTGGAGGTCCAGACCCGAGGAAATTTCTTCAAAAAAGAACGCTGGGACATCAATAATCTGGATTACCAGAAAGCCATCTTTATAAATCAAGTAGTGCAAAACGCCCTCCGGGGACTGGGTATCAAACAGTATATCGGAGAAGCCCCGGTCGATACTCAAGACGGTCATTTTTACGCCGCGCTCATCCTGGCGGCCCTGGCCGTTCTGCTCAGAGCCGGGCAGATCAAGAAGATGCCCAAGATCAGGAAGAAACTGGCTGCCGTCTCCGGCTTGGCCGCGGTCCTGGCTTTAATGCTGAGCGTTCGCGGGGATGCACCTTCCAAAGAAGTGGAAGAAGTCAGACAGATCTTTTCGCCGGAAGAAGTCGCCGCTTTCCTGGAGGCGGATGAAATGATCGCTCATCCCGCCACGGTCCTCTCCCCTGAAACCTATCAGGTCTTACTGCAAGTGAAGAACGCAAATCCGGATCTGCCCCCCGGACTGCTGGTCGAGGAAATGCTAAAGACGCTCAGCGGAAAACTCTCCCCTGAAGCGCGTGAGCTTTTGGGAGTTCGCATTATACCCGGCTGGGAAATAACCTTGGGGCCAGAATCCCTGCGGCGAATCATAGAAGGGGTTGGGCTCTCTGCGGAAGAAAAAGAATTGCACGCTAAGCTTACGGAAGAAGATAAGGCCAACCTCAAGGATATGCTGCAGTTAACCCGCATGCGCGAGGCCGGTTTCCTGGATATGGCCGGCTTGATCTCTGACAGCGCTTCCTTGATGGCCCAGTATGCCCCTTCCGCCGACCCGCGCAATGTGATCCTCATCAACCGGATGCTGGATCAAGCCAATCTTTACATGGGCTGGGCCGAGATCCCGGGCGAGAAACCCGGCCCCGAAGACCTCTCTGCAGAAGCTTACGTATTGTATGAAAGGTTCAGGACCGAAAATCCGGATCTATCCGTGGAAGACGCCCTGGCCAAGGTAAAAGCAGAGGTTGAAAAAGACCAGCAAAATCCCGACCCGCAATTTGATCCCGCTCTGGCCCGGGAAGACCTGCTTACTATCGGTCAAATTCTCCAGGGAGTGATCGATCCCTATGCCAACGAACGTCTGGACCGACTGGAGCAGGCCCTTAAGATCTGTGAGAATTCCACCCGGATCTACATTTCAAATCCGGAGCACCGCATGGATCTGAACATTCAGGCGGTGACCCAGATGGCCATGTTGACCCATAAATATCTGGAGATCATCCGCGGGATCGTGGAGGTAGAAACCCAGATCCCCCTGTTCAGCGGAGGGCTTCCGGAAAATATGGATCCTGTTCTAAAGGAAAACTTCATGAAGAAAACCGCGCTTTTGAGGGCGCGCTTCCTGGCCATGCTGGAAGCCCCGGAGGATTTCCCGCCCGAACTTGATTCCTATCGCAGCGATCCCTTGGTCCAGTATTTCTTTGCGGACGGATCCCAGCCTTATCTGCAGGAGATCTTCACCAAGTTCCCCATCCGCCGGGCCAACGCTTATGCCCAACTGGGCAACACCACCTGGTGGGGCAAGAAGGACGTGGCGGTCTTTATCGAGGCGCTGGGTTATTATCAGGACGCCCTGGAATTCGATTATTTCAATGTGGCCGCGCTCTACGGCACGCTCCAACTCTACGTTATGGATGAAATGCAGCAAGCTCCCCCGGAACTGCTGCTGCAGCAAGGCTTAACGGTGGACCGCTATGAGGTTTACCGCACTTACCGCCGGGCCCTGCAAGTGGTGCAAAGGGGAGGAGTGGACGATAATATCGTCTCCAGTCTGATCAATCTTTCCGGTAAGCTCTGGAATGACGAGTTGAGCCGGGATCTGGCGCGCATCGCCGGCGGCACCGGTTCCGACGACAGCAAGATCGCTCAGATGTTGGATCGCCTAAAAGAAGAGGGATTCTAAGATGTACGGCATAAACAATATACCCTTGTTGAGCCTGGGCACCACCGGCAGTCTGTTCAGCGTCTATCAGCAATGCGGCTGCTCCGGTACGGGACAGTTCTCCTGGGACGAGATGATCCGCTACTTCAATGAATTGTCCGCGGAGTTAAAAAGCTTAAGGGGCCGTGGAGCGGAGGCAGGCAGACGCGGAGACTTAAACGGCGCCGCCGGCAGTGTCCCTTCTTTAAATGTCGGGAACGCAGTAGCCATCATGACCGAGGCCGAAGCCCCGGTTTGCATGGATCTGGGGGAATCCGCCGCGTCGGTAGGCGACATCGTTAAACATCTCCTTTCGCTTGAAGCGCGGGGACGCTTTCTCATGGCGGCGCACAATTATCAGGCCGGTAAAGGGGCTCTGAATTCAGCCGCAGCTCTTTACAGCCAGATCTTAAATACCGATCAATGCGGTTTAAGCAGTGCCAACCTGATCGCCGCCAACACCGGCAGGCCCTTCCTGTACCTGGGCTGGGCGCAGGCGGTCATGGCCGGTATCACCTGGATGGACATTATCTCCGACCCCGAAGCAGTCCTTTCCGAAGCCGGACTGGAATCCGCCCTCAATTCCCAGTTTGATCGAGTGGACGGGCTTATGGGATCGGCTTCCGGAGCCAGGGGACAATTCACAAGTTTCGTGAACTCCATCCCGGGGATCTCCGACACGGCCAAGAATTATTTCCAGGATAAGCTGAACCGCGAATTCGCGGCCGCTCTCGCACATGTGGAGGTGGGCAAAGCTACCCTGCTCTTGCAGTCGGCCAATGCCCTCAGAGTGAATAATCCGGAAACCGCCAAAGCCGCCATCCAGCTGGCCCGCCAGCATCTCCTAAAACTCCTAAATGAGATGGAGATCAGGAATGATCCCCCCGAAGAATTGACCAGCACCCTGCAATCGCTGGCCTGGGCTTATTCCAGCATGGCCAATCTGTTGGAAGACGAGCAGCGCGGCAGCGGAGCAGGCTGCGCCCGGATGGCCAGCATCATTTACAAATATATGCTCTTCGGTTTTGACACGCTCACCGATGAAGAAAAGAATCTGATGCAAAACGGCGTTGAGGGCGAGGAAGCGGTCTGGGGAGAAAGGGCCGGCTGGACCAGAGCTGAAAATTACAAGAATTATCTGAATTATATCCGCGTCGGTTTCGAGAAAGTTCTAAACGGTACCGGGCACTCCATCTGGAGCGGTTCCACCCCTTATCTCCCCATGAACGATTCCATTTCTCTGGACCTGCTGGGCCTGGCGGGAACCAACGAGCTTGAGCTCTATCTCAATATGGCCGACGCCCTGGTGACCATGCGCAGTTACGATGAGGCCCTGATCATCTATGAAAAGGTCTTATCGCTCGATAAGAAATCCTGGATGAGCGAATCGATCTACATGCGGGCGCGCACCGGCAAAGCCCAGATCCTGACCAAACTGGCGGATGACGAATACGGCCGGGAACACGAATATGACTTCGCCCTGGAAAACACTGAGGAGGCCATCGATCTCTGTGAGGAGACCATAGATAAACTTCTCATCCCTCTGGGACAAACCGGCAGCCTCTGGGAAAATGACAATTACATCCTGTTCAAGTACCGCCGCGAACTGCTCAAAGCCGCCACTATCCTGGCCTGGGCTTATTCCAGCCAAAGCCGTTACTTAAGGGATCTGGGCCGGGTGGACGAGGCCGCCGAATACGCCCGCAGGGCCGAAGCCCTTTATAAAGCCCTCCAGGGCGAAGTGGTCGCCGGCTTCGACGAAAAGTTCCAGAAATATCTGGAGCTGATCGACCAGAATTACGCCCATGTCCCGCCCTGGAGAAACGGGAGCGGAGCCAACGCTCAGACCATCATGTCTTCTGCCAAACTCCGCGCGGAACTCAAGGCCGAGCTCAACATCAACGACGCCATGATAACCGTGGGCATCGCCGACGCCCTGGCCCTGCAGAGAAAATTCACTGAAGCGGTAGCTACCTACCAAATGGTTGTTTCCGAATTCGAAGTGCACGGCAAGGGCAGCCGCTATTACCAAAAAGCTCTCCTGGGCCTGGCCGAAGTCCAAATAGAACAGGCCAAGATACTGTTCACCCAATCCGGGAACATAGAATCCGCGCTTTCGCTCTTGAGCCAGATCCAGGAAACCCTGAACAATAGAACCCTGAACTACAGCGGGGAACATGGCAAGGCCACTGAGGACGAATGGTTGAGAGGAAAGCTCTTGCTGGCCCAGGTCTTCGGCACCCGCGGATATTTGCTTATCCAGAAACTTGATCGCTCCGCCGGGAATCAGCAGTTGGAACAAGCGGTTCAGATCTATGAGCAATTGGCACAGGACATCGAAGCCGGAGCGTATACTGAAGATACTCTTAAAGAAGCTTATCTTACCCTTTCGCAACTGTATATCTCCTGGGGCTCGATCCTGGCGCTGCAGGGTGAAAGAGATGAAATGCGGCAGGAGGATGGGGATTGGCTCTTTGCCAAATTGGAAGAGGCCAAGGAAAAATTTGAAAGAGCCCTTGAACTTTTTGGATCCGAAGGATCCACCACCCGCACCAGTTTGGGGAAACTGGAAGCCCGGGCCGCTCTCCAGGAACTGCTGGCTATGCAGGCCAAGCTCTATATCTACCGGGGCAATTACCAGGAAGCCCAGGCGGTCATAAACCAGGGAGTCCTATCTCAGGAAGACATCTTACAAATACTGCAAAAGGGCGCCCCCCGCCTCGCCTACCGGGCCCTGACCCTCTACGCCTGGATACTGAATCTGAGGGGAAATATGAAGGAAAGGCTGGAAGGTGAGGGTTTGGGAAGGGATGATTTCATAAGCGCTTCCGAGATCTATGCCGCTCTCTATGGGGAGGATGTAGCCAGTTCCTCTACCCTGCTGGACGCCGTAAAGGCCCGTCGTGAGATCTTCACCAATGAAAACTTCCTGGTGCTCCTGCAAACCACCCGCGGACAATTAAAACTGCTCCAGGCCGAAAACCTGAAAGCGGCCGCGGTGCGGGACACTACTTATACCCTGCAGCAGGATGCCGACGCCGCTTATATTCAGGCCCGGGAACTTCTGGAGGGGATCGGCTCCAACCATGAGCTTTATTATCTGGCTCACCTGGCCATCCAGGACACTTTCTGCGGACAGGTGGAAAATAAGATCGCTCTGGGAAAACTTCAGGAAGAAGCGGGTGAGTTCGAGCCGGCAGGAGATTCCTACAAAGCGGCCCTGACCCAGGCCGCTTCGGCTGCTCAAGCTTTAATGAGCGGTCAGCAGATCAGATATTTGCTGGAAGCCCGTACTGGCCTGAGGATCGTTTCCGCCCTTATCTGGTGCCTGGACTCCCTGGGAGAGTGGAAGGAAAACCTGGGATACGACACCGAAGGCGGGACCGCTCCGCTGGACTACCGCACCGCCCTGCTGATCTGCCGGGCCCTGCTGATCGGCGATGATCCTCATAATCTGAGGAACGACCACGATCACGGAGAGGAGATCCTCGATCCGGCGCTTTCCGAGTGGGCCGGGAACAATTATCAGTTAGGGTTCGATCTTACCGGCTTTCTGGAATTCGTGCGCGCCCACAATGGATCGCTCTTTCTGAGCGACGAGGTGCTGTTCGCCGCCGGGCAGAACCAGTGGTCCGCCAAATATCTCTACCTTTATAACTTAACCGCTTCCAAGCTTTACCGCCACGCGGTAGATTTCTATGACGAGTTCATCTCCGAGCTTGAGCATGAGGACTACAAAGGTCCTATGGAACTGGAATACCTGGCCCGCTCCCACGCTTTGATCGGAGATGTTTATACTTTCCGCATGGCCGATTACAACACTGCGGAAGGAATTTATGGGAAAGCCCAGTCTTATTTGACTGCCTACCGCCAGCAATACGGCTTCTACCGCGAAATGGAAGAGCTACAGCAGTATATCAACGGTGGTTTCGCCAAGGTCTACATCGAACAGGGGCATTACCATGACGCCGTGGAAAAATATCAGGCCATCCTGGGCTGCCAGTTCTTCGAAGACCTCAACTTAGAGCTTCTGGGCCAGCGCGATCTGCAAAATATCGCGGAGCTGAGAAGCAAGATCACCTTTAAACAGTTGCAGATCCTGACCCGGGCCTATCTGGGACTGGGAGATGTCTACACTCATTATCTCAAAAAGAGCCAGAAAGCGTTTAAATATCTAAATGCCGCTCTCTTCCTGCTGGAGCAGGAGAATTTCGCTCTGGCTCCCATCCGCCGGTTCCTGGCGCAGGCCCATCTGGGTCTGGGGAACGTCTACCAGCTTCGGCTCAAGGACTATGAAAAAGCTATCAATTGTTTCACCGCCGGACTGCAGGTCCTGGCCCAGGAGGAAGAAGTCAACGAGGAAGCCCTGCGTGCTATCATAGATGTTAAATCTCGCGAACTGGTGGTAAGACTGCTTACCTCCTTATCCGCGGTCTATGCCGAACAGGGTGAAAAAGATGAATCCGAGGCCATGGAGAACCTCGCGGAATTGATACTGGAAGCCATCCCGGACGATCCCTATGATCCGGATCTCATTGAGATCCGGGAACTTTTCGGCGAGACCCAGGTAGGCAATGAGGGAACTCTGCAGTCCCAGGCCCACCTGACGCTGGAGCCCTTCTTCAGCTGGATCAGCACTTCTCGCGGGGGAGCGGCTTCCTGGTCCGGACCCAGCTTCGGATTGCGTGCCGGGTTCGGCCTGGCGCACGACCTGCGCCTCAATCTGGACTATCAGGCCACCCTGCCCACCGATCCCATGACCATCAACTTTGAGAATCCGAACTCCGGGGAAGAGATAGAGCGGCTCCTTTTCGATGACTCCCATGCCCTGACCCTGAGCTTAGCTTATGAACACGATTGGGATTTCTTAACCACCAGATTGAATGCCGGAGTTACCTACGGCCTGCAAAACTACGAGCTTAGCCAGTGCAACTGGGGACCGGCCTTTCAACACTGCGGCGACCTCACGACCCTGGAGCAAAATCTGTCCACCCTGCGCCTGCACCTGCAGAACGAATGGTTCTGGAATTACAGCATCGATCCGGATACCACCTTCTTGGCCGGTGGCTCGTTCGGGGCCTCATTCCTTTATCGCTTCGGGCTTCCGCCCATCTATCAATCGCAGCTCATATCTTATCAAGAACAGAGCAACTCTCTGGGCCAAGCTATTATCTCCGATCCCGCTCATGCGGCCCAATACAGACTCCAGCAGAATCTGATCGAGGGTCACATGGGAGAAGTGGAAAATCAGGAAGACCCCTACTATTTCAGCTTCTTTGTCAACCCTCAGCTGGGCTTCAGCTTTGCCCCCTTGCACCTCAGCGACAGCTTTATGCTTTACTATCCCAATCTCTTTCTGGGGGCGCATTTGGGTTACGAACCGGAGGCCTTAACCGATATGGGCCGCTGGCCGCTGTACACCCTGAATATCGGGGACAACGGGGAACCCGGCTTCTCAAAGATCGATCCTTTCCGCTGGGCCTTAACCGCCAGCTTTTCCACCACCTTCGCCTTCGGCGAAGATTTCCGCTTCAAGATACCGCTGTATCTGGGCGCCCAGTACGGATGGGGCGATAATGGTTACTTTAACTTGAATGTCAACACCGGCTTCAATTTCGGCCTGGATTGGCTGCAATTCCTGTTCGGCTATTCTCACTATCAAGATCCACGCCAGAACCAAAGCGATAGCTTCAATTTCTTCCTGAGGTTCATTCCCTGGTTTTAGTTGCAACTGCACGAAAAATCTGCTATAATTACCTAGTTGTTTTTCGCCTTGAAAGGAGCAAAAAATGCTTAGAAAATTAGCTTGCTTGGTACTGGTTCTGCCCCTCATCCTCACTTCGCTATCCTGCGCCCCGCAAAAGACCGGAGGTCCGGTCACGGTACAGATGTGGATCATGCCCAATTCCCTGGAGCCCTTACGGGACATAGAAGAGGCCTTGAAATCATTCGAGGAGGCCAATCCCAACATCAAAGTTAAAGTCACGGTGGTCGACTGGGGCGCGGCCTGGACCAGGATCACCACCGCCGCCACCTCCCGAGACGTACCTGATATCGCGCAGCTAGGCTCCACCTGGGTAGGAGCCATCTCCGGCATGGGAGCCCTCTTGGACCTTAAGGACCGTGTACCCGAGCTGGGAGGAGCTTCCGCTTTTGTTCCCGCCGCCTGGAAGAGCTCCGGGATCATCGGCTCAGGGCAAGTGACCGCTATTCCCTGGATCGTGGACGCCCGCGCTCTTTTTTATCGCACTGATGTTTTCAAGAAATTAAACCTGACCGCTAAGGACTTGGAAACCTGGGACAAGTTCAGGTCCACATTGGAAAAGGTCAAGAAAGCGCGCCTGGTCATTGAGGGGCTGGAGATCTATCCCCTGGGTATGCCCGGTAAAAATGACTGGAATGTGGTTCATAATCTTTCTCCCTGGATCTGGGGAGCGGGCGGGGACTATCTGGCCTCTGACCTTAGAACCTCCCTGCTTGACTCCCAACAGGCCCTGGATGGGGTCTTCTTTTATGTGAACCTGGCCAAACAGGGTCTGGTGCCCCCGGAATATCTGGAATTGAATACCGCGCAGGTCTCTTCCAACTTCAACAATGGCTCTGTGGCCATGATGTTCGACGGTCCCTATGAGGTCCGGACACTTACCACCCCACCCGCCCAGGGCGGCGCTTCCGAAGGGGTAACGGCCCGCAATTTTAGCGTGGTGCCTTATCCCAAAGGACCCAAAGGGCGGTTCACTTTTGTAGGCGGCTCCAACCTGGCCATCTTCAGGCACGCCAAGCATAAAGAGGAAGCTTTCAAAGTACTTAAATATCTGACCACCAACGAGGAGGCTCAGCTCACCTATTGCAAGGCCAGCGGTTTCCTGCCGGCCAAGCTTTCGGTCTTCAATAAGCCTTATTTTTCGGCCGATCCCGCCCGCCGGGTCTTCAGGGAAGCCATTAAATATGGCAAGACCTATCCCTGCCTGAATTTCTGGGGAATTCTTGAACCCATACTCACCCGGAGATTCGGCATTCTCTGGGATTACGTTACCGGAGCCAAAGGCGAGCTGGACAAGAACGAGATCGCCAAGCAACTGGACCTGGCAAAGAAAGAAATGGAAACCATCATACAGCAGGGCAAATAATCGATGTGCGGCATTTTCGGTTATATCGGCAATAAAGAGGCCCTGCCCTTCCTGATAGAGGGGTTAAAAAAGCTGGAATACCGCGGCTATGACTCGGCCGGGGTAGCCACCATTGATCAGGGCCGGCTTTTTGTCACCAAATGCGCCGGAAAGATCTCCGATCTGGAGAAGGAACTGAATGAACGCCCCATCGGCGGAGCGATCGGCGTGGGGCACACCCGCTGGGCCACCCACGGCCGCCCTTCCGACGAGAACAGCCACCCCCATACTGATTGCACAGACTCGCTGGTGGTGGTCCATAACGGTATAATCGAGAATTATCTGCCTCTCCGTCGCCAGTTGTCCGAGGAAGGCCACAAGTTCACCTCCACCACCGATACCGAGGTCATAGCCCACCTGATCGAAAAACACTTAAAGATCGACCGCTCCCACACTCTGGAGGAGGCGGTGCGTCATGCCTTAGAGGAAGTGGAAGGCAGCTACGCCCTGGCGGTAATGTCGGAGAAGGATTCCAAGAAGATCGTGGCGGCGCGGAGGGGAAGTCCCCTGATCATCGGAGTGCAGGACGGAGAAACTTTCCTCTCCTCCGATATTCCCGCGCTTCTGAAATACACCAGTCGCGTGATCTATCTCAACGATTTTGAGGTAGCCACCATCACCGAGAAAGAGATCAAAGTGAGCAACCTCAAAGGTCTGCCAGTGGATAAAGAGATAACCCTGATCTCCTGGGACCCGGAATCAGCGGAAAAAGCCGGCTACGCCCACTTTATGCTCAAGGAGATCCACGAACAGCCCAAGGCCATAAGGGACACTATCGCCAACCGGATCAAGGTGGACGAGACCTACCTGCATTTTGACGAATTGAACTTCACCGAAGAGGAAGCCCGGCAGATCAACCGCGTGGTCTTTACCGCCTGCGGGACGAGCTGGCACGCGGGATTAATTGGAGAATATCTGATCGAACAGTTCGTCAAGATACCGGCCGAAGTGGAATACGCGGCAGAGTTCCGCTACCGCCACCCCATCGTGGATGAGAACACTCTGGTGATCGCCATCACTCAATCGGGTGAAACAGCTGACACTCTGGGCGCAGTTTGGGAAGCTAAAGCTCAGGGAGCGAAAGTAATTTCTATTTGCAACGTGGTAGGATCTTCGATCGCCCGCGAATCGCATGGCGTGATCTATACCCAGGCCGGTCCCGAGATCGGGGTGGCCTCCACCAAGGCCTTCACCACTCAATTAACTATTATCTATCTTTTTGCTTTATGGTTAGCCAAGAAACGGGGAACTATCAGTTTGAGCGAAGCTAAAAAAATGATAGCGGACCTGATCGAGATCCCGGATAAGATCGAGCGTTTATTGCTTAAGGAAAAGGAGATCGAAGCTATTGCGGAGCGTTTCCACTCCAGCAATAACGCCTTATTTTTGGGCCGGGGCAAAGGTTTCCCCATCGCGCTGGAAGGCGCCTTGAAACTTAAGGAAATATCTTATGTTCATGCCGAAGGCTATCCGGCGGCAGAGATGAAGCACGGCCCCATTGCTTTGATAGACCAGAACATGCCGGTTATCGTTCTGGCGTTGTCGGGAAGGCGATATGACAAGATCCTGGGCAATATTGAGGAGGTCAAGGCGCGGGGTGGTCAAGTGATCTCTATTGCCGCTGATGGTGACACTCTTATAACCGAGAAATCCGACGAGATAGTCTATATTCCCCAGACCACCGAGGCCCTCTCCCCCATCTTGGCGGTCATCCCCTTACAGCTGCTGGCTTATTACATTGCCGTCAAGCGTGGCTGCCATGTGGACCAACCGAGGAACCTGGCGAAATCGGTTACAGTGGAATAAAG
>Ga0315295_10001173_pt1 | contig 22554 bp, 19 predicted proteins | sample YL17G14_0_MG_FD_204453 | JGI IMG/M metagenome (GOLD analysis project Ga0315295, IMG submission 204453) | Sediment microbial communities from Yellowstone Lake, YNP, Wyoming, USA - YL17G14_0 | ecosystem: Environmental > Aquatic > Freshwater > Lake > Sediment | place: USA: Wyoming | collected...
CCCGGCCGAGCATTGGGTGCACCTGCGGACGACGAACCCGATTGAATCGACGTTCGCCACCGTGCGGCTGCGGACGGCCAAGACCAAGGGCTGCGGCAGCCGACTGGCCTGCTTGACGATGGTGTTCAAGCTGGCGCAGGCGGCCGAGAATCACTGGCGGTCGTTAAACGGGCGGGAGTTGTTGGCCGAGGTGATCCAAGGCGTGCGGTTCGTCGACGGCATCAAGGAGATCGCCGCTTGATTCAAACCCGCTCATCCACAACATTTGACAATACCCCGCTTACTGGTCCAACCAACCAGTCCCCGCGTTATGCTAAAAACTGTGAACGGTTACGGTTGGTCTTACTCTCTAACCGAACCGGGCCAGATGTCCAATTCCGACTGAACCTTTACAATTTGACCTCACTGCAAACGGCAGCTCTTGCCCTGTCCGGGGCCGCGCAAATAGCTAAAGCGGACAGCTCCTGCAACATCGCACCCCCTAATCTCCCCTTCTGCGCCAGCCATTTTTGTCCGCCCCCAGCCCCCTCCGCCGGGCCTGCCAAGCGCCAATCCCGCCGTCCAACGCGCCATAAGTCCTTTGCGCCAAACGCAATAGGTAAAACACCCGGCGGCTCTTTCCTGGAGACCTACTGCCTGCCGTGAAGATGCGGCGCAGATCACGAAGATTTTTTTGGTAAAACGCTTGACGTTGCTAAAGATTGTGCTAGATTTGAGAGGTTGCCAGGGAGGTAGGAGATGTCTCACCTGGCAGTTTTTTCCCGGGCAACGGGGAGTAGTTGCCGTAAGGTCTTGTCAATAAAAGCCTTGCGGCGTTTCCCCCGCCGGGAAGGCTCTTTGACAAGTAAACAGTTGCGACGCAACGAGAATGTGAGTCCCGCCGGGGGCTGTGTTTTCCCCGGCCGGGACTGAGAGCCGTGACGACTATCGGCTCAATAGGTGTGGCTTCGGGCGAGCCAGCTCGGAGCAATCAACATTCTCGTGCACAGACGTGAGTGTTGAGCCTAAATCGACTGCCCACGGCGCCGACCTCAGGGCCGACGCCGGCAGACGATACAAACTGAAGAGTTTGATCCTGGCTCAGAGTGAACGCTGGCGGCGTGGCTAAGACATGCAAGTCGGACGGAGCTGACCAATTGAGCAATCGAGAGGTCGCTCAGTGGCGGAAGGGTGAGTAATGCATAGGTAACGTACCCCGGACACAGGGATAGCCGCGTCCCGAGCAATCGGGACTTTGCGAAAGTGCGGGTAATACCTGATGATGTCCCCGGGTCGAATGGCTTGGGGACCAAAGGGCTGCGGTTGGTCTGGGAGCGGCCTATGTCGTATCAGCTAGTTGGCGGGGTGACGGCCCACCAAGGCGATGACGCGTACCGGGACTGAGAGGTTGGCCCGGCACATCGGGACTGAGACACTGCCCGGACCTCCACGGAGGGCTGCAGTAACGGATCTTGCGCAATGGGCGAAAGCCTGACGCAGCGACGCCGCGTGTGGGACGAAGCCCCTCGGGGTGTAAACCACTGTTAGGGTGAAGAAAGTCCGTCGCAAGGCGGATTGATCGATCCCAGAGAAAGTCACGGCTAACTTCGTGCCAGCAGCCGCGGTAAGACGAAGGTGGCAAGCGTTACTCGGAATTACTGGGCTTAAAGCGCGCGTAGGCGGGAGGTTAAGTGTTTTGTGAAATCCCCCGGCTCAACCGGGGAACGGCAGGGCATACTGGCTTCCTTGAGGCAAGTAGGGGTGCATGGAACTCTAGGTGGAGCGGTGAAATGCGTAGATATCTAGAGGAACGCCGGTGGTGAAGACGGTGCACTGGGCTTGAGCTGACGCTGAGGCGCGAAAGCGTGGGGAGCAAACAGGATTAGATACCCTGGTAGTCCACGCCCTAAACGATGCCTACTAGGTTGCGGAGGTTCTGACGCCGCCGCGGCCGACGCGAAAGTATTAAGTAGGCCGCCTGGGGAGTACGGTCGCAAGGCTAAAACTCAAAGGAATTGACGGGGGCTCACACAAGCGGTGGAGCATGTGGCTTAATTCGAAGCAACGCGAAGAACCTTATCCTAGGTTTGACATGTGCGGATGCCCGCCTCGAAAGGGGATCGGGCTGCCTTCGGGTGAAACGTACACAGGTGCTGCATGGCTGTCGTCAGCTCGTGTCGTGAGATGTCGGGTTAAGTCCCTTAACGAGCGAAACCCTTGTCGCTAGTTGCCAGCGGGTTATGCCGGGGACTCTAGCGAGACCGCCGGTGTTAAACCGGAGGAAGGCGGGGATGACGTCAAGTCCTCATGGCCTTTATGCCTAGGGCTGCACACGTGCTACAATGGCGCGGACAAAGCGACGCAATGCCGTGAGGCGGAGCAAATCGCAGAAAGCGCGTCTCAGTTCGGATTGCAGGCTGCAACTCGTCTGCATGAAGTCGGAATCGCTAGTAATCGCGGATCAGCTACGCCGCGGTGAATGTGTTCCTGAGCCTTGTACACACCGCCCGTCAAGTCATGGGAGCCGGGAGTACCTGAAGTCGGGTAGCGAACCGCAAGGGCGCGCCTGCCGATGGTAAGCCTGGTGACTGGGGCTAAGTCGTAACAAGGTAGCCGTAGGGGAACCTGCGGCTGGATCACCTCCTTTCTAGGGATGATCTAGAACGGTTTCGCGTGAAGCGGGACTGGATGGTCAGCGCATTTTCGTTGCGAGCAACTGTTACTTGGTATTGAAGGCCCGCCGGCGACCCCGGCGGGTCTTTGTTTGCGCCGGGTCGGGACGAAGCCATTGGTTGGGGGGATGGGGTGGAGGGGTCAGGATGAGAACAGGGCATTAAAACGATTCCGCCATTCGTCTTCGGCGATGACCAGGAAGGATATTTGTTTGGCGGGGAGTTTGAGGCCGAGTTCGGTGAGGGTCATTTTGCGGGCGCGTTCATTGCAGAGGTTGAAGAGCTTTCTGGTATATTCCGTCCTATCGTCGTCCTTTAGATGAAGTCCTTTTGTTTCGACGACAAAGACGCGGTTAAAGCCATTGGCATTGGATTTGTCCGTGAAGATAAAGTCGGCGAAGACGCGGTGGCTGCGCCAGCCCTGAACGCCATAATCCTGTTTGGGGATGTTTCGATACCAGAAAAGGAGTTTGTCCTGGTCGTCGAGATACCAGGCAACTTGCTTTTCGGCGTCATTGAAATCATCGGCGGGAACAGGGTCGAAAAGAGAGCGTTCCAACGGGGCGGCGGTTTTCTTGGTAAGGTAAGGGGCAGCGGCTTTTTGGGATTTAGCGAGTTTGTAGCCGAGTTGGTTGGCAATGACGAGGAAGTGCATCTGGTCCTGGGAAAGCAGGTTGCGGAAGACCTGTTCGGCGAGGCGGTCTTTTTCGGAGGCGAGGTGTTTGCGAAGTTCTTCGATAATGAAGACGAAGTTATTGATGACAACCTTCTGGTCGCAGCGGGCGAGGAGCTTATTGAGGACGGTTTGGCCGAATTCATAGGCGACCCAGGGGTTGGGGGCAATATCGAGCAGATGCCGGGCGAGAAAAACGGAGTCAAGTCGAAGCGCTCCGGCCTTAAGCAGTTCGGATTGCCTGAGTTTGATGACTTCGCGCTGGTCCTCGGAGAGGGTTGCGACTTGTTCGATGTCCTTTTCCTCGAGCAATGACAAGTTGAGCGAGTAAAGCGGGGACAAGTCCGCCCGGTCCCAGGGGATTCGGCTGGCGATATCCATGTCGTAATTGACTTTGCGCCAGCCGGGGCCGTCGCGGATGGCAAAGACGGGAAGAATGACCTGGTCGGCGGCTTTTTTGAGTCTTTCTCTGACCTGTGCGGCAACTTCCTCGTGTTCTGCACCGGAAGTTTCGTCGTTCATGGCGATTCGGCCAGTGAGGTCGCCAAGGCCTTCACCGCGGAAGCCCTGGCGTATTTCTGTGAGAAGGTCAGCGCCTTTTTGCTGGTAACAGAAGACATAGCTTTCATCGAGTTGCTTAACACCGGTTTTCTTTGCGAAGGGTTGGCGCAGGATGCGTCCGACAAGCTGGGTAAGGGCGGTTTTTGAGCCGGGGCGGGTAAGGATGGCCAGACAATAGGCGAAGGCACAGTCCCAGCCCTCCTGAAGGGCCTGCTTGGTGATGATGTAGCGGATACGGCAGTTCTGAGAGATCAGGCCGCCGACGTCGTCAACTTCTTTAAGCTCATCTTTTTCGCTGGTCTTGACGGCAACTTCATCGGGTTGCAATCCAACGATGTTTATAAGGTGCTCACGGACGTCTTCGGAATGAATAAGGCCGGATTTTCGCTGTTCCTTGCCGGTGCGTTCGACCTGAATGAGACAGACAGGTCTGATATACTTGCCAGTGTTGGCGTGATAGTCTCTGGCTTTGGCGTTTAACATTTCGAGGCGGTTGTGGGCTTCGAGGAGTGTTTCTCTCCAGTCGGGGTTTGCCTTGTTAAAGATATGCAGGTCGAACTTTATCATTTCCTCGCGGTTCAGCTCGATGCCGGCTATATCAACGAGTTTGTTGCTTTTAGCCGGCGGCGTGGCGGAGAGTTCAACAATGATAGAGGGATTGAATCCTTGTAAGGTTTCCTGAGCGGTTTCGCTGTAAGCCTTGTGGCCTTCGTCAAGAATGATCACGGGGTTGAGCATTCGCAAAGTATTGCCGAGAGAAGACTTGACTTGCTTGCCCCAGAAGGCGGATTGTTTTTCGAAGGTGTCGAGGTTGGGGATTCTCTCCAGCAGGCGAGCATTGGCTTGGAGGTCGTCTTCGGGCGGGAAGAACTCGGCGAAGCCGCCGGAATCCTTGAACATACGCAGAACATCTTTTGTTTTGCGATTGGCGGAGGGGAGCATAAGCATAAGGACGACGAGATTCTCGCAGAGGTCGAGAGGCGAGAACAAATCGCCCTTTTCGCGGATAAGGGTTCGGCCGGCACCGGCGATATCGAGGTGCTGGCGATAGGGGTGGTCGCGGTTTTGCAAGGACCTGATGGTTTGACGGTAGATCTGGGTGGAAGGGACGACCCAGAGGACCAGGCCGGTGCGGGATTTGCGATAGACGGTGTTGATAAGGTCGATGGTTTTGACGGCGAGGAAGGTTTTGCCGCCGCCGGTGGGGATTTTGAGGCAAAAGCAGGGGAGGGGTCGGCCGAGGCCGTCGCGGCGGGATTTGTAGGCGTCGTAAAGACCTGCCATCTTTGCCCAGGCCTTTGCAGGAAAATCAATTTCGAGGTCTGGGTTTGCAGCGGCCTTTTGCCGCCATTGGTAGAGAAGGTCAAGGTATTGCTTGACGCGATCAAGGGTTTTTACCTGGTATTCTTTTGGTTCCATAGTGTGTTGGCGGGTGCGCGAGCGTTGTCAAGTCGATTCGTCGGGCAGATGTTTTGGCAGAAGACGAAGGAGTTTGGGTATTTCGATTGCCGCGGCGTTCCATATCTCCTGAAGGTCAACGCCGCGATAATGATGGATAAGTTTATCGCGCATACGAGCCATAGCGGACCAAGGGATTTCCGGATGGGATTGTCTAAATGGTTCGGAAAGGAGTTTCGCCACTTCACCGATGACAAGGAACTGGTGTATTACGGCGGATTGTGTTTTCAGGTCGGAGCGGAACTGGGCGTGGTTCATCGGTTGGGTGAATTGCACAATCAGGCGGGCGGCATAAGCCATATCGGCCAGTAGCGACGCATCACGCGGCATAGAGCACCCTGGCGCTATGAAGGATTTCGTCGCGGTAAACAGGGTTGGGGTTTTCCTGGAGCGCCCGAATGGTCACGAGGTCAACGTCCCTGGCGAACATCTCGGTCAGTTCGTTTTCCATTTGATAATGGTCGAACATAGTCCAGTCGGCGTCCGGGGCAAAAGTCACGAGGAGGTCGATGTCGCTGTCGGGCCGAAGACTTTCGCGGAGGGCGGAACCAAAGAGGGCCAGTTCTTTTATCCGCCAGCGACGACAAAAATCAGCGAGTGCAACCTCATCTACGCCAAGCTCAGCAGGGGTCATAAGGCATATCCTTAGAGTTTATTTTACCAATTGATAGATTTCAAAGGGCAGTTGGTCGAGGTGGTCCTGGTCGAGATATTTTGTCGGTGCAAAAACAAGACGTTTCTTGTTTTTGTAGGGACCGAGGGCATTGGCCTTATCGAGCGTCAGGGCGGTGGCCTTCAAGTAATCAATGTCGGGTTTATAGAACAGATAGACGAGATATTCCCTGCTTTCGCCGATGAAGTTACGTTTTTCATCGACGGCCTTTTCGTCAAATTCTTCGCCGGTTGCGGTATAGAAGACGTAGCGGGCGAGGTCTTTGTAGGAAGGCAAGTCGTCGCCGGATAAGATGCTTTCCATTTCGATGGGCGGGCCGAGATCGAAATAGCTAAAGGAGCCGCCGAGGCCTTGGCGCAAATTCTCATCCTTCGCCTTTGGGACGCCTTTTATCACCCGCCGAACGCGCTCGGCGGTAATTTTATCCGCATAATCCTCGCACTCGACCAAGATAAACCGCCGATTGCCGCCGTCCTCTTTGTTCAACGCCAAAACCGCGTGCGCGGTTGGGCCGGAACCAGCGAAAGAATCAAGAATTATGGAATCAGAATCGGCTACTTGTGAAATCAAGCGCTTAATAAGCGAAACAGGTTTGGGAAATTTTATTGTTTCCTCACCCATTAGATCACGCAATTCTCTGGTGCCCTGCACCGTAAAATCGACATCTAGAATTGTTGAGAAGCCGGTGAATTCTGAAGTCCTTTCGTTGAGGTATCTTTTGAATCTTGGTTTCGATTCTGGATTCTTAGGCCAAAGAATACGCTTTTCTTTTAGTAATCGTTCGATTGTGGACTTTTGAAATCTCCAGCCATTTTCTGGTGAAGGGTTATACCTAAAACCAGTTTTGGGGTTAACGATCGTAAAGTGCAAATTTGGTCTCGCATCTTTTGTAGCTAATCCGTCCAATGATGAACTCATCCAAGGGCCGCGAGGATCGTTGTCTGGGTTTTTATACTTGGATTTGTCTATTTCTTCGCCTCTAATCCTCATATCAGCGTTTTTTGCATAGCACAAGACGTATTCATGGTCTATTGAAACGCCAGTGAGAGTCCTACTGTCAACATTCTGCCTGCTGTGCCAGATAAATTCAGCCAAGAATTTTTCTTCGCCGAAAATGCCATCCATAAGCATCCTCAGTTGATGAACCTCGATGTCGTCTATGGAAACAAAGATTATGCCGTCTTGGCTCAAGAGATCATGTAGCAGTTTAAGTCGTGGCATCATCATACAGAGCCATTTGTCGTGGCGGGTGAGGTCTTCTTTATCGACGACGTGGCCGAGCCAGTCCTGGATCATGGGGGAGTTGACGTTGTCGTTATAGGCCCAGTTTTCGTTGCCGGTGTTGTAAGGGGGGTCGATGTAGATGCATTTGACCTTGCCGGCGTAAGTGGGGAGGAGGGCTTTGAGGGCCTTGAGGTTGTCGCCGTGGATGATGAGGTTGTCGTGGAGGGGGACCTTGTCGGTGAGGCTCTTGTTCCGGCGGGGGATCAGTTGGTGGTACTTGACGCCCAGATGATAGTTCTGGACGAAGGGCTTGCCTTTGAAGTTGAGCGTGGGCATGGGCTAACCTCGCGCGCGTCGGCAACAGGGCAGACTGAGGGGCATTATGTTGAGGAGGGGGAGGGGTGTCAAGGGTATTTATAGATAGTTGGTGCGCAAGGAGTTACGAAGTGCAATGGGGCAGGGGCGCCGGGGAGGGGCGATGGTGTGAACGGGGGGGGTGGGGATGGACGTAAGGTGTTTAGCGGTCGTCGGTTAGGTTTTTTTGAGTATTTTTTTGGGTATGTGTTTGACAAAGGCACAATAATATGATATATTAGGCAGTAGGTAAACTGGGAAGGGAGAGGGTTTGGGCTGGGTTGGGGGAGGCAGGGGTGGAGGGATGAAGTATCTGGAGTTGACGCGGGGCTACCGGGCCAAGGTGGATGATGAGGATTACAGGCGTTTGGTGCGGTGGAAATGGCGCGCGAACCTGTCCGGGGGGGGATGGGTGTACGCGGTAAGGAGCGTAAAAGGGCCGGACGGGCGGGTGAAGAACCGGATGCTGCATTACGAAGTGCTGGGGCTGGAGAGTCCGCTGAGCGGGGGACGGGTGGTGGATCATGTGAATCACGAGAGCCTGGATTGTCGGAAGGCGAACCTGCGGGTGTGCACGGTGCAGCAGAACCGGTGGAACACGCGGGCGGTGAGGAAGAAGTCGAGTTCGCGGTACAAGGGGGTGACTTGGCAGCCGGCGAAGCGGCCGTTCAGAGGCGGTTGGCAGGTAACGATCACGTGCGGTGGGGAGCGGCGGTACGTGGGGTTCTTCGGGCGGGAATATGAGGCGGTGGTGGCGTATAACCGGGCGGCGGCAAGGTTGTTCGGGAAGTACGGGTACGTGAATCGGTGGGAGGGGCCGACGCGTGAGGCAGACCGGCAGGCGGAGGGGTATCGGCCGCGGCGGGAGGAGAAGGCGCGGTGGGTGTGGCCGTAGAGTGGGGGGGGGGCGCTGCGCGAGAGAGTTGAGCAGGGGAGCAGGTGAGCAGTAGAAAGAGAGGGCTGGGCGGGGGTCGCGGGGGAAGGAGCGCCGTTGTTCAGGTGAGCATCTGGACAGAAAAGCGGGCTAGAGACGGCGGCGCAACTCGGACCAGGAGAAGTACCGGCCGGGGCATTTGGTGTTGGCGTTAGGGACCTGGCCATGGCCGAGGATGTTCTTTTCCGGGATGCCGTAGCGCCGGCAGAGGAACTTGACCAGGGTGGCGAGCGACTCGTACTGGGCGCGTGTGGGGCGATGGCGCTCGAAATCCCCGACCAGACAGATGCCGATGGTGTGTTCGTTCCAGTAGTTGTCGGTGCAGTTTAGCGGGCGACAGTGGGCTCCCTGGAGTTGTTGGGTCCAGCGAAAGCCGACTTCGACGCCGCCGTCGGGTCCGCCGCGTCCGTTGTCGATGACGAAGTCATAGCCGAGGCCCAGCCAGCGCTCGCCGTTCTGATCGGTGCGAATCTGGTGGAGGCGGTTGAGTTCGGCGGCGTTTCCGTCGGGGGTGGCGGAGTGATGGATGAGGATTCCGCGCCACCGGTCGTGGTCGTCGGCGCCGGCGGTCGGGGTCCAGGCGGTTGGGCCGGCGGGGGTCTGGCTATGGTCCGCGGGTCCCGTTTGCGGCCAGGCCGGCAGGGGCTGGTAATTGCCCTGCACGGGGCGGACCGTCGGTTTGGGCAGGCCGTCCGCCCCCGGCCGGCAACCCGACAGCATGGCGAGCGCGCTCATTCCTGCCATCATGCATGCGCCCCGGCACCCTGGCACCGGGCCACCGCGCCGATCATTACGCTCTTGCCTCATGCCGTGCTTCGCCTTCCCTGAGTTCCCGTCGGCTGCGGGTGATTCGTTATTCTTGGCATTGCCGTCGGCCCTGACCGGCAGCGCTCGTGCATCGCCCCTCGTCGGCCGCCACCCTTGCGGCGCTTAGGCGTCGGCGTCCTCGGCTCGTCCTCTGGTCGGCTCAACCCCGTCGGCCGCACGGGTGTTCGCGCCGCCGCTTGCCGCCCGGCTGACGGCCTCTTCCAGGTCAGAGGTAATTTCGAACAAGTCCGTCAGTCGCGTCGTCTGCAAGACGCGGAGCAAGGCCGGTTGCGGGCTGAGCAGCAGGAGTCGGCCGCTCCGGGCGCGGCATTGCACGTGCGCCCGAATGAAGGCTCCCAGGGCCATGCTGGAGGCAAACGCCAGCCCGGCCAGGTCCAGCACCAGGCGGCAACTTCCTTCGCGAAGGAATTGTCCCAGCCGGCGATCGAGGGAGGCGGCCTGGCCCATGTCGGCCGAGCCGCGCAGGCGGACAATGACGACGTCTCCTTGGCGGCTGGTTTCGATGGCCAGATCGTTCATCCTGCTGCCCGCGGCGCTAACCCGCCAGTTTGCGTTTCACCAGGTGCACTTCGTTGCCCCGGCCGTTGAACTCGACTTTCGTCATGTAGGCTCGCATGAGCATGATTCCCCGGCCGCTGGGCAGTTGGAGGTTCTCCGCCGCGGTGGGGTCGGGCACGCGGCTGGGATCAAAGCCTTTCCCTTCGTCGCTCACGTGGACGTCGATCTGGCGGTCGGAGACGGCGTAGCGGACGAGCACGCGTTTGCGGGCGTCGGCGTGGTTGCCGTGCCGGATGGCGTTGGCCAGGGCCTCCTCCACGGCCAGGCGGACGGCGAACAGCGCCTCTTCGTTGTATCCGTGAGCCGTCGCCGCCGCGACAATCGCGTCCTCCACGGCCTTGGCCTGCCGATAATCGCTGGGAATGCTTGCTTGGCGCCTTGCTTCGGATGGCATACGTCCCGCCTGAGGGTAGGAAGGCGGCGGTCCTGGCGACCCTCCGCCGGCCTCTCCCGACCCGCCCATCCCCCTGGGCACGCTGGGACCCTCAACCGCTGAAACTGTTCACGGCCATCTCCTCGGTGTCATAGATCTCGAACAGACGGTTGAGCTTGGTAATCACAAAGATCTCGTGCAGACTGGCACGGATCTCGCACAGCTTTACCGAGCCCCGGGATTCTTCGACGCGTTTACCCAGGCGGATCAAGATGCCCAGCGCCATGGAGCTGAGGTGCTTGACCCGCCCGAAGCTGACCACGAGCTTCAGCCCGGGGTTCTCCTCCACCACGGTGAACAGCGCCTCGCCGACCTCCGCAATGGTGGTTTCGTCGAGGATTTCCTCGTCGAGCAACTCCGCCACGGTAACGTTCCCCTCACTCCGCCGTGCAATTCTGGCCTGATTCTTCATATGGTCCTTTCCCGTCGCGCGTGCGGCGCGACCTGCCGGTGTCGGCTCGTGCGGCGCTCGGCGTCCGCCGAGGCGGACGCGGCGCGACCATTCTAGGGACGTATCCGTCCGGTCTCAAGCCCCACGTGGCTCGCTGAGGGCGCCCCCCGGCGGCCCTGCGCCGCCGCCGCCACGTCTCAACGCAGCAGGTTGCCCAGGTCGTACACCACGAGGGCCTTCCGCAAGAGGAGGTAGCTGCGGCCCTGGTGGCGGGTGATCTGGCCGGACACGCGAAAGCGCACCGCTCCCACCGACCGCCCAGCCACTTGCTCCATCGCCTCCAGGAGGCGGCAAGGGTGCAGGACCACCGGCGGCTCAGCCACTCCCTCGGCGGCGGTTTCGAAGACGAACAGCCACTCAGCGGCGCCCGAGCGGTAGCTGATTCGGCCCACCCGGTCGATCACCATGTTACCCTCGCGCCAGTTTTGCGGCACGGCGCCGCCAGGAGCGGCGGGAACGGCGGGCGCCGGCGGGTCCGCCGGCGCTTGCCCTGGCGCCGTCGCCAGGGGCCGCGTGCGGGGCATGGCCTGCAACAAGAGCCGCAGGGCATCAGGCACTTCCTGACCCTGCGAGGCAGCGCTTGTTACTTGATCGTTCCCAGGTTCACTCGTCTGAGTCGAGGGGAGGAGATTCCCCAACGGGCTGGCAGGTTTGGGCTTCTCTTTGGGAGCAGTCGCCGCGCGGTCCTGGCCGAAAAGCGACACCTCCGCAATGAAGGTGGGCAGGATGTAATTCCTTTTTTGGTAAACCGTTATTTCTCCCCAGACGCGAAAATCGACGGAGTAGTCCGGCTGTTCGCCCAGGACCGCGGTCATGTCCGCCAGCTTTTCGCAGGGCAAGACCTCAATGGGCGCCGCCAAGGGTTCCGTTTTTCCTCCGACATTATTTACAGGTGGTCCTGCTGCGCCGGCCGAGGCTGCCGCCGCCGGTCGCCCGACCGGCACTGTGGCCTGCACGGCCTGGCCGGGGCCGCCGGGGCGCGGGCTGGATTCCTTCAGCGACCTGGTCAGCTCCTCGAATACCAGGAACCAGCGGTTCTCGTCGGCGGCGCGGACCAGCTTGGCCGTTCGCCCGTTGATCCGAAAACCCTCCGGCAGGAGCAGATGTGCCTCGGCAGGTCCGGTAGGAGTCGTTTGTCCCGTCGCGCCGCTTGCCGCGGCACCCGGCGGCTCGGGCAAGACTGGGGGCCCTTGCCGCTCGGTCAAGACCGGCGCGCCGGGCTGGCCGGTCATAGCCGCACCAGCCGCTCCCGCCTGGGCAGGCTCGCTCCGGGCAGGCGCCGCCGCCATGCTGAGCAGCGTGCAGCATCCCAGCAGCCCCGCCGCCAGCCACCGCCAGCGGCCCGTGTGAGTTGGTAGCGTCCGATCACCGCGTCTCAAAGCAGGATCCCCTGTTCTTTTCGCGTCGGTAGGGGTTAGCGCCCGGTGCGTGCGGCGAGCCAGCCGCCCAACCATTGCTCGACCTCCGGCAAGGAGGAGCATAGTTCGATGTAGGCGTGGTCAATCTCCTCCGCCGCTGCGACGGCTTCCACCACCGGCCGCCAAAAATCGGTTACGAGTATTATCGGTCGTTCGGGGAGGAAGTGTTTATTTATCAACTCCCAGGTCATGGCGATTTCCAGGAGGGTTCCGGCGCCGCCGGGCAAGGCAAAGTGCGCCTGCCCCAGGCGGAGCAAGGTTTGGAGGCGGTCGGCAAGGGTCGGGGTCTTTATCTCTCTTTGAATCCAAGGATTAGGACCGTTGCGTCCAAAGGCCGTGCAGGTAACGCCAATCGTTTTGCCGCCGGCCTCGACCGCCCCCCGCGCCGCAGCCGTCATCGTGCCTCCATAGCCGCCGTTGGCCAAGGTTAGCCCGGTGCGTCCGATGAGCCGCCCCAGCGCGTAAGCCAGTTCATAAACCTCGCTGCCAGGCTTGCTTGCCGACGAACCGAAGACAACCACGGTCCTGTCTTCCGCCTGAATCATCCCCGTAGTTTAGTCCCGAGCTGCCAGGCAGGCAAGGGCGGGAGTTCCTGAGAGCGCCAGGGCCAGGGCAGCGGGCGCAGCCCAACGGCGGCGGGTCCACCGCATTATTAGGTGAGGGAGCAGAGTTATCGGACTTACGGAGGGGCTTTCAACGGGTTGGCGCCTCCGGCTGAGCGGGGAACAAGTGGAAGAGAAGTCGTAAGGAATCTCACAGGTTTTCCACGACCGATCGACGCCTGCCGGCGGTCGAGCGAGTAAGTGAGGATCGAAGGTATTTTTTTTTCATGGGCGAGGGGCCAAGCCTGTTGGGTCACTATCTCAGGTGGGCACAACAGGTAGTCGCCAGGGGGTAATCCTACGGCTGCGATGGGGTTTGTCCATGAAGAAGAATCCGGTTTTTTTATCTTGGCAAGTTGTGGTGATATGTGGTAAATTATGGGAGTGGGTGGTGAAAAGTGACTGCAAGTAGAATGGCGAGCCATGCTGTTGACCGGGGAATACGAGCTGACGCTTGATGAGAAGAACCGGCTCTCGATCCCTGCGCGTATCCGGGACCAAGTGCCGCGCGAGGATTCCGAGAAAGGGTTTTACCAGGTTCTAGGCGTCAACCGGGTTCTGTGCCTCTATCCTGACCTTTATTACGAGCGCATCGCCCTTGCCGTTGCCCCAAGGAGGGTGGCCCCGGACGAGTTGTTGACGTTCGATCGGATCAACTGCGCCCTGGCCGGCAAGGTTGAGCTGGATCGGCAAGGACGAGTGCTCCTGAATGACAAGGCGGTGCGTCGGGCGGGCCTGAAAGAGCAGGTGACCCTCATCGGCGCCCGAGACCACCTGGAAATCTGGGACCGGGGACAGTGGGAGAAGTTCCTGGAGCAGCACCTGGAGACGCACGAGCAGATGTTGCTCCAGGCGTGGGAGGAGGCGCTGCGGCGCGAGCGGGAGATGGCAGGGCGGTAAGCGTTCCAGGGCGGCTGTCCGGCTGCCGCCCGGTCTTCCCGAACTGCGCCTTGGTCCAAGTAGTCAGTCGTTTCGCCGTGGCAGGTGTTTTCTAACCCGCAAGGACAGGGAGGCACTGGCATGTTGTGTCGATGCAAGCGACCGGAAGGGCAGGCGCGAGAAGGGTCTATCCTGGCTCTGCAGGAGGCGCTGGAAACGGGTCAGTTGCTCCGCTACGAGCGAGAGCAGGGGTCGGTGTCGAAGAAGCTGGAGGAGAGCGAGACGCGATTGCGGCGGGTGCACCGTTGGGGCGGGGCTTACGGCCTGGTGGATTTCTCCCCGACGGTGAAGGCGTTGCTGGGCGCGGCTGTTCCCGCCGCCCGGAGCGGCGTGCCGGCGCTTTGAGCGGGCGGCGGCGGCGCCAGAGGGGAGGTCCAGGTCTTGGGCGAGCCGATGTTCGTACACTGCCCGGTTCTGAGCGGGCCGTTGTTCGAACTGCTGCGGTTTCCCCCCGGCGCGGTGGTGGTGGACGCGACCATCGGCCAGGGGGGGCACGCGGTGGAGCTGGCGGGCCGACTGGACGCGCGGGGACTGCTGATCGGGCTGGACGTAGATGCGACCAGCCTGGCGGCCGCGCGGGAGCGACTGGCGGCAACCCGCTGCCGGTGCGAGTTTGTGCGAGAGAACTTTGCCCGTCTGGGTGAGGTGTTGGGCGAGATGGGGCTGACCCAGGTGGACGTGATCCTGGCCGACCTGGGCGTGAGTTCGGCTCAGTTGGCCGATGCCGGCCGAGGCTTCAGTTTTCAATTGCCTGGTCCGCTGGACATGCGTCTGGACGACCGGTTGGAGCGGACGGCCGCGGACCTGGTCAACCGTCTGTCGGCCGATGAGCTGGCGGAGGTGATCTGGCGCTACGGGCAGGAACGGGCCAGCCGGCGGATCGCACGGGCGATTGTCGCGGCCCGGCAGCGGCGCCGTCTGACCCGCACGGACGAGCTGGCGGAGGCGGTGTTGGCGGCGTTGGGTCTGGGGGGCAGTCGGGGCCGACGAAGCAAGATTCACCCGGCCACGCGGACGTTTCAAGCCCTGCGGATAGCGGTGAATGACGAGTTGGGGTGCCTGCAAGGTCTGCTGGAGGCAGGTGGCGGGCTGTTGCGGCGGGGCGGTGAGATTGCCGTGATCAGCTTTCACAGTCTGGAAGACCGGTTGGTGAAGGAGGACTTCCGGCGGAACGTGCAGGCGGGGCGGTACGAGTTGGTTACCCGCAAGGCGGTAAGGGCGGCCCCCGAGGAGCGTGGCCGCAACCCGCGCAGCCGCAGCGCCAGGCTGCGGGTGGCGCGGCGAACGATCGAGGCAAACGGTTGAAGAGTTGGGGCCGTTTTTGACGATGTTCCGTAAGTGAGCCGCTCGGCGCGGCCGATGCAGACTTGAGCCATGCTACAGGAGGTCAGGCGGTGAGCAAGGAAGCGAAAGTTGGGTTGTTGCTGGGATTGTTTTTCATTGCGGGAATTGCGTTGGTGCTGCGCGGGGTTCATCAGCAGCGCGGGGAGGTGCTGGATCAGTCACTGTCGGTCAACGGGGACATGCTGAACCCGCCGGGAGGCGTCGCGGGCCAGCATCCGGATTTTCCGCAAGCGGTGAATCAACTGGCGGACCCGTGGCGGGAGCCTGCCGCCGCGGCCGTGCCTGGTCAGGCTAAGGCTGGGGCGGAGCGGCCAACTGGTCAGGGCGTCTCCTGGCAGAGCGGTCCGACGCGCTGGGAGCAGGAATTGCCCGGCTCCGAGGAGGCGAGCGGTCAGACCGTGGTGGCCAGCGGGCAACCCGTGCCGGCCCCGCGGCGCGACGCCCTCGCCGAGGCATTACAGGAGGTTACCACGCCCGTCAACGAGGTGGACGCGGTGGTGGCTGCCGGGGTGGCGCCGGCTCGGTCGGGCGAGGCGCCGTTCTACGTGACCGAAAAAGGCGACGACCTGAGCCGGGTGGCGCTCCGCGTCTATGGCCCGACGGAAGGGAAGCGATGGGTGAACGTCAAGCGTCTCTACGAGGCCAACAAGGAGACACTGGCTTCGATGAATACGGTGCGGGTGGGCCAGAAGCTGAGGATACCGCCTCTGCCTGAGGCTCAGCCCGCCGGTGCGCAGACGGCGTCGGCCCCGACAGCGTCCGAGCAGGGCCGGACGTGCGTGGTGAAGGAGCACGACACGCTCTGGGGCATCGCGGCCAGCGAGTTGGGCAGCGGCGTGCGGTTCAAGGAGATTCAGGACCTCAACCGCGACGTGCTCAAGAGGGACGACAAGCTTGTGACGGGAATGAAGCTCAAACTGCCCGCCCGGTGACGGGCACGAGGTGGCGAGCCGGTGATCGACGTGAAACGGATGGGGTATTTGTTTGTGCTGGCCTTGCTGGCGGGGATGGTGCTGGTGTACCTGCGAACGGCGCGGATGCAGGCCGTCTATCGGTTGACTTCGCTGGGCCGGCAGGAACAGCAGTGGCGACAGACTCTCTGGGAGCAGCAGGCGCGCCTGAGCGCCGGGGTGGAGAGTCCGCGGCAAGTGCGGCAGGAGGTGAGCCGGTTGGGGCTGGGCGTACTGCCGCCCCAGGCGGACCCGGCCGGCCAGGCGAGAGCTGAAGTTGCCGCCCAGGAGAAGCAGCCCAATCGCGGCGGCGGCGGCCGTAGCCGCGGCCGCACCGTCCAATGACGGACAAATCGGGCCACGGATGGCGCACAACCATGAGCAAACGGCACGGGGACTGGTGGCGGGGGCAGGCGTTTCTGGCGGCACTGGTGCTGGGGGCCCTGGGGGTGCTGGGGTGGTGCGGCTACCTGCAGTACCGGGAAGCGCCCCGGTATCAAGCGCGGGTGGAGCGGCAGCAGCTTAAGATCGTGTCGCTTCCGGCCCGGCGGGGGACCATCGTGGACCGCAAGGGGCGCATCCTGGCGGTCAGTACCCGACAGACCTCCGTGTGGGCCGATCCCAGTTTTCTCGAAGACCGCCGCCGGGCCGGCGAGCAACTGGCGGGGGCCCTGTACCTCGACGCGCCCGCGCTAGCCGATCGCATCGAGCAGCGCGCCGACAAGCGCTTTGTCTGGATCAAACGGTTTATCACCGATGAAGAAGCCCAGCGGGTGGAGGGGCTGGGCCTCCGCGGGGTGGTCGTCGAGACGGAATACCGGCGGGAGTACCCGATGGGGACGCTGGCGGCCCACGTGCTGGGCTTTACGGACATCGACGGGCGCGGGCTCGAGGGGGTGGAGGCGCAGTACGACGCCGACTTGGCCGGCGAGCCCGGCGAGTGGCGCCTGCGCAGCGACGCCTGGCGGCGGCCCATCGGCACCCAGGAAGGCTGCCGGCCCGCGCGGCACGGGCACAACCTGGTCCTCACGCTCGACGCCGTGGTGCAAAGCACCGTGGAAGACCAACTGGAGCTGACCGTCGAGAAGTTCCACGCCGCCGGCGCGGCAGGGGTGGTCATGGACCCGCGGACGGGCGAGGTTCTGGCGCTGGCGAACTACCCGACCTTCTCGCCCGAAAGCGCTCGGCAGAGCGGCGCCGAAGTCCGGCGCAATCGCGCCTTGACCGACCCGGTGGAGCCGGGCAGCACGTTCAAACCCTTCACGGTCGCCAGCGCGCTGGAGGGCGGTTTTGTCAGCACCGAGCAGAGGATCTTCTGCCACAACGGTTTCTACACCGGCAAGGGCATCGGCCTGATCCGCGAATACGAGAACCACGGCTACGGCGAGCTCTCGGTGATCGAGGTGATCGCCCGTTCGAGCAACATCGGCGCGGCCAAGATCGCGCAGATCATGGGGAAGAAGTACTTTTTCGGGATGATCGAGAAGTTCGGTTTCGGCGTCCGCACGGGCATCGACCTGCCGGGGGAGGGGCCGGGCATTCTGCTGCCGTTCAAGGAGTGGCGGTGGGGCGAGTACGCGCTGACGCGTTCCGCGTACGGGCAAGGCGCGGTCGCCACGACGCCGTTGCAGTTGCTGCGGGGTTTCTGCTGTCTGTGCAACGGCGGTCGGCTGGTGCGGCCGCGCGTGTCGCGCGGGGTGCTCTCGGCCGAGGGCGCGGTGCTCCGCGACCTGGGCGACGACGCTCAGGCCGCAACCGCCCCGCAGGTCATCTCCGCGGAGGTTTCCCGCCAGATGGTGCAAGAGGTGCTGCGGGCCGTGGTGGAGCTTCCCGGCGGCACCGCCCGCTCGGCGGCGGTGGAAGGGTATGCGGTTTTCGGCAAGACCGGCACGGCCCAGATGCCCCGCAAGAACGGGAAGGGCTACGAGGACGGGAAGTACGTGGCGTCGTTCCTGGCGGGCGCCCCGGCCGACAACCCGCGCATTTGCGTGTTGGTTCTGGTGATCGAGCCGGACCGGCGGCTGGGGCTGGGGTACACCGGCGGGCGTGTGGCGGCGCCGGCGGCCCGCGAGATTCTCAGTCAGACGCTGCCCTACCTCGGCGTGGAAAAAGAGCCTACCCCGACCAGCGGGCCGGCGGCCGTGGCCGCCCGCCGGTAAGGATGGTCGCCTGGCGACGAGGTGGGCCCAGACCGCGACAAGGACTATTGCTTCCGCACCCGCCAGGGGGGAACGATAAAAATGGCTGCGCGATGGAAATACTTTTGCAGGCGGGAGATAACCGATTACAATCGTGGCGGCCAGGCTCACGGACGAGCCGGGCAAAGCTACGGGAGCGGAGGAGAAACGGGCTGCCCAGCGGGACGGTCTAACGGGTCGTGCCATGGATGTTGCTGACCTTCAAGTCGCCCTGAAGTCCCTTGGCGTCGCCGATGGCGCGGCTGCTTTTGTTTGCGGCGCGGCACTGTCGGGTCGCGTGTGCGACGACAGCCGAGCGGTACAGGCGGGCGACGTTTTCGTTGCCGTTCGCGGCGTACAGGCGGACGGGCACGACTTCGTGAATGAATCGGTTCGCCGCGGCGCCGCCGTGGTCGTGGCGCAGCGACCGGTGGGAGTGGGGGATGAGGTCGTTTTGTTGGTCGTGCCGGACAGCGCCGCGGCGCTGGCGCAACTGGCACACGCCGCCGCGGGCCGCCCGTCGGCCGTGCTGCGCGTGGTGGGCGTTACCGGCACCAACGGGAAGACCACCGTAACCTACCTCACGCGCGCGATCCTCAACGCCGCCGGCCTTCCCTGTGGTCTGATCGGCACGGTGAGTTATGACGTGGGCCAGGGCAGCGAGCCCGCCCCCAATACCACGCCCGGCGCGTTGGAGATGGCGGAGTTGTTGCGGCGGGCGCGGGCCAACGGGCTGGCGGCGGCGGCGCTGGAGTGCTCCAGCCACGGCCTGGATCAGAAGCGGACCGACGGCATCCAGTTCACGGCGGCGGCGTTCACCAATCTGACCGGGGATCACCTGGACTATCACGGCACGCTGGAGGCCTATCAGCGGGCGAAAGCCCGGCTTTTTGTCGGTTTGGCGCCCTCGGCGGCGGCGGTGCTCAACGGCCACGACCCGGCCGGAGACGCCCTGGCCCGGCAGACGCGGGCCCGCGTTTGGCGCTATGGAGTGGGGGAGGGGTATGATCTGAGCGCTCAAATAGCGCGGCAGGAGATGCGGGGAACCGAGTTTGAGCTGAACGTGCTGGGCCGGCGTTGCGTCGTGCGCAGCCGACTCATCGGGGAACACAACGTGCTCAACTGTCTGGCGGCGGCGGGCCTGGCCCATGCCGCCGGCGCGCCGTTCGAGGCCATCGGCGCCGGCTTGGAGCAGATGACGGGCGTCCCGGGCCGGCTGGAACGGCTCGAATCTGACGGCGGGGTCACCGTCCTGGTGGATTACGCGCACACCGACGACGCCCTGCGGCGGGCGCTGGAGACGGTCCGGCCGCTTGCCGACGGCGAGGTGGTCGTCGTGTTTGGCTGCGGCGGGGAGCGGGACCGCACGAAGCGTCCGCGCATGGCCGCCGTGGCCGAGCGACTCGCCGATCGCATCATCCTCACCGACGACAATCCGCGGCGCGAGGACCCGGCGGCCATCCGTGGGGAGATTCGTGCCGGACTGAGCGCCGGGGGCCTGAGCCGGCTGCGGGAGATTGCCGACCGGCGCGAGGCCATCGCCTGGGCCATCGCCTCCAGCCGACCGGGCGACGTCGTGCTGATCGCCGGCAAAGGCCATGAAGACTATCAGATCATCGGCACGCGCCGCTGGCCGTTTGACGATCGTACCGTGGCCCGGGAATGCCTCAGCGGCGCCGCCTGTGCCCGCTGAGGGAAGTCGCCGCGGGAACCGAGGAGACGCACGATGAAACCGCTGCTTTTGGAGGAAGTGAAGCACGCGATCCGCGCCGAGGCCCGCACGGTGCTGCGGCGGCAGATGATCACGGGGGTGAGCACCGACTCCCGCCGGGTGCGACCTGGCGAGATGTTCGTGGCCCTGCGCGGCGAGCGTTTCGACGGGCACGCCTTCGTCGAAGCGGCCCTGGGCGCCGGCGCGTCGGCCGTGCTGGTCGAGCGCAACGTTCCCCTCACGGCCGAGGAGCGCCAGCGCGGCGTGGCCGTGCTCAAGGTGGACAACGCCCTCGAAGCCCTGGGGCGGCTGGCGCGTTTTTACCGCCGCGAACTGCAGCACAGCATCCGCGTCGTCGCCGTTACAGGCAGCAACGGCAAGACCACCACGCGCGAGATGATCTATCACGCCATGAGCCGTTACCGGAAAGGCCACCGCTCGCCGCACAACTACAACAACGCCGTGGGCGTCCCGCTCACCCTGTTGGGGCTGGAGCCGGAGCACGAGTTCGCCGTCGTGGAGATGGGCACCAGCGGCCCGGGCGAGATTGCGGCGCTGGCGCGGATCGCCGAGCCCGACATCGCCGTGATTACTCAGGTCGGCCCCAGCCACCTGGAAGGCCTGCGCGACCTCGACGGGGTGAGCGGGGAAAAGATGGGGATCGTCGCCGGGCTGCGCGAGCACGGCGTCCTGATCGTCGGCCTGGATCACCAGGGCGTTTTCGACCGCGCCCGCGCCCTGGGCTGCCACCTCATCACGTTTGGTATGTCCGAGCGTGCGGACGTTTCGGCCCTGCGGGTTTGGCGCGAGGGTTCTCGTCTGGGCTTTGAAACCAACGACCGGTGCACGGTGGAATTGCCGGCGGCGGGGCTGCACAACGTGAGCAACGCCCTGGCGGCGCTGGCGGCGTGCCGGCGGTTGGGTCTGACCACCCGCCAGTTCGCCGATGCCCTGCGCGATTTTCAGCCGGTCCCCGGCCGGCTGTCCGCCCGCCAGGTGAACGGCATCACGATCCTCGACGACAGCTACAACGCCAACCCGTCGAGCATGGCGGCGGCGCTGGCCGAGATCGCCAGCCGCACCGCCGCCGGCCGCCGCATCTTCGTTTGCGGCGACATGTGCGAGTTGGGCGCGGCCTCCGAACAGTACCACCGCGACCTCGGCCGCGCCATCGCCGCGGCGCCCGTGGACCTGCTGCTCACGGTGGGTTCCCAGGCCGCCCGGACCGCGGAAGCCGCCCTCGAAGCGGGCATGGGCCGCGCCCGCGTCCAACGCTGCACCACCGCCAAACGTCTAGCCCGCCTGATCAAAGCCCTGCTGCATGACGAGGACGTCATCCTGGTCAAGGGTTCCCGCGCCATGGCGTTGGAGGAAGTCGTTCGCGCCCTGGAGCGCTACCCCGGCGGCCGGCCGGTCGTCGCCCGAGGGCGCGCCATCGGCGTCGTCGGCGCCCCGCGCGCGGTGCGCGTCAACGTGCCAACCGGTTGACCGCCCTGGACCGCCTTTGACCGTCGGAGAGCCACCGGTGCTGCTGCTGTTGCTGGAACATTACCACGCCTTTTTCGAACAGACGCTCCACTTCTACGCCTGGCGCGACGTGGTGTTCCGCGCGGTCCTGGCCGTTCTGACCGGCCTGATCAGCGCCCTGCTCTGGGGCCCGCGGATCATTCGCTGGCTGATCGGGATGAAGGTCGGCGACGTGCCCGAGTTCAACCACAAGGCCCTCAACGAGCTGACCAGCCACAAGGCCAACACGCCCACGATGGGCGGCCTGATTATGCTCGCCGGGGTGTCCCTGGCCACGCTGCTGTGGGCCGATCTCCGCAACCCGTTCGTGCAGAAGGGCCTGTTCCTGCTGGTTTGGCTCGGCGTGCTGGGCGGCGCCGACGATTACCTCAAGCTCACCGCCAAGATCAAACACCGCAGCCGCGACGGCCTGCACACCTGGGAAAAGCTCATCTTCCAGATCGCCCTGGCCGTCCTCTTGGCCTTCTTCCTTTATTCCGTGGACTTCCGCCATCTCGAAGACGGTCGGTTGCTTTGGCTGCCGTTCTACAAGTACGGCCTGCACCTGGGGCTGCTGGGCTTCACCCTGATGACCGTCCTGGTGGTCACCGGCGCCAGCAACGCCGTCAACCTCACCGACGGGATGGACGGCCTGGCCACCGGCTGCATCGCCACGGTCAGCCTGGTGGCCACGATCCTGTGCTATCTCGCCAGCGAAACCATGACCGCCTCCTTCGTCCAATCGGCCGACGGCGCCTTGCTCCGCGTCGATAAGACCTGGGCCAGTTACCTGCTGTTGCCCCAGATCAGCGGCGCCGGCGAACTCGGCGTCGTCTGCGCCGCCGTCTTCGGCGCCTGTCTGGGCTTCCTGTGGTTCAATTGCCACCCCGCCCAGGTATTCATGGGCGACGTCGGCTCCTTGCCCCTGGGCGGCCTGCTGGGCTACGCCGCCGTCGTTACCCGGCACGAACTGCTCCTGCCGCTGCTGGGCGGCGTCTTCGTCATGGAGGCCGGCAGCGTCATCCTCCAGGTCGGCTATTACCGTTGCACCGGCGGCAAACGCATCTTTCGCGTCGCCCCGATCCACCATCATTTCCACCTGCGCGGCT
>Ga0315295_10001174_pt1 | contig 22532 bp, 20 predicted proteins | sample YL17G14_0_MG_FD_204453 | JGI IMG/M metagenome (GOLD analysis project Ga0315295, IMG submission 204453) | Sediment microbial communities from Yellowstone Lake, YNP, Wyoming, USA - YL17G14_0 | ecosystem: Environmental > Aquatic > Freshwater > Lake > Sediment | place: USA: Wyoming | collected...
GTACGAGGCACTTGATGAGAAAACAAGGAAGAAGATCGATGAGATAGGCAGGACACTGCAGGAGAAGCTGAATGATGCAGTGCGGGTAGTTCGGGAAGGTGAGAAAATGGTCAAGGAGGCGATGGGAAAACTCGAAAAAGATGCGGCCCTCGCTGCTGTAGGACACCTTATTGATGAACTGAAGAATAAATATCAGGATAATGAGAAAATCACAATATATCTCGATGACGCAAAGGAAGACATCCTTGATCACCTTGATGATTTTAAGATGCAGGAAGAACAGCCACTTCAATTATCCTTCATGAAAGTCGCGAGAGCGGAACCTGCATTCACGAGGTATATAATAAATGTTCTTGTGAACAATAAGGATTGCAAAGGCGCTCCCTGTATTTTCGAGAGCAATCCAACATATTACAATCTCTTTGGAAGGATTGAACATAAGATACAGTATGGACTTGCACTAACAGATTTCTCAATGATAAAGGCAGGCTCATTACATAAGGCAAATGGCGGTTACATTGTTATCAACGCACTTGACCTCTTAAGGAACATATTTGCTTATGATGCACTGAAACGCGCTATCAGGAATAAAGAGTTAAAAAGAGAGGATGTCTGGGAACAATACAGACTGATTTCAACAACTACCCTCGCACCAGAGGCTATACCAATGGATGTTAAGGTTATACTTTTAGGGGACCCTTATCTCTATTATCTCCTGTATAACCTTGATGAAGAGTATAGAGAACTCTTTAAGGTTAAGGCTGATTTTGACAGCAGAATGAATAGAACAGATGAAAACATTCAAAAGTATGCTTTTTTTGTCGCTACCCTAAGCAGAGAAGAAAAACTTTTACCTTTTGACAGAAAGGGCGTGGCAAAAATAGTCGAGGTTAGTTCAAGACTTGCAGAACATAAAAATAAGCTGTCTTCAAGGTTCAGCGATGTCTCGGACATTCTCAGAGAAGCAAGCTATTGGGCATTAAAATCCAATAGCTCTATTGTCAGTGATGTGCATGTACAGAAGGCCGTAGATGAGAAGATATACAGAACAAACAGGATCGAAGAGCGTTTGAGGGATATGATCCTGGAAGGGACTATCATTGTTGATACAGCAGGAGAGAAAGTAGGACAGGTAAATAGTCTTGCTGTTCTTGACCTGGGCGATTATAGCTTTGGTAAACCTTCGAGAATAACAGCAAGGACATATGTAGGAAAAGCAGGGGTTGTGAATATCGAACGAGAGACGAAGATGAGCGGAAAGATACATGAGAAAGCCATCCTTATCATTACAAACTATCTGGGAAGCAGATATGCTGCCAAAAAACCAATCAGTTTAACTGCATCGATTACGTTCGAGCAGCTCTATGACATGGTTGAAGGTGACAGCGCTTCATGCGCCGAGCTTTATGCTCTCCTGAGCAGTATTGCAGGGGTGCCGCTGAAACAGACCATTGCAGTGACAGGCTCAATGGATCAGAACGGAGATGTCCAGCCTGTCGGAGGCATTAATGAAAAGATAGAGGGCTTTTTTGACCTGTGCAGGCTGATCGGATTTAACGGAAATCACGGTGTAATAATTCCAGCGAGAAATATAAAACACCTGATGCTTAAAGCTGATGTAGTAGAAGCTGTCAGGAATGGAGAGTTTTCGATCTATCCGATCGGGAAAGCGGATGAAGGCTTAGAGATAATGACAGGCATGCAGGTTGGCGAACTCGGGGATGATGGGACATATCCGGAAGGCACCATAAATTATCTCGTCGTAAAACGTCTCACTGAAATATCAGAATCGATGGAGAAGAAGAAGGAGAAGGAAAAGGATAAGGAAGAGGATAAGGAGGAAGCCAAAGGGGGAAAGGAAGATAGAGAAGAACAGAAGGATCAATGAAAAGAGCGTCAGGCTAATAACGGCTGGTCTAATGTCTAATAGATAAAATTTGCCATTTCAGACATGCCAGATTATGTTTCGCTTAGCACATGCTTTTACATAGGATTGTGCATTTTGCAAAGTTTCAGACCAGCGTTTTGTCCTTCCTTGTTTATTCCAGTCAAGATATTTTTATATGTGAACTTGGCTTTTAAGGTATCTTCTCGTAGACGGATATCCCCCATCTTTAATATGACATCCTACCCAACCCTTGTAATTTGAAAGTCGTATTAAACGCTTTTACCTTGCTTAATTGGAGTTAGAATGTCGACGGGGAGTTATGTATTCTGAAGTCGAAGGTCGCATATGCGCCTTAAAGGAAGAAAACGATAATCTCCCCGCCTACGTGAATTATAACCCTAAGCAGCCCTTCTCATCTCCTCCTTTCTCTGAAATTCGTGATTCAGTATGAATTCAGTGTCATCCCTTACAATTGCAAATATGATCCTCAACAGTTTCCTGGATACTGCAACGAGCGCCATCATACTTTTCATTCCCCGGCCGATGAGTCTTTGGTAGTAGTCGTGCATAATGCCGTTCTTTCTGATTGTCTGCATGGCTGCATAATACAGTATTTTTCGTAACAGGCTCCTTCCTCTCTTTGATATCCTCCTCTGTCCTCGTCTTTTCCCAGAGCTTACCTCGTAGAGGTCAAGACCGGCAAGCTTCGCTATCTCAGACTGCGTTGTAAACTTTGTAAAGTCACCTATCTCACCAATAAGCCCTGCTACCGTTACTATCCCAAGCCCTTTGATTGACAGGAGTTTGCGACTGTAGGGTATGAGTTGCAGTGTTGTCTCCATCTCATGCTCAAGTTCTGCCATGAGATTATCGACCATCTCCAGTTGGACGAGGGCGTGCTTTATATCTATAACTAAACCTTCCAACCCCTCTTGAATACCGATGGTGGTCTTTGCACAATTGATCAGAGCTGCAGCATGTTTTACCCCGAACTTGCCCATGCTACATTTCCTCATTTCCTCTCCGAGTTTCTCTATCTTTGCACTGCCTATCTTTGCCGGTGTCGTATATTTCTTGAGTATATGGAAGGCTGTTTTGCAGAATATCGTTTTTATTACTCGTGTAAATTCTGGGAATATGAGAAACATAAACTGCTGCAATTGATTTAGAAGAGCGGTGCGCTCTCTAACATGTCTTTCCCGTGCGTTATTTATTCTTCTCAAATAGGCTGCATCACCTTCTGGTACCACGACGCTTAAAGCGTGTCCTATCCGTATGACATCCGCGATTACCCGTGGATCCTTACGATCGGTCTTTAATGGAGAGTTGTCGTTGATCTCTCTCATCCTCTTCGTGTGCAGTGGGTTTACTTGTACGATCGTTACTGGTTTCTGCTTGAGATAGTGGATCAGTGGTTCTCCATAAGGTCCGGTTGACTCATATCCTATAATTACCTCATTGCATTGAAATCTGGTTTTGCTCGCAAGTACCATGCTCCACAGTGTATCAAGCCCTTCTCTTGTGTTATCAAACCTGAATGTCTTTGTGCTCCTACCGTCTGCTGCCACACAGCACCCATGGTTACTTGCCATCCCAATGTCAACAGCGACTATCAATGTCCCTTCCTTTATAATGTCTGCTTTCTTCGCTCGTAACCCTTTCATCAATATCTCCTCCTTCTATTCTTTACCGGATAAACAATCCTTACCTGGAAGATATATCGATCTCATCATAAACTACAATATAGCAAGCTGAAGTCTTGCATGGGCAGCCTCTTTTTCAAAATCAAGAGTGCACATGCTAAGTCTTATTACATGCCTGTCAGTGGTGTAGTGATTTCCAAATGAAGTAAGTATTTTGAGCCGTAAGAACTATAAGAACGATACAGCCGAAGTATTTAGGAATGAAGTACTCGACCACTTCAGTTTTCTTTACTGTTTGTGCAAACTCTTTGTGAGAATTAAAATAAATAATATCTTTATCGGATAATGTGTATGTCAAGCCCAACATTGTGCCAGATTGATCTATGGCCAGCGTTTTAGAGACTTCTGAAAGTAATCCTTCAGTTATTACGCCTCTCAGATTTATATCTACATCGATTTCTTCGTCAGAAGCTTTTTTAATAGACAGGCGATTATGGTTTAGCGTGAAGTCACTCAATTTTTCCTTTATTTGTTGTTCAACAAGGTATTCAACAATGGATATGGCGAAATTAACTTTATCACTTCTTTCCAATTTAAAACGTCCTAACTCCTTTCTAAATCTTAGATCATATGAATAGAAATAATATATAAAGAGGAATGATAAAGGTATCAATAAAAAATCAGGGCGTTTAAGTGTACCAGTGATAATACCAACTGAAACTCTCTCGGGTGCAATCCCCACTATGCAGATAGTAAGGACAATAAGGCCATATGTTAAAGTGAGAGTTCGCAGCTTATCTAATTTCGGATCGGGGTTCTGCAAGCTGCGATCTCGAAAGAAGGAAATCCTGCGGTATTCGGATTCAGATAATTGTCTCATGTCGATGTGCTATTATCTCTATCTTGATTTGTATTTAGTTCCAATATTATAACTTCTCGGTTTTATTGTATATTATTTTTTGTGAAAAAAAGCTAATTGGTGGAAAAATTGGGACACAGAGCCTGTCTAAAAACTATCAGACATCACTGCATATCTATGATACAGTAGAGCATCAACTATATAGAAAGGAATGATTGATGCCATTAAGACCATATAATCAAGAGCAGATATTTCTCCTTCCACCCAGTCTCAATGAATGGGTGAGGCAGGATCATCCAGCGAGAGTATACTCTGAGATCATAGATAGGATAGACACACGCCCGTTCAGGGAACCGAAAGAAGAAGGGCGTCCTGCCTATCATCCGAAGATGATGTTGAAAGTGCTTCTGTGGGGATACGCAACCGGTGTTCGTTCAAGCAGAAAGGTTGAAGAGAAGCTTCAGCAGGATGTAGTTTTTATGTGGCTTGCGGGCTTAGAGAAGCCTGATTTCAGAACACTGTGTCTTTTTCGGTCTGCCAATAGAGAGGCAGTAGAGCGTGTATTTGCCGATGTCATAACAATCGCACAGTCAATGGGGATGGCAAACCTTGGTCTTGTCGCAATTGATGGGAGCAAAGTACAGGCAAACAGCGGGATCGACAGCTTCAAGACTGTGGAGGATTGGAGGAAGACTCTCGAAAAGGCAAGGGGTGAAGCACGACAGATAATAGCTGAATCGGAGCGGATAGACAAAGAAGAAAATGATCGTTACGGTGAAGAAGCAAGGGGTAACGAGCTACCCAAAGAGATCGAGAAGGCAAAGGACCGAATCAAGAATATAGAAGAGTTGCTGAAGCGGGCGAAGGAATTGGGCAAGGAGGATAAAGCTCGGATGAGCCTTACTGATCAGGAAGCGAGCTTTATGCATAAGAAGGCAACATCTATTCCGGCCTATAATGCACAGCTTGCGGTGACGGAGGATCAGATTATCATCCATGCTGACGTAACTACCGAGCCGGTTGATGTTAATCAGACAAAGATGGCAATAGAGGGGATAGAAAAGCAGTTCGGTGAGACGCCTGGCATTTTGGTGGCTGACACGGGCTATAGTGGCGGAGAGAACCTCAAGTATCTGGAAGACAATGACGTTGATGCGTATATTCCCGAGGAGGGGGAACGGAATATCGGGAAAACAAAGCGGCCAAGAGCGCATCTGTACGGAAAAGAGACTTTTATATACCAGGAACAAGAAGATCGTTATATCTGTCCTCAGGGTGAGACGCTTGGCACTGTAGCGAGGTCTTGTTTCAAAGGGAAATACAGCAGCCGCATGGTTACGGTATATCGGACGAAGCGTGGTGTCTGCGCCGCGTGTCCTTGCAGCGGACAATGCACGCCCAATAAGAAATTAGGCCGAGCGATAACGAGAGATGGATATGAAGGATATCGGGAACGCATGAGGGAAAAGATCTCCTCAGCGAAAGGAAAAGCACTTTATGGGAAACGAAAATGTATTGTCGAGCCGGTCATTGGTCAGATAAAGACAAGGAGCGGATTCTGGCAATTTCTCCTACGAGGGGTACAGAAAGTGCGGATCGAGTGGAAGATCGCAGCAACGGCACACAATCTCTTGAAGATCATAGGAGCAATCATAAGAAAGGAGCGGCAACTCCCAGCATTTGGATAAAAGCTCGGTGAGTAGGTTTCTTATATCGAATGATCTTAATAGCATGCTCGATTAGCAGAAGGTTTTTAGACAGGCTCCACATCCCAATTAATTGGGAAAGACCGGAATGACTATAAGAGAAGAAGGTAGAGGTTGAAAAAATAAAAATGTTATGGCTTTTTCAGGATAGAATGGGTTCCAACTCTTCTGAGAAGGTAGGTGTCACCAACGATCTGAAAGGTCATGCGATATCCCTTGGTGATTCTTGCTTCCCATATAGTTTGTCGGCTTTCCATCTTTTTAATTTGGAGCGAAGGATGTCTGGGATTTTCCAAAAGGTGAAAAATCTGTTTATCTATCAGTTCCTGTATGTTTTCAGGAAGCCCTTTATAGTCCCGCTTAAAAGGTTTCGTGAAGGCGAGCTTCACTTTTTCAGCGCCTTGATTGCATCAGACGCCTTTGAGAATGGCCCTATGGTTTGACCTTTTGCTATAGCATCGTCTGCCTCTTTTTCCATTTCCTGCCATTCCTTAGTCCAGAACCATTCCTGGTCTTTGGGAACTAATTTCTTGGGGATAAGGACAATAACATTATCTTTAACATGGGTGTCAAGAAAATCACCCGCTTCCAGATTGAGGGAATCAAAAACCTCCTTAGGTATCGTAATCTGGTGCTTCGGACCAATCTTTACCGCAGGCATATGTTTACCTCCTTACTTTCTTACTTTAAGTATATTGGAAGGTGGAGAAAGGTGTCAACCCACACCTGTGTTACTCTCAAGATAGGAATTATGGAAAATAACTTTCAAATATTAAACCCTTATCAATTCTTTACCCGCTTCATACGCCTCTTTTAATGCAGAGGGATGCTTTAATATTTCACCTTTGGCATCTACTCCGGTATAGCCTAATGTCCTATGTTCCGGGACGCTGATAGTCCTGAAAAAAGCCTTTGCGGTTACTTCTGAACATTCTATGCCTATATCTTTTTTCATGCCGGCAACGAGCAGGAGCAGCCCCTTTCTTTTATGAGGGCCTTCAGGTATCGGTTTTTTAAGGAGGTATTTCTCGCACCAGAATGCCTGACATCTGTCAATCATAATCTTTGTTTGAGCGCTGAGGCTGAAGAAGAATACCGGAGAGGCAAGGATGATCCTGTCAGCAGACCGTATTGCATCATAGATCTGAGACATATCATCATCATAAACACATGTGCCTGTTTCCTCACATCCTCCGCAGTTCTGGCATGGCATGATATTCATAAGGTTCAGATCGAAAACCTGTACAGTTATTCCTGAATCTTCGATTGCCCTGATAGTTTCTTTGAGCAGGAGTTCGGTATTCCCTCCCTTGCTCGGGCTTCCAAGAAATGCGATGACTTTCATTCAGTCCCTGTCCTTTTTTACTTTTTTGAATTCTGTCCAATCCTTCATATTCTGAAGATTTTCATTAAGATGCCACCAGCCGTTTTTGAATGACGTATAATCAGGCGCGCCGGTCATGGCAGAGGCATAACGGATTGAATTGGAATAGAATAGCCACTGCTTGATCCACAACTGCTCAATCGATTCATCAAATGGATTGGTCTTGTCTTCAATCCCGTTTTCCCATACATCAGATATAAGTTTTGTCGCTGCAAGGGTCATCGCATTTGTTTCCTTTAAGGTATTCCCAAGTTTTGTAAAATGACCATTTATCCAGTCTGTACCGTGACAGCTATTGCAGACCCTGCTCATAGTCTGCAATCTATTTTCCTGTTCAGATTGATCAATCAGATACTCTGATGCAGGCTCACCTGTAAATGTAACCGGCAATGGTAACCCGTCCCTGTTCCTGATAATAGTTGTATCCCCTGATTTTGGCTGGGAATGGCTGTAAATCAGACCAAAAAGTCTTACCCACAGCCGTGAACCGAAGTTGTGGCTTCTTTCTGCAATTACAGTGTTGTCAGGTGATACAAGCAGGCTGTTGTGGCAAGCGGCACAGGTCGGCGACTTAAAGTCTTCTCCTGCTTTCCATGGCACATTCGTAAAATTCCAGCTATACCCTTTTGATGAATAGATATTCCCGTGTTTGCTTTCCTCGTAGACATTCCATGCAGGCACATCAGGTTCATGATGACACTGGCTGCAGGTATAAGGTTTTCTTGCAACTTCGATTAAAAAACCATGCCGTGGATGGCAGGCTGTACAGGCTCCTGTACTTCCGTCGGGATTAATCCTTCCCACCCCCTGGTTTGGCCAATTAGTAAGATTGGGGATGTCGATGTTCCCTAATTTTGTGTTTATGCTTTTCATCCCACTTGCTTGAACTATTGTACCGTGACATCCAAGGCAGGTTTCATGCAGGGTCATTTCTGTTGGCGTATCTGAAATCATCTTTTTATCTGTAACCTGTTTAACCCCTGTAATTGTTTTTACAAGTGTATGGTAAACAGGATTTTCCATAAGGTTTTTATAAGCGTATGATTTTTTACTACCGGAAAATTGGTTGAATTCTGTAGGATGACATGTTTTGCAGTCCTGGGGGGTAACAACCACGTTAATCATCTGCCCCATGTGCTGAAAGCTGTCTTTATGGTTGCCGGTATTCAGGCTGTGACATTCATAACAACCCACAGCAAATCCCTGCAAACCCTGGGGAATGCTTTCAGCAGAGACCCTTTTCTCAATAGAAGATTTTTTCATGGCCTCTGAAGGGCTTGTCTTTGCGTGTCTGCTCGTTAACCAATCTTTGACTATCCCGGGGGTATATATATTGTGACAACTAATGCAGGTTTGTGTCTGAGGACTCAATGAGGCCTGAGATATCACATCTTCTTTCTCTTCGGCAGAGGGGATTCCATGGAAAGAAAATAAAAAAAAGGCTGCTAAAATAAACGGGATATACTTGAATAGTTTCATGCAAGGCTCCTAAAAAAAGATTCTATTTATAAGAAAAATAATTATTTACTCAACTTTTTTAAACATCTTTTTCAATGCACCGCAAACAGGGCATTTGTCAGGTGGATCTCCCTCAACAGTGTTGCCGCAGATCTGACAGACATGATAATCAACGTCTTCATTATTCCCAAGCTCTTCAACGGCCTTTTGGTAAAGGCCGGCATGGATCTTTTCTACTTCATTGGCAAGATTGAAACTCCTTAGGGCACCTTTAAACCCCTCGGTCTCAGCATCGGCAATCATCTGTGGATACATGCTCTGGAACTCATGGGTTTCGCCACTGATTGCCTCTGTGAGGTTTTCTTTCGTGCTTTTGATGCCGCCCAGTTCCTTCAGATGGTTCAGAGCATGGACAGTTTCTGCCTCTGCAGCTGCCCTGAAAAGTTTTGCAACCTGTTTGTACCCTTCTGCGTCAGCCTTTTTTGCAAAAGCGAGATATTTTCTATTCGCCTGTGATTCACCTGCAAAAGCCTCCTGAAGATTTTTATCTGTCTTTGACATATTCCCTCCTTAACTTATAAAAATATCTTTCCCTGATTATCTATTCAAACTTTGCATGATATTCTTTCATCTTATTTGCAAAGTTTCTCCCAAATTCGTAGCAAAGTTTCTGATCTTCTGCTGATGGCTTGTAGTTAACCTGGATTCCTGGCTCGACTGTTTGAAGACCCATTTTCTTTATATCTTCGTATATATCTCTTACAGCTCCTCCTCCCCATCCATAGCTGCCGAATGCGCCGGCAATGCGGTTCTTTGGTTTCAGGCCTTTTAAGTAAACCAGGAACTCAGCAACAGTCGGAAATATGGAATTATTCAGCGTTGGTGAGCCAATAAGACATCCTCTCGCCTTCCAGAACTCCTTTACCGCAAAACTGACGGGATTTGCCCTGAGCTTTACGACTATTACCTCAACCCCTTCATCCCTGATCCCCTGCATCAACGGAACAGTCATCTGTTCTGTGCTGCGCCACATAGTGTCATATATTATTACAACTTTCGGTTCTGCCTTTCCATTTGCCATATCGAGATACATATTAATAATTTTAGAGGGATCTTTTCTCCATATGATTCCGTGATCAGGCGCAATCATATCTATTTCAAGACCGAGTTTCTGGACCTCTGCTATCTTGTTTTTGATCAGGGTGCCGAAAGGCATGAGGATATTTGCGTAATAGTCCTTAATTGCATCATCAAGTTCATTGACAGAAAAGCAGTTCATGAATTCATCATCGAACCTTGCCGCAGAGGCATAATGCTGTCCGAATGCATCCTGACTTATAAGAAGCCTGTCTTCTTTGATATATGTCATCATGGAGTCGGGCCAGTGGAGCATGGGAGTTTCTAAAAAGAGGAGGGTTTTCTTGCCGATGCTCAGGGTATCGCCTGTTTTCACAACCTTAATATCCCATTTTGATGTATCGAAAAACCTCTCAAGACCCTTCTTGCCTTTATTCGTTATGTAAATGGTGGCATTTGGTGTGAGGTGCATTATATCGCCAATGCTTGAAACATGATCATTCTCAATATGGTTTATTACGATGTTCTTAATCTTCGATGGGTCAACAAGGCTTTTGATATTATCAACAGTAATCTCAGAGAAATCATGTTTGACGGTGTCAAAAAGGGTTATCTGATCATCGATAGCAAGGTAATTATTATACGTCGTTCCATTTGGCGTAACATAACCATGGAAATCCCTAACTGCCCAGTCAATTACTCCGACCCAGTAAATGCCGGGTTTTATCTCTATTGCCTTCATGTCTTTAACCTCCTTTCAGTCTGACACTTTTTCGTATCCATATATAATTCTATACGATAATTATTACTTATGCCACTTTTTCAAAAACGCCCTTTTCCGCTTTAAATCCGCATTCTTGTCAAGAAGTTACTGAGGGCTAATCTCACATCTGGGATCTGCAGCATCGAGTGAACCATAAACCGAAAATATGTGGGCAGGACATCCGCCAGAGCATATAGAATAATGTCTGCATGAAACACTCGTGCATCTGTTTCCATCATGTTTTTTAAATCTATCGAGGATGGGATTTTTCAAAATTGACTCCATACCATCCTGATATATATTGCCAAGACTAAAATCGTCGAACCCCAAAAAGAGGTTGCAGGGAAAGGCTGAGCCATCAGGAAGAAGTGCAATCTTGGTTATTCCTGCATTACATCTGATACCTGCCCGCGGTCCGTATTTATAGAACCCTGATGCTGCAACAAAACCGATATCCAGGCTCCCTTTTAATTTCTGTTTCAATTCTGAATAGAATTCATAGAATTCGGGGAAAGAAAAATATTCTGAACATTGGTCCCTGCCGATAATATCCTCATGTAACAGGTAATACCTTTTTACTCCGATATCTCTGAGATACAGAACAAGGTCATAAATTTCTTTTTTGTTCTTCTGATTCAACGTGCTCTTTACAATAGGATTTTTCCCTGCAGCGATCGTTTTTTTAATGCAGGTGAGGGCTTTTGAAAAGTTATCCGACATAGTTAAAGTGTTATGTGTTTGAGAGAACCCATGGATGGAAAAGCCTATGTTCATTAATGGAGTTTGTATTTCATCATATTGAGAAACGATATCAGGAAGGCTTCCATTCGTACTGATGTTAAGCGTGATATCCAAGCCCGTCACATATTCAACAAAATCCTTCATCCAGGCAAGAAGCATAGGCTCGCCGCCAAGGATGTCGATCTCACGAATTTCTCTTTTTACAAGCATGTCAGCAAGTGCATATGCGTCTTTTTCGCTCATGTCTTTGTATGAAGCTGAACGTGATATCTTCTGGTTGAAGCAAAAACTGCAAGACTGATTGCAGCGCAAGGTGGGATAAAGCTGTATAAAAGAAAGGCGGTTCATTTTTATAATTTTTATTATAAGTAATCTTGAAAATAATTAGAAATATGATATTATGAAAAAAGAAGAGTGAATTGAATATCTTCAGAGAAATAGTTAAACTGAATAAAAAGCCTATATACTATAATTCGAGGAGGGACACATGAATGCTATTGAGATAGCCATCAACATGGAGAAAGACGCAATCAAGTTTTACACTGAAGCTGCTGAGAAGACAAAACATCCGGCAGGGAAAAAAATGTTAATGTCCATAACAGAAGATGAAAAGAGACATATGCAGATGCTTTCTGAGATATTCAAAGAGGTTGATATAAAGATTGATGAAGTCAGTCCCATGAAGAACATGAAAACGATCTTTGAGTCAATGAAGGACTCCATGATGAAGAGGATAGAAGCAACGAATGATGAGCTTGAGGCATTTAAGGTCGCCATGCATATGGAAAAAGAGGGGATTGAATTTTATAAAAAGGCTGAAGCAGAGGCTCAGAAAGAAAAAGAAAAGGCTTTGTTTAGCAGACTCATCAAGGAAGAACAAGAGCATTACAGTATTTTTGCTAACACCTATTCTTTCATGGCAGATACAGGGAACTGGTTTATGTGGTCAGAGCACAGCATTGTTGAAGGTTGAACCCTGTTGGCTTGAATATATTTTATTGTTACATATATGAAAGAGATGCCTAAATTTAAGACAGGGAAAGATGGGGAAATAGGAGGAAGTATTTTGATTTCTCAATCGAGGAACTCTGTAAAAAGTTACAGGGTACTCATTACATTACATTCAATATAAGGAGGTGCGGTATGGCAAAGCCAGTAGTAAATGAAGATTTATGCGAAGGATGTGCTACATGTGAAGAGATGTGCCCGGAAGTTTTTAAGGTGGAAAATGAAAAAGCAATAGTTATAGGCCCTGACAAATGCAACACCTGCGACTGTCAGGAAGCCGCTGATACCTGTCCCACCCAGGCGATAACGTTAGAATAAGAGGATGTGTGAAAAAGAAAGGCTGGCAAAATACCAGCCTTTCTTTTTTCCTACTTATACATATCTCTTCTAAACTACTTTAGATCCTAACAGGAGCTTTTGCATTTACAGGTCATTGAGACCCTCTTTGAAACCTTCTTGATTGTCATGCCGGACACCCCCTTTCATAGAGGTATCTGAGCTTCATGCCCAGATATTCGCTTAATTTTTAAAATATACCATAAAGATTGCATTTGTAAAGGTCTTTCCCGAGAGGGTCTCCAAGGAGAAGCGCCCTGTATCTGCATCCTCCCCTGCAAGATTCAATATAATCACAGTCACATTGCAGTTCAGCGAGTTGTAAAGGTTTTATCTTCTGCCAGCATTTTTGCAGTCCCTCTGCAATCATACCAACCGGCTCTTTGGAATAAAAGGTGCATTTTGAAACCCGGCCGTCAGCCGTTACTGCCATTAGATGTAATCCACATGCGAAACCTGAATCTCCTGAATGCAGTCCTTTGCCATACCCGTACCTGAGATATTTCCCTCCAACTTCAGGACTGATCTGGAATTCCCCATGTTCTTCTAACCTTCCCGTTATACACGGAACGTCAACTGTCCAATCCTTAATCCCCATTTCTTTAAACAAACTTTCCATTTCATCAAAATCATTCAGATTACCCGGATGAACCATTGTTGAAATAGAGACCTCAACCCCTGAATCAATTGCACGTTTCACAGCATTGAGCGCTGAATTAAAAGTCCCTTTGCCCCTCAATGAATCATGTGCTTCTTCAAGTCCGTCTATGCTTATCTGTATCTCGTCTACATTAAGCCCTTTGAGTCTTTTTTTGTTCAGCAGCAAGCCATTTGTAAAGAGGACTTTCCTTATGAAAAATTCCGGGAGCATAGCATTTATCTCTTCAAACCCGCGATGCATAAATGGCTCACCCCCTGTAATAAGGACCCGCAACCCCTGCATCTCCTCAAATTCTTCCAGAATATCCTTTATCTGCCCTGGTGAAAGCTCTGAGCCCCCCTTATCGAAAATGTAGCAATGTTTGCATTTGAGATTGCATCTGTCCGTGATCTGAAGTTCAAGATACCGCAGAGACGGCTCCGGAGACTTTATCAAAGCAGGGCGACGCAATATAATCCTGTCTTTCAAGAGAATCCCTTCATTCAGGCAATAATCAATAAATTCTGCATCTCGTGAACTGCATCCGGGGCCGGATGAGCATTCTCTGAGAAACTTAAAGGAATCCTCATCAAGCTCATACAACTCATCTATTTTTATGTGATAAACAGAAGGGGTTTCAAGCCATTTCAGGACACATTCCCTGGAGAGAAAATATTTCATTTGCTATTCTACAAAAATAGAGGTTACAGTTGCTATATAGAGGCGATCATATTCAGTTTTTGTGATATAATCAGTAAATTTTTTCATTAAAAAACTTCTTGAGAAAGAAGGTTAAGTGATAGAACATTGAGAAAGCATATTCAAAAGAATCTATGTCAGGAATTCTGCTCGTATTATAAACCTTCAAAAAAAGAAAACATCGCCTGCAAAGGTTTCCTTGTCATTGAAAAGCTGCTGAAAAGAGGCAGGAAGATTCCATTTGATAAGACTGATGAGAAGCCCGGCGATGCAATTCAGGGAGAACTAATCCGGGAAATGTGCATTGCATGCCCCTTTTATGAAAACGATTGTGACTTTGTTGAGAAAAAAAAAGATGCTCCTCCATGTGGAGGGTTCATGCTATTAGCAAATCTTCTTGAAAAAAATATCATAAGTATTGACGACATACAAAATATCATCTAAACTGTAGACAGTAAATAGTGAATATTTGGTGAACAGCAAAGAAATAAAAAAATGATTTCAACTGTTTGCTATTTGATAACGAATATTCACTTTTTTTAGGAGGGGATATGATAACTTTTTCCGTTCGGGAAGTAGTTGAGCAGGCTGTTCAGACAGAAAAACTCGGTAATGAATTTTATACTAAAATGGCAAAGAAATTTGAAGACCACAATGAGCTGAAGAAGCTTTTCGAACTCCTTGCAGCGCATGAGTTAAAACATGGGACAAGCTTCTCCGGGATGAAAGACAAGATAGGGGAGGAAGAACCAGCAGAATGGAATGAAGTCACCCCCTATTTAAGGGCCATTGTTGATTCAGAGTTTTTTCTCGGCAAGGATAAATGCCTTCCTTCACTTGAACATGTAAAAACAGCTTTGGAGGCGATCGAGTTCTCTCTCTGTTTTGAAAGAGAGACGCTGCTCTATTATTATTCGCTGAGAGAGACGCTAAAGGAAAAAGATGCTATAGATGCGATCATCCGCGAGGAAAAAACCCATATCGTTTGGTTGAATAATCTGAGGAAGAGTTTTGTGTAGGTGATATATATTAGTAATCTCCCCTAACCCCTCTTTAAAAAAGAGGGGGGAATTCCCTCCTTTTGTAAAGGAGGGAAAGGGAGGATTACAGAAAAAATAATTCCATGGACTATTCCATAAAAATTGGCGGTGAGGCCGGACAGGGGATTCAGACCATTGGAGATACACTCTCGAAAGTCTTTTCGAGAGCCGGCTATCATGTCTTTACCCACCAGGACTATGAATCCCGCATCAGAGGCGGTCACAATTTCTTTCAGATAAGGTTTTCAGACAAACCGGTAATGGCTTCAAGGGATAGGATTGACATTATCGTTGCTCTGGATAAAGAGAGCATATCTCTCCATGAAAGAGAACTCTCAGAAAATGGTCTGATAATCTACGATTCATCTGCTTTGAAACAGAAACATGAAAAGCCGTATTTTCTCGATATCCCTTTTGTAGACCTGGCTCAGCAGCACGGCAATAAAATCATGGCGAATACTGTTGCAACAGGGGCAGTGCTTGGCATGTTGAGGCTCGACCTTGATATCCTGAACAACATAATACATGATACGTTTAAAAAGAAAGGTGAGGATCTGGTACAGGCCAATATCATGGCATCAAAGGCAGGGTATGCCTTTGCGCTCGAAAACTGCCTGAGATGTTCGTTTGTTCCATCTGCTGCATTTAGAGCTAAGATGCTTATCCCGGGAATAGAAGCTATCGCACTTGGGGTTATAGCTTCCGGTTGTAAATTTTATTCAGCATACCCAATGACACCTTCAACAGGGATCATGAACTATCTTGCCGGCAAAGAGAAAGAATACGGTATTGTTGTGGAACAGGCAGAGGACGAGATAGCAGCCATCAATATGGCATTAGGGGCATCCTTTGCAGGTGTGAGGGCAATGACAGGCACAGCAGGCGGAGGTTTTGCATTAATGGTAGAAGGTCTGTCGCTCGCAGGAATGACCGAGACACCCATAGTTATTGCAGTCGGCCAAAGGCCGGCGCCTGCAACTGGTCTTCCAACAAGGACAGAACAGGGGGATCTTTTATTCTGTCTGCATGCTGCTCATGGAGAATTTCCAAGGGTTATATTCGCACCTGGCACACCTGAACAGGCATTCTATCTGACTATTAAGGCATTTGATATGGCAGAGAAATACCAGATACCGGCTTTTATTATCTTTGATCAGTACCTTGCAGATTCCGGATGGACATTTGAAGGATTTGATTCGGGCAGGATTAAATGGAACGATTACAGACTCAGGGGTGATGCATTGAGAGACTTGCCGGAATACAGGCGTCATTCCTTTACAGATACAGGCATATCACCGCTTGCTGTTCCGGGAGATTCAGAATATTTAGTCGTAACAGACAGCGATGAGCATGATGAAGAGGGCCATATTACAGAAGATTCTGAAATCAGGATAAAAATGGTGCAAAAAAGATTGCTGAAAAAATTGCCGTTAATAAAAGAGGAGATAGAACCGCCGATTCTATACGGAAATAGCCATCCGGAGATTTTAATCACAGGATGGGGCTCTACATACGGGGTCATGAAAGAGGTGGTGGATATTTTGTCAAAGAATAGAAGTGTAGCTCTGATGCATTTCAGCGAGATTTATCCGTTCCCTTCTACAGAGAAGTTTGATTATCTTGCATTATTAAACAATGCGAAAATGAGTATCTCTGTCGAAAATAATGCCACCGGACAGTTTGCACGCCTCATGAGGGCAGAGACAGGTTATGAATTTAGTCACAGAATCAATAAATACGATGGAAGACCTTTTACCGTGGAAGGTCTTTTAGGAGAATTAGATGCCTATATTGGATGATTATAAGGGGAAAACCCCTGCATGGTGCCCGGGTTGCGGCAATTTTGGCATCCTTAAGGCATTTAAGGATGCAATGGTTGAACTCGGCAAAGAGCCCCATCAATTAACTATTGTTTCCGGAATAGGCCAGTCTGGAAAATTTCCTCACTACGTGAAATGCAATACCTTCAATGGACTCCATGGGAGGACACTTCCTGTTGCGACAGGCATAAGGCTCGCCAATCATGAAATGCTTGTCATTGCTGTTGCAGGAGACGGAGACTGCTACGGTGAAGGCGGGAACCACCTAATGCATGCAATGAGGAGAAATATTAATGTAAAGCTCTTTGTGCATGATAATCAGATCTATGGGCTCACAAAGGGTCAGCCTTCTCCAACAAGCATGGAAGGAATGATTACAAAGAATCAGCCCTTCGGGGTATTTTCAGAACAACTGAACCCCATGGCATTGGCAGTGTCTCTTGACTGCAGTTTTGTTGCCAGAGGTTTTGCAGGCAATACTGAGCATCTAAAGGAACTTATGAAAGAGGCAGTGCTTCATAAAGGTTTTTCTTTGCTCGATATACTGCAGCCATGTGTGACATTCAATAAAATCAATACATATGACTGGTATAAACAGAGAGTCTATAATATAGAGCCTGAATATAATCCTGAGAACAGAATCGAAGCATTCAAAAAGGCGCTTGAATGGGAAGACCATATACCCTTAGGCATAATCTATAAAAACAAACGCCCTGTTTTAGAAGAAAGGATACCGATAATTAAGGATAACCCCCTTGTCAGGCAAGGCTTCGATTTATCAAGAATCGATACCGCCCTGAAGGAATTCTATTAACATCTTAGAAGCTCAAGAAAAGATATCTGCCACAGAATTAACTTGGATTATTCATAAACAACGGTTACCATGACAGGACATAATATTTTCGCTCATTCTCGGTCTTCGACCTGCGAGATTTTGCCTCTTTATTTGATAAAGCTGAGGAAATCTCTCTCATGAAGATAACTGAGAACCTTCGAAACAGCCTCTTCAATACCCATCTTCTGTGTGTCAATGACTATGTCAGAGCCATCCGGTTCCTCGAAGGGAGAGGATATACCTGTGTAATTCTTAATTATCCCGGACCGGGCCTTTTTATATAGGCCCTTCGGATCCCTTCTGATGCATTCTTCAATGTCGCACTTGATGTATACTTCAATAAATTTTATGCCTTGCAAGCTTTTTTTAATATATTGTCTCTGCTCTTTAAAAGGGGTGATGAATGCAGCAAGAACGATAATCCCTGCATCAACGAAAAGCCTGGCAACCTCTGATATTCTTCGGATATTTTCTTTTCTGTCATGATCGCTGAATCCCAGATCAGAGTTAAGTCCATGTCGTATGTTGTCGCCGTCAAAGACATAGGCCCTGATGCCATTTTGGTAAAGCCTTTTTTCTATCTCATGCGCAATAGTAGACTTTCCAGAGGCGGAGAGTCCGGTAAACCAGATAACTCCGGAGTCATGCCTGTTTAACGAATTCCTGTCTTCTTTCATTATGGAACCCTTATGCAGAATGGTATGATTATTTTCCATCATGAAATGCATTGAGGCATTAGAATATTTTCTTCTGCAAGATCCCAGGAAATATTATTTGCCTTCATAATTATGTCTAATACTTCCTTTTCTGCTGAATCCAGATCGTCAGGAATTCTTGCCGGACGATTTAAGTGGGGTCTTACGTTAATTCTATTTTCTTTCATTTCTAAATACTCTGCCCATTTAGGACCATCTGGTTTCTGTAAGTTCAGTCCCAGTAATAATTTTTCGAAACCAGATACAGAACTGATCTCGTCTAATGATACTCTAACTACACGAGCACCTAAGTCTGCAAATAAATTACCGTATTTATGTGATCTTCGGGCTATCTCTAAGCAATACCAATAACATAATTGGTAGTCGTCCAAGTTTTGCCAATCTGGAAGCAGCAAGACATCAGGATCAGTTGGACTAAGAAGATATTTCAATCCCTGTGCTGTTCGCCCTGGAATGCTTCCGAACCGGCAAAAACTTAAGGCAATGCGACGATATGGTCTCGTCAATAGAATTAAATCCGGAATTATATCAAGATCAAGAAGGGGTTCTATAAATCCTTTACAGAACATATGGGTTGTTTCGATATAAATTGAGGAGGGGTCCTTTGCAATACTTGGCAACTTCTTTTCGATCCAGAATTCATATGCTATTTCTTTATTTTGCTGGACAGAACGCATAACTTTAGAAAATGATGGTTTTGGTTCATGGTAACTGGAAACGTTCGGTACATAACTGAGAATATTTGCCAAATAGGCTGTCCCACTCCGTCCGGGTGTAACCGTAAAGATTAATCGTTTTCCATTCAGTATGCTCTTGATTTTCATAGGTAATTACATCATATATTATACAAAAATTACTCGCAAAGCTGTAAAGAGTTGTAATATAGATTATGTCATTTCAGATTAAGAGACTATTGAAAGTAATCTCTCTTCTATTAGTTATCTTTTCTGTTTGTATCCTTGCTCTTGCATATCTCAGATATCGTGATTTAAAGAATTCCCTGATTACAAAAATAGCTGATGAAGCCACATCTTTTATCGGTCAGAAAGTCGAAATCCGTGACCTGTCCATCGAATCTGCTTCAGATATAATCATCCATGATATTTCAGTGAAAAACCCGGCGGGCTCCATATCAGGAGAACTGCTTAGGATAAGAAAGCTTCACCTCAAAATGAAATACGCTGGGCTTCCTGCAGGGAAACTCAATTTTCAAAACATCACAGTTTATTCGCCTGAACTTACCATTGTAAGGGATAAGGAAGGCAGGATGAATATTTCAGAAAAGCTGATGGATTTTTTCAAAAGAAAACCTACCGCAAGGTATCGGGTGGATGAATTAACTATCGAGTCCGGCCTCTTTGATTTTAATAAGGACAAAAAATACAGATGTGACAATGTCAGTATGCATCTGAAAAACCTCTCTTCAGATTCTGATACTAAAACAGAGATCAAAGGCAGCGCTTCATATGCCGCCGGCAGGATAGGAGTTGACGGATGGGCGTATCTTAAGGACAAGTCGAAAAAAATGAATATATCTGTCTTCTCAGACGGGGTATCACTCAGTGCATTCAGGGATATACTTGATAAATACAAAATAAATACAGTCCAGACAAAGATTGCGATGGATCTTACTGCAGAAGGTGATATGGATAATGGTGTAAATTTCAAATCGAAATTTCAGATAAAGAATCCAGGGCTGTACCCTTTCCGCAACGAAATAAAAGATATCATGTTCAGTGCCGATGCTTTTTTAAACATGCAGGAAGGTTCCATTCTCCTGAAGGATATTTCTTTGGAGGCAGATGGAATCCTTGGATTGCGGGCAGATGCACTGATCAAAGATTTAATGAAGAATCCTGTGGTTAGTTCTGAGCTTAAGATCAATAGAATAGACCTTTCAGCGCTCAGGATCAGAGAGGATTTAGCGCTAAGTGGTGTAATGACATCAGACATTATCCATATCAAAGGAATGTCTAAAGAGATGCTGCCTGAGATATCAGGAACCATATTCATTAAAAGCGCAGCTCTGAAAAAGGAAAGTACAAAGAATATCTTTAAAGATGCAAATTTCAATTGCATATTCAAGTCAAAGGGTGGGGATTTGGGTTTTACGTTACGTTCAGTTATGGGAAAGATATCAACAGATTTATCAGGGACCATAAAAAAAGTTATGCAAAAAGACAGAATTGCCGAGATCAAAATAAACCAGCCGGAGGTTAAAATTGCTGACATCAGGGAAACCTTCTGGGAAATATTCCCCGACAGTCTTTTGTATGCAGGACTGGATGGTGCGATGTCTTCAGAAGCCTTGATTTCTTTTGCTCCCGACATATTAAAAGTGAACGGAACACTAAGGATCAGTGAATTCATTCTTCAGGGAGAGAATGGTGAATACTCTATAGGGCCGGTAAACGGGGCGATGCCCATAGCATATAGTAAAACTAATGATGAAAAGAAGGTCTTGAAATTGCCTTCTTTTGACCGTTCAGAATTTGATAATCAGATTAAATACTATTCTCAGAAAACTTTTGGAAATGATTACAGCAGGATTACGATCGGTTCTTTGAATTACGGATTTAAATTTTCAGATAATATCAATATCTGGATAAAACAGGAAGGGAGTGTTTTAAACATAGGACGTTTTAGTGGTAATATATTCGGAGGAAGGCTTAATGGGTCTGCTGTTGTCGATGTTTCTGACGACCTCAATTACAGGGTAGGTGTTATTCTGGAGGGACTCAGCCTGACAAAGCTCTGTGACGGAATAGAACCTATTAAGGGGTATATATCCGGAAAGGTTGACGGTATAGCGAGCTTAAAAGGTAAAGGCACAGGAATTTCTCAACTTATCGGGAAAGCTGATTTCTGGACTTACAGCACTAAGGAAGAAAAAACAAAGATAAGCAGGGATTTTTTACAGAGAGTGGGAGGTCCTTCTATGGGCGCGTATCTCAGGGACCGAAACTTTGATAAAGGGATAATGAGCCTGTATCTGCAGAACGGTTTTATAATCTTTAAGGAACTTGAAATGTCAAACAGAAATCTCCTTGGTATTACAGACCTTTCTATAAAGGTTGCACCATTAAGCAACAGAATAGAGATTGACCACCTTATGTGGTCAATAACAGAGGCAGCCCAGAGGGCCAAAGAGAAAAAATGAATATATGGAGACTTGAGTTAATATTACAGGAGGATAAAGACATGAAAAGAAGGATCAAGTTTTTCTCAATAGCAATTTTTTTCATTTTTGTATCATGTGCCGTCATTACAGTAAACATTTACTTTCCGGAAAAAGATGTGAAGGAGGCTTACAAAACTCTGGAAAAAGAGCTCATGGGCACTGACCAGAAAACTGACGAAAAGAAACCGGCAGGGAAACCAGAGAGTTCCATACGCTTTGAATTTATCACCTCTGCATATGCACAGGAGTCAGGACAGGCTGAGCGGATTACAGAAATGGTTAAAAAAATGCCGGATGTTGTGAATGCCTATAAGGAAATGGGAGCCAGGATTTCTGATATTGACAGACTCAGGGATAAAGGTGCAGTTGGTGAGGCTAAGAACGGGCTGCTTGTTCTGAGGGAAGGAACTTTAACTCCCGGAGATCAAAAACTTATTGATATGGAAAATGAGAACAGAAACACTGTTATGAAAGGGATGGCGAAAGCAATTATCCGGCTGAGCAGACACCCTGAAAATGATGCTAACCTGAAACAGGTTACACCGCAGGCAGTTGAGCAGTTTGCATCAATCAGACGGGATGCTGCCAAAAAAGGTTGGTGGATACAGGACGCCAGCGGCAACTGGTCGAAAAAATGAGATGAAATGAAATTTATTTTGATATAATAAATGAAATAATAAGGAGTGAAAAAATAAACTGTCTCTCGTGAAGTTGACTTGCAGAAATTATTTTTCTGAC
>Ga0315295_10001175_pt1 | contig 22523 bp, 18 predicted proteins | sample YL17G14_0_MG_FD_204453 | JGI IMG/M metagenome (GOLD analysis project Ga0315295, IMG submission 204453) | Sediment microbial communities from Yellowstone Lake, YNP, Wyoming, USA - YL17G14_0 | ecosystem: Environmental > Aquatic > Freshwater > Lake > Sediment | place: USA: Wyoming | collected...
TCTGCGATTTGTGTGCGACCAGGACGGGGCCGCGCTGGACAAGCTCAAGCCCTCATTCCCGGAGGCAGAGTTCGTCACAGATTTCGAGGTGGTTCTGAGCTCGCCGGAGGTGGACGCCGTCGTTGTGGCCACCCAAGCCGCATCCCATCTTGCCCTGGCCAAGGAAGCTCTGGAGAGGGGAAAGCACGTTTTCGTGGAAAAGCCGCTCACCCTCTCTGCGAAGGACGCCGAGGTCCTGGTGGAGACGAGCGTTAGGACGAAGAAAGTGCTCATGGTCGGACACCTCCTGCTCTATCACCCGGCAGTGAGACTCCTCAAGCAATACATAGACGGGGGTGAGCTCGGAGACGTGCTCTACGTCTACTCCACGCGCGTGAACCTGGGCAAGGTCAGACAGGACGAAAACGCGCTCTGGAGCTTCGCCCCGCACGACATCGCCGTCATCCTTCACCTCATCGGGGCGAGGCCGCTCTCCGTCTCCGCGGTCGGACAGTGCTACCTGAGACCCGGGGTCGAGGACGTGGTCTTTCTGACGATTCTGTTCGAGGGAAACCGCATGGCCCACGTGCACGTGAGCTGGCTGGATCCTCACAAGATCAGAAAACTGACCATCGTGGGCAAGAAGAAGATGGCCGTGTTCGACGACATGGAGGCCTCGGAGAAGATACGCATCTACGACAAGGGCGTGGACTACTCGCCGGACTACAAGTCCTACGCCGATGCGGTGAGTCTGCGGGTCGGCGACATATTGATCCCCCGCGTCGACATGAAGGAACCCCTCAGGATTGAGTGCGAGCACTTCATCGAGTGCATCGTGCAGGGCAAGACTCCGCTGACCGGGGCGGAAGACGGCCTGGCCGTGGTGAAAGTGTTGGAGGCCGCCCAGAAATCGCTGTCCCAGTCCGGCACTCTCGTTACGATCGCATAGCTTGTGCTAACGGATTGTTACACGGTCGCGGTGGACCGTCCAGCAGTGTGGGCGAGTGGGCCGTCTGCGAGTGCGTGCGAATGGACGTCCCGCGGCGTGCGTGAGCAGAAGACCCCGGAAGCGAGCCAGAAGCAGCGCATGAAAAGACTGAAGATAGCCAGCGTCGTCGGCGCAAGACCCCAGTTCATCAAGGCCTCGCCCGTTACCAGGGCTCTCCGGGCGAAGTTCGACGAGATCCTGGTGCACACCGGACAGCATTACGATGCTGAGATGTCGGACGTTTTCTTCGAGGAAATGGGGATTCCGAGGCCCGACTTCTCGCTGAACGTGGGCTCCAAGAGCCACGCCGTGCAGACGGGCGAGGTAATGGAGAAGCTGGAGGACGTCCTGGTTCGGGAGAATCCCGATCTCGTCCTCGTCTACGGTGACACCAACTCGACCCTGGCCGGCGCACTGACTGCCGCGAAGCTCAACATGCCGCTCGCTCACGTGGAAGCGGGCCTCAGGAGCTTCGACATGGCCTTGCCCGAAGAGGTGAACAGAGTGGTGGCCGACAGGGTCTCGACTCTCCTCTTCGCGCCGACGCAGACGGCAGTCACCAACCTTGCAGCAGAAGGAATCAGGGACGGCGTGCACATGGTGGGCGACGTGATGGTGGACGCCCTGAAGGATCACGTGGAGAAGGCAGAACGCAGATCTTCATTGATGGGCGAGCTCGGCCTCGCGCCGCGGCAGTTCGTGGTCGCCACCGTCCACAGGGCCGGAAACACGGACGAGCGGGAAAACTTATCAAGAATAGTCGAGATACTCTGCTCTTCACCTGTAATGGTTCTCTTTCCCGTGCATCCTCGCACGAGGGAGGCGCTGAAGCGCCACGGCCTGGAAGGACGTCTGGCCTCAGCAAAGCAGGTCTTGCTGGCTCCGCCCCTGGGCTATCTGGACATGCTTCAGCTCGAAAAAAACGCCCGCGCAGTGCTGACCGACTCTGGAGGAATGCAAAAAGAGGCGTACATACTGGGCACACCATGCATTACGCTCAGGAAAGAGACGGAATGGGTGGAGACGGTCGAGGACGGCTGGAACCTTCTTGTGGGGACGGATGTATCAAGGGCACTGGATGCTCTGGCGCACTTCGAGCCGGCTTCGGCCAGGACAGACAGGTTCGGCACGGGGGACGCCTCCCTGAAGATCGTCTCGGTGCTGGAAGGTTTCTCAGGTATGGGTCAGGGTCAGGACAAAGGGTGAGGACGGATTGGGCGCTTTACTTGCCGCCAGTGATACCGGGTCAGGCGTCTGCCTCCAGCGTGGCATGGCGGTCCGGGCATCGGGCCAGGGCCGTTCGGCCGCGCCTTTCTCATTTTGGCACGAAAAGTGTTTCTCCGTACTGTCAGGAGCTATCTGACCCCTGCTGGATGTCTGCTGTTGTCCTGCGACCAGCTAACAGTGCGGGTGACAACGCACTAGGGAAGTATAAAAATCCTTGACAAGATAAGGACCTTAACGTACTTTAGTGCAATCGTCAGGGACGGCTAACCGTTGGCCGACTTCGGATAACGGTTGGTCCCCCTTTACAGGCTTTCTTGCCTGGAGATTACTGCGCAAGTACATGGAGGTAGGCCTCATATGAAAGTCCTCGTGACTGGTGGCGCCGGATTCATCGGGTCGCACCTCGTTGAAGCTTTACTGGGAAGGGGCGATGAGGTCTGGGTAATAGACGATCTCTCCACCGGGCGTGAGCAGAACATCGCCCACCTCATGGACAACCCCATGTTCCACTGGCATTACGGGACGGTCCTCGACAAGACACTGGTCGGGGAAGTGATGTCGCAGTGTGACATCACGTTCCATCTGGCCGCTGCCGTGGGCGTGGCCTACGTGGTCAAGAACCCGCTCAAATCGCTCATCAACAACATCAAGGGCGCAGAGGTCGTGCTCGAGGAGGCCTGCGCCGAGATGAAGAAAGTGATCCTGTTCTCCAGCTCGGAGGTCTACGGCAAGGGAAACGGCGTGCCCCTCAAGGAGGGTGACGACCGCGTGCTGGGACCGACAGCGGTGTCCAGGTGGAGTTACGCCACCGGCAAGGCCGTGGACGAGTTCCTCGCCTTCGCATACTGGCGCGAGAAAGGTCTGCCCACGGTCATAGTGAGATGTTTCAACAGCTGCGGCCCGCGACAGACCGGCGACTACGGCATGGTTGTGCCGCGCTTCGTGACCCAGGCGCTCCAGGGACAGCCCATGACGGTCTACGGCAACGGAAAACAGTCGAGGTGCTTCTCCTACGTTGGAGACATTGTGAGCGGAGTGCTTCTCCTATCGGAGCATTCAGAAGCGATCGGGCAGGTCTTCAACATCGGCACCGACGAGGAGATAACGATAGAAGGACTTGCCAGGAAGATAAAGGAACTCACGCGCAGTTCATCGCCGATCGAGCACGTCCCTTACGAGAAGGCCTACGATGGCGGCTTCGAGGATATGAAGCGCCGGGTTCCGGACCTCAGAAAGATACAATCTCTCGTCGACTACAAACCTACGGTGTCTCTCGATGAGCTTCTCGTGCTGACCATCAATGACATCTGCGAGAGACTCAAGATAGCCACGCCTCAAGGCCTGCCCTGCGCGAGCTCGTCCGGGCTTTTCGCCTCGGCGGCGGTCAAAAAGGCTTGACACGTTTCTGACCCCTCCATACTCTGCTCTCCGTGGGCTCCCGCATTGGATCCTGGCTTAGGTTAGAGTGTGATGACCTTCCTTGTCGCTTTTCCCGTTGCGCTCGTGTCTTCCCTGATACTGACTCCGGTCGTGAAAGCGCTCGCCCTGCGGTTTTCCTTCATGGACGTCCCTGACGGGAAGAGATTCCACAGTTCCACGGTCCCGCTTCTCGGCGGAGCGGCCGTCGTGACCTCCGTGCTGCTTGCGTGGGTGGTCGCGCATCTCGCCTCCGGTCTCGAGACGACGTTCCCGGAACTTCTCGTGGTCCTGGGGTTCCTGGCGTCCTTCGGCCTCGGGCTCTACGACGACAGGAAGGGAATGTCCGCGAAACTGAAACTCGGCGCTCAGACTCTCTGCGCTCTTCTTCTCGTCTCGGGGTGTTACCTGGCCGGTTGGATGCGGGGTGATTTCCTCTTCCCCCTGCTCGTCGTCTGGGTCGTGGCGATCATGAACGCCACCAACTTCCTGGACAACATGGACGGCGTAGCCGGCGGTGTGACGGCGGCGGCCTCTCTTGCGTTTGTGGTTCTGCTCTTCATGGAACAGCACTGGGTGGGGGCGATCCTGGCCGCCTCGCTTCTGGGGGCCTCGGTCGGGTTGCTAAAATACAACTTCTCGCCAGCCAGCATCTTCCTCGGTGACGCAGGAAGCCTCCCGATGGGCTACCTCATGGCGGCGCTCTCCATCGTGGCGGCCGGTGGAACAACTTTCCAATCGCTGGCGGCCCCGGCGGTGGTGCTCGGATACCCGGTCTTCGATATCACTTTTGTAACGCTCGTCAGGATAAAGGAGAAGCGCAGGATCTACCAGGGAGGCAAGGACCATTCTTCGCACCGGCTTGCCGCCTGGTGTCTCTCCACGCGCAAGACCGCGGCGGTCATCTATCTTATCTGCCTGGCGCTCGGCGCGTCAGGATTCCTCATGCGGCACGTCGACGACCCCGTTTTCTCTCTGGCCGTCGTCGCCGTGCTGGCCGCACTCTTCCTGGCTCTGGGGCTCAGACTCGACAGAATGAAGAGCCACCTGCCTGTCTGAACGCCGGCGCGGCCGCCGGGGATTGACTGACCCATGGCGTTGTGTTAGTTTGAGCTCGACTCGGGCCGTCAGTTGGAGGCCCGGGACTTTGGACTCCTGGCCTCTGGGAGCTATTTCTGGATTCGGGCGTTCTGATTCCAGAGACAGAAGCGCGGAGTCTCGATTCTTGATTGTCATCTGTCAACGGAGCAACAAGCATGCGTACTTCACGCCCGATAAAGATCGGCATCGGATCGAGCAAGCTGGACGCGCTCAACGGCGAGAACGTCCGGGCGGCGCTGGCGCGCTCTAGCGCGGGTGCCAGAACACAATTGGTTGCCGTTCCTACGAAGAAGGAACACAGGGTGGGTTACAAGGGGAAGGGGGAGGCGGGCGACCTCAGCGAGCTGGAGAAGGCACTCCTGGCGCACAAGATCGACGTCGCCCTCTCCAGCATGACTGATATCACGCTGGAGCTCCCGAGGGAGATTCAGGTCGGCGCAGTCACGACAAGGATCACCCCATTTGACGCCCTCATCTGTCTCAAGAACCACATACTCGACGACCTTGATTCCGGTTCGCGGGTGGCCACCTCCAGTCTCAGGGTCAAGGCGCAGCTGCTGCATTATCGTTCCGACCTCGACGTGGTGTGGACGGACGTGGCGGTCGAGACTCAGATGAAGAGAATGGCTGCCGGAGTTTTTGACGCCGTGGTCATCTCTGCCGCGGACGCGGAGAACCTGGGCTGGCAGGACAAGGTGACAGAGATTTTCACCACTGCGTTGTGTCTGCCCGCCGCGGGTCAGGGTTCCCTTTGCCTCGAAGTGAGGAGGGCGGAGAAGGAGACGGTGAAGCTGGTAAAACACCTCGACGATCCCGTCTCCAGGGCCGAGATCAACGCCGAGCTCTCGTTCTTGAGAGCGGTCGGCGGGTCCGGTCTCCTGCCATGCGGGGCTCTGGGCAGGACAAACGGTAACGACCTGGTCGTAGAGGCGTTCGTTGCGAGCCCCGACGGCAAGTGTCTTTTCAAAGACGTAGAAACGGGCAAGCTGGGAGAGGAAGTGGCGATGGGCGCCAAGCTGGCCAAGAGGATCCTCGACGAAGGCGGCGCCTCCATCGTGGACGCTCTAGGGGTTGTCTGATTCCGCGGAGGATCACCCACACGTGCTGGACAGAAAGTTCATCCGCACTCGGACCGAGGATGTCCGGCGGGCAATAGCCGATAAGGGCGACAGATTCGACCTGGACGGGTTTCTGGAACTCGACGAGCGATGGCGGGAGCTGCTCACGGAAGTGGACGGACTGAAGTACCGGAAGAACCGTCTTTCGGAGGAGATCGGCGCCCTCAAGAAGGAAGGCGGTGACGCCGGCGCGCAGCTCGAAGAGGTGAAGACTCTCTCGAGGCGAATGGAGATGCTCGACGGAGAGGTGGCCAAACTGGAGGCCGAGCTGGACACCGCGCAGGCCAGGATTCCGAACGTGCCGCACGCTTCGGTCCCCGTCGGCCACGATTCGTCCGCGAACGTAGAAGTGCGGCGCAGCGGCGAGCCGCCCAGGCTGGATTTCAAACCGGTTCCTCACTGGCAGATCGGCGAATCGCTGGGAATCCTCGATCTGCAGCGCGCCTCCAAGATAGGCGGCTCGGGCTTCATCCTGCTCAAGGGGCTCGGAGCGAAGCTGGAGAGGGCTCTCATAAAGCTGATGCTCGACACGCACACCAACCAGCACGGCTACACGGAAGTCTGGCCGCCCGTGCTGGTGAAACGGGAGTGCCTCTTCGGGACCGGCCAGCTTCCCAAGCTGGAAGAAGACATGTACCTTTGCGAAAAGGACGACTTGTTCCTGAACCCCACGGCCGAGGTGCCCATCACAAACATATATAGAGGTGAGATCCTGGAAGAGGGGGCGCTGCCCATCAAGCTGGCGGGCTACTGTCCCAGCTTCAGGCGGGAGGCCGGTTCTTACGGCAAAGACACGCGCGGTATCGTAAGGGTGCACCAGTTCGACAAGGTGGAGCTGGTTAAATTCGTGACTCCGGAGACGTCCTACGACGAACTGGAGAGTTTGCGCGGCTGCGCGGAGAGAATTCTGCAGCTTCTCGGCCTGACCTACAGAGTGATGCTCCTCTGTTCCGGCGATCTGAGCTTCGCCGCGGCCAAGTGCTATGACCTCGAAGTGTGGGCCCCGGCCGAAGAGAGATGGCTCGAGGTCTCATCGTGCAGCAACTTCGAGAGCTTCCAGGCCCGCAGGATCGGCACGAAGTACAGGTCTGCGAAGACGAGGAAGCTCGAATACGTACACACCCTCAACGGTTCGGGCCTGGCTCTTCCGAGGACCCTCATCGGCATACTCGAGAATTTCCAGACGCCGCGTGGCGCCGTGCGGATTCCCGAGGTGCTGGTGCCCTACATGGACGGCCTCGAGGAAATCTCCTGAGACATAATCACACTTACGTCCAGCCGGCCCAGGGCGGTGATCCCATTGGCAACGACGACAGAGCAGAAGGTCAGCAGCACGCAGCTTCTCAGAGGGTACGTTTTTCTGGGAAGCAGCCTTCTCGTTGCGCTGGTTTTCATCTTCACAAACAGGATGGTCCACAAGCTCGACGAGCAGGCCAGCACTCTCTCGGGGATACTGGCGCATTTCTTCGCGGTGGCCGCGATTCCGGCCTCCCAGGACCAGGGCATAGCCCCCATCTACAAGGAAGTCCTGGCCAAAGTGAACTTCCCCGTGGTCGTGACCGACCTTGAAGGCAGGCCTTACGCCTGGGCCGGAATCGGCATAAGCGTCGACGCGGTCTCGGCCGAAGAATCCGCCATGATGAACCCGACGGATCCGCCCCCGGGCCCGCTGAAAGAGATAGTGCAGATCGTGGAGCGGCTGGACAAGAAGAATACTCCGCTGCCGCTGGTCTCGCCTGGGGAGAAGCGGGTGGTCGGATACGTCCATTACGGGGAAAGCGCGATAGTGAACGAGATGCGCTGGGTTCCCATCATCGAGCTCGCCGCGGTCTTCCTGTTCATGGGCCTCGGCTACATGGGTTTCAGGAGCATAAAGGTGGGAGAACAGCGATACATCTGGGTCGGCATGGCCAAAGAGACCGCTCACCAACTGGGAACACCCATCTCCTCCCTGCTCGGCTGGCTGGAAGTGGTGAAGGACAAGGAAAGGGAGGTGCCCGGGAACGAGACAGTCGTACAGATCGAGAAACCGCTCTTCGGCCAGTTCGTGGACGAGATGGAGAGCGATGTGGAACGGCTGCAAAAGGTGGCCTGCCGGTTCAGCAGCATCGGCTCCATGCCCAGGCTCCAGTTTCAGGACGTGGTCCCGATCGTGAGAGAGGTGGTGGAGTACTTCAGGAAAAGACTACCCAAGCTCGGCCATCAACTGCAGATCACAGAGAAATACGAATCGGTGCCGTTCCTCAACATCAACGCAGAGCTGATGGAGTGGGCCGTTGAAAACGTCCTGAGGAACGCGGTGGACGCGATCGAGGGCAAGAGCGGGACAATAGGGATCGAGGTGAGACGGAATCCAGACGAGGAGACCGTTGAAGTGATCCTGACTGACAGCGGGCGAGGCATGACTCCCTCCGAGCAGAAACAGGCGTTCGTGCCCGGCTTTACCACGAAGAAGCGGGGCTGGGGACTCGGCCTCACGCTCACCCGGAGGATCGTGGAGGAAACACACGGCGGCAAGATCAGGATAAAATCCTCCGAGCCTGGCAAGGGCACCGTCCTCGTGATTTCGTTTCCCGTGTAGCACTTGCCGGCCACTCGCGCGGGCCGGCGCCGCGGACTCCGGCAGAATTGGAGATGACGCACGTTGGCAAACGAAAAGCGAAAACTGCTCTGGGTCGACGACGAGATCGACCTATTAAGACCTCACATCCTTTTTCTCGAGGGCAAGGGTTACTCCGTCACGCCGGTCTCGAACGGTGAAGACGCCGTTTCCATGATGTCCCGGGACAAATTCGACGTGGTCCTGCTCGACGAGATGATGCCGGGACTGGGCGGACTGGAGACCCTGAAGCGCATACAGGACATCGACCCGAGCGTGCCCGTCATCATGATCACCAAGAGCGAAGAAGAGGAGCTGATGGAAGAGGCCATCGGCAAGAGGATCGCTCATTACCTGATAAAGCCGGTCAACCCGACGCAGATACTCACCGCCTGCAAGCAGGTGCTCGAATCCAGAAGGCTTGTCGAGGACCAGCTCACCCGGGAATACGTGGTCGAGTTCAGACGAACACAAAATCTCCGTGCGGCCGGACTGGACTGGGAAGGATGGATCAATCTCCACGGCGCGCTGTCCGCCTGGGACGTTAGATTGGACGAATGCGACGACTCGGCCCTGAAAGAATCCCACGCAGACCAGAAGAAAGAGGCGGACGTGGAGTTTGGCCAGTTCATCGAGACCAACTATGTGAAGTGGCTTTCGGGAGGAAACGGACCGGTCCTTTCTCCACACGTGTTCAAGAAGTTCGTGATTCCTCACCTCCTGGAAGGGCGCAGGGTCTACTTCATAGTGATAGACTGCATGCGGCTGGACCAGTGGCTGAAGGTCGAGCCGCTCCTGGAGCCCTACTTCACGGTCTCGAGGGAGCACTACTACTCGATACTTCCGACCGCGACGCCCTACTCGAGAAACGCCATCTTCAGCGGGCTCTTCCCCATAGAGATGGCCGAGAGTTTTCCCCAGTTCTGGCAGGAAAGCGTCACCGAGGAGATCAGTAAGAACCGCTTTGAGAGAAACCTCATGGAAGCGCAGCTCCAGCGCGCGGGCCTGAGACTCAACCCCGGTGCAAGGTACGTGAAGGTCTACAACCCCGAGGAGGCCAACGCTGTCAGACGCCAGGTCTCCACGTATCTCTCGACCCCTTTCTCGGCGTTCGTGTTCAATTTCCTGGACATCCTTGCCCACGGCCGGTCTGAATCCGAGATACTCCAGGAGCTTGCCCCTAACGAGTCTGCCTTCCGTTCCCTCATGCGGGCGTGGTTCAGCCACTCGGTGCTCTTTGAGATCCTTCGGACGATGGCCCAGCAGAACGCCATCGTCGTGTTGACTAGCGACCACGGCTCGATCCTCGGCAAACGGGCCGCCCTCGTTTATGGCGACAGGGAAGCTTCCACCAATTTAAGATACAAGTTCGGCAACAATCTGGTGTGTGACGAGAGGCAGGCCGTGCGCGTGAGAGACCCGCGGCGCTTCATGCTGCCCCGCAACGGCATCAACAAGAACTACATCTTCGCGAAAGAGGATTTTTATTTCGTCTATCCAACCAAGTTCCACGAATACGAGAGGCAGTACAAGGGGAGTTTCCAGCACGGCGGCATCTCGCTCGAGGAGATGATACTGCCCTGCATAACGCTTCGGCCCAGGTGATGCTGCCTGGTTCCCTGGGGGGCGGATTGGAAGTCGTGTTTGTTTCCGGCAGCGAGGAAGAGACGATCTCGCTGGGAAGAAGAATAGGTCGCCTTCTGGCCGCGGGCGACGTGGTCGCCATAATGGGTGAACTGGGAGCGGGGAAGAGCGTCATCGCAAGGGGCATCTGTGAAGGGTTGGGCATAAAGCAGAGGACACGCAGTCCCTCGTTCTCATTCGTAAACCATTACCGCGGGCCGGTCGACGTTTACCACGTGGATCTCTACAGAGTCGAAGGGACTCGGGACCTGACTACTCTGGGTCTCGAGGAGATGCTTTTCGGCGACAACGTGACCCTGATCGAATGGGCGGAGAAGCTGGGACACATGCTCCCGCCCGCCGCGCTGGAGATTCTCATCGAGACGGCCGGCGAAGACAAACGGAGAATAATCATCAAAGGTGAAGGCGAACCCCGGGAGAAACTGCTCAGTGAGATAGGAACGGTTCGGTAGGGTGTCTTGCGGAACTGCCCGGGTGCGTCGGAACCGCCGCGGGCGTCAGAACGGCCGGTTTGGCGGAAGGCCCCGGGTACAGGGTTCCGGGAACTTCAACGCTGCTCCGGGATTGCCCGCCTGGCCGGGGAGAAACCGAAATGATAATCGCAATTGAAACCTCCACTACCTTTGCCAGTGCCGCGGCAGTGAAGCAAGGAAACCTGGTTGCAGAAACGTGCGTCTTCGCGCCGCAGGGTCACTGCGAAAATCTGCTTCCGATGCTCGAGACGCTCCTATCCGGAGCCGGACTCGAAATCGCAGACGCGAAGGCGTTCGCGGTCTCGCTGGGTCCCGGCTCGTTCACGGCCCTGCGCATAGGACTCAGCACCGGGAAGGCCCTCGCGCTGGCTGCCGGGAAGCCCCTGGTCGGTGTGGGGACGCTTGACGCAGTGGCCTTCAACGCGTCCGGCCTTTGCAGCCACGTCTGCCCCATAATGGACGCCAAAAGGGGCGAGGTCTTCTATTCGCTCTATCGTGACGAGAACGAAGGACAGGAACGGCTCCTGGAATACGGCGCCGAGCGGCCGGAGAATGCGGTCGCGCTCTTGTCCTCGTTCATGGCAAGTGCGCCGGAGGGAAAAGTGATCTTCCTGGGAGACGGGGTCGAAGCCTGCAGGAGGCCGATCGAGAGCCAGTTCGGCGGCCGCGCCATTTTCGCGCCACGACACTTCGGAACGCCGCGCGCGTCGGCGGTCGGTATGCTGGCGCTCAGGCTGCTCGAGCAGGGCAGGGCGGACGACGTGGCGAGAGTGGAGCCGATTTATGTCAGGCGTTCGGACGCAGAAATCAGAAGGGAAAGACCCTGAGCGCTTGAAACTCGACGTCCGGCCCATGAGGCTTGGAGACGTGGACGAGATCTCGCTGCTCGAGCGCACCATATTTCCGATGCCGTGGCCCGGACAGGCCTTCGTGCACGAGCTCAAGGAGGGACCGACTTCGTTCTGTCTTGCCGCGAGGGACGGGAATCTCCTGGTGGGTTACCTGGTGGCGTGGTTCGTGTACGACGAGGCGCACCTCGGCAACTTAGCAGTGCGGCCTGAACTGAGAAGGCGGGGAGTGGCGACCAGACTCATGCAGAGACTTCTGAGAGAAGCAGAAGTGAGGTCAGTCAAGAGAATAACGCTGGAGGTGAGGGTCTCGAACATCGAAGCCATCAGGATCTACCGCGGCTTCGGATTCAAGGCGATATCCATTCGCAGGGGCTATTACGCTGACAACAGAGAAGACGCCTTTGTAATGTTGAGAGAGTCACCCGGATTCGAAAGCGAGCTCGGACTGGAGTAGGGCTCGCGCGTGAACGCGGCGGCGGTCCCGGTGCCGTCGGTCCTCGAACATTCTGGAGCGCGCTTGAACTGGAGCAGGCCTCGCGTCACCAGGCCGCTCTCTGGAGAACGAAAAGTTGGCTGAGGAAAACGACAAGAAACTCTCTTGGCTCGAGAAGACGAGCGCGGGGCTCAGGGCCAAGGCCAAGAGAGAACTCCCCGACGGTCTCTGGACCAAGTGCGACAGCTGTCAGGAGTTCATCTATCAGAAGGAGCTCGAGAGGAACCTGTGGGTGTGCAGAAAGTGCGGCCACCACTTCAGAATATCCGGCTGGAGCTACATCGAACTCCTGACTGATGATGGCACGTTCGGCGAGCTCTTTTCGGGAATCACGTCCGGCGACCCGCTCAGGTTCAAGGACTCCAAGAAGTACGTGGACAGGATAAGGCAGGCCCAGGAGAGCACCGGGCTCGGGGAGTCAGTGATAACGGGCCAGGCGAAGGTGGGCGGCCATCCGGTTGGCCTGGCGGCAATGGAGTTCGCCTTCATGGGAGGCACCCTGGCGTCGGCAACGGGCGAGAAGCTGACCCTCCTGATAGAGCTCTGCCTCGAGAAGAAGATCCCTCTGGTCATCGTCTCCACGTCAGGAGGAGCGCGCATGCAGGAGGGGATACTCTCCCTCATGCAGATGGCCAAGGTCTCCGGGGCGCTCTCTCAACTTGCCTGCGCACGCGTGCCATACGTCTCCATCCTGACGAACCCCACCACGGCCGGAGTCTCCGCGAGCTACGCTTCGCTGGGAGACATAATAATCGCGGAACCTGGTGCTCTCATCGGTTTCGCGGGCCCGCGTGTCATAGAGCAGACCATAAACCAGGAGCTGCCGGAAGGGTTCCAGAGGTCGGAGTTCCTGCTGGAACACGGTATGCTGGACATGATCGTCGAGCGGAGAGAGCTCAGGCCCACCCTGGTGCGCATATTCGACCTGTTCCAGAAAAGCGCGCGACTCTGGGAAAAAGATGCGGCAAGCACGGTATGAGAGTCTCGTCAGGCGCCTCTATTCGCTGGAAAAGCGAGGAATGAGGCTGAGCCTCGACGGCACAAGGTCTCTCCTCAGAAAACTCGGAAACCCCGAGAAAGGCTTTTCCTCGATCCTCATCGGCGGGACAAACGGCAAGGGTTCCACCTGTTCTTTCGTCTCCTCTGTCCTCAGTTCGTCAGGGTACGCAGCCGGCCTGTACACTTCTCCTCATCTGGTCGACTTCCGGGAGAGAATGAGGGTCTCGGGCAGGTGCATCCCCCGCGAAGACGCACTCGAACTCCTCGGAACGGTCGTGCCCATGGGTGAGAGGGGAGGACATTCCTTTTTCGAGACGCTGACCGCCGCCGCCTTCAGGTATTTTCGTGATCGGAAAGTGCCTCTCGTCGTGGCCGAGGTGGGTCTGGGAGGCCGACTCGATTCCACCAACGTTCTCTCCCCGCTCGTCTCAGTGATAACCGGGATCTCGATAGAGCACAGTCAGATTCTGGGCTCCACTCTGTCTGCCATTGCAGGGGAGAAGGCGGGAATAATGCGCAGAGGGAAGCCAGTGGTGACGGCCGCCCGCGGAGTCGCGCTGGAGACGATCGAGAACAGAGCCGAGCGGATTCGGGCGAGAGTTCTGAGAGTGGGGCGGGACCTCCGAGTCACCGAGAAATTCGTCTCCCGCGCCGGTTCAGTCTTCTCGGCCCGGCTCGCGGCTTCGAGGGCCGGGACCGGCACCAGATCCTCCGCTGACTATTTCGTGGCGCTGAGGGGAAGATTCCAGATCAGGAACGCGGGATGCGCCATTCTCACCGCTTCCTGCCTGCGGGAGCTCGCCGTCCAGGTGGACGACTCCGCGCTCGAGCGCGGGCTCGCGGAAGCGCAGTGGCCGGGCCGGCTCGAGGAGTGGGGTTGGAACCCGTCTTTTCTTTTCGACGTCGCGCACAATCCGGAGGCGGCCGCCAATCTGTCGGAGGCGCTTTCCACGCTTTACGCCGGCAAGTCAGTGATAGCGGTCGTGGGCATGGTGCAGGACAAGGACCACGCAGGTTTCCTGAAGAAGCTCCTGCCCTGCGTGAGACACGTCGTGTTCACGCAGGCGGACTGCGACAGGGCGCTTCCTGCCGCCGAGCTCAAAGACCGCACGCCGCCGGGCGCCACCGGCGTCAGGACCTGGAGCATCGCTCCCGGCGTCCCTGATGCGCTGGACGCGGCTCTTTCCATGGCAGGAAACGATGAACTTGTATGTGTGACCGGCTCCTTTTATACTGTTGGCGAGGCAATGAAATGCCTTGGCATTGGAGTGAGAGAAAGCATCTGACCGGACGAAGTCAGTTCGTGGTGGTGAAGTAAGAATGGCCGAAGTGGTGCTCAAAGGAGTGACCAAGAGTTTCCCCGGTGGTGTTCTGGCCGTGGACAACGTGAATCTTCACGTGCCGGACAAGGAATTGCTGGTCCTGGTCGGGCCTTCCGGGTGCGGCAAGACGACCGTCCTGCGGATAGTGGCCGGGCTGGAGCGCCACAACGAGGGCGACGTCTATGTGGGAGAGCGGCTCGTGAACGAAGTCGCGCCCAAAGACAGGGACATAGCGATGGTCTTCCAGAACTATGCGCTCTACCCCCACATGACCGTGTATGACAACATGGCCTTCGGCCTCAAGCTCAGGAAGTTCGCAAAGTCCGAGATCGAAGCAAGAGTAAGAGAGGCCGCGGACATTCTAGAGATAGGCGCCCTGCTTTCCAGAAAGCCGAAAGAACTGTCCGGAGGCCAGAGACAGCGCGTGGCCCTGGGCAGGGCCATAGTGAGGCACCCCACGGTGTTCCTTTTTGACGAGCCCCTCTCGAATCTGGACGCGCGGCTCAGGGTGCAGATGCGGGCGGAGATCGTGAAACTGCACGCGCGGCTCGGCGTCACGATGATCTACGTCACGCACGACCAGACAGAGGCCATGACCATGGGCCAGCGCATCGCCGTCATGAACAAGGGAATCGTGAGGCAGCTCGACAGGCCGCTCGAGGTGTATCGAAGACCCGCTGACAGGTTCGTCGCCGGTTTCATCGGCACGCCCTCCATGAACCTCGTTGAAGGGACCGTCAGCGCGAGCAACGGCAGACTCGTATTCCGCTCCGAGTCAGTCTCCATCGAGATGCCTCCTGCGTTTGACTCCGTCAGGCGGCTCTGCCCTCACGGCGAGATAACCATTGGCGCCAGGCCCGAGGACGTGACATCGGCCAGCGCTCCGGCCGCCACCAGCCTGCCTCTGGGTGAGGGCTCCGTGGAACTCGTGGAAATGCTGGGGAACGAGGCCATCGTGCACGCGGCACTCGGAAAGGCGGCGATCGTATACAAGACCACGGGAGACGACGTCCCCGTGAGAGGTGATAAGGTGAAGCTCTCTGTCCCGCTGTCACGTGTTCACCTCTTCGATTCCAAGAGCGAAGCAAGGCTCGAACACTCCTCAGATCGATCTTGAACTGTCTTAAGGCTCACAGAACTTCAATACGCGACCCATTGGAACTCCATCGCTGGAGGCATTGATGCCCGCTTCTTTCAGAGACGCCGTCGCGATGGGCGTGGACATCGGAGGCACTTTTGTGAAAGTGGCTTTGGTGGGCCCGGGACCTGCCATCCTGGAGCGCGCGAGACTGTCCATGGACCCGGCGGAACCGGCCGAAGTCGTGCTCGAGAGACTCTCTGAGACGCTTTCCGGGTTGGCGTTGCTGGCCGAAGGCGGCCCCGCGCTGCCAGTCGGCGTCGGGTGCGCGGGTCTGATCGACGCCCAATCCGGAATCGTGAGGACCTCTCCGAATCTCCCGCTCTGGCAAGACGTGCCCGTGGTCGGCACCCTCTCGGCCCGGCTCGCGAGGCCAGGAGCGGGGAGAGGCCCAGATCGAGGGCGAGGCGCGGCCAGGGTCCTGTTGGACAACGACGCCAACGTGTTCAGCTTCGCCGAAGGTTTCTACGGAGCAGCAAGGGAGTCCGCGAACGCGGTGTTCGTGACGCTGGGCACCGGCGTCGGGGGCGGGCTCAAGCTCGACGGCAGGCTCTACACCGGAAGCTGCGGTTTTGCGGGCGAGATCGGTCACACGACAACAGACCCCGACGGCCCGGTCTGCGCCTGTGGCAACAGGGGATGCCTCGAGAGCTTCGTGGGCAGCGCCAGCATAGTGCGCAGGGCCAGGAGGATCATAGAGGAGGAGGGCAAAGAGAGTGAATGGCTCAGCGAGAGCACCCCTTCACTCGACGACCTCACTGTCAGAGACGTCGGCAGGGCGGCCGAGACAGGCAACGCCGCGGCAATCCGCGTGTTCGGAGAAGTCGGCGAATACCTGGGAGTGGCACTCGCCAGCGTCATAAATCTCCTCAATCCGGAAATAATAGTCGTGGGCGGTGGGGTCTCCCGGGCCGGCGAGCCGCTGTTCTCTGCTGTGCGGGCGACCGTGCTCAGGAGAGCCCTGGGGCTTTCGAGCAAGTGCGTCCGGATAGTGCCCGCGCTTTTCGGCGAGGACGCCGGTGTGATAGGGGCCGCGATGAAGGCGGCGAGCGCCGGGGGAAGCTAGTGCGATGAGCAGACTGGTCTTGTCCGCATCACAGCCGCACGAGTCATACCCCCGCAGCCCATCCATCTTGTCGCGCCGTCCCCCACCTTTGCCGCGTTCCCATTTCTGTTGTCGCAATAGTCCCGGCCGCAGAGGCCGGCCGCCTCGGGTTGCCCGTCCGACCTCGATTCTCTTCACTTTTCTCCTCTGTGCATTCGCGTGTGCCGTTTATCCGGTCCCGCACGCGCGTTCGGCCGCTAAGGAAGCGGGCACTGCCGGGACAGCCGTTGCTGCTCCTGCTGCTTCGGGCGAAGCCGGGCAGGAGGCACAGATCCCATTCGACATCTCGGCGGACAATTTGAAAGGAAAAGCAGGCACGGACCAGGACTTTCTCCTCCTGGAAGGAAACGTCCGCATAGTCCACGGCACGACTGTGGCGACAGGCGCCACCGGCATCTATTTTCGCGGTTCCCGTATGGCCACGCTGGGAGGAGGGGTGAGAATCGTCGACGGCGAGACCATCATGACCTCCAGAAGAGCCACCTATTCTCTGGCGACAGAGACTGCCACGCTTCAGGAGAACGTGACCATCACCAGCCGCGGGCTCGTCATGAAGGGGGCGACGGCCGAGTTTCGCCGGAAAGAAAACCTGGCGATTCTCACTGGTAACGTCACGGTCATAGACAGCACGAGGACCATCAATGCGGACAGAATCGTCTACAACCGGGACACTGAGCTCATCGAGGCGTTCGGCAGGATAGTCGCCAGCGACACCAAGGACAACGCCACGATCACCGGCGGCCACGCCCTCTACAACAGAGGGTCCGAAGTCGCCGTGGTGACGTCCGCCCCCCGGCTCGTCACGACCGAAGACGACGGCGAGCAAACGCAGGTTGACGGCGAGCAGATGGAATTCTCGCTGGACCAGAACGTCTTCAGGGCCAGGGGCGCCGTTCATATCGCAAGAAAAGACATGCAAGCCTCCTGTCAGGTGGCGGAATTCTACAGGGAGGACAACAGGGCGATTCTGGCAGGCAGCCCCAGGGCCTGGGACAAAGACGGCGAGATCCGTGGCGACACGCTGGAGCTTCTGTCGGACGGAGAAGAGCTTCGCACCGTGAAGGTCTTCGGCCACGCAGAGGTGTTCTACAGGGCACCAGAGGGGGAGGAGCCCGAGACAAGCCTGGTGACGGGCGATTCCATTCGCATAGTCATGGACAACGAGGAGGTCAACGAGGTCTTCGTTTACGGGCACGCGCGAAGCGAGTACTTCGCCGTGACCGAGGGCAAACCGGTGCGGAACGTCGCGAACGGGGACATGGTGCATCTGGAAGTCGAGAACAGAAAGCCCACGAAGGCCACCTTCGAGGGAGGCACTTCAGGCATATATCATTTCTCGACTCCTTCGGGGGACACTCTGATCGAGGAGCAGGTGGATTATTCCAGCAAGAAGATAGAGTTCTACATCAACGAGAACCTGATACGGCTCACCGGCGACGCCGAGATGACTTACAAGAACCTCAAACTCGCGGCCCAGGAGGTGGAGTTCAATTCGGACAAGCAGAGTCTCGAGGCGACGGGCGAGCCGATTCTCTGGGAGAGCGAGGAGAAGGTCACCGGGGACAGGATGACCTACAGCCTTGAAAGCTCGAGAGGCACTATATACGAGGGCAGAACGCGCTTTCAGAAGGGCTTCTACACCGGCGACGAGATCAGGAAAGTGGGAGACAAGATCCTGAACGTCCGGACCGGGGAATACACGTCTTGCGAGCTGAAGGAGCCCCACTATCATTTCAGCAGCAAGCGCATGCGGATCTATCTCAACGACAAGGTCATCGCAAAACCCCTGATTTTCTACGTGAGGCAGATCCCGCTCCTGGCCCTGCCGTTCTACGTGTTTCCCATAAAGCCAGGAAGACACTCGGGGTTTCTCATTCCGCAGGTGGAATTCGGATTCAACTCGACGAGGGGCCGCTTCATCAGGAACGCGGGCTACTACTGGGCCATCAACGACTACACGGACGTGACAACCTGGCTGGACTACTTCGAGCGTGAACCCAGATGGATCGCATATCTGGAGGGCCGGTACAACGTCCGGTACAGGCTCTCCGGCTGGATAAACTCCTCCTACTCCGACAACGCAGCGCTGGGCAAGTCCCAGTGGGACCTGCGGGGGAATCACCTTCAGAAGCTCGGCGAGGGCCTGGATCTGTCCATGGAAGGGGACTTCGTCAGCGACAAGAATTACCGGCTCGACAGAGGACTCGGAAGGGGCTTCGAGGAACGCGTCAACCGCATCCTGCGCTCGAAGATGTCGTTGACCAAGCGGTGGTCCCAGGCCCAGTTGACCGCCGCGTACGACAGAACCGCCTACATGAACACGGACCCCGACAATCTGGTGGACGAGTTGAAAAGGCTCGAGCTCAGGCCCACTCTGAGCTTCTCGCTTCAGAGTCGCTCCATCGGGGGAGTTCCCAAGCCCGGAGCGGCGAAGAGCTGGCGTGACTGGTTCAAGGCCACGTACGTCAGCGCCTCGTCGATACTGCTGTCACAGGCGAAGACCTACGAAATGCAGAAGGAAGAGCACACTGGCATGAGCACGAGACTCGGCCTCAGGGACAGCAGAAAGATACTGGGCGTCATCAACATTTCCCCCGGCTTCAGCTACACAGAGGATTGGTACAACGAGGACCTCCTGGGAAACAAGCTGGAACGGGCAGGCATATGGAGCACTTCTGTGGGAGGAAGCGCCACTCTTTACAGGATATTCCGCTTGCCGGTGGGCCCGCTCCAGGGGGTGCGGCACTCCCTCTCTCCCAGCGTGCAGTTTTCTTACCAGCCCGACTTCCCGCAGTACAGCTATGTGGACGAATATGGCTTGAGAAGAAGTCGCTTCCCCAGTTTCGGCGGAATCTCGACGTCGTGGAGCAAGCGGCAGTCCATGTCGCTGTCGCTCTACAACAGATTCCAGGCGAAGCTGAAATGGAGGGACAAGGTCATACGGCTCGACGACCTCCTGGACGTGACTCTCTCCACGTCGTACGACTTTCTCTACAGGGAAAGATCGAGGTCCCAGCCCCTGTCCGACATAAGCACGTCAGTCCGGTTGAAGCCCGTACAGAATTTCTCCTCAGAGCTTTTTCTCACCCACGACCCGGTGTCGAAACACTTGAGCAGTCTGAGTTTCGTTTCATACCTCTCGCTGCAGAGCGGCAGAGGCTCGAGTGCGCCGGCGGCCGGACAGGCGAGCTCTGCCAAGGAGGCGCAACCGCCGGAAGGAAACCTGCCGGAAGGCCAGCCGGAGGGACAGGAAGAGACCGAAAGGAGTGTCTCCAGTCTGCCGTGGCAGGGCACGTTCACGTTCAGATACAGCAGGGGAGCCGACGCTTCCAGCGCCAGCTACTGGCTTGACGGCAACGCCGGGCTCTACCTCTCCAAGAACTGGCGCGTGGAGTACGGCGCGCACTATGACCTCAAGGAAAGAGAGGTCGTGAGTCAGAGTTTCTCTCTGTACCGAGACCTCCACTGCTGGGAGGCCGTATTCATGCGGAGGTTCTCCGGCCAGAACTGGGAATATTACTTCAAGATCAACATCAAGGCTCACAAAGAAATCTACATAGAACGCGGCTCGATGATAAGGTAGAATTCTGCGGTGTGACGACGCGTGGGACTTCGGCAACCCGGCCTGCGCGGTGTCCCGTCCATTTCCCGTGCGGCACTGCTCTGTGTGCCGGCTCGGTCTTGTCTCGAATCCTTGTCTTTGAATGTGCGGAGGTGATTTGCGTGACCAAAGCTAAACTGGCCGCCAGGCTCGCTCAAAGGACGGGCCTGTCGCTGAAGGACGCCAGGGCCGCGATTGACGCACTGTTCAGTACCGTGCCCAAGTACGGCATCATCGTCGATGAGCTCAGGAGCGGAAGGAGAGTCCAGGTTACCGGGTTCGGCACTTTCGAGACGAGGCAGAGGAAAGCCAGGGAGGGAGTGAATCCCCAGACCGGCGAGAAAATCAGGATCTCCGCCACCAGGTTCCCTGCATTTCAGGCCGGAAAGGCTCTCAAGCAGAGAGTGAGGCGCTAGCTTATCTGTTGCGCATTCGGGCGTTAGCTGATATAGTTGTAGTGACTTGGTTTTCAGGAAAAATGATATGGTTTTCAGGAAATAGGAGGTGACAACCCACTTGAAGGCGCTATTGCTTGCATCCCTTTCATTCCTCGTGGCCGTCCTGGCGATCGGCGCATCTGCCGTCCGCCCAGCAGCCGCGGAGGAATCTCTCTTGATCCTCACTACCAGCGACACGCGCGCAGAATTGGTTCCGTGTGGGTGACACTCCTCCCAGAAGGGCGGGCTGGCCCGGCGGGCCGGCTTAATCGACTCTCTGAGAGGGGCTTTCCCAGACCTGCTGCTCGTGGACGCAGGTGACAATTTCGGCGGGATTTCCGAGCCCGAGAAGCGGAAGGCGGAGGTCATTCTCCGCTCCATGGGCGCGATGGGCTACGACGCGCTCGGCATAGGAGAGGTTGAGCTCAATTACGGCGTGGACTTCCTGCTCGAGACGGCGCGCGAGGCCAAGGTCCCGCTCGTGTGCGCCAACCTTGTCAGCCATCGCACAGGCAAGACGCTCGTTCAGCCTTACGTCATGCTGAAGCGGGGCAAGCTCAAAGTCGCGGTAATCGGTCTGGTGGACGACGTGCTCGAGCTGGTCGACCCCGGCCAGAACTCAGACAGCCTCATTATCAAGGATCCCATCCAGGTTGCCCACGAGCTCATTCCGATTCTGAAGAAAAAGGCCGACGTCGTGGTCCTGCTTTCCCACATGGGATACGCCAAGAGCAGCAAGCTGGCCATGGAAATACCTGAACTGGACGTTCTGGTGACCGGTCACAGTCCGAGCGTGAACATGGAGGCGCGCAAGGAAGGGAACGCGCTGGGTATGATGACGGGCTCGAAGGGCCAGTACGTGGGTTACCTCCTCCTGCGCATGGCGGGCAAGAAGGTCATCGAGACTTATGAGTCAAAGCTCGTCCCGCTCGACGGCAGGATAAAACTGAGCAGCCTGATCGAGGGTTTCATCAACGAGTATAACGGTCAAGAGAAGAAGTTGATGGAGGAGCGGTCCCGCCGCGAACAGGAGGAGGCGCTCTCTCATGCCGGCGAGAGCCGTTACCTGGGCCAGGAGACGTGCAGGCGTTGCCACGCCGAGACCTACGAGAAAACAGCCCAGATGGGCCACGCTCGCGCCTACGCCAGTCTGGCGAAGACAAACAGTGAAGGTCTGTCTGACTGTCTTCCGTGCCACACGACCGGCTTCAATATGCCCACCGGTTTCACCGCGGCATCCTCGATGCCGGACTTGAAGAACGTCCAGTGCGAGTCATGTCACGGCATGGGCACCGGCCACAAGAGGGACGGGTCGTACCGCCAGGCCGGCGAGAAGGCCTGTCTCGTCTGTCACACGAAAGAACGGAGTCCTGAATTCAGCTACAAGACTTATCTCAGAAAAATAGCTCACTGATAGAGAAGCAGCCCCGGTCAGGCCGCCGACCCTATCAGCTAACCTTTTGAAATTCATAGAAATAGCGTGATGGGGAGCCGCACGGGCGGCGTCCGCCCCACGGTCACAAGTTTTTGCTTGACTTGCAGGGGGCAGTTCAGTAATTTGAGTGTTTTGAAAAGCCTACGGCGATTGCTTGGAGACCTTAACCAGGTTGATTTTTTTTAACGGCATCAGTAGGATGCCTTTTTTAAGAAACGGGTAAAACACAAAGAGCACACAGACAAACGAATATGCGCCACTGGTCGGTGGTGCGTAGGAATTAAGGAGGTGAATTTCGAATGAAGAAGGTCCTTGCTATCCTCTTGATAGCGGTGTTCGTAGTAACCACCTTTTTAGCGCTCGGCTGCGCGAAGAAGGAGGAGACTCCGCAGACGGAAACTCCGGCAACGGAGACCACTCCTGCTCCGATGGAGACTGCTCCTGCTGACACAGCTGCGGCCCAGCCAGGAACCACGGGAGGTAACTAGCCAGAAGGCTGCCTTTTGTGTTGTTTCCTGTCTTAGCAGGTAGATACTATAGGGAGAATCCGGACTGTCTCTTGTCCGGACTCTCCCTTAGTTTTTTGTCGGGCGATTT
>Ga0315295_10001176_pt1 | contig 22522 bp, 20 predicted proteins | sample YL17G14_0_MG_FD_204453 | JGI IMG/M metagenome (GOLD analysis project Ga0315295, IMG submission 204453) | Sediment microbial communities from Yellowstone Lake, YNP, Wyoming, USA - YL17G14_0 | ecosystem: Environmental > Aquatic > Freshwater > Lake > Sediment | place: USA: Wyoming | collected...
GGTCTCCGGAAGCCACCTATCCAGAGATTTCATCCCCCTACCCCGTTGGCATCTGTCGGGCTGCTTTTTGACCGTTTTCTGGGGTTCCTCCTGTAAGCTCACCTGCAAGTGGACATTTCCAACTACTTTAAGTGCTTATTCTTCAAAGGTTTAATGTCGCAGAGCATCGGATTGATAAACCGATGCTCGATTCTTCGCGTTGCGTACTTGAACTTGCAAGTTGAGCCAGAGTCCCACCTGGTATTGAAGATCAAGAGTCCGACCCTCAGCGAACTTTGGAGCAACGATATTTCCGAATTCCCAGAGATTCATCCCACACTCGATTTGCGTGCGAGATGAACTCCTTTTTGGGCATTATCTCTGTCTGAATCTGTCGTTCAGTTTCGTTTCGCACAGATCCGTTCAGCACTAGTTGGCTTCCCGCACTCTTCACAGCTTCCAGAATCAAACTGTAATTGGGATCGGTTTGGCGTTGCGTTCTAAGGAGCATGGCATGCGGACGTAGGATTCTACCCACCAATCTTCCGTGTAAGTTTACCGCCACACGGTCAAAAGTGTGTATCACTGCGCTGAAATTTGACACCTCGAAGTGCCCACAGACTGCGACGAGAACAAACAGAACGCCCTCTTTTAGCATCCGGAGTGGGTGCCGCGAGCGACGATGGAAAGACTCTATGTACGGGTGCACGAGTGGTAGAGTGCGATCAAGAAAAGTCTTCATTTGCCCCGTCATGCTTTCCAGATAAAGTGGGGTAGCGAACACTATGGCATCTGCCTCTGCCATCTGATCCAGTACGCTGCAAACATCATCGTCATGGATGCACTTTCCAGGAGTCTCCACCCAGCAGGCAAACCGGTGACCGCAATCGCAACTCAGGATCCTCTTCTCTGACAACCACACAACACTTGTGTTAGCCCCCTCGGCGATGCAACCATCCAAAAAGCTGCTTAGCAGCCATCCGGTAGTGCTTTGAGTCCTTGGAGTCGGGCTGCCATTTATAGCTAGTATTTTCATTGCAGAAACTTCTCTGTAGTCTACCCGAAATTCTTGTAACTTAGCTGGCCTACATCGGACTAAGGTTACCGTTGTGAACGTTGGGATGACTATCATCACTAACAGAACAGGGGCCTGCTGTCATAAGTTTCACATTGTGTACCGCGGGATTTTCCCAGCAGCACGGGTCCTCCGCAAGGTAATCACCTGTTAGTTGATAAGCATGCCCGCGACATCCATAGCAGTCCATTCTTAAAGTGCAGTTCTTACATGCCCTCTTTATGGTTTCTCGTATGTTCCTGAGGTTCTTGATGATCGTGGAATTTCTCAGGATTCTGGCTAAATCCGCATCTCTCACGTTTCCAACAGGTATGTCGACACCTGTGCAAGGCTGGATGTAACCGTCGTGAGTCATGTGGCAACTGTCACGATGTCTTTGACAATTCATGCCCACCCATGGCGGATGTGGTGTCCATTTGTGACCATATTCCTTTTCATCTATTTCCGCAATGTTCGTGAATAAATCCTCAAGTATCTCAGGTGCCACTATTAGTTCCCGAGCGCATTCCCTTGCCCTACCTTGGATAGTCAGCCTCTCAAAAAACGGTGTAAATTTGTTTTTCCTAGCCCATCTCCAAACGTCCATCAGATCGCTCAAGTTCTGTCTCACGATGACAGATTGGATGAGCAACTTGCCTGGTTTCTTGTTATAGCCCGCCTTCAGAAGCAATCTCAAACCGCGCATCATTTTAGCGTGTGTTCCTACAACTCCGCTGAGACAATCGTGAATGCTCGGTCTGAGCGAATGCACAGTGATTCCCAGCGTAACATCATAGCAGCAAAGCTCCCTGGCCAAGGATTCATTGAAGTAAGCGCCTTTGGTAAATATTGTCACTCGTAACCCCTTGGCACGAATTCCTTTCACAAGCAGCATAAGCTCCGGTTCTCTTATCGGTTCGTGAGGGCCTATTATACCCACACCACTCAATCCCAGTTCACGGGCTTGGTCCAAAACGCCTAAGATTTCGTCTACTGACAAAGGGATTTGTGGTTTTCTGAAGGAAAGGGGTTGGTGGTAGGAGCCGTTCCCATAGCAGTAAGAACATTTGAGGGGACACGGCATTGAACCGAATTCCAAACTCATAGACTTGATGTGCGCGCAGTCATAGACGGCCGGCGTCTGCGACACAGTCGATTCTTTCACGTCTCTGGATCCCATTTGCATGGGACGGCCTTCCATACAATAATATTGGAAAAATGAGCCTACTTCGGGTTTGGTTGACTTACAAAGGGAACAGGTTTTCCACCTCGTATGACCAAAGGCATTAAGGGAACATCAACTTCACCATCTGGCTGCACCTTCAATTTACCTATCACACCTTCGTAATCCTGGATAGCCAACAATCCTTGTCGGATACCCTCAGAACTGTATCCTTTATTCTTGATGGCTTCCGCCAACAAACCGACTATGTCATAACCGATCACCGTAAGGACGAGAGGGGTAGACCCGAATTTCTCCTCATATTTTTTCACCAGCGCTTTTCCTTCTTCGGTCCTAGGGGCCCTTGTGCTGAAGGCAAAGTTCATGAGCACAATTCCCTCAGCCGCCTCACCTGCTATCTGAATGTATTCCGGGGTCGCCATGGAAGCATTCGCGATGAGAGGTTTTTCGATTCCCATCTCCCTCAACTGCTTGGGTATCAGGCCCATGGCCTTGTCGTATCCGACAAGATAAATGCCGTCCGCGTCAGTTGTCTTAAGTTTGGTTATTGTGTTCCTGAAATCGGCACCACCTCTTGTAAAGGGTATCTGTTCCACAATTCTCCCACCGAGTTTCTCAAATTCGGTCCTGAACCGTTCTGAGTACCCTCTTCCAAAATCGTCGTCGACATACAGAGACGCGATCGTATGCATTCCCAGTCTCTTATACGCGATGTTTGCGAGCGGAGGAACCTCTGTTTCTGCACGTGTGAAGCAGCGAAAGAGGTATTCGCTCTGGTCCGCAAAAGTGGGAGATGACACCATAGTAGCGAAAACAACAGTCTTGGACCGCTCGGCAATGGGAATCAAGGGGGCTGTAATAGCGGTCATCGCTGTTATGACAGCCGGGTACTTGTTTACAGACGTGAATCTGGTCATCAATGACACGCCCTCTTTGGGCTCATCCTTACTATCGCCAAACTCTACTTGGATAGCTCGCCCGTTAATTCCGCCCCCCGCGTTGATCTCATCGACTGCTAACTGAATGCCGTTCCGGACATTCTCCCCCAGCATGGCAGCCCCACCAGTAAGTGGAAGTATCGCACCCAGTTTATACTGTTCCTGTCCTTCTGGTTCCCGGGACAGACCAACGAAAATCCCAACGACAATGACTACTGCAATGACAACTATCGCACCAACCAGCACCTTCTTGTTCATGATAAGCTCCTTTCAGCACTTCTTCAGAATAACATTCCTTCACGGTCTGCTCCAAGTATTCAGCAACTGCCACCCTATACAAAAGGCTCCAACTGTCCTGGTTCCACGAATCTGTAGAACCTACTACAAACATGCTTGGCAAAGACTGCATTCTCTTCAGCAATGAGTATCGATGCACCGTATTGGTCCCGAGCTTCCAACAGAACTTCGGCCAGACGGTTTCTATTCTGAGGATCGAGGCTACCTGAGGGTTCATCTAACAAGAAAACAGTGGATTCCGGCACTTGCATATAGAGCAAGACCATTCCTAAAGAGAGCAGTTGCTTTTGCCCTCCACTTAGAAGTCCTGCCCGAGTTCTCTTTCTTGGAGCAAGGTCTGGGAACCACTCAAAAACTTTCTCTTTCTTCACTGCATGCCTCCTTGGCACACACGAAGCAGCAACTTGCAGGTTTTCCTCGACTGTTAAATCCGGGAACACTCGCCCTCCTTGTGGAAACAATCTCACTCCCTTTCGCGCAACGTCCTCAGGATGAAGCCCACTGACTTTCTCACTACCGAAATACACTTCCCCACACAGAATGCGAAGGTGACCCATCACCGAATTCAACGTGCTTGACTTCCCAGATCCGTTTGGCCCCAGAATTCCCACAATCTCCCCTTTTTCAACGCTGATGTCCACTTCTCTGAGCACCGCATGTTCTGAGCAGCCCGTGTAACACGTAGTTATGCCGTGGCAACGAAGAATGATATCATTGTTTTGATTCACTTAGAGGTCTTTCTATTCTCAACGAAGAGTAAAACTTGTCGAATTCTTGTTCATCTCTAATCAATTCAGGTGGGCCTTGACACACAATCCGCCCATCTTTGAGCATCAGGATCTCATCGCATGTTTGCAGAACAAAATCAAGGTCATGCTCGACCAAAAGAATTGACCGGCCTTCATCTACAAGCTGGCGAATTAACTTGGAGAGCGAGTCACGTGTCCGATTGTCGATTCCGGCGACAGGTTCATCGAACAAGAAGTCTTTGGCGGCAAAAAGGGTTCGAGCAATTGCCAAGCGTTTTTGTTCACCTGGAACAAGAGTTCCTGCCGGGCGGGTCGCATATTCCTCCAAGCCAACTTTACTGAGGACCGAGAGCGCCAGTTCCTGAAATTGGTCGTCCCTTTCATTCTCTGTGAGCCAGCTTGTCCGAGCAGCCAAGCCAGTCAGAATGTTGTCCAAGACAGAAATTCTCTGGAAGATTCCTACGTTCTGCAACAATATTCCGAGGCCAAGGCGCACAACCGAATGGGGTTTCAGGCCCGTGATGTCCATGCCCTTGTAGCAAATAAGGCCGCCGTCCAGTTTAATCAATCCCATCGCTGAGTGTAGCAGCGTAGTTTTTCCGCAGGCATTTGGACCGACCAGGCCATATGCCACCCCCGCTTTCAGAGATAGGGACAGATCTTCGAATACCCGGAGACCATCAAAGGCCTTGCTTGCGCTTCTAAACTCAAGAAACACCTTTTTGTGCCTATCTGTCATAGTGTATGTTTGGTGTTCCAAAGAATCACTCAAGCCTGTAACTCCCCGCTAAACCCTGTGGCCGCCAGAACATCAATGCTACCAGCACCAGGCCATAGATCATCTGCCTAATACTGGGAGCCACAGTGCTCGGAATTTGTAGAAATCCCAAAACCTCGGGGAAGAGAATCATTACAAAAACGCCAACAAAAGGGCCGGCCAACGTTCCCAATCCACCTACAATGACTATCGATAGCAGGTAAATTGATTCATTAACCGTGAAGCTGGATGGATCTATGAAAGACATGTAGTGTGCGAAGATAGCCCCCGAGCCACCGGCCAGACCGGCTGCCAAAGCGAAGACTTTTATGCGCACGAGGACTACGTCAACACCCAAACTCTCTGCGGCGATTTCATTTTCACGAATGGCCTTCAATGCACGTCCGAGAGCACATCGTTCTGTGACCACCCAGACCACGCCTGAGGCAATAATGGCACTCACGATACTCAGTGCAGCAAATGCTGGGAGTGAGCCAATCTGTATTCCCAGAAGCTTTGGTCTCGGGATACTTGACAACCCGGCTGGCCCTCCTGTCAGCTCCACCCAGTTGAACATCAGGAAGTAGATGATTATCTGAAAGCCGAAAGAAGCTAACACGAAGTAGTCCCCACGAAGACGAACGGACGGCCAAGAGATCAAGACACTGATGAGGGCTGAAAACAGCATAGCAGAGAGAAGGGCAACCAGAAAAGGGAACCCTGCTTCGGTGGTCAACAGCGCTGCTGCGTAGGCGCCTATCCCAAAGAACGCAGCATGTCCGAGGGTAACAAGTCCCGAGTATCCAACCAATAAGTTGAGTGAATGACAGACAACGGAATAGATGCCTATCAATACACAAAGATGAAGAATATAATTCATCTCAAAGAGCTCCTTCCCTGCATTAGTGTGCTGTCGCCTCTTCTATTCTTCTTGTACGGCCAAGGATACCTTCAGGCCGAAGGACCATGAAAAGCAGCAATACGACAAATGCCAGAGTGCTTTCCCATCGCGAGGAAAGCGTGTAGTTTGCCGCCACCTGGAGCATACTGAAGAAGATTCCACCCACAATGGGTCCCAGAAAGATATCAGGTCCGCCAACAAACACGGCAACTATTGCCACGAATAATGCCTTCAAGCCCATATGCGGTTCGGCGCCTGAATCCAGAGACGCCAGACAAGCCGCCAGCCCCGCAAGCCCCGAACCCACCAAGAACGCAATACCGCGGATTCTTGTCACGGGCAGACCAAGCGCCGTCGCCATCGTGCTGTCGTTAGCTACGCTTCTGAGCCACAGACCGACAGGTTTGCTACGAATCCAGATTGTCGAAATGACCATCAGAACAAAAATTCCAATTTCCACAAGCTGGGTTACAGTAACCGAAGCGTTCCCAAGTACCAGAGTTTTTTGAACGCCCGGCAGAAGAACCTGAGTGTCACTGCCATATATAAGGGCAATTAAGTTCTCGACAAAAATATATGTGCCCAATGATGCAATTATTAGGGTAGCCCCACTGACACGACGTTTCGCCAATGGTTGATAAAGCACTCGGTCCAACCCAAATCCAACGAGAGCCGACACCGCAACAGCCAAGACTAGCGCGACCAGTAAGGGAACGCAAAGCCAGATCAAAAACGTGAAGAACACATAAGCTGCTATAGTATAGATCGCTCCATGCGCAAAATGAAAAACCTTCGATACACGATAGATCATGCTGAGGCCTACGCCCGTCAGGACATAGATACCTGCAGTCGATATAGTATTTGCCAAGAGTTGTGTCAATGTTCCCATAGCGTAGGCAACTAGCAAGTCATCGGCCCTTCAAACCTAAATAACGTCGTGGCTTAATCTGTTGGACTATACTGCATCAAACCGGTTTTCTGCTGAATACTTGGTATTCATGTAGAACTTCCATGTTCGTGACTGGATTTATCTGATTCATTGCAATTAGTTGGATTCTGACATTGTATACCCTCATTATGGCACTGACCATTTGCCTGCTTACAGTTAAGACACATAGTAAGGTCCGGAATCCTCTGGTCACTAGCTTCAGCAACAGTGCCTTTGATGACGATAAACTTTTTGGCAATCGCACGCACATCCCGCATGATGCACCCATAAGTATGATTTATCTCTTTACCCTTTACGCTGAGGTGGACATTTGCCTCCAAATGATCATCTTTACACTCTATGACCCAGCCCCCATCGCCTGGTACCACGAACAAGCTAAACTGATGTGCCAGCGCGGGGTGTGTCTGTTTTAACATAGGGGTGAGCTCAATTAGCGCTATTTCAATATTTCGCTTCGCATGCTCTTCAACCATCAGTTCCCACCACGATCTAACCGTGCCATCAGGCAAACGAAATTTCTTCCTATCGGCCTTTATTTTATCGCTTTCCAGCAAAAAGACTCTGACTGCAGGATACTGGCTCTGTGGGCGGCGAGCCAGTTTTTCATCATATTCAAGGAAACGCTGGGTTATGTGCCGTGCGTCCTCGCGCGAGACTGATTTCCTTGGGACGGTCCCCTTATACTTGCTATATTCAGAACACATCCACTTGAACCACACAACAAACACCAGCAGGGTCCAAGCGCCATCCAAGGGCGGGAGAGCTAGATGGTTCAGCACCTTCGTCAAAACGAACCACCATATAGTGCCACTAGTAACCAGTGTTGGAGATAACTCCATTATGACAAACCTCGCAAAATACCAGGCATAGTCTATAGGCGAAAATAGCCGACCAGGAAAGTTGCCTCGAAGCAATTCCCTGGCGCTAACTCGCGAGCATCCCAAGAAGCAACTACAGTACTTAGCAGAGGCTTGAAGGATGTCCATATAACCGGCTCTAGAGGCCACTTCGGTGCGTCTGCTCAAGTGGTTTGAGTAGTGCTCAAAATATTCAACCAGTGTTCTGATTGCTGGTTCGTTCTGGTACTCTTCGGATAAATCTCTATCGAGCTTCCCAAAACGAGACTTCAAATTGTCAAATGCACTTGGCATTCATCGCATCCTATAGCAACATAATTCGCAATAGCTTTCTCAGTTTGGAGTAGATACCTTCTCATTTGCCGTGGACCAAACTACGTGAGACGCCAGAAATCCTCTTCGGTGCTGAGTCTAAGGTCCTCGCTAATGCCTATATGCCTCAGCACGTCAAGTCCAAGAATCTCCCTAGCCCTGCTGATAAACTCGCACGCTATATCTGCTTCTGAGTCCTCTATTTCTACCTTTGAAGAGAGCATAGAGAACTTCTTAGATGGTCCAGACACTTGCGACTTCCATTGCCGCCACATATCACAATAGCCACGGTAAGCTTCTGGGTTTGCTTCTACATCACGTTTTCTCGCAATCCCAGTTTTTGATATGAGCGTAACGGCCGGTGATGCACTTCTTGATCTGTCGGCTTGTTCAAAGTACCAATCATATAACGAAGTGGACTCAAGCCTTCCAACTGCCAGTTGCCTCAAGTCTTCAAATGCTTTCGGCCATCCCGCAACTATAAAGGCATCCAAGAGCGGACGAACGCCAGCTCTAAGTGAACTGATGACGTAGTCGAGAACTCCCATATATGAATTAAGCCTGACTCGGGCCAACAAAGTTTGGGGATCACCCATTATGGGTGCGCAGATAGTACGTAGATACATTAGCGCAAGCCACGTAGCGCATGACTGCATATCCGCGGCCTCTAAGTATTCAACTCTGCACGGTCCCCCGACAGGGTAGTATAATAGCGTCATCTCGTTGTGACGAGCAAAAGTCGTAAACTGTCCAACAATCACGGCTTCATCTGCATGTGTCCTGCCCTTCGTAACAAACTGAGCGGCCATTGGGAGTGACAGTTCAGCGATAAATGGCGCACGGACTGAGCGAACACGTTGTGATATCTGGTGATAGTCCTCTTCTTGACAATAGGCTAGTGCTAGAACTGATGACGCATGTGTGGTAGCTTCAAACTCCTCATAGATCTTGTGTAGGCGCCTTGGGTAATAGATGTGCAACCTTTGCTTCTTTTTCATGTCACGCATTTTTCTCATATGAAATACCCAATCCTACACCTCATTCATGCACTTGAACTGCACCTACTCAGGCAGGCTCTGTTTGGGATAAGCGCAAAGAAGCTCTCTTTCCGTCCTACTCCACCGGGGAATCTTTGAGCCTCGAAGATTGGCTGCAAGTCATCTAGTATTGCCGCTGAAAACCATTGTCGGTCGTAACCATTTCGCTGCAAGCAATTGGGAACTCCTGTTGACTCTGTCCTCTGGCCTTTCGAACCATCTCCAATTTCCCAGTGGTCGAGAATGACACGCCAGCAGCCGTTTTCTCGAAGTTGTCGGGCAAAAGCCTCCGGCGTGCAGGGCATGATAGGAGAAATACTTGCCTGCGTTGCTATGTTGTTCGAAGAGAGCACCTTAAAGGCGTTCAGACGTTTCCGTATCGAACAACATGGCTTGATCATTCCACGTATATGCTCTCTGTTTGTCTCGATACTTATGCTCACCAAAACCGAAGTTTTCTGGCTCAGCTCCTTGAGCACGTTTACGATATCTGGTGAAGCCGCATAGGAAGTATGAGTCTGTATGATCAGGCCCCGCCCGGGTGGATTGGCAACCATTGCCTCTAACACGGCCTTCGTAACGGCGCGTGCCCTCGGATGAGGAGGAAGCGGCTCGGTGACGCTACTCATAAAAATACCGACGGCATTCTGGCCCGATCTCGTTCGGATTTCCTTGAAGTACAATTCCGGGGCATTTCTCTTGAGATAGACGAATCTACCCCATTCACTTAGTGAGTGTCCCTTTTTCTTCCAGACGAGAAAATGTTGTGCATAACAGGCTCGTCCACATTGAGACCATCCGATGGGGCATCCAATAAAGGGATTCAACGTATGGGTGACACCCCGGCTGCCGGCATTCTGGGACCACTCGGCGAGACACCCAGAAACGGGGTTAAGAAGATTCTTAGCATCTATTTCGACCAGTCTCATCAATTCTCCACAAAAGTGAACATCCTCTGATACGGTCGGAGCACCAATCCGGCCGAACAACCTTCAACTCCTCCATGGTCCCTGCTCGAACATGACGTGACTGGGATGATCATGCCAAACGAAGGCCAACTTCCGCCGTGTGGGAGCACCACAGACAAATCAACCATTTCTAATTTATTCTTGGCCTTATTCCCATCAGCAGGTGTCCATAGGTGTCAAACTCCAAGCACGAACCGTCTCCCAAAATCTCTCGCTTTCCAAGCGACGGTGCTCTCCGAAATAAAGGGCCCGTGACTAACAAATCCAGAATACCAGTTGTCACCCGATTTTGTCAACATAACAGTCGCCAACTTTCGATGTTTTCCTGCCCTTTTGGGTGCCATTCCAAATATAAAGCGATTGTGATGTTGAAAATGTTGATGCTTTTTGAAAAAAGCTGATTTTTTGAGACTGTGGTGGCTTTACAGAGCAAATAATACCTAACAGCTTTGCATATAACGACTTATATAAGGTCCAAGTTAGCCAATCAGTGCTTCTGGCCTACTATTGTAGCAGATTCAAACGTTAGAACTGGGTTTTGCCGTGCTTCCCCCCACAAGTGACAATTGGCTGGTGAGCAACGCACTCTGCAATCTTGCTACAGTCTCGATATTTTTGCATTTTTTTCAGAAATTCGAGCCTAATCGCGCTCTTTCGCCATCCCGCCGCATTTTGCTCCTCGGCCCCTCCGCTTTGGGTGAAGGGGCTTGCGGGCAAAATGCTCAGTCAAAAAAAAGAGTACGTATTACAAAAACATGTTGACCGGTTCCGGTTCATAGGATTCCACAGAGCGTCCTTTTCTGGTTGCTTTGGTGGACTTTCGTCGCTTGCCCATCATCTCTCCCGCGACCTGAACAGCGTGAAATACGGGACTACAAGAGATGCCATTTGCAGGTTCCTCTCAAGAGCTTGCAGTTTTCGCGCCTTCTTCGTGGGTTTGCCTTACCGGCTGAGGTATGGGCGGCTGAGCGCCAAGTATTTCGACTCTTGCCTCTCAAGCCTTTCGAGCCGCCGGACTCTCCTGGTGGGCCTGCCTCTCCACATCCAGCGTTTGATCTGACTGCGTAAGTCCTCTATCTGCCTTTCGGTTCTCAACACGCCGCCGTAAGCGCCGAACATTCCTGATCTGGTTTCATTTCGACTTTCATAAGACAGGCCGTAGCAATGCCGGCAGCCATAGTAGTCGGCTCGCGGTGGGCGATAGACCGTTCCGACCCGGCGGCCACAGTTGACACCGTTCCTGCTCAGCGCGCAGACGAACCACCAGCGGACCCTACCAAAGTGGCACGGCGTGCTCACCAGCGGGACCTTGTAGTCGAACGGGGTCTCTTCACCGGTGTTACGGTCCGTCATCGTGTATATGAAGCGCACATAACTATCCCCATACATAGTTGAGGCCACCACGCTCATGCTCGCGGTTTCCTCGCCGAACCGGTCCGTCCAGACAATCGAGCCCGAATAGTAACCGCAGAGAAAGCCTTCTTTCCGTAGAAACGGTATGCTCACGCTCTTACACTCTTCCACCGTGCGCTTCTTGTCCCAGTAATATCTGCCCATGCTCTCTTCTCTTTTTCTTTGCCGAAATCAATAAAGATTCGGCATACTTGCCGACACCGAAAAACTGCGAAACGAACCCATTTCTCGAACTCTCGATTGTTATTGCCGTAAGGAACGCTGTGTCCGGCCAGAAGCCCGTTTCCCTTTTTTTAAGTGGCGACAAATCTCGTTTCACCCGCACCTTCTGCGCTACCAGAATCTGCGTTTCTTCCGTCGTCTTTCGGCCCACTCACGGACCCATGATGGACAGCGCCTGACGTATATTCCGTACTGCCCGCACCATCGCTGCAATGTCCTGCGTGGTATTCTCAGAATCCTGGCCGTCGCTCTCATGCCGTGTTCGGCTATCAATTCAAATGCGAAACGTCTCTGTTTCTCTGTATAGCGTCCTCCGTCCCCAAGCGAACAGAACAAGTCTCTTTTCTCCTCATAGATTTGCTCGTGCATGAGCCGCATCAGTTCTTTACTGCTCATGCCCATTTATGCTCCCTCCCTGATATGCGTTTGGACAAGTGCCTTGATTGCCGCCTTGATATGCTCCGGCAGGTCCGGCCATACTTTCACGAGCGAGGTAAGATCAGGGTCTTGGACGGGGTTCGGCGCATCGCGTGCGTCGGATTTTGCGTCGCCCTTGTCTGAAATCAGCGTTTTTGAGGCCGTCAGGGGGGGGGGTTCGTGTCCTACCCGGCCCACTGGTGCTTCGCATTGTCTTGCAGGGTCTCGTTTTACGTCGAATTCCGCAGACTCACTAACCGGGTGCGAAGCTGTGCAAGGCTCTGTGTGCATTTGCTGCGTCGGATTCTGCGCCGCCTCAGCAGCCCTGTCCGATAGCCCCGCCGCCCGCTCGAAATGCTCCTGCGTTACCTGCAGATAATGCTCCCTCGCCACTGGCTATCAGGACATGCCTCTAAAACCTTCTCGGCTTCTTCTCGTGTGATGAAGTAGAGCCGCTTGGCGTTGCCCTTCACGGAGGCTTTCAAGTCCTCAAACGGATTCGATGAGATAAGTCCTCGTCTGACTGCCGCACGGAAAAACTGCTTAGCCATACCGCAGCGTCGGCGAACTGTATTGTCCGCAAGCCCCTGCCCGGCCAGATACGCTCTCCACTGGTCCGCGCTGCCCGGTATGATCTCCCGCAGAGGTTTGTCCGCTCCAAAGAAGTCTGTGAGATTTCGCCGCGTATGGCCGTAGAAGGTAGCCGTCCCGGACTTAACGTCCGTCCGCTCGGCGATATAGGCGTCGATGACGTAAAACGGGTGCGTCAGAGATTCCAGGACAGTCTCCAGAAACTCGGTCTGTTGCGAGACTTTCTTTTTCCTGCAATTGTCCGAAGGAGTGGCTTTTCGAGGTTTGCGCTTCAGTTTCTTCACGATACGAACTACCTTTTTCAAACAGGCCGGCGAATCCATCGTATGAAGCCTGCAATACGTCTGCCGCGGGTTGTCTGTCTTGCCGCGTCACCCGTTGGCACTTCATGATTATCTGATATGCCGTCGTCGCTGTCAAGCCGGAAGGCTCGCCGGTTCATCCGATCAGGTAGTGTGTCTCGGCCTGCCTTTTCAGGATGTTTTTCTTTCCATTTCTCAATAATCAGATATACTAAATACCGAGATTAAGAGGCTTTGACTTGTTCAACCAGAGGAAAAATGCCATGAGCAGAAATTATTGGTTAGACCTGTTCACAGGAAAGACGTGGGAAGAGTTGAAAAAGAACGGTGCTAAGGCAAGTGATTTTTGCTGAGAACATATAATGAGAGTAGTTTTGGATACAAACATTATCTACCGTACAGGTGGGCGGCGATTACTGGGCACCGAGGTCGAACTTGTCGCAAAATCGAGACTTGAACTTGACATCACGATTTATATACCAGAGGTTGTGCTCGAAGAGCTAAGTAATCTTTACGCCGATGAATATCGAGATCTATGCAAGGATATAACTGAACTCTCTGGTCTCATTGTAAATGAATCTGAAAAGCCAAAGATACCAGATAGCATAAAGGCTCTTGGTGACTATAAGAGTGCACTGAATATACGTCTGACTGAATTAGGTGTACAAAGGGTTCAACACGACAACATCACACACACACGGATTCTTGACCGCATCTTTAAGAGGCGAAAACCTTTTCCTACAGAGGGGAAGCACACACCTGACTCAAGCAAAGGTTATCGGGATTCACTCATTTGGGAAATGGTTTGCAGTAAGGTTGCCGACAAACAAGACAAGACTATTTTCGTCACGGACAATTGGCAGGACTTTGCAGAAAGCGGGTCCGCCAAGAACGAACTTCACCCACACCTCAAAGAAGACCTGAAGAATCTTGGCTTAGCGGAAAATGCAGTTGAGCTTTGCCGTTCTCTTGAAGACTTTAATCGTAAATATGTCAAACCTCACCTTGCCTCACTTGAGGAGATCAAAAACAAAATTGAAGAGGGTACTTTACCGTATTTCATCCTGCCATCATTTTTTGAGGGGCACTTTGACGACATTCTGAGCCAGGCCCAAGATTATATGCGTGATATGGACTACGAGCTGAGTGAACTTCTTGGTGAGGACGTGTCCGGCATATATTTGTCTTCGATGTACGACCCTAATGAAATCCGGGTCGCCAAAGTGCGTAAGATAACCAAGACGGAAGTTCTTGTATCAGCAGAAATAGAAGTGGAGGTTGACATCGAGTTTTTTCTGGATAAATCTGCCGCGTGCGCACTCGATGATGATTCAGCAATCAGCGTATATGATTATGGCTGGAACGAATGGATGGCCGAGGCAGGTGCATGTATTTGCGTTACGTTGGAGCTGGATGTTATCCTTGACCAAGATAAAAAGGAAGTCACTGATTTTAACATCGTGGCGATAATTCCGTGCTAAACCAGGTGTACTCCATAGGACTAATAGTCGTACATCTACTGAAAAAGATCGGGACCTTAGACATGTCCAGAGGCAACTTAGATACGCATTTGACGGCGACGACCGCCAACATTCACGCCGACATCCGCTTTGAAGATATGCAGAATGGATTGAATGAACTCTCAGTAGACAGAATGGCCATAATTCTGCTCTATTGTGCCAATTATTTTGCTTCCCGAGAGGAAAATAATTAGCAATGACGAACATTCAACTACAACAACTTGTTGAGAGGCTGCTGTATGAGGAGGAAAGCGAGACTCTGGATTTCAAGGAGGAGCAATATCCGTTCGTAAAGGCGACAAACGAGAAAAAAGCTGAGGTGTTGAAGGATATACTCACGTTTGCAAACGCTTGGAGGCGAAGCGACGCTTACATCCTCGTTGGGGTGAGAGAGGTAAAAGGGGAAAAGTCCACGGTAATTGGTGTGAGTGAACATCTCGAGGACGCCTCACTTCAACAGTTCATCAATTCCAACACTCAGCGTCCGGTTCGTTTCTCATATCAGGCGTGCACATACGAGGGCAAGCCCGTTGGGGTATTCTGCATACCCGTTCAGGACAGACCTGTTTTCCTCAAACGCAACTTCGGGGGGCTGAGGCAGAATGTGGTTTACGTTCGCCGGGGCACTTCTACCGCAGAAGCTGACCCCGATGAAATTTCCAAAATGAAAGAATTCGATTCAGCTATGTCGAAGCCATCACCGTTGCTTGAGTTATTCTTCTTTGACAAGGAAACGGGCAAATGCGGCGGCAGAGAACTCAGTGTCTGTTCAAGAATTATTCACTTCCCAGAACAGGATAGGATACCTGACTACGGTAGAGCAAGCCTCTTCGTGGCAGTCATAGGTGACAACATAGAATATTACAGAGAACTTGCAGAGTACTATAGCGTAGTATGTCGGGCTAATCCTGTAGGCTTTGCCGTCAAGAATACCGGAAACGCGCTTGCCAGCAATGTAAGACTTGAGATGCAGGTCGATGATAATGATAAGGAGTACTTGTTTTTAGACTGCCTCCCGGCAGAACCGAGCAGGACTGCGATGCCAGTTGCTAAACCCTTACTACGCAATCTCTGGTCTCAAGATGTTGAGCGGATAAAGCGGTATGCAAACTCGTGGCTCATCCAAGTTCGTTTTGGAAATGTACAGCCAGGACAAACAGTTAAAGACGAGGACTCCTTTTATTTTGGAGCCTCACGGAGTTGCGTGCTCAAGTTTGATGGTGTCATTTTTTCAGACGAAACCCCTGAGCCGATTCGATTTCCTATGACTATAGCCGTTGAAGCAACCGAGAAACACGTAGATATCGAGACCTTTCTAAAGCATATCCAAACAGACTGAGAATCTGCCTCCGCAGGACGGGTTTCATTTGTGGAATCACCCCCAGCCGTACCTTGAGACAGCCGATATATTCGCCCCATTAACCTGCGGAGGCCCTGACAATCGCTACAATCGCCGAACGGATAGTATCGGGCAATCTCGTCCAACCAGCCACAATTTCAGCCAAATCAGGGGGCATGTTCTCAGTGCCGACTTTCGCTGTTTTTCGTTTTTCTTTGTGAGCTGATTTGTAAGCAGCGGATTAGATGCGAGGTAGCAATCTGCGATCACAATTGTGTGATTAGTCTGCCTGCCGTCATGGAAAACGCCGGCCAATAGCGGTAACACTTGAAGGTAACGTATGGGATAAAACCATTGAATACTCGTAGTACTCAAACGAATAAAGAGCGAAATGATATTCTAAATCGGCTTGACCTCAATCCTGAAGAAATCCGGCGTTAGTAACTCCTAAAAGGCGGCTATTTCATCCTATATTTACACATTTGCAGGGACTTGACTCATTGCCTTTGCGGCTTTGCGTGCACGCTCTTTTGCCTTACGGGGGGAATTGGCCCTACGCGTTTTAACTTGTTTTTCTCGTCTTCTATCGATTTTATCTCTACGTTTTCCCATGAAAATATCCTTTCAGTACCTTTGCCAACCTGCCACGTTATGCCAGGTTTCATGGCAAATAAAGCATTTTCAGTATTATTCGAGCCTGTCTATAAATAAACCTGAATTATAAGCACCAGGCAGGGCAAAAGCAATGAACTTTTTGGGCAAATCGAATATGAAACCTTTGAGAAAGAACTCATAAGATAGAATGACCTTACCCCAAAAACTGTGCCACTTGTAATTAGAGTGTCGGCATGTTCGAATCCGACCCGGCCCGGTACATCTTCGCCGGGATACTTGCCATTTGCGCCCAATTGCATATACTTTGCCGGCGTGAGCCTCGTGCAAGAAAGCTCGTTTTGCTGAAAAGAACGAAGGAGATATTCCTTATGAGCAATCCTCTAAATCGCCGCGGTTTTCTGTCGATGATAGCCGGCGGCGCCGCACTTTCCATCCTACAACCTGTGATGTCGTTGTCTCAGGACCAGCCGGCCCGCAAGAAGAAGATGAACGTCCTGTTCATCGGCGTGGACGACCTTCGGCCGCAATTAGGCTGCTATGGCCAGAAGCAGATTCGCTCGCCCAACATCGATCGCCTGGCCGCTGCGGGCCTGCTCTTCGAGCGGACGTATTGCCAGCAGGCGGTTTGTGCCCCATCGCGCGCCAGCATCCTGAGCGGCACCAGGCCCGACACGACGAAAATCTATGACCTCAATACGCCGCTGCGCAAGGTCATGCCCGACGTCCTTACCTTGCCCGAGCATTTCAAAAACAACGGCTACGAAACCGTCTCCATCGGAAAGATTTACCATCATCCCAAAGATGACCGCCAGGGCTGGAGCACCGAGCCGTACCGCGCGGGCACGTTCCCCGAAGGCCCCTGGAAGGGCCGGGGCTATGTCACGCCGGAGGCCATCGCTCAGATGGAAGAACTCGACCGGGCCCGTCCGACAGACGAGGGCTCCGCAGCACAAGGCTTAGGGCCGGCGTTCGAAGCCGGCGACGTGCCGGACAACGGCTATCCCGACGGCGCCAATACAGACCACACGCTCAAAGAGCTGAACCGTCTGAAAGACAAGCCCTTCTTCATGGCGATGGGTTTCTACAAGCCGCACCTGCCGTTCAACGCGCCGAAGAAGTACTGGGACATGTACAAGCGCGAAGATATCCAGCTCGCCGACAATCCCTTCATCCCCAAGAACGCCCCGAGCTATGCGACGACCGACTGGGGCGAGCTGCGCGCCTACTACGGCATCCCGAAGAAAGGGCCCTGCTCGGACGACCTGGCCCGCCAACTGATTCACGGCTATTACGCGTGCGTTTCGTACACCGACGCGATGGTCGGCCGGCTGTTAGACGAGCTCGAGCGGCTCAAGCTGCGCGAGAATACCGTGGTTATCATCTGGGGCGATCACGGCTGGAAGTTAGGCGAGCATGCCGGCTGGTGCAAGCACACGAACTTCGAGCTCGATACGCACGTGCCGATGATTCTGAGCGTGCCGGGCATGAAAACGGCCGGGCAGCGCACCTGGGCCCTGACCGAATACGTCGATATGTACCCTACGCTCTGCGAGGCGTGCGGCCTAAACCTCCCCGGGCACTTAGAGGGCGTCAGCATGATGCCGCTGCTGGAGAATCCCGAGCGAGAGTGGAAGAAGGCCGCTTTCAGCCAGTACCCGCGCGGCCAGGTCATGGGCTACACCATGCGGACGAAACGCTTCCGCTATACGGAATGGCAGAACAAGAAGACTAAAGAGGTCATGGCCCGCGAGCTGTATGACCACGACACGGACCCGAAGGAAAACGTCAACGCCGTCGATCAGCCGCAATACAAGCAGGACGTCGAGCACTTAGCCCTCATGCTCAACCAAGGCTGGCGCGCCGCCGTGCCGGGTTAACGTCTTGATACCAGGCAGAACGATTCGAATTTACTATTGCTAATTCGGCTTTCGCCCCGGTGTGAACCACAATCATAAATCGAAAATGCCAAATCCTAAATCTCAGAGCCTTTGGACTGCTCTTGTTGTTTCTGCCTCTGGAGCTCTTCCTGCTTGTTAATCTGAGGGATAAGGTTCTTAAATGCAGATTGAATTTCCAGCAGATGCTCTTTCGGCAGGGCCATCTGCACGTCCAGTTTGCCATCGGCGGTCGTCCGGGCGGCAAAGGCGATATTGCTCTTTGTCGGCACATCGAGCTTCGGCCGACTCGCACCTTCGGGCAGAGGCATAAGACCCGTCGCTATATTGAGCATGCGGACATAATTAAATGTGCCGACGGCATCGGCCCGCTCGCTGCCGGGAATCGCCGCCAGAGCGGCCTTCATCTCCGAGCCGATCTCTTTCGGCCCGCCGGCTTTGACCTGGTCGATCAGCTCGCGAATCATCTGGTCGGCCCCGCCGCCAATCGAATAAACGCAGTAGCCCTCCACGAAAGCCCAGCGATAGTCCAGTGCGTCGCCATAGATTTTCTTAATCATCGCGGTCTGCGGCGATTTCTCATCGCCTATCTTGAAAGCCACCTTTGCCGAGTCGATTTTGACACCTTTGTACGTATCGGCCCCTTGCTCAACCTTGAAATCCATTTCCAGGCCGAAGCTTTTGTACAGCTTTGTAAAGGTCCCTTCCTGCATCATCTTCAATTGCTTTTCAATGACCTCCTGAAAGGTCTTCTCGTCCCTGACCTTAATGACGTATTTGGCCGAAAATGCCGGAGAGCCTTCACTGCTGAAACTCACGGACAGCGCCAGCGAATCGCCCATGGCATCGATCACGTCTGTCGTGAGCTTCTTGAGCTGCTCCAGGTCCGCCGCCGTTATCGCCTCGGGCGCCATCTGGCCCACCAGGTCTATGATTTTTCCATAGCCTGCCTTCAGGCTCCCATGGTCAACCTTGCAGCCCAGGTTCATCATCGCGCCGTCATCGAGATAGCCCAGCGCATTGCCGAAGCTGCCGCTGACGGGCCGTCCCACCAGTGCGGCCATATCCGTCCCGGGCACCGGCTTGAGGCCAAAGGCGACATTGCACACCTGCGACGCCGGCGATAGAGCAATCGTAACGTGGTCGGTTCCGTCCATCACCATTTTGAACATGCCGGCATAGAAATCGAACACACCGGACGGGTTTACCATCATCGGCGGGCCCTGGCCGCTCTCCTTCATTTTCTGCAACTGAGCTTTCATTTGTTCGAGCTGGCCTAAGAACATGGGCCTGATCAGTCCCGCGGCCTCTTTCACGTTGACATACGCCCACACCGATGCGCTGGCCGCCTGCTGCTTTTCGTCGTCATCGAGGGCCGTGGCCAGACTCTGCTTTCTCTGGCCCAGTATCTTCTTGACGGCAATCAGCTTCTCGCGGGCGCTGGCCGGACAAAACACCGCGAACCGCCGGAAATTCGTCACCAGACTCACCGGCTTGCCGTCAACGGTAACGGTCGAGATCCCTTCATCGTCGGGCCGGCCGCAGTTGGGATTCTGCGAAATGAACTTGTCGTAGTCTCGTACCGGGATCAAAGCCCCGATGAACATATTGCCCATCGGGCCGGGCGCCGGTTTCTCGCCCGGGGCATTCACGGCGAAAATGGCAAGATTCTGCTTTCTGTTGACCCCCGGCAGTTTCTCATCGCCCAACATCTTGCCTAACTTGGCCATAACTGCCGTTTCGGCGTTGAAGGACTCGGGCGCGACGCCCTTGAGGTATTCGTTGACAGCCGCTAAGGTGCCGTCGAGACTGTTGATGCGGACGCAAAATATGCTCTTTGCCGGAATGGAGCCAAATAGCCCGTCGGCATTCGCCGGAGACGAGCTTTTTTGTTTTCGCTTTTCAACTTTCGCTTTTTCCCCGGAAGCCGGGCCCGCCCAGGTCCCGCCCGCCAACATCATCACCGCCATCGCCGCGACTGCCGCGTTTCTAAGACTCTTTGAGTTAAACATGCTCGCTCCTTTCCAAAATTAGCCCGGATTCCTGGTTTTTTTAGCTTCAATGATAATGACGCACGACAAGCTGGAAATCTTCAGCTTTTTTTCGAATCTCCAACAAAATCTGGTGTCTTGCCCGCAAACGGAAGGCGGATCTACTCGCGGATGTAATAACGAACGCTCCGATAGAACAAATTACCACGGCCACCCCCGAAAAGCAAGAGCAATCCTGTCAGGAATGTAACCGCGGATTGACGCTGATTAACGCTGAGAACGCAGAGTTTAACCACGAGTGAACACTAATGAACACCGTCATTGCGAGGCCCAACGGGCTGTGGCAATCCGGCGAAGCCGTCCCGAGCGGAGTCGAGGGATCTACTAATTTTCCACTTCCCCAATCTCTAATTCACTAATCAACCAATTCACCAACACCATAAGCCCTTTATAAAACACGACTTACGCTCGCCGATGAAAATTATTTGCATATTTTTCAAAAAATGGCAAAAAACCCATCCACATTTAGCCCGTGAGAAACGCCTCTGCTAATGAATGGGCACGGGAAACTAATTGATTTTGGCCGTCTGGAGTGCTAAATTTGAGCTTTGCGGGGTGCAGCCCGCCGAGATACATTTGAGGAAATACCAGAATGGCGGAAAAGCAGCCAGGGATGCCGTCCTGAGCGTAGTCGAAGGATCAACGCTGATTTTCATGGATTCCTGATGCGAATTGAGTATGATGTCCCCCGAAGAAACAGTATCGAGATGAATACGTCGACGCTTGCACAACCCGAGACGCAGTTAGGCCCAGAGATTGAATCCCTTCTCGGCTCAGGAACAAACTATTCGCGCATTGTCTTTGTCTCAGCGTTCGCAGCACTTCGGACGGTCTTACGTTTACGTGACCGCTTGCTTGCTGCCGTTGAGAATGGCACAGTCTTGCGCCTCACGGTCGGAATTGACCTTGGTGGCACGAGCCGAGAGGTTTTGGAAGAACTGGTTGCGTGGAACTGTGAAGTATTCGTCTATCATAATCCCATAGTGCGTGCCACCTTCCATCCCAAGATCTACCTGTTCGAGAGCCGTGAATCGGCGATGCTGTTTGTTGGATCGAATAATCTAACGGACGGCGGATTGTATACAAACTACGAAGCCGCAACACGGTACTCCTTTGAGTTTCCGCCAGACGCAGACGCATTTGTGCGCATTCTGGCGCCCTTACAGTCCTTTATCGAGCCAACCGGTCCAACTGTGCGCCGTCTCGACTCAGAGCTAATCGAGACCCTTTCACGACGAGGGATATTGCCGACGGAAACAGATGCGCGTCGGAGCCGTCGTGCGAGGCGTGTGTCGGCTCAAGAGGGTGGAGCTGTAATACCGCCCGATCCATTTTCTCCGGTTAATGTTCCTATGGCGCCGCTCTTGCCTATGGGACTTCGTCGAGGGACTCCACGCATTTCCGCCAGAGAAGAGGGCGCACGCGAAGAGGAGATATCTCCCCCATCTGATCGACCACGGCCAGAAGGTGTATTGGTCTGGAGGAAGGTCTTGCCGAGAACGGATGCCTTGCAGGTTAGAGCTGGGAGTCACCATGTCGGAGGCGTTCGCCTGACTCAGGCAGGATTTGAGAATCCCTCCGGTGAGCGCATAGACCAGACCACATATTTTCGGCGTCTATTCAACGACTATGACTGGGAACCAGAACCTGGCGGTCACCGCGACCAAGAGCATACCTTCGTACCGATGAGGGTTTTCATCCGGGGGGTTGACTATGGAGTGCGCAATTTTGAGATCAGCCATAAGCCCTCAGGGGAGGCTGGTCAAGCCAATTACACGACCATTCTTCGTTGGGGGCGAAACTTCAACAGCACGATTGAACGAGAAGAATTGACTGGAGCGGTCCTCTCGCTGTACGAGATTGCTGACGCCAATGTAGGCTTTTTCGTAGATATTTCGGATGCATAGCACAAAGCGTTGCATCCTATTCGGGAACGCGATGCCTACGATTCCGAAGCTTATACCAAGCTTCGTGGAGGCATTTCTGTTCCCTAGTCGATAAGCCGATCTGCCCCAAGACAAGGGCATCTTGACCGACCAGGAAGCCGATCTCATCCGTGTCCTCGCGGAACCTGCGGTCCGCAGCTTTTAGTGAAGCGCCACGTGCATCGGCCATAGGGATGAGGAGCCTTTCAATCTCTGACGGAACGAGTTCCAGGACGCCCCCTCCGTAGTGC
>Ga0315295_10001177_pt1 | contig 22515 bp, 12 predicted proteins | sample YL17G14_0_MG_FD_204453 | JGI IMG/M metagenome (GOLD analysis project Ga0315295, IMG submission 204453) | Sediment microbial communities from Yellowstone Lake, YNP, Wyoming, USA - YL17G14_0 | ecosystem: Environmental > Aquatic > Freshwater > Lake > Sediment | place: USA: Wyoming | collected...
TGCAGAACCATTATAAATGCCAAAGAGGACACCTACCCAGTTTGCTCCTTCATTGTAAGCAACTGACGAGGTGTCGGTAGTGTCATAAATACGTGAAGTAACCGCTGAGGTCGTATATATCCAGAGCGAGAATAGAGCAAACCATGTAAAAAACTGAACTACTGCCAGCTGTCCCATGGTTGCCGGCATTTTTCTGAGGTCGTAAAGAATTGAATTAAGACCATTCTCCCCTTTCCCTGATGATTGCAAGGCTCCTGCAAGCATCTGAAGTATACCGAATATTGCAATACCTCCTGTGATTACATAGAGCTCTTTTTCAAGGTGAACCCTTGAAAGTACGAATGTCAGTATAAATCCGACACTCAGCCAGATCAGACCTGGTCCATAATAATTAAGTTTTCTGGCGGCTGCCTGGATTTTGCTACCTGTAACCTGTGCTTCTGAAAGATCACCTCTGGCGATCTTATCGCTTTCTTCAAACTCCCTTAGCTCTTCAGGTGAATACTCTTTTGTCCGCAAAATTGTCCATAAAACAGCCAGGAAGAAAACCGCTGCACCTATATAGAATGAGAGTTTTACGTTCAGTGGAATTAGTTTACCCGGTGCGGGTAACTCCGAAACATTAAACCAGTTAGCAAGAACCCATGGAAGAAATGAGCCTACAACCGCTCCAATACCGATGAAAAAGCTTTGCATGGCAAAACCTGTTGTACGCTGTTTTGAAGTAAGCATATCGCCAACGAATGCCCTGAAAGGCTCCATGGATATATTTATTGATGCATCCATTATCCAGAGCATTCCGGCGGCGAAAAGCCATGTTGGTGAATTTGTTATTATGCACATAGCGATGGAAGCAAGCAAGGCACCTACAAAAAAATAAGGACGCCGTCTGCCAAACCGGTTCCAGGTTCTGTCACTCATATGACCGATAATAGGCTGCATAATCAGTCCCGTTACGGGAGCTGCCACCCAAAGTATAGGTATATCATCTACCCTGGCACCCAGTGTTTCGAAGATACGGCTCACATTTGCGTTCTGAAGCGAATAGCCGATCTGGATCCCTAAAAATCCAAAACTCATATTCCATATCTGCCAGAAAGCCAATTGCGGTTTTGATTTTTTCATAAGGTTTTAATTAGATAGTAATAAACTTCCAAAAGTTTAGGAAAGGTAAAAAAAAATAAAAAGAATTATGCAAAAAAACTACTGGACAAGAGTAAACTTCAGACTGAATCCAAAGTTTGTATTGGATGTGGGAAAAGTATTGGCAACAAAAGGATTGTTCATTGTATGATCGGCAAAGAGCTGAAGGTTAAACCGGTCGCTTAAAACATAGTCGGCGGTTGCCCCGATTGTAAAGACTTTTATTCCTGCAACCGGCTGATTTACATCCTCAATCAATTTCCTGGCAACTGTTTTATTATCCCTGATCGACAGATCGAGCCTTACATTCAGATCGCTTTTCAGCGCTCTCTGACCACCGCTGGTCTTCAGTATAATCTGGACATCATCAAATCTGTAACCGGCGCCAACCACCAGTTCATTGACACGGTTATCGGTAATCTGGTTCCCGGTGAGGTTGAGGGATACTGTCCGTGATTTCCTCCATTCAAACCGCGATGTCAGGTTGCTTTTCCAGTTCATGTCAATATTTATCAGGGGACTGAACTGCTCACTTACAGTGACAACATTTATTTCGTACTGCTGAATAAAGTTCTTCTGGAGATCTCTTATATTGTTAATGCCACCGCCATCAGTAAAATAGTTAAGATTTGTCGTATATGATCCGACCTGGTAAACGCTTCTGTACTGGTGGGTAATATTTACAGACCTGAAGACCTTCTTTACAAATTCAAACTTTGAAAATCCGTCAAATGTAATTCGCCAGTTTGGCATCATCTTCGCAGCTGAGGGGAAAGTAGCAAGCGTAACCTTATAAGGATCAGTTTTTGTGTAGGCGGCAAAAAAAGCAGGAATAAGAACCTCCCGTGAAGTTTTCCCGTATCCGTTCTTAAACTCATCATCCATGGGAAGACCTGTTGAAGGATCAATATCGGGTTCATACGTCGGGTCAATCTGACCTCTTTCCTGAGCTCTCCTTCCTGATATTATCACGGCATTCTTCTTGAAATTTTCAAAGGTGTTTGAGACATAATCATTATCCTTTGATATTTTCTCAAATGCAGTTCCCCACGATATTATGGAAATTGAAAAGTTACCTGTGATAATCCTGTTGCGCGTGCTGTCGGGAAAGGTGCCATTGCGGTCAGCTGTGTAATAGGAACTTTCGTTTTCAAGAAATCTTCTGTCCGCATTTATATCAATCTTAAGCCCGGGAAATGGTTCGACAACACTGCGAAGTGAAAGGTCAAGCTTGTTGTTATAGATAGCAGGAGTGTTAAGAAGAGTATCGGTTGTAAGCCATCCGTTTGATACAGCCTTATCAAAGAAATTCCTGCTGTTGTAACCAAGAATAAATGGCAGTCCAGGTGCCATTATATTGTTATTCTTTGACATTCCCATGAATTTAGCCTCTGGGAGGAACCCGGGAAGGTACTGCCCCTGAGCCGACGTATAAGTTAAACTGACCGATCTTATTCCCATTAATGCACGGAGCATATATTCACCGGTAACAGTGACAGGGTTGCGTTTTTTAGGGATCCTGCCCTCTATGGTAATCTGGTTTCCGTCGGCTGATTCCGCTGCAGTGAAGTTCACCCTGTTCTCGCTGATTATATCAAGTTTGCCCTTAAGTTCCGTCCCGTCTTTCCTGATGATCTTAACCTTTACATCTTTTGTCTTAAGGTTATGTACTATTGCCCTTACAACATTTTCTTTGAAATTGACATTGTTCCTTGTATATGTAACTGTTTTATATTCAGTTTTCATCCTCTGGACTGCATCGGGCCGGGTATTATTTTCAATATTTTTAAGAAATTTCGATTTAGTGTAAAGGGCCGACAGGTTGGCCGTTCCGGAAAATGTAAGTTCCGTATGGTTCTTGACCGAATTGCCAAGATTGATCTTCATTGTATCGGGATAAAGAGCGCCAGCCATCCATGAGTAATCCGATCCGAGCCTGGCATTTGCAGTAATCCATGAAAGCAGGGGGAGTTTATTGATCGGAAGGTTATATGTTACATTAAAGTAATGATTATAGGAAGTGGTCCTTCCAAGTTGTTTCAGGTTGGTAAGTACTGAATCACGCCAGTTTTCATAATCACTCCGGTATCTTTTGCGGTCGGCTGCTCCTTCCGGTTCATCTATCCTGGCTATATTTGTTGAGGTAAAATCAATTTTCAGCTGACGTGTCAGGTCATATTTAATATCTAAAATCCTGGTCCATTCAAAATCTTTCCTGAATGTAGGGGTTATGAGAAGATTTGGATTATTTATATTCCTTGTTTTTATCTCATTATAGTATCTCGAAACATCTGTCCTGAAGGATATACTTTTTGGGAAGGGATAAAAATTAAAATCCTTAATGATCCTGAAAACCGGTGAGTTCAGGAATTTTACGTTTTTAAAAGGCGTTATGTTTTTAGGCTGAGCTTCATAATTATAATTTATGCCTCCTCTGTAATTCTTCTCCAGGTCTATCTCTGTTTTGGTATTGCTTCTGTAATTTTCATTGTAGGTATAGTTTACGCTGAAGTTGGCAAGATCCCACGCATGCGGTTTTTCTCCCCGTTTAGTGATCCCGGCATTATTTATTGAAATAGTTTTGCGTCTTGAATAGTCTTCAGAAATTGACTTTATTGAGTCCCTTTCCTGTTCAGTTGCAGCTTCCTTCAGTGCATCTTTCAGAAGTATATCCGGGTCAAGAGGATTATACTGCGGCTTGACATGAGTCTCCGAATAACCTACATAAACAGGCAGGCGCACACCAGCCTCTTCAGGGAAGAATTTACCCAGTTCCAGAGTCGATGAAACATCATATTTGAAAACCTCTTCCTTGCTCCTTTCATTAACCTTCTTATCAATACTTCCCCAGCCGGGAGTGCTTGCCTGTCCTACAACATCAATTGTTCCAAGGTCAGCAAGGCGAGCCTGCAGATGGGCATTTGTCGCCCATCCTCCGTTTTCAATGAAATCGCTGAGTCTTAATTCATTCACCCAGACCTCAGCTGATTTTGGATCGCCGCTGTCGTAAGAAGGATCCCTGGTCTTTATAGGATTCCTTACTCCAACCATTATCACCTTAACATTGCTCAGATTGGGATTTCCGCACACATATACCCTGTTTGAATCATCTTTATATGCGAAGACATCCGAAATGCTCAGTGATGATCCCTCCGCCTGCATCTGCCTGTTACGCTCCTTTTTAGCATCCTGAAGCACTGAAAGATCTATGTTGAACCTGTTGCTTGCTGGCCATACAATTGCCCTGTCATCTTCTGAATCATTGTCATATTTATCACTTGGAGGAGTAAGCTTTAAAGGAACTTCATATTCATAGAAATTTGACTTATAGTCCGATCCGATCCTTATGAAAGCTGTAAGTTCATTATTATACAATGGCTGACCTATCAGAGCCTCTGCGTGAACTTCCATCCTGAGGCGGCGGTACTGACGGATATCGAGGTTTACATTCCTGTAGGCTGCACGGGCATCGCCGTCAGCAAGATCCTGTACTTTCAGAACCATTGACTGTTCATCAAGCTGCCTCAGCTGGGGATTCTGAGGATCAACAACTCTGTCAAATCCCGGAGGCAGGACATAATTCACCGGTATTTTTCCTGCATTGTCCTCAATACTTACAGAACTTATTTCAAATGTTCCGTCTGAAGGTTCCGGGACTGTTATCCTTTCACCGCCTTCCATGAAAGTGATATTGTATTTTCTCCATTCCGCCCTGACAAGATTAAGTTCCGCCATACGCATTACCACTGGCTCACTGAAGTCTTTGAGGAAGAGCCTCATGAACCGTATCGATTTAAAATCGCTTATCACCCCCACTGTTTTCTGATACTCTGTTATCGGTATCTTGAACTGGTACCATTTTACCTTCGATTCGACTCCGTTTGCCAGCGTTACTGTGGGTTCGATCTCATCAACTATATAATTCGAACCAACCTTCATATTCTCAGGCCTAAGGCTTACCTTGTACTGGTAATAGCTTTCAGTCTCGCTGAGGGTGTTGTCGCGGTTAATATCTTCCATGTCGGGGAGTGTCGAACCTGAAGTAGGGTATGATTCGGTTGACATTTCTGATGTTGGCGAGTTTCCGTCCTGCCCGTTATATTTCTTATATCTGTCAAGAATGCCCAGCTGGTCTAAATCATATTTAGATCCCCTGAAATAATGAAAATCATCGTTCGAAGGGTCCTTGAGTATTTCCGTATACACTTCAGGAGTTGCTATAGCCTCAGATCTCTGAAGATAGTCTATAAAAAATGCCTGCTCATCCTGGTCCCTCAGTCCATCCAGTCCCACATCCTGGTACATCCTTGATTCTGAACTGTTATCAAATGCATTTACAACCGACTGGACAGTAGGTACCCTTCCCCACGATGTTGTATCAACATTCTGAACATCGGCAGAACCGGGCAATCCGTTTTCGAAGCTTTTCCGGGAATCACGCAGAATATCTTCAGAGATATTTCCAAGGTTAAAGTAGAGGTCGCCTCCCTTGTGTGAAGGATTTTCAACAAAAGGATCCATCATCCAGAATTCAATATACTGGATATTTGCTGTCTCGAAATCGCTGGTAAGAACTTCCCTCATCATGCCGCCCCAGCGCGATTCAGGGTCATTAAGTTTTCCGGCGGAATTCATTCCCCTCGAATATGCTCCGGGATCGGTGTCATAATTATACGGCCCTTTTTCTTCGGGATAATAGGCAACGTTGAGTATTGATATGGTTGTAGGAATTCCGCTTGTGCTTTCCCTGTTCGGAAAGATCTCATTTTCATAGATCTCTCTGACAAAATGGCTGGACTGCGATTCAGGGTTCTGTTTAATATGTCCGGGTGTTGATGAGCCATTTCTCAGGAAGAGGGGATCGATCACATACCAGGCTAGTTTAGCTCTGTTATTCCCGCTTGCCAGGTTATTGTTCAGGTGTGCCTCAGGAAAAAGCTGATCCTGCCCCTGGGGAATACTTGATACTGACCAGGCATTAAATGATTTGAGATCGAGAGGTATTTCACTCGATTCAAAATCGTCAATATAAGAATTGCCGGCATTTGATATGGCACGCGAATGGCCAGGGATAAGATCAGCAAACTCCCCGTTGAATGAGATGCTTGAAGGTGTTTTTGTTTCGAGAAGGGGTATTTTATCAATAAGTTTTGTAAGGAACTGCGATTCTCCCCTGTAAGATGTATTAAGTCCCCATATCGTGTTTGATATCGGTTCTTCCCCGAAGTTGACTTTCTGGGTGTATGGTCTTTCATTAAGATGCAGTATGGTACCACCGATATTAAAATTGTCGGAGAACCTGTAATCAAGATGAGTGCCGATCAGTGTCTTGGTCTGGAACCCGAAAAACTGGTTGCTCTCAAGTGAAACCTGGATAGGGGTCTGTGATTCTATAAGTGCTGAGTTTATGATCGTTACAACTCCCATATTGTAATCGACAGTGTAATCGGTATTTTCAGTCAGAGTTACCCCTCCGGCTGTTACTATAATTGATCCTGCCGGGATATTTGTTGCATTCAGCCTGATCTCGGAACCTGACTCTGAAGTATACTGGCCGGTCATTTTAAATTTGTTTCTCTCAGCCATCTGACGGGCAATAGTCTGAGTTGAGTCATAGAGCTCCTGAAAAACATATTTATCCGCTATCAGTTTATCTCCAATCTGGCTTCTCAGATAGCTTCCAAAAGGTTCCGTTACAGGGAAAATGATCTTCCCCTTGCTCACCATTACGGTGACTCCGTCAATAAAGTCAAAATAACCATCCGATTCGTGATCACTCTGTGAATTAAGATTATCCAGGCCAAGTACCTGTAGAAGTACTTTGTTGGCTATTTTACCTTCGGGAAGATAGTTGATCGAATTTCCCGTCTTGTCATCTTCATAAAGAATATTCATTTGAAAATCACCGCTTTCGAGTCTGCCGGAGCCCAGCGAATAGATGTTTTTCATCATCAGGTTCCATGTCGGATATTTGGGGCTTAGTGTAGTTCCCTTAATCAGTTTAAGTGCCAGCGTTTGCGGGGCAGTTACACCGTCGGTTGAGAATTCACCAACTTTGTAGACCTGTCCGTTCAGGGTATATTCGTATGCAACAGCTAGAACTTCATCGGTGTTCAGGGCCGTATTAAGGGAAATATATCCAAGCTGGCTGTTTAAGGCGTATTCCCTTTCATTAAGTTTTCTTGCATTCTCAATTTTCTCAAAATCCCGTCCGATCTGGAAACCAGGATACAAGGAACTGAAAGCTGTCGTGACCTGATCAACATCCCTCATGCCGGTGTAGTTTGTCAGGATCTGTTCATAGAGCCTGTTGGATGAATTATCAGGAAATCTCACTGCTCCCGGTGATGCCTGGAAGTCGGGGATCTTATTGTAAATGTGGCTGCTGTTCTCAGCAAGGTCAGCAAAAGCAACTATATTCCTTGTCTCTTCAAAGCTGCTTGTTTTATTTGTGATCCATACCTCTATACGAGTGATATTCAGGCCTGTGCTGACAGCGGGCAGGTTCTTCAGAGCATCATTGTAAATATCCCTGAAATGATGGGAAAGAAAGAAGTGACGGTTTGCCTCATAATCATCAGCATAAATTTCAAATTCGCTTATCTGGGCGCCGCCTTTTACTTCGATTGTGGATGTCTCACCCTTCTGCTGCGACAGGACAGTTGTAACATTCAGTTTCCCGAACTGCATCTCGGTCTTTAGGCCGAACAGACTGTAACTTCCGGTGATGAGTGTTCCCGGAAGCGGAAGTGTTACATCACCGACCTCAACCTTTTTGATTATCTCATCTTCTTTTCCTGCATACTGTAGTTTTGTCCTGTTCTCAAATTCGAACATGGCATCAGTGTTGTAATTGACTCCGAGCTGCATTTTATCGCCAATGGTTCCGGTCACATTCATCTGGATCTTTTCCTTGAAGTCGAATGTCGGAATGGTTCTCAGCTTTTCGGACAGTGTTGGATTTTGGGTGCGGGATATATTAATCCCAAATATCAGTTCTGCAGATCCTTGTGGAACAATGTTTATAACATTGCTCCCGAATATTTTGTCGAAAGTCTCTCCACCGATTTCTATCTGTGGGATCAGGTTCGATTTGAAACCTGAAGTTTCGCCTGATATCCTCGACTGCCAGTAATCGCGCATCTCTTTGTTGAACTGATACTTACGAAACTCCTCGGGAGACATGTGGACAGGTGTCCGGTAATCAAAAGCGCCTACTTTCTGATAGATAACGTACTCATTCTTGACTGGATCGTAAACAACAGTGGACTTGATATTTGAAGGATTATAAAGAAATAAGGGAGCCTTTGAGGCTGATTCATAAGGATTCCCCGAGACATCATTAAGTTTTAAAGGGGATTTTTTTACGGTGTCGGCCTGTGAAGAGCTGACAGGAACTTGACTATTGGCTTCAGTCGACCCAAGGACAAGAGAGGCGAATAATACAAAACATGAAAATTTCAGCAGATTTTTATATGATATCTCTGATCCCAAATCAACTTATATTCTTATTTACAGGCTCTTAAGGGCTCTCTTGATCATGTCCTCAACAGTCAGATTTTTTTCCTCTCTGATTATCCTGTCAAGAACTTTCAAAACAGCGCTTTTGCCAAACCCAAGCATCACTAAAGCTGATAACGCCTCTTCACGTTTAGTATTGTCTGCAAATGTAAATATTTCGCCGGTTCCGGATTGTTTTCCAAGTTTGTCTTTCAGGTCAACAATTATCCTTTCTGCGGTCTTTAATCCTATCCCTTTGACACTCTTCAAAGTATTGACATCTGACCCGAGAATAGCCTTCTCAATTTCGTCATAATTCAGTGAAGAAAGCATCATTCTCGCGGTACTCGCACCAACTCCTGATACAGATATCAGCAATCTGAAAATATCACGTTCTTCTTTTTCAGCAAATCCAAAAAGCTGGTGGCTGTCCTCTCTTATTACTTCATGCACCAGGATCTTGCATTGGTCTTTACCCTCAAGTCTTGTAAACGTTGACAGGGAGATGCTTACAAAATAACCAATACCCTCATTTTCGACAATAAGGAAGGCTGGAGTTAATTCTGTTAATTTCCCCTTTATGTAATCTATCATAATTACTGTTCCGAATTAAAAATTTCAGGCGGTAGTTCGTCAACCCGGTCAGTATGTATCTCTATATCCTGGTGCTTCAGCGGATTGCGGGTTATTTCAGTGTACATCTGCCGGTTCCTGAAAATATCGCAGGCAAGATAAAGAGCCTGCCTGAATGAGCTTTCGGAAGCTTCACCCTTGCCTGCAATCTGAAAAGCAGTTCCATGAACGGGTGACGTCCTGATAAATGGCAGACCTGCTGTAAAATTTACACCTGTATCGAATGACAAAGCCTTAAAAGGAGTGAGACCCTGATCGTGGTACATAGCCAGTATCCCGTCAAATTTTGAAAAGGATCCGGCCCCGAAAAATCCGTCAGCCGCGAAGGGCCCGAAGATCAGCATGTCCTCTTTCAACGCCTGCTGAATTGCAGGAGTGATCACTTCAGCTTCTTCCTTTCCCAGCAGGGAGTTATCCCCGGCATGAGGGTTAAGGCCAAGTACTGCAATTCTGGGCCGGCGTATTCCAAAATCAAGTATAAGAGACTGATTCATAAGCCTTAGCTTGCTGAGTATGAGATCAGCCGTTATCATATCCGGGACCTCCCTTAGTGGTACATGACCGGTTGCAACACCAATCCTTACGCTTTCGCTGATCATGAACATCAGAACATCGTCGGTACCGGCTTTTGATTTTAGATACTCCGTATGCCCGTTGAACTGAAATTGTTCTGATTGAATATTTTTCTTGTCAATTGGCGCTGTTATAAGCACGTCTATCTTGCCATTTTTAAGGTCGGCGACAGCTCTTTCAAGAGAGAGCAGGGCTGCTTCACCGCCCTGAGGGGTTGATTTTCCCAGTTCAACCCTTATGTTGTCATCAAGACAATTTATAAGGTTTGCCTTTTTAGGATTTGCTTCTTCAGCCGAGCGGATATTGTTAAAACTGAAATTATTAATATTTAATGCCTTACGATGGTAAGCGGCCACTTTTGGCGAACCATATACCACAGGGACACAAATGTCGTTTATGGTGCTTTCCATGAGAGCTTTTATGATTACTTCATACCCGATGCCGTTAATATCCCCTTGTGAGATCCCTGCAATTATTGTTTTCTTCTCCATAATAATTTTTTTACCTAACCATTAGAGCGGCTGCATACTTTTTAAGGAACGTTGAAAGCAGTCTTAGACCGGAACCGGGTCCGCTTTTCAATCTGTAGAAATCATCCTTTTTCAGGGATCCAGGTCCGGCAATATCCATATGAATCAGTGGATATTCAGCAAAATTCTCAAGAAATTTGCCGGCTGTGATAGCACCCGCTTCCTTGCTGCCGACATTTTTAATATCAGCGATATCAGATTTTATAAGTTCCCCGTATTCTTCCCAGAATGGAAGTTCGGCTGTTCTTTCGTAAACTTCATTGCCGCATTCTTCGAGCAATTTGAAGTATTTCCGGTCAGCGTTGCCCATAACTGCAATGGCCTGAATGCCAAATGTCATGGCAGCTGAACCCGTAAGTGTTGCAATATCAATAATAAGTTCGGGTTTAAATTTTGATGCATAGCTGATTGCATCGGCCAGGATAAGACGTCCTTCCGCATCAGTATTCCCGACTTCAACAGTCATTTTGTTGTACATTGTAATAATGTCACCCTGGGTGTAGGCATTTCCACCGGGACGATTGTCTGTGGCCGGGACCAATCCGATAACATGAAGGGGGATCCCGGTTCTGGCAATCGTGTACAAAACACCTGTAACTGCTGCGGCTCCGGCCATATCACCTTTCATATTATCCATATAATCCCCTGTCTTGATATTCAGCCCGCCGGTATCATATACTATACCTTTGCCAACCAGGATAACAGGATTACTATTAAGAGCTTTATCCGGCTTCCATTCAAGGATACAGAACACCGGAGGATCGACGCTTCCTTTATTGACAGCCAGTAATCCGCCCATTTTCAGGGCTTCTATCTTTCCCTTATTCAGGACCTCAACTGTAAACCCTGCTTTATTGCCGGCTTTCCTTATCTCTTCAGCCAGGGCAGGAGCATTAAGATGGTTTACAGGTTCATTTATAAGATCACGTATAAAGTACACAGCATCAGTCAGATCAATCAGCCATTTGAGTTCAGAGTCATCCGTTTCATCATATAAAAGCAGTTTCGAAGGGTAATTCTTATTCTCACCATTCTCCTTTTTTGTTTTGTATTTGTCGAAGGAATAAAAGCTAAGAAGCAACCCCTCGGTAAAAGCTTCAAGAGCCCCCTTAAGGATCTGATATGAAGAAATTACGAGTTCGGAATGATTATTTGATCGTATCTGTTTCCTCAGGTTATATGCAGTTTTCCTGAGCTCCTCCCTTATTTTGAATTCAGAGCCGGTTTCATTTACATTTATAATGTATGTAATCCTGAAGTAGGAATTGATAATAACATATTCTTCTTTTGCCAGTATCTGCCTCGATGCAAATTCCTTTTCCGATTTGGTAAGGTTCAGCCATGCAGGTATTTCATCCTTTCCAATAATACATACAACAGACTGATCAGGAGATATTTGTGATATTTTAAGTATTTCAGGTTTCATCGAGTTTATCCTAAATTTTTAAGGAAGTAAAGTTAAGTAAATTATTGATTGTTTAGTTTCTAAAGAGTTACCTTTGTTCTACCCCCCAACCCCCCAAATGGGGGGCTATAATAATGTTTCAAAATCAAAGTACCCCAAATGGTGGATTTTGGGGGGTAGCCATTTGGAGGATCTGACAAGTACTCAATAGGTTAGCGTGATTTATTTTGTTATAAAAATATTCTACGTGATTAACTGTAAAAATTTATATAAGAAAGCCCTTGATCTTATTCCTCTTTCATCTGATGAAGGGACTGTTCTTTATAAGCGGGCTCCTCTTGAAGAGCTGATCTTCATTGGTGATCAGCTCAGGCAGATTCATATTCCGGGCAACAATGCAGGATGGATGATCGACAGAAATGTAAACATCACCAATATTTGTTTCTCCCAATGCACATTCTGCAATTTTTGCCGTAAGAAAGGATCTTCCGATGCATATATCACATCAATCAGTGACTATATTAAAAAGATTGACGAGCTAATAGCCCTTGGCGGCGACCAGCTTTTGCTCCAGGGGGGAATGAATCCTGATCTTGGACTTGAGTTTTATACCAGCCTGTTAAGAAATCTTAAAGAACTGTATCCTCAGATCAAACTGCATGCCCTGGGTCCTCCCGAGATTGTTTATCTCTCGAAAAAAGAGAAACTCCCGTATTCAGAAGTACTTAAGAAACTTATAGATGCAGGTCTTGATAGTCTGCCAGGAGCGGGTGCTGAGATCCTGGCCGACAGAGTCCGGAAAATTGTTTCGCCTGCAAAGGCCACTTCAGAAGAGTGGCTTGACGTGATGAGAGAAGCTCACAGGCTTAACCTGCCAACATCTGCGACAATGATGTACGGACATATTGAAACAGTTCCGGAAAGGATTGAACATCTGGTCAGAATCAGGGAGCTTCAGAATGAAAAGCCGGAAGGTCATTATGGATTTATAGCATTTATACCATGGCCGTTCCAGGATGAAGGAACAGTGCTGTCAGAAAAATTCGGAATCAAAAGCAGTTATAACGGACCCGATTACGTGCGTCTTATAGCAATAAGCCGGATAATGCTGAATAATATAAAGAACCTGCAGGCCTCTTTGCTCACTGTGGGCAGGGAGGTTGCCATGCTTTCACTTCATGCGGGAGCAAATGACCTCGGATCGATAATGATTGAAGAGAATGTTGTGAGTGCAGCTGGGGCAAATAACCGTTTCAATGCCTCTGAAATACAGGATATAATCAGGGAAGCAGGTTTTAATCCGGTAAGAAGGAATCAGAAATTTGAACCTGTCTAGCCGCTCCCTTTCCTGCCCCCCTTCCCCCCTGAAGGGGGGTTTAATTCAGACTTTTTATAGCTCCCTTTTAGGGGGTTGGGGGCTGATAGTTGGGGAAAAATAAAAAAGGACTGACAGATTGAGCAGCCCCTTTTGATTCATTATTAAGAATTATAAATTCTCTTATTTAGTAGTTTCCTTGGTTTCTGTATCGCCGTCAACCTTTGAAGCTTTTTTGAATTCCTTCATACCCTGGCCTATGCCTTTCATTAATTCGGGAATTTTACGACCTCCGAATAAAAGTACGATAACAAGTAAAACAAGTATTATCTCTGTCAAACCTATCTTTCCCATCACTTTAAGTTTTTGAATTTACACAAAGGTATAAATAGTTTGATGATATACAAATACTAAAAAAATAATTATAAATGGACAGAAGACCGAAGACGGAAGTAATTTCGGTCTCCTGTCTTTGGTCTTCTGTCTTCCGTATTATTTCCTGATAAGCCTTATAATATCATTCCCGTTGGCAAGAATAAGAAGTGCAAGGAGCAGGATCATTCCTGTTATCTGCGCATATTCAAGAAATTTATCACTCGGTTTTTTTCCGGTGACCACCTCATACAGCAGGAATATAACATGTCCGCCATCGAGTGCCGGAATGGGAAGGATATTCATCACAGCAAGTATTATTGAGAGCAGGGCTGTCAGGTTCCAGAAAGAATGCCAGTCCCATACACCAGGGAATATGCTGCCTATAGTTATGAATCCTCCAAGTGATTCATAACCTTTGGTATTCTTTGAAAAGATCACTTTGAATTGCTTCAGATAATCCCCGATAGTTCTGAAGCCTTTGCTGATTCCTGCAGGAATTGATTCAAAGAAACCATATTTAATAGTTTTCAGCTCGAACATCTGAGAGTAAGTCCTCGAGCTTGCTATGCCAAGAAGACCATCAGATGTAGGTACTACAGGGATTTCGATCTGTTCCCCTTTCCTGAGAATGTTTGTTACAACTGACCTGTTTCTGTTGTCAGAAAGATATTTCTGAAATTCATCATACCATTCGAATTTATTTCCGTCGAGACCTATCAGTTCATCACCTTCAAGCATACCTGCAAGTTTACCTGGAGATTTTTTTCCAAAGCCTGCAATAACAAACGGACCGAAAGGCGTTCTGGCATCAATTTTCCCCAGTCCCTTCAGCATCCTGGCAATATATTCAATTGGAATTGCAATATTCAGAATTTCACCGTTCCTGTCAACCTGTATGGATTTCCTGCTGTTCAGAACAATATCGGATGTGATCTGTGCAAAATTTTCAATTTTCTGATTATCGACAGAGATGATCTTATCCCCGTTTCTAAGGCCTATTGAATATCCGACCGAGTCGGTGACAATACCATATTTCACATTGGCTGTAGGAAGGAAGGTCTCGCCCCATGCATAAAGAACGCATGTATATATCAGTAATGCAGAAATGAAGTTGAACAGTACTCCTCCTATCATAATCATAAGTCGCTGGCCTGTCGGTTTTGATCTGAATTCCCATGGCTGTGCAGGTTGTTTCATCTGTTCCCTGTCCATCGACTCATCTATCATCCCTGAAATCTTTGTATATCCGCCAAGCGGAACCCATCCTATTCCATATTCTGTTTCACCTATTTTACGTTTGAAAATTGAGAACCAGGGATCGAAAAAGAGATAGAACTTCTCAACCCTGGTCTTATAGAGTTTGGCAAAAACAAAATGACCGAGCTCATGTATCAGTACTATTATTGAAAGGCTCAGAAGAAACTGCAGTATCTGAATCAGTATTGTCATGATTTCTTATATAGTTCGTTAATATAGTTCAATGCAATAGCTCTTGCCCTGGTATTTGATGTTTCGAGGAAACCCAGGCCGGGAGACGCAAAATATTCAGTTTTTCCCATTGTAAATTCAACAACATCCGACATCTGAAGAAATCCGATTTTGCCAGCCAGGAATGCATTCACTGCAACTTCGTTGGCGGCATTCATTATGCAGGGCATATTTCCACCCTGTCTGAGAGCCTGGTATGCAAGAGCCAGATTGCGGAATTTTACCATATCCGGATCTTCAAAGGTGATGCTCGGATATCGATTAAGGTTAAGCCTGGGAAGATCCGACGTAAATCTGTCGGGGTAGCTTAATGCGTATAAAATAGGAATCCTCATATCGGGTACGCCCATCTGCGCTTTTACCGATCCATCCGCAAAATGTACCAGTGAATGAATTATCGACTGGGGATGTATTATAACTTTTATCTGGTCGGGAATGAGATCGAAAAGCCATTTCGCTTCAATTACTTCAAGCCCTTTGTTCATAAGAGATGCTGAATCGACAGTGACTTTATTCCCCATTTCCCAGTTAGGATGTTTCAGGGCTTCATGTGGTTTAACGTTTTGAAGCATCTCTGTTGTAAAATTCAGGAAAGGCCCTCCCGAAGCAGTCAGGGTAATTTTTTCGATTGGATTTCCCGACTCGCCGGTAAGGCACTGAAAGATTGCAGAGTGTTCTGAATCAACAGGTATTATCCGGCTACCTGATTCTTTAACAAGTTTTTTTATTATTTCACCGGCAACCACCAGCGTTTCTTTATTTGCCAGTGCAATTTTCTTCCCGGCTTTAATGGCTGAGATTGTTGGTTTCAGTCCTGAATAGCCTACTATGCCGGCTACTACTATGTCGATATTTGAACCTGTTACAACCTGTTCAATTGCCTCATCACCTGCAAATACTTTAACAGGAATATCTTTCAGTGCATCCTTAAGCTGATGATAATGGGCTGCATTCCCGATTACCACAGAATCAGGAAGAAACTTCCTTGCTTGCTGAGCCAGGAGTCTGGTATTGCTTCCAGCAGTAAGTACCTCAACGTCAAAACTATCCGGAAATCTTGAGATTACATCCAGAGTCTGAGTGCCTATCGATCCGGTTGATCCCAGCAGAGCAATTCTTTTTGGCATCGGCACTCCTGTTTTAGAAAATAATATGTTTTTCAGGATCAAGAGGACTACCCTTGTACCAGATCTCAAAATGGAGATGAGGTCCTGATGTATATAGTTCACCTGAATCTCCTACCACTGCAATTGCTTCTCCTGTCCGGACCAGATCTCCTGTCTCCTTAAGAAGTGCAGCATTATGTTTATAGACTGAAACAATATTGTTCGAATGCTGAACCTCAATGACAAATCCGGTCTCCATGGTCCAGCCCGTAAATATAACAGTGCCGTCGAGAGCCGCATCGACCGATGATTTTGGTTTGGTCACAATATCAGTTCCAAAATGTCTTGAACGAGGATCAAATCTTCCAGAAACGATACCTTTTACAGGAGGAAAAAAATGAAGACCTGCAAGACTTGTAACAGATTCAGATGCAACAGGACCCAGGGTCAGGTTATACCTGTCATCGTTTTCGACCTGGGCTCTTAATGCAGAATCCTCGGGTGAGGTTCTGAAGGTAATAGATTTATAGTTTCTTGATGTGTCCCTGAGCGTATAGACATCAACAGGTTGTTTTCCGGCGATAATTGCATTGATATTTGCGAAATACTTATCTCTAAGTTCAAGCTCCTTTTCGAGTGAATCGAGTCGGATAGCGCTTAACAGGATATTACGCCGCATTGTCACATCGGGGTAGCCCGGGATGAATTCCCTGAGATTTGTAAATGCTATAAGTAAAGTCGTAGAGCCAACGATGAAAAACAAAAGAAAGGTTATAAGCAGGAATGAATTATATTTTGTCAGCCGGATCCTCCAGATTTCCTCAAATGTGGTATCATTCGTGACAGAAATCCTGTATTTATCACGCCAGCTGCGCTTTTTCTTTTCGTTCTTTGGCATATTCTGTTACATGATTGGCGTGCAAAGATAATAAACCTTAAATAACCTTTACCGGTTTATCTTCACTTTGCCACAATCCGTGTTTTGAACAAACCGACATTGCAGACAGGTTCATTGAGACTTCCGGGGCAATAATGTAGAAATCTACTTCAACATGCGAAGGTATGTTGCCATATACGCCCGGGGTATAGCGGGCTTCAGCAAGAAGGGTCTCCCGGTTCCATAATTGAATCAGACTTATAGAATGATCATATTCATCGGGATGAGGATACTCTTCGCCGAGCATCACTTTTACCATGAATTTTTCTCCTCTCTTTACCTGGTCGGGACAAATAACATGAGGCATATGTCGGTCGAGGTAGTCGCGTTTTATTTCTTTTTCCTCGTTTTCAATTTCAAGGGCTTTGAATACTCGGGGCATATTAATTCATTTTAAGTTAACTAGTTACCTGAATCTCATTTTGTAATGGATCTGCAAAATTCAAAGCAAACTTACTAATTTAATTCTTAAAAAAGTCATTAATTTCTTTGGTAATTGTGGTTAAAGTATTAAATTTGCACCTCGATACTGCGGGGTGGAGCAGTGGTAGCTCGTTGGGCTCATAACCCAAAGGTCGGAGGTTCGAATCCTCCCTCCGCTACAACCCTAAATCCCTGGCGCGAAAGCGCTGGGGATTTTTGTTTTTAGGCCGAGCTGAGCTTGCTCAAGTGAGGGATAAAAACAAAAAGACCCGACAGACGCCAAAGGCGGATGCAGGGCTTTTGATTTGTTAAGCACCCCCTCAGAGGATCAAGCCGAACAGAGTGAGGCTTAATCCTCTGATCACCGACCTCACCCTAAATCCCTCTCCCATGGGAGAGGGACTTAAATGTCTGGCATTTAGAATATTCCTGCAATAAATCAGGGTGATGCAGGGCTTTTTCTTTGTTAAGCACCTCCAAGAGGATCACAGCGAGCGGAGCGAGCTGTAATCCTCCTTCACAGGCCTCTCCCCTTTCATCCCCTCCCCCAGTGAGGGAGGGGATTATCTCAATCTTAAAAATGATACTCCAGTTAGCGCTGCAAGGCTTTTTCTTTGTTAAGCACTCCCAAGAGGATCACGCTGAACGGAGTGAGGCGTAATCCTCCTGCATTCTTCATGAACTCACCCCCATCCTCTCTCTGCCCTGCAGGCTGGCTCCTCGCTAAATTTGCCCACCGGGCAAATTATTAACGCTCGGCCCTGCAAAGAGGGGTGACTATGATAGCTAATTTGTTATACTGATTTAATTCATCCACCTCATGTGGATGGCTAAGACTTTTCCTTGTTGAGCTCCCCATCGAGAATTACAAGGAGCAAAGCGAGCAATCCTCCTTCTCCTGTAATAAAAGCTCAATCTCTTACTTCTCTGAAGGATTTAGTCTTTTAATAAATTCCTCGTACCTTGAATCGCCATTCAGTAATTTTTTGATTTGAGGATTGTTTGCAGTCCATGGCAAAAACGGATGATAAGGACGGTGATCCAGCCATTTGAAAGCATTTTCTTTATCTCCGATTAATGCATATATCCCTGCCAAGCCGTTCGCCTGATACGGAGTTACATCTCCTTTCAGTACTTCGGCAATAATTTTACGCGCTTCATCCTTATGTCCTGTAATAGCATATATCCCACCCAGATCAATTTTTAATTCCGGCGCCACTTCAACCATTTTCTTAAATGTCATAATAGCGCTATCCGGTTTTCCAGTATCCTTGTAATAATTACCAATAACCATATAACAAACCGGATAATCCTTCTGAATTTCAAAAGCCTTCCGGCATTCACGAAATGCATCATCATATTTTCTGTTAATTTCATATAGCCATCCCATCCAGGCAGTATACTTTGGGTTAAAAGGATCATATTTAACTGCAAGTTCTTGTTCAGTAATCGCTTCTTTCATCCGTCCTAACCATAATAGCCCATATGCATAATGATAATGAGTTTCAGCTGAGTTTGGATTCAATGCAAGAGCTTTCTTAAAGTATTTTTCTGCAAGGTTAAATTTCCACAGGTAATATTGGGCGGCTAATCCCAGAGCAGTGTAAACCTCGGCTGTAGTGGTATCCAGCTTTAAAGCCTGCGATGCAGCAGCTTCGGCCTTTTCAAGGGCATCTCCCGTATAAATAGGCCCATGTGCGATTTCAGTATATCCCATGGCGAGCCATGCATATGCCATCGGATCTCCGGGATCTGCCTGCAAGACTTCATTTAAATATTCAATGCCTTTTTTTAATCCTTCGGGAGTTTCCTTAATTATGTTATACTTGGCTCTGAGATAGATGGCGTATGTTTCAGGATTTATTTTCCGCTGTGCCGGAAGCCTGACAATATTTTCCTGAGAAATCTCGCTTCCAATTTTGCCGGCTATCTGCCTGGCTATGTTATTATACAGCTTTTGTGAATTAGCGATATCGCTCTTGAACTGATTTGTCCAGACAAGTTTTTCATCCGGTAATGCTTTGATCAGTCTCAGTTGCAGGATTACAGAGTCTTGAACAGTTAATACAGATCCATTTATTAAATAATCAATATTAATTTCTTTAGCTATTTCGGTTATGGATCTGGAAGAATTTGCAATGGTTGATGCGGTCTGCCCCCACAGGACACGAAGCGGTTTGACCTGGCTTATTGCACATAATTCATTTGTCAAAGCATCATTCTGCCACTGAACAATATAATCCTGATCACTTTTCCCGGTCAGGTTTTTAAATGGAAGAACCACGATTGTTATCTCACCGGAGCCTTTTCCTGCAGTAACTGTCATTTCCTTTCCCGACTTGATATTTATCCGCCGTTTGAAGAACCATCCTGTAGCTACGATAATCGCAGCTAGAAAAACTAAAACTGCAAATATCCGGATCCTTAATAGTTTAAGTCTTCTCTCAGCTCTTACTGGTTCTCCCAGTTTTATTGCTTCCGTCCTGAAGGCTTCCTTTATATCATCTGTCTCAACCTTGTCAATTGTTAAGAGTTTTTGGATCACCCTGCAAAGCTTGACGATGTGCATTTCCAAAGGTTGGGATAAAGCATCCAGCCAATGGACATTGCTAACATAATACTCGAGCTGTTTTGACATGGGTATATCCTCAAGGCGAAACGGAATAATCGCTAGACAATGATGTACCGCCCTGTCTACTTCTTTAATAACCTGGTTTGACTGGTTGGAATTTGAAGAGAATATCAGAACAAAAATTCTGGACCCTTTTATACCGTCAATTATCGCTTCAGCAAAGGGTGCACCTGGAGTTATATCACGCGGGGCAATCCAGCACCGGATCGCGTTATTTTCAAGAGTGGAACAAACTGCATCCGCAACATTTTTATCTTTATTGGAATAGCTTATGAAGACATCGTGGTGAGTCATGTCTGAATTCCTTGATACTGAATATTTCAATATCAAAGTTAAACTATTAAGAGTCCAAAAGCAAGATATCTGTTATCGTAATACATAAGCCATCAGATAAGGATTTCAGCAAGTTTGATAATCTCAGCAATATCCATATAAAGGTTAGATATTTCAAACCTCTTGTCTACAAGTTAAAATCCGCAGACGCCAAAGGCGGATGCAGGGCCTTTTGATTTGTTAAGCACCTCCAAGAGGATCACAGCGAGCGGAGCGAGCTGTAATCCTTCCTTTTTAACCTCTCCCCTTAATCCCCTCCCCCGGAGTGAAAGGGGATTAGTCATCTTATAGAATTTTGATCATCGAGAAGCGGGACCAGGGCTTTTTCTTTAGGCTGCTACTGATTTGCCATTTGATTTCTTTTTTTTGATTGATGATCAGAAGATCTTGTTGTTAACCAAAAACCAAAAATTCCAAGGGGTAGACTGAATAGTAATAATTTTATATAGACCTGTAAATCAGGCTGAATTATTGTTCCTGAAATACCCTGGAGTGTAATAACTGTATTTACAACAAAATGAGCTAAAAATGCTGGCCAGATACTTCCTCCTTTTATGACCATTGCAGCATACCATATTGAAATGATAATTGCTTCGATTAAAAACAATGCTGTAGCCAGGGAAATTCCTGAAGAAATAAACCATATAATATGAAACAAAGCAAAGATTGCTGACATAAGTATCACACTTGCAAATATTCCTTTTTGTGTATTTCCCCAACTTCGGACAAGAATATACAAAATTGCCCCTCTAAAAAGCACTTCTTCATCAATACAAACCACTGTTTGCATTGCTATTATACCGCCTGATGATGATAAATTAAACAGGTTTGAGAAATCAAATGCCAGCTTTCCATAAAATGAATAAAGAGAGGCAAGAGCAAAATATACAGTTCCTATTATAGCAATAAGCCAGGTCTGATATGTGCCAAATTGGGTGATACCTGCTCCTTTTAACCATCCAAGGCGCCATATAAGAATAAAGACGCAAATAATACCCGCGAGATGACCAATAATTAAAATGGTTGTATCTCCGAATTCTTTATTAAGCAAACTCGTAGCAATACCTGCAAATATCATTATCAGGATAATCCAGCTAATTGCCAGGCTAATTATTGACAAAACGGGATGTTTTATGAGAAAGGATTTAAAGTTGCTCATAGATTCTTTGATTTAATGCAACATAGTTGAATATCTCTATTTATGTTAATAAGTTATGATGCGCCCCACATGACTACAAATGGCTGGGCAATAAAGAGGTACTATCCGTCAGCTGACTGAGAGGAGCCAGCCTGAAGGGGCGGCATGTTATCTTTATCATTGTTGACTTTGAGTGCTCGTCGGTTATTGTTTTGAATAATTATAATTGAGATGTATAGCTGACCGAATTGTATTTAAATTTTCTCCCAGAGCACGTTGAGCTATCTCAAGAGCAACATCCGGATTTAACAGATCATTATTAGTACAGACTACAACGCCAGATTTACTTTCAGGGTAAATTATCATAATACTCTGAAAGTCTATATGTTGCCCCCATTGCCATAATGCATATCCCTTTTTGGAATAGAAAATACCCGGTCCCATTCCCCATGATAGATTTTCATCAAGTTTTATCTGTGGAGTTCTCAATAATTCAGCGGTTTCAGCCTTTAAGTGCCTGGGACTAGCTATTTCAATCATGAACAACGCTAATTCAGAAGGTGAAGTTCTTAAAGTACCAGCTGATCCCGGTTCATAATTTGGCCATTTTGGAACGGGCAGATTAATTACTTTTATTGAAATGAATATAATAATACCACTAAGCAGTAACCCCCAAAAAATATTAATAATTCTTTGATAAACTTTTTTAAGGCCAGTTTTCAATATTATCATTCTTCCAGTATAGAAAAGGATAAGGAATAATGCCAGCGTTAATAAACCTGTAAACAAGGTTATATAGGCAAATTCACTGAGAGAGCTTTGTCCCAGGATTAAAAACAGAAAACCTGTTATTATCATAACTGATAAAATGATAAAAATGATTTTATGAATACGTTTCAACTTCCATGACTTTGTTGATAATCTAATAATCAATGCTCCAATAAGAGTGATTAAGAGATATTGAACTAAAAACAGAATTCCGAA
>Ga0315295_10001178_pt1 | contig 22512 bp, 21 predicted proteins | sample YL17G14_0_MG_FD_204453 | JGI IMG/M metagenome (GOLD analysis project Ga0315295, IMG submission 204453) | Sediment microbial communities from Yellowstone Lake, YNP, Wyoming, USA - YL17G14_0 | ecosystem: Environmental > Aquatic > Freshwater > Lake > Sediment | place: USA: Wyoming | collected...
CCTCCTTTTGGTTGGTGCTTGGCTGCCGGGTCTGATCATCGTGGGGGGGCGTTCCGCCACCCGCCCCCACTCTGACTTGCTTAATTCGGCCGGTAATCGCCTCCGGGCCAAATTCCACTCTCTCGCAAAAAGCGAACCTCTCTTGTGGCACGGCCATCTTGGCCGTGTCTTCACGGGCTGGAAGCCCGTGCCACAAATAATTCAGCATGCGTTTTCCGGTACCGCTTAGTGCCCTGATAGTAAAATCAGCGCCGGTGCCGGTAAGGTAAAGTGCCGGCTTTGCCGTGCCGAAGGTCAGAGCCCCGCTGCCTGTCAGGTATTCTCTGGATTCAAACAGACAGCAGTTTTTTGCCCGCCCGTAGTCGCTCAGCTTGGCAAAAAAATCCACCGGCTCGTCAATATCAATCTGTTTGACGATTGGTATGATTTGACCCGGCCTGGCGTTGTGTATTATTTCCCTGTAATATTCCATAACCTACACCTCTTACTGCAATTTCTATTCGGAAATTACCAAAAATACAAATAAAAAACGCAGCCGTTGTTTTTCCAACAGGCTGCGTTTATTCGAAATTCCACCAGATTTTTACAGCAAATCACCGCTTGCCTGCCGGAATTATCCTGCAGGCCACCAGCAACCCCACGTATTCCGCCTCGGCGGATCTTCGATTTTGCGGTCAATCTGCTTCATACTACCAATATTAAACCAACTTTCTCAAATTCTGTCAAGAAAAACCACAAAAATTTTTGGAATAGGAAAGGAACATCGACTGTAATTGTGCTAATTTTTTACATCCTGTTTGGTTTCAGGTTGTTTGGCCCCGGCCTGGCCGGGTTCGGGCTTCTTCCTGTCCTTTATGTAGTCAGCCCAAAGGTCATCAAGGTTGCGTCCTGTTTCTTTCTCGAACCACGTTTCATCTTTGTAGCTGCGTTTCCTTATTGCAGAATTGAGTTTGTTCACTATTCCGGGGCAGGCATCAGTTTCCAGCCACAGGAAAAACCCACCCGCCACCCGGTAGCTATCCTTATAGCCCTGCGACTTGTCGGTGAATGGGAACCAATCCTGGCTCTTACCTTCATAAATCGCCCATCTTCTCCGTAATCAACCTGTGTAAATCCTGTTTCGTCCACATAGCACACCCTTTTCAAACAGACTTTGTCGGCTCACAGCAAGAACTGCAAAAATTACAGTGTCCAGAAAAAACGCATCTAAAACCCTATATTAGATTTGTGCGATAAAAAGTCAGAAGAATAAAGGGCAAAAGAACAGCTTAGGTTTTATAGATAATTTCCGTAACCTGATTTTTTTTACCATACTCCTCAAGGTGTTTTTTTATAATCGTTTCAGAACTTTTGGATTTCAAAAGAACAAGCATATCTTTTCTTCCCTTATCTTCAATATCATAGAATCCCTCTTTTACAATAAATAATATTTCTTTTTTATCGTAGGGAATTAGTCCTAAAAACTTTTTTTGTTTTCTTTCTTGAACTATTAAGTGAGGATAACCAGCAGGAGTATCTGTTGGAGTTCCAGGCGGAGGAAGTACCCTTTCAACAGAAAGCTTTCCTTTATATAAATGAGAATTTTCAAGGTCTTGAACTATTTTTTCAAGTGCACTTCTAAGCTCTTCCCTTTGGTCTTGACTTTGAATTGTTTTCATAGCCATATCCCCTATTGAACACATCCTCTTAAAAAAACCTATGCCCTATCGTGCTCAACGCTATGCTCCGGTAATCGCAATGTAGTTCTATTTGTTCACAACCAGGTAATTCACGGCATGTGCAAGGCCCCATACTGCTGTCGAACTTATCAAAAGGATGGTAGCATACTTAATCCAATGGGCCATTGAAGCAGGCAGGCCCATTACAGTAAGCCCGCCGCAAAACTTTATGTCGAGATACCTAATGAGAACGAGAGCTGCCGCCGTAATCCAGAAAACTACATCAGCAGTATGAAACACCCCGCCTTTATGCTCAACAATAAATATGATTGAAATAAAAAGTATCATATTACAGAAAAACATCCAGAAGAGTCTCATTATGATGCCGAGTCCGCCGCCCTGCTTATCAGTGGTTTGGTCGTTTTGTATAGACATATTCCGTCTCCTAAAAAATCGCAATAATCGATTCAATAGGTGGCGGCCCGACCACCTTGACATGCCTGCGAGGTTGTTCTAAACCTCACACCCTTTAATTAGTTTATTGTAATGGAATTGAGAGCCATTGTCAAAGTTTATTGCAAAAAATTTTTGGGATGGGAAGGAAACATCGACTGTAATTGTGCTAATTTTTTACATCTTGTCTGGTCTCGACTTGTCCAGGTTCGGATTTCTTCCTGTCCTTTATGTAGTCCGCCCAAAGTGAATCAATTGTGCGTCCTGTTGCTTTCTCAAACCAGGTTTCATCTGTGTAGCTGCGTTTCCTTATTGCAGAATTGAGTTTGTTCACTATTCCGGGACAGGCATCAGTTTCCAGCCACAGGAAAAACCCACCCGCTACCCGGTAGCTATCCTTATAGCCCTGCGGCTTGTCGGTGAATGGGAACCAATCCTGGCTCTTACCTTCATAAATCGCCCAGCGCAGATAATCAGCGATTCCTTCGACCAGCCAGCCGGAACCGCCTCCCTTGTAATCCTGTATTACATGCACTAATTCGTGGAAGACGCACCCGATGTCCTCAGGATGCTTTTCTATCCAGCCGGACGAGACCGTGATGTGTCCGCCGGAAGTTCCTGCGATACCCCTGTTTGATTTACGTATTTTTAGCCAGACCTCTGCAGGCGCATCAAACCCCTTCGTTGGAATAAGATTCGCAATCCTCTGGTGCCATTCCTCTATCATCGTTTTCGCCGTCTTTCCCCATTCCACCAGCTTGGGCGAGTCATTAACATCATTAACATCGAGATGGACAACGACTTTCGCATTTATAGCAGAGCCGAAAGAAACGAGAACCAAAATTGCCAAAACAAGCTTCTTATTCATAAATACTCTCCTAATCTTCCCCGACAAGTCGGGGTCGCTCATACGGTGCTGCGGTGGCGCAGGCGGTCCAACGCCACTGCCACGACAATAATCACGCCCGTAATAATCTCCTGCACCCAGTTCGGCAGGTGTATGTGTGTACACCAGGAAGCTATAACTGTCATAATTAATGCGCCAACTATTGTCCCTAAAATCGAGCCTTCACCACCCGCGAGGCTGCCCCCGCCGATAACCACCGCTGCTATGACATCCAGTTCCAGCCCCTGAGCAACCGTAGGGTCGCCGACGGTCAAACGCGAGAACTGCAAAAGCCCACCCAAACCTGCAAATGCTCCGCCGATAGTGTAAACCATCACTTTCACACGTTCGACCGCTACTCCACAAAGTCGTGCCGTCTGCTCGTTGGAGCCGATGGCGAACGTGTGCCGCCCCAGCCGGGTGTACCGCAACAGGGCCGCCATAACGGCTGCCAGTATAATAAGGAGCCACACGCCAAGTGGAAGCAGCATCCATCGCTGTTCCTTTGGCAGTGAAGCCAAAAGCTTATCCAGCCATTCCAGCCGAATCGGTTCTACATTTATTTTTTGCTCATGTCCGATGCCTTTGGCCGTCCCACGGGCTATCAGCATCATACCTAAGGTCACTATAAACGGCACCACCCGAAGCCGGGTTATAAGCAGTCCGCTTGTTAGCCCGAACGCCGCCGCTGCTCCTATGCCGCCCAGGGCCGCCATTAGAGGTCCCACTCGCCCGTATTCCAACAGCCACGCAATTACTACAGTGCTCAAAGCTACAACCGAGCCAACCGAAAGGTCAATCCCTCCGGATATAATTACCAATGTCATACCTAATGCCGCCATCCCGACAATACCCGTCTGCCTCGCTATCAATTCTATGTTTCGCGGGCTTCTGAAGCTTGCCGGCGCGAACAACGCAAGCACCACAAACAAAACCAGCAGAGCCAAAAGCGGTCCCAGTGCGCTTGACCAGCGCCATCTCGATTCGAACACCGTCAGCTCTTCTGATACACGATTCTCTCCGCTCATGTATTTATCTCCTGCCCCACCGCTTCCTGCATAAGCTTGTGTTCGTCCACCTCTTCAATTCGGTGGGTCGGTCCCAATTTCCCACGGCACATCACTGCCACCCGGTCGCATACGCCCAGCAGCTCAGGCAGGTAACTACTCACCATCAGCACTGCCTTTGGTGGTCGCCCTTCGGTCGGCGAGCCGGTCGCCAGAGAGTCAATTAACCTGTAAATCATTGCCTTAGCCGCCACGTCAATACCTCGAGTCGGCTCATCAAGCAAAAACACATCCACGTCGTGCTCTAACAGTCTGGCCAGCGCCACTCTTTGTTGATTGCCGCCCGATAGAGACAGCACCGTTTGTCTTGGCCCACGACAGCGGATACCCAACTGCTCTATCCAGCGCTGCGTGGCTCTATCCTGCCGGCTCGGCAATACTATCCCCAACGGGCCAAATCCTTTCAGCTTGGAAAGCGTCACATTGTCTGCGACACTTAGAGAAACCGCCAATCCTTCCCCTTTGCGGTCCTCACTAAGAAAACCCGCACCCTGCATCCATCGTCTCACCGGCGAAGCAGGTCCAGTGTAAACGCCCAGCCGGATTTGACCCTGGCGCACAGGATCCAACCCGAACACGCTTCGCAGCAGTTCCGTTCGCCCCGCTCCTACCAGCCCCGCAATACCCAGAACTTCTCCCCGCCGCAACTGCAAACTTGCCGAGCGCGGTTTCTCCACGCCAGCCAAATTCTCAATCTCCAGGACAACCTCTCCCTCTTGACGAACAGACCGAGGATAAAGTTCCTCAACCTCCCGCCCCACCATCAGAGCTATTATCTGGTGGGTGGTAATATTAGCCACGTCGCTGCTGCCTGCAACCTTTCCATCACGCAGAACCGTCACCCTGTCTGCGACCCGCTTGACCTCCTCAATAAAGTGTGAGATGTAAACAATGGCTTTGCCTTGCCGTTTAAGCCGCCCGATAATCTCGAACAATCGGTCAACATCCTGCTGCGTCAAAGAGCTGGTCGGCTCATCGAGAACCAGCACCCGACAACCTATAGCCAAGGCCCTGGCAATCTCTACCAGCTGCTGTGAACCTACAGACAATTTCCTGACCCGAGCTTCCGGCGTCAGCTCCGGATTATCAAACTCCTTGATTGCCTCAATTGCTCGCTGCCGGACTTGCTTCCATCGCACCACACCCAGCAGTGAGGGTTCCATACCCAGCATAATGTTCTCTTGCACGCTCAGGTGAGGTGTTAGTGACAGCTCCTGATATATCATTGCCACACCGGCCCGCCGGGCCTCTAACGGATTAGCCGGCAGGTACGACACGCCATCCAGCCACATCTGCCCCGCATCCGGTTTGACCGCCCCCGAAAGCACCTTCATCAATGTGCTCTTACCGGCACCGTTCTCGCCCACCAGTGCCAGCACCTCGCCTGCAGCAACCTCAATGCCTACATCGTCCAGCGCCACTGTCGCACCGAAGCGCTTGCAAATCCCACGCATCTGAAGTCGAACCGCAGGTTGGTCCGAATCTATTCGTTCAGCCATTTCTTGTAATCCGGCTCTAACAGGTTCTTGATGTTCGGCTCGTTCATATTTTCCGGCGTCGCCACTACCGAGCCGGTGTCGATTGGTTCCTTAGACACCTTCTCGCCCCTCAGATACGCCACTATAGTCTTGACCCCCAGATAACCCATATTTATCGGGTCCTGGAGCACCAGCCCGTGAATCTCGCCGTTCTTCAGTGCCTGCACAAGCCGGTCCGAGCTGTCAAAACCCACATACCTGACCTTCCCTGCAAGACCACTATCCTGAAGCGCCCGCAGCATCCCGAATGTCGTTGACTCGTTCGGACAAAAAATTCCATCTATCGTCAGAGTCCCATCGGGTGCTCGCAATGAGGCCAGTAAGCTTTCGCTTGCCTTGTAAGCGCTTTCTGTCGTTGCCCCGCCGTGCTGGTTGGAACTGACGACCTCAATGCCCGGGTATTTCTCTTTTAACATATCCAGGAAACCCCGTTCCCGCTCCATCGTACTGGCTGAACCCACCTGATACCGCAGCATAATGACTTTGCCCTTCCCGCCCAGGGTTTTGGCCAATTGCTCGCCGCCCTTTCTGCCGCCAATGTAGTTGTCCGTTGCCACAAAAGTAACGTAATCTTCACTTTTGAGGCCGCTGTCGATTATTACTACAGGTATCCCATTGTTTACAGCATTCCGGACAGGTGCTCGCAGTGCCGTATCGTCTAATGGCGCCAGCACTATTCCCGATACCCCCTGAGTGATAAAATCCTCCATAACTCTAATCTGCGACTCACGGTCATCCTCTTTCAGAGGCCCCTTCCATATAACTTCAACTTCCACGCCAGCCGCTTTCAGTTCCTGCTGGGCCTTGACCGCCCCAGCGTGAATGGACTTCCAGAAAACGTGAGTAGTCCCTTTGGGAATCACCGCGATACGGAGCTTACCCTTGCCTTCCTCTTTCTGCTTGCAGCCAATGGCGGTAAAAACGATAGCCGCGGCGACAAGCACAATTATCCCTAAAACCTTTTTCATATTTGTTGCTCCCTGAACTTTCCTTGATTATTGATAACCGACCAATGCCTCACGAGTCAAAAATAATAAATAATTGATAAAATATACCTACTCTGCTGTGTTCTTACAAGCGCTGAATTCCCAAAATCAACCAAACCCCAGATGGTTCATCTTCCAATCTTGCTAAAGTTCAGGTTTTTTGGGAAAGAAAGTTTTTCCGGCCTGTTGACAAATCCTAACCCTCCCCTTACCATAAGCACCTGGTAGGATTTCCAATGTCGTCAAGATGCCTAACGGCACTGTGTAAAGGTCCTGGCGGTGTGAAGGTTTAGACGAGTGAATCCCGTTAGAAACTCTATAAGTGGCAACCGTATAACGCATCCCCGCATAAAACACGGGCTTAAAGAAAAAACCACCGCAAATATCCTTTCTAACGGGGTGAAAATTGTAGCTTGTATTCCTGCTCGCTTCAGTTCCACAAGGTTCCCGGGTAAAGTTCTCGCCAAAGATACGGGCAAATTTCTCATCCAGCACGTCTATGAACAGGCCTGCCAGGCCAAGTTAATCGACAGGGTGATAATAGCCGCCGACGACCGGCGGGTTGTCGAAGCCGCAAAATCCTTCGGCGCTGAATGTGTCTTAACGTCGGTCAAGCATCAAAGCGGCACCGACCGCATCGCCGAAGCCGTTAAAAATGTAGATGCTGATATTGTAGTCAATCTTCAGGCCGATGAGCCGGAAATCGACCCGGACAATATCGATTACGTTGCCAGACTTTTGGCTGACAACCCGGACTATCCAATGGCGACGCTGGCAGCGCCGTTTGATAATGCCAAGCAGATTGCTGACCCAAACATTGTGAAAGTAGTAGTATCGTCGTGCGTCCCCTCGACCGCGCTCGGGACAGGGGTGCGTGATGCGTCGTGCGAAAAGAAAGAAATGGATTCCCGCTTTCGCGGGAATGACAGCACGCAATACGCACGACGCAATACGCAGGACGATATCGGCAGGGCGATATATTTTTCGCGAAGTCCAATTCCTTATGACAGGGAAAAGGCCGGCATAGGCAAACTTGAACAATACCTGCGGCACATTGGAATTTACGCCTATCGCAAGGAGTTTTTACTGAAGATTACCGCCCTGCCGCAAACTCCGCTGGAAAAAATAGAAAAACTTGAGCAATTGCGGGCGCTCGAAAACGGCTTTAGTATATTAGTTGGCAGAGTCAAACACACCTGCGACGGCATCGATACTCCAGAACAATACGCCGAGTTTGTAAAACGATACAAAAAAAGCCACAGAAGACACAGAGGAGAAACCTAAAATGTTCTGCCCAAAGTGCGGGACAGACAATCCGGAAGAAGGTGGGTCTTTCTTAGACCCCAGCCAAGATTTGGTGCCAGCCGGTTCGAGTAGCCAAAAGCCGCGGCGTAGCGATAGCAGCCTCGGGCGCGTATCTTTTATGCTGGCTATTCTCAGCTTTATTGGCTCGGTTGTCCCTATTGTAGCAGTTGTGACAACTGGTATTGGTATTAAATCGGGTATTCTTGAACTTATTTTGCCTTTACTTATCATGCTTACGCCTTCGCTCGCGGCCGCAGCGTTACTGGTGGGTGTTATCGAGTTAATCAGGATAACCTTCGCGCATGACCGGCTGGAAGGAAAGAGTTTCGCAATTGCGGGTGTCGTGCTGTCTGCTTCATGGTTGATGCTGCTTTTCATACTGTTCCGCCATCCTGTCAAAAGACCTCCTCCTGAGCTTAGACAGAAAGCCCAGCTTCACTTCCTCGATGCTGCGCTGGAACTTTTCGCCAGCGAGGTCGATGGTTATCCACCATCCGATGCGTTAGACCCAACAGGCAAACCATATTGCGGTGCAATAAAGCTCTGCGAAGCTATAATGGGGCAGGATTTAATGGGCTTCCACCCGGATTCGCATTTCAAACGCGATGGAACGAACGATTACAACAACCCAATATATGGCCCCGCTACACTGCAGGCCAGAAAAGGACCGTTTCTGCAACTCGAAAATGCCAACGCATATCAGCTAAAAGACATATACAAAGATGACGGGCTTTTTGACAGAAATAGCTATATTATATGCGATACATTTACTAAGCAGCGCCACTCCGGCAAAAGAACCGGTATGCCTGTTCTATACTATAAGGCAAATACCTCAAAAACTGCTCATAATCTCAATAATCCGGATGACCCAAATAATATTTACAATTATAAAGATAACTACGCCATTCTTTCGCTTGGCATCCCAGAAGACCCAAACAAAAAACATCCACTTTTTACTAACCCAAAAATATTTTACGAAATGACCAAAAATTATAGTATCACAACACAGAGCAGACCTTGCAGAGCAGATTCTTACATCCTGATTTCAGCAGGTCTGGATGGTTTGTATGGCACAAAGGACGATGTTGCAAATTTTCAAATACAGTGGAAGCCAAAGTAGGCAAGGCAAAGACTATGAGCGATAGCAAAGATTTGTTACAAAAAGTTAGCGATACTTCTACAGAGAGTGAATTTTTCTCGCCGGTGCCGGCTGGTTATAAAAAAGGAAAGACCCGATACGTCTTTGTTATGGGCACGGTGATGAGCGGATTAGGCAAAGGGATATTCTCATCGTGTCTGGCCAAACTGATGCAGGATAAGGGTCTAAAGGTCGCTCCCATAAAGCTCGAAGGTTATCTAAACGTTGATTCCGGCACGCTAAATCCATTTCGCCACGGCGAGGTCTTCGTGCTGGACGATGGTATGGAATGTGATATGGACCTAGGCACTTATGAGAGGATGCTCGACCAGGATTTAAGCAAAGCAAACTTTGTCACGAGCGGGCAGATATTCAGCTCGGTCCTCAATAAGGAACGTCACGGCGACTACTTAGGCAGAGACGTCCAGATGATTCCGCACGTTACCGGCGAGGTCAAATTGAAACTACGCCAGTTGGCAGCCGACACCGGCGCCGATATAATATTTGTCGAGATTGGCGGCACGGTCGGCGACCTCGAAAACGCCTACTATATCGAGGCGATGCGAGAGCTGGCTTACGAAGAAGGCCCTAACAGCAGTTGCTTCGTAGCGCTTACATATATACTCGAGCCAAAAACCCTCGGCGAGCAAAAATCAAAAGCCGCACAGCTCGGAATCAAGCAGCTTATGGAATGCGGTATCCAGCCGGACATCATCGCCTGCAGGGCTACCAATCCCGTCACCGAAAAGGTCCGCCAGAAAATCAGCGTCTATAGCAATGTGCCATTCGAGCGGGTCATAAGCGTCCCTGACTCAGCCAGTATCTATATGATACCGGCGATGCTAAGAGAGGCCGGCCTCGACTTCGCTGTCGCGCGCCTATTAAAAATCGAGGATAGAATCAACCTGCACCACGAGCGCAAGGCCTGGGCCCAGTGGTGCGATTTCACGGACAAAATCGGCTCATCCCGTTATGAAGTAACCATCGGCATCACAGGCAAATACACATCCGTCCGCGATAGTTACGCCTCAATAATCAACGCCCTCGAACACGCCGGCATCGCCCTCGGCTGCAACGCAAAAATAAAATGGATTGAAACAACCAGCATCACAGACCAAAACGCATCTGAGAATCTAAGCGACGTTGACGGCATTATCGTCCCCGGCGGTTTTGGCACCCGAGGCGTGGAAGGGAAAATCGCCTGCATAAAATTCGCCAGAGAAAATAAACTCCCCTATCTTGGATTATGCTTCGGCTTTCAAATGGCGGTTATAGAATTTGCCCGCAATGTCTGCTGGCTGACAAAAGCCCACAGCACCGAGATTGAGCCGGATTGTCCCGAGCCCGTAATTAGTACATTACCCGAACAAAAAGAGATAGAAAATCTTGGGGGAAGCATGCGATTAGGTGGAGCAGATATAGAATTAAAGCCTCAGACGCTGGCGTGGAAGATCTTTGGCAGGGTAAATCCGGTTAGAATGCGATTCAGGCATCGTTACGAGGTTGACCCGCAGTATGTAGAAAAGCTAAAAAAGGCCGGCCTGGTATTTTCTGGAAAAGCCCCCAATCAGCCGATTATGCAGATACTCGAACTGGCCTCTCATCCGTTCTTTATGGGGACGCAGGCGCATCCCTGCCTCACCTCGCGCCCGCTCAGGCCACATCCGATGTTTATAGGGCTTGTGGCCGCCGCAATGCAAAAACACTATCCAGACGAAAAACTGCCCGATTGCGTAAAAGCCACCCGCAAAATTTGCAACTCCACAACCTGACAGCCGACAGTGACAGAAATACCTCGTAGCCATTGAAAATATTCATACGGCTTGTTTGACCTGCGGTTTTTTAGCTAAAACTTTGCGCCTAATATATGAAGTCAGCCTTATTATCGCAAAAATACCCAATGTGTTTACAATAAATGCAACTACGCAGAGGTTCCAAGCAAACAGGATATCCCATCCTGATTCAAACAACCATTCCTCTCCAAACAACCAAACCGCTAACTCTGCCATATAGCGCCCAATAAGCCAACTTGGCCATATTCCTACCGCAAAACAAAGATCCCCTACTGCTTTGGGGATCCGCAAATCACAGAAGAAGTACAAGATATTAATTAATAGTAATACATAGGAAATGAAAGAAGAGATAAATAACCCTTTTGGCGTTCTGCCAAATATTCTGAACAGCAAAAGCCCGAATACAAAAAGAGATATTACTGCTAAATAAGCACAAAGTCTGTTGTTCATCTCGATGAGTACATGAGCCAATAATATGGCTGAGGAGGAATAAATATCATTCATATTCATGTTCCCTTCAATTCGCAAGCATTAGAATCTGTAATGGGATGAGGAATAAATGGGGACAGCCGGTTTTAGTAAAGATGGCGGTTGCCTCCTGCTTTCTTAGTGCTTTATCGCAAGTTAAATAATGAACGGTGTCATTCTGAGCGCAGAAAGCCTTTAGCCCTGAGCGAAGCCGAAGGGGAAGAATCTCCCATGCGATGGCCAGATGCTTCACTTCGTTCAGCATGACAACCCCTCAAACTAACTGCGACAGACTATTCTTTAAGTTTCTCACCCTCTTGTTTTCCCACAAGCTCTGCCACCAGCTTCTCTATCTGCGCTTTGAGATTCTCGTTTTCCTCCCGCAGCTTCGAGTTTTGTTCCATAACAACAGTCGAGACCTCGCTCACCTGTGCTTTGATATTCTCATCTGCCTTCTTTTGCCAGACCTCTTTTTCCTCCTGACATTTTGCGAGCAGTCCTTCCTGCCTTTTGATTTCCTTGCTGTGCAGCTCTTTTAATCTTTCGATTTCCTTATCACGGTTCGCCAATTCCTTCTTTAGCTCCAGATTTTCAGCGGCTATCAGCCGGCTCTTTTTTGCATCTGTCGGTCCGCCTGTGGCGGATTCCTGGCAGCCGGCAATTAACACGAAAACAATAATGCCAGCCGCCAAGATAAACACTTTCTGAGCTGTTCCTTCCATTTTCATAATCCTTTCACCTCAAATTTTTCTAAAAACCGACCCGGCAGGGACGTCTTTGCCGGACCGAGACAACAAACACTATTCAAAAAGCACCTTCAGCTTTTCCCTATCGGCTGCTTTTATCTGCTTTTGGTCTGTCCAGACAGCCAAATCAAGACTATGCCGGCAGCAGCAATCCTCATTGACAAGTTCACTACCACTCGCCAAAACCGCTTCTATGAGTTTCAGACAATTATCTGTTGCGGCTTTCATATTCGCAATTATTTCTTCAAGCAGCGTCTGCCTGCTTTTGCCCTCTTCGTGCGGCATCCAGCAATCATAATCGCTGGCGAGCGCCACAAGTGCGTAGCAGATTTGCGCCTCCCTGGCCAATTTGGCTTCCGGCATTGCGGTCATACCAATCAAGTCGCCGCCCCACGTCCGATGCACAAGCGATTCAGCCCGCGTAGAAAATTGCGGCCCTTCCATACATACGTACGTGCCATTCGAATGAGTCCTTACTTTGATACCTTTCGCCGTATCGATAATCGCCTCTCGAAGTCGCCGGCAAACCGGCTCAGCCATCTCGCAATGCACGGCCCCGTAGCCGCTAAAGAAAGTGTTTGTCCGCTTGAATGTCTTATCAATAAACTGGTCAACGACCACCAAATCTTTGGGGGCGATTTCCTGACGAAGCGACCCCACAGCCCCGCTGCTTATAACCGTATGGACACCTAACTTTTTCAATGCGAAGATATTGGCTGCAAACGGCACCTCGCTCGGCGAAAGTTTATGTCCATCACCATGACGATTTAGAAATGCCACCTGCCTGTTGCCGAATCTGCCGACCAAAATGGCCGTGCTTGGCCTGCCAAAAGGCGTGTCAACATCACAAAGTTCAGCATCAAGTATATGCTCAGCCAGCGCATCGCCTAGCCCTGTGCCGCCTATTATCCCGACCAGCTCCTGTGCCATTTTCTGCACTCCTTTGCTCTTATAAGCCACCATAGTAATTGCTGCGCATCGCATTTACAAGTCCGCCCCAATGTTTTCTGCGAAAGCAGAAACGGGGGCGGATCAGGCCTTATTATATCCGCCGCTTACCAAACAAATGTGCCAGATAGTCAAAAATAGTGCCGGATTTCTCTTGACATCTCTCCATTCAGTCCTATAATTTCGGAAAAGGGTAGGGAGAAAGCACTTTTATTTCCTATAAAGCTTTTCCCCACAAAAAGCCCGATTATTTTGAAAAAAAACGTATCTGCGATAGTTAAGTCAGGGTTGACGACTCGTTACCATTACAAATAGGTTAACGAAGGATTATGCTTTGTTGAAAAGGCTCGCCGTCATTTCGACCGAAGCCCCTGTTTCTGCTTTTGCAGAAAGCACGGGGGCGAAGTGGAGAAATCTATTAAAAAACAGAACCTGTCCCGCTTGCCCTGCGAAGCCCTGTCGTTCAGAGCGAAGTGGGGAGCAGGGTCGAGGGATTTCTCGACTCGCCTGCGGCTCGCTCTCCACAAGACACCTATCGGCGGAAATGACATTCTTAATTCTTTTCAACAGAGCAGAAGGATTACTCAAGGAGGCCACAGCGGTCAAGCAAAGTCAGCTTCCCAACGACAAACAAACCCAGCAGCGTGGCTGGGCAAAGTTTATACAGAAAATGGTAAATGAAAGGTTGAATACATGGATCAGGAAAAGATTTGTTTAAGATGCGGCAGCACTAACCTTAAACCCGGTTCCTTCCAATCAACAGGAAAGATCTATTTCCGGGCAAGGGATGCTAAATTGTCATCGCTCCTTACGACAGGGGTGGTTGTTGATGCTATTGGCTGTTTTGACTGCGGGCATATAGAATTGACCGTGGACCTGAAAAAGGCAAGAGCACTCTCAAGAAAGCCCTGATACAATGTGGGGCGAGATGAAGAATCCCGAAGAACCTGACATAAACGAACAAAGCAACGCACAGAACACAACATGCGGATATGCTAATTAACCGCTCCAAAAACCGTTTTGGGCGATACCTTTATATCGGGCTTACCAGAGATAAGGCGGTGTATTTCCATTTTGGTTGCCCAATTGTGACAATCGATTTCATTATCTACTCTGTGCTTGAATTTAATCAGCCGTTTCTTTTTAACCAGCTTTTTCATTTCGCATTCCTCAGTCCAGTAGTTCCTGCCTAACATCCAATCCATTATACCCCCTTTGTGCTGGGCGGAATATACCCACATTTTTTATCGACTACCGCAAGCCGCTCCTTTAGAAACGGTTAAGAGAGAAACTACGATGGAGCGGAAACGTGCAGCAGCTAATAAAACCACCTATTTTGAGACCTTACGGCATACAGGCCGCTTTACAATTAGTTAGACCGCACAAACCGTTCATTGTTCCCTGACCATTGTTCATTGGTCGTTACTTGTTGTTTATCGATGAACCCACGAACTATAAACAACAAACGTAAAATCTTATGCATATTACAGCGGCAAAGCCATCCAACCGTGCCGTCCTCATACCCAACCCAGGATAAAATCAGACCGCAAACCCCAAATAACTCCTGAAAATCGTAAAACAAAACACCGGCCAATAACCGACAAATAGTAATCAGGGGATAGCGGATAGTCAATAGTGCTATATTTCCGAATCAAACAAGGGCAAAATATTCTTGCTATCGGAAATTACTTTGGTAAAATAGGGGCGAAATGCTCAGATAGGTTTCAGGGAAAGCAATTATATTGTTTTCTGTATAAGGGCTATCCGATGAAAGAGCTTGTTTACGGCACTTTTGCGGTACTGATGGTAACAGCTTGGGTTTGCCTGGCTGCTCCTGAACCGGCTGTAGCGCCAGGCCCAGGTCTTTGGACAGTCGATACGACATTCACTCACCCGCAGCAAATCGTCCTTCGGCTGGGGCCTGACAACCAGCCAAGACGCTTCTGGTATATGCTGATAACGCTGACCAACAATACAGGCCGCGATGTGGATTTCTATCCCAACTGCGATCTGATGACAGATACTTTTCAAATTATATCAGCCGGCAAAGGCGTGGGCTCGGCAGTTTTTGAGCAAATAAAGAGACGTCATCAGAGCAAATACGAGTTTCTTGAACCTCTCGAAAAGGTCGGCAATAAGATAATTCAGGGCGAAGATAACGCCAAAGATATCGCCATTATATGGCCCGATTTCGACTCCAAAGCCAAGAATATAAAACTCTTCATCGCGGGTCTAAGTAACGAAACGGCTGCCATTAACCATCCCATAGCCAAAGACAAGACTGGCAAGCCGGTCAAAGTTTACTTGAGAAAGACTCTCGAGCTAAGCTATGCTGTGATGGGCGACCCGGCCCTGAGGTCTGATGCCAGCTTGGCTTACGCAAGCAAACGCTGGATTATGAGATAGAATCCCCTCTCTCGTATCTGGCATTGTGCATATTCTCAGGGTTTCCTCCCAACCTTCGCAGATGCATATTACCCTATTTAACAAACAAGGTAACTCTAAAGGCCCATTGTGAAAATCTGGGTAATCTATAACAGAAGAAAGGCCAAACTTACTAAGAAAATGGTGGTCACGTTTTCTTGGAAGGCTCAAACACCCTCACCGTATTTTTGCCTGCTTTCTTGGCTGAATACAACGCCTGGTCGGAGCGGCTTGTAATATCTTCCGGATTGGAATCAGCATCGTACTGGCCAAGGCCTACACTGACAGATAGCGGTATCAGGTCTCTTTTCCACGTCACCGGTGAGCTGGCAACCGCATTAACCATACGCTGGGCAACAACAGTGGCATCGCCCAGCGAAGTATTGGGCAGAATAACGGCAAACTCATCGCCGCCGTACCGTGCCGCCGTATCAATTTGTCGGATGCATTCTTTTATTTTTCTACCGATTTCTCTTATGACTTTGTCACCGGCACGGTGACCGTGGGTATCGTTTATTTTCTTCAGGTTGTCAACATCCACCATAATCAGCGAGATTTGCCCCCCGTATCGCCGTGACCGCCATAGTTCCTTTTCCAGGATTTCATAAAACGTTTTATGATTTACAAGGCCGGTAAGGCCGTCCGTTGTGGCCTGCCGTTGTATCTTCTCAAAGAGCTTTATATTTCCGATTGACGCACCAACCAGTTGACTGAACAGTTCTATCAGCGCTATGTCCCCGGAATGAAACTGGTCACCGTTCATCTTATCTGCCAGATTGAGCACACCGACCACCATGTCCTGGCAGATAAGGGGAACAATAGCACAATTGTTGGTTTTGTAATTTCCTGCGAAGGCACGCTGCGACTTTCTAATCACCGGCTTCTTGTGGGTGTCTATATCCCCTACCAGTATGAGCTGCTTACTTCTTACAGCCATAATCATCGGGGATGGTGGATTTTGATTCAGGGAAACGATTTTATTTATAAGAAAGGGGTGATTGTGTTTATAAAGGTGCAGCATGTTATTTGTTTCATCGAGCATATAAAGCGAAGCAAATCTTACGCCAACTATGGTGGGGATGCTTTTAATGCAAGCATCGGTTATCCGTTCAAGGTCGAGGCAGTTTATCTGCCGGGCCAACGGAGTTACCTGCTCAAGCAGGGAAATGCTGGCATCAGGATTATAACCAGCCTGTTCAGGGCTCTTATCGGTTTGGTCCATACCTAATTAAAAGCAATACAGCTCCATCTTATATTCATACAGCTTCAGATAATCTCGTTTCACGTAACCTTCTATAGTATCGGATGTTTTAGCAGCCACGTTTGGGGAAAAAAACATTGGACAAGGACCGAAAAAAACCAAGCCCTTGTGCCAAACACCCAGCGAACCAGTCAACGAGATTCGGCAAAACGAATTAAGAACTTTAGGGAAAAAGTAAGGAGACTTCAGGCCGGGCCGGGGTTGTGGGTGTTTGCAGACAACCGACCAGCAAAAAAAATCAGCAAAATTTTCCAAAAAAAAATGGAAAAAGATTGACATCCTATGGAATGTATTTTACATTTTGCAAAACGTAAAATATAATAATTAGGCCTATTCGGTTTAGCAACCGTCGGTTTCAAAGAGTTTGTCGCAGAAACAGGTCGCAAAAAAAGTGGCAGGCCGAATAAGCCGGGCAGGAAACAACGAGCAAAGGGACAGAGTTATTTGGTGTTTTATATTCTCGGCCTTTTGAACTTGAAATTATCGGATGTTAAGAATTTCACAATAAGAAGTCTTTAGCAATGCAGGCAGAAGTTAGAAGTAACACGTTACGAATACCTGTTAAGCTCTATCGAATCGGCGAGCTAATCACCCATACCCCCTTCTCGCGGCAGACTATTCATAATTACACGATAATGGGACTTATTCGCGAGGCACAATGGAGTGAGGGAGGGCATCGGCTATACGACGAATCTGTGTTTGAGAGATTATCAAAGATAATGCAGCTTAAAAAAACAAAAACTCTCTCCGAAATAAGACAGATTCTAAGCAGGGAAGATGCCGCCGTCAAAGCCCGACCGGCTGGGACAATAGACACACCGGCAGGCAAAAAGACAGATAAATATTCGGAGTCCGGTGAAAACTAAGAATGGGTTACGCGAATTACGAGCAGAAAAGGCATTAGCAAACAGCGGTTTTACCTTTAATCATTCTACTTTTACTTTGCTGTAAAAAATTCAAGGAAGATATGAAAGGACCAAGGATGAAAAAACAGTTTTTGCCGTTTGCAAGTTATCTTTCCAGCTTTATTGCACTTTTACACTTCGCCAAAAAATATATGGGGGCAAGCTGAAAATGAAGAAACATCACACCAAGGTTGGTGGGAAGTTGCTGTATATTTAGGGAGGAATGCCTATGAATCTTCTAGCACCGGCGGTAGATAATATCAGTGAGCTGCTTGTTAAGATAATCGAGTTCACGCAGACTCGCCAAAAAACCCTTATCCAGAACATAAACAATATCCACAGTCCCGGCTTTGTGCCCAAAGATATGGCGGTAGAGGAGTTTTCCTCTTTGTTGCACGATGCTATCGACGAGCACGCCCAAAATCACCGGCTTATCCTGTGCGACACTGAAACCATCAAATTTGGACCCAATGGCAGCTTCAAGGCCAGACCGATTGTGGATGAATACGCCCAGGAGCTTCTCGAAGAAGACCCGGATGAATATATGGGGCTGCAGATAAACAAGCTTCTGGAAAATTCACTCAATCAGCGGCTCGCAGCAGAGTTGCTGAAGCAAAGGCAAGAGGCATTTTTAACTGTTTTGTAAAGAAACTAACCCCGCACCAATTGAACTGTCGAGTTCGTTTGGGGTTCGAAATTTCAGCGATAGACACTGTCGAACGGACAATTGGTGCGGGGGCCAATATGAGGGATAAGAAAGCTGTTAACAGGTTGTTCTAAAGTTATCGGCCAAAAGGCCGATAAGAAATTAAGATAGGCGGCCTTTGTATCGGAACATTAGCAGAACTTATTAGGGCTATAGAATGTCACGGATGAATCCTGTGAAAACTGGCCAGGCACTTAATATCGACCATATATGGGGGCAGTTCCACAAAACCCGCGATGACCATCATCGCAATCTCCTTATGGAACACTATAGGGACCTGGTAAAATATTGCGCTGAGCGGGTACACAGCAAACTACCAGGTAAAGTCGAGCTTGACGACCTCATTAGTGCCGGCACTTTCGGGTTAATGGATGCCATCGACGCCTTCGACCCTTCCAGAGGCGTAAAATTTGAGACATACTGCTCCCCACGCATAAAGGGTTCCATTCTCGACGAGCTGCGAAGCATGGATTGGGTTCCCCGATTAGTCCGCGCCCGTGCTCATCAATTATCCAGGGCGACACATTCGCTCGAGACGCACCTTGGCCGCAAACCAACCGAAGAAGAGATAGCCGAAGAGCTTGATATAGATATGGAGGAATTTGACAAGCTCCAGCGAGATGCAACCGCAGCCAGCCAGGTTTCGTTAAACACCAAATATAACGAGGGCGACAGTGAAAAAGATATTCGCGAAATAGACGTAATCAAAGATGAAAAAAGCGAGAACCCTGTGACTGAAGCTCAAAAACGAGACCTCAAAAACCTGCTCACCAAAGGTCTGACTCGGGCTGAACGCCTTATTATCGTCCTTTATTATTACGAAGAGATGACAATGAAGGAAATCGGTGCAACACTGGACTTATCTGAATCTCGCGTCTCGCAGATGCACTCATCCATCGTTGCACGCTTAAAAGCCCAGATGAACAGCCGCAAAAAGGAATTCGCAGTCGAGTAGTTCGTAATCCGTAGCTTTTAGCCCCCGAACCATCTGTCTTGCTTGTCCTGAGCAAGGTCGAAGGACCCCACCAATTCCTTAAACTCCCCCCATCTTCCTTTGAAGTGCCTCGTAGTGTTTTCTGAAATCGTAAATATGCCTTCTGCCGTAAGCATCAGCTAATTTAATTGCTTCCTTCCTTATATCCTGAATCTCTCGATAATCGTCTCCCAACCCTACAATAGAATCCATAAATCCTGTCAATTTATCTTTATAAAGCGAAATGAACGTTCCCATCTGCTCATCTGCCATTGCTTTGTTCAAACACTGTAATGCCATTAACTCATTGTTCTTTGCTATATCACAGACACCTTCTAAGAAATCATAAGGACTGCGGCCCCCACCAATCTTCCCGCCCGTTAGCTCCAAAGTCTTGTAAAGCAATTCGAAGGTCTCTTGTGTCTCAAACGGCGAATCCTTCACCCAGCCGACAAATTCAACGGTCTCCTCAATATTCTCTTTTGCATTTTCACTAACTGCTACAAGCCGCATCTCCCAATATGCTCTAAGTCTTCCGCTTATAGCAGGATTTGGATTTTCCTTCAATCCCTTAAATCCTGTTGTCAAAAAACTTGCTGCATACCCTCGCAGTTTTGCCGGCGCCTTCTTCAAAAACTCATTCAACAATTCATTCCTGCAGTCGTCCTTAAGCCACCCGTTGAAAAATGCTATCATTAAATGTGATGTAAGCCCCTTTTCCGGGTCCTCCCCGAATTTGTACCTATTAGGGGTTCCAATTAAACCTATGGCCTGTTGATACTTTCCCCGCTCAGATAAAAGCTTAAATCCTAACAGCGATGGCCTCCCCCAAGACATATATGTCCCCCATACAATATCCCACATCTCACCTTCGAGTATTTTATCCAGATTGTTTTTTAACCATTCCTCATCCAGCCAGTATATCCTTGCGAAGTCTGTCCCGAAGGTGCTATTTACTTCCGTCCTTTTGACTTCATTTACGACATAATCCAAAACACCTCTTGTTTCGTTCTTCAGATATTCGTTATAAAGCTTTTCATAGTCTCGCTTGCACACAACCCCAAGCATCACAACCTGTTCCAGTGCTTGTCCCTTGACAGAATTGCATCGCATCTGAACGGGGTCTCGCTCGAAACTTTCATCCCGACTATCTTCTGCGTATCCTATCAACGGCTTAAGAATACCCCAGAATGTTCTAATGGTTTCCTCATTGAACCCTACCGACCTCTCACTTTCACCAAAGCCGTCCCGCAGCATTGAAAGAATTGCGGAAAAACAATGCCTGTATTCTTTGTCGCTATTGTATTTTTCAACAGCAGATTGTGCTAAATCTAATAGAGGCCCCCAATATTCTCTTTTCCAGTCTTTGCTTCGCACAACGTCCCAAGCCGCATAAAAATACCCACTTAAGAAACTCGGTGGCAGCAAAAGTAATCTTTGGTTGATATCCAGATTGATGTAATCCTTAGGTCTCTGCTTCACAACTTCCCTAAAAGTAGCAGCCAGTGCTTCCTTTGGCTCGTGCCACTGCTCCGGCTTTTTCTTCCCTTCGTAATTTGCCGGATTAAAGAGATAGTCCACAAAATCACTAGGTGCCATCTTAATCGCTTCTTCAACACTCTTCGGACTGTCCTCTGTAGGATCGACAGCTCTTACATCCCCAATCATTGGCTCTGGCATTAGCTCAGCATCAGTCGCTCCTGCTTTTACTTTACACTTCTCATAAAGCTCCGGAAACTTTTCACGAACAAGAAACAGTTTTGCAGCCCTCATACGGCTCTCATACTTTCCCAAATCTTCTGGGGTATATTCTCTGCCGCGAGTCTTCTTAAACCACTCCGCAAAGTCCTTTTTGTCCACTCCTATCTCTTGAATCCACTTCTTGTAACTGCCCTCTACTTTGTCCTGAACCTCATCAATTTTGTCCAGCAAAAGCAAATCGTATTCATATCTGAACCCCGAATTTTCGAACAAATTTTTGTCTAACAAAATTTCGCTGATTCGCTCAGTTTTACTACCCTTAGGCGCAAATCGTAACAAATACATCTCAATCCGCTTGAATATCGCCTTATTTGAACTCCTGAGTAAATTCAGGAACTCATCGAACCTATCCGGCTCTTTGTCTTTTATCGCCTTGCCTGTCTCACATATTCCCTTAACTAATATTGCAATGTAGTCCCTGTCCAATCTGCCGTCAATCGCATCGAGATTTTCTGTCGTTATATAGAAATGTTCACTGACATCGAACCCTTTACTCTTATCCAATTCCTTAAGATACCTCTCGAATATCTCAAAGAGCACTTTCCCTGCCCTGAATGGATACCTCTCCCAGAGCTTCTTATAATGCTTAAAAACCAGGTTCATATACTCGTAAGATGCAAACTTGGCGATTATATCATTAAAAATACTCTTCTCACTATCCTCTGGCTTCCAAACATCAAGGAGGACTTGAGCAATCCCAAAAGATTCGTTCTCGTAGCATTCCGAAAGTTTCACCATTAGCTTGGCTGCTTCTTCCCCACCCCAAAACCAATCATGACTACTACTTTTTCTCTCAAATATATCCTGAACAATGCTTACACCCTTAGCAGCAGTCTCTATAGGCATTTCCATCAAACATTCGATGCACCCCACTTTAACAAAAGGATTATCACTCTTGATTGCCTTGATTATCTCCATCACCTCAGCGGGTCTCGATGAAGCCGTTCGTTTCAGATAACGACCCTGCGGCCAATGAGAGTAACTAACCGCACCAGATTCTTCCTTTTTCGGTTGCGGTGGTTCCTTGAAAAATCCTTTATTTTTCAAAGGCGCAATCCAGAAAGGGTTATTGAGACGGTCGAAAAAATACCAATAATACTGTGCTCTCCCTAAAAGGGAAACAGCATCGTCAACTTCACTGTCAGATGGTTTCTTTTTCGATTCGTTCGCTGAGCTTATTACGCCTTCGACTTTTTCTAGCCCGTGATAAAAAAAGCTTATAAGACTCATCAATGTATTCTCAAATCTTAAGAATCTATCACCAAGTTCTTTTTCATCCGTATCAGTGACTTTCAAATCCTCATGTGCCTTTTTTACAAACCACCTGCTTTCCTCAAGCCACTGCCTAACAACTGGTAGTAATCTTTCTTGGACCAGTTTGTTTTCGGGTTCTAAGGTGACCATTAACTTGGTTGCTTTTTCGATATTCCTTTGCTGTGTGTCTTTGTGCTTTTTTAGAAATTTTTCTATTTTTAACAAGAGACTACGCGGTACCT